>JAANMY010003926.1_pt1 | contig 11779 bp, 9 predicted proteins | sample 7279691 | NCBI WGS metagenome assembly JAANMY01 (sample SAMN14094543, study PRJNA606508) | bioreactor metagenome | isolation source: A lab-scale SPAN reactor treating ammonium-rich wastewater day 388 | place: Ireland: Galway | collected 2018-02-07
CGGGTTGCTTTCGCCACCACTTCAAAATGCGTTTTATCCGCTGTTAGCCGGTGATGCGACAATTTGTCACATTGTTATGCCCTTTCTCCCGCTTTATGATGAGTGCCCTGCAGTAACTGCAATCACTTTGAGGGTTTCATAACAGGGATAAAAACATGAAGGGAACAAAAAGATTTGAGCAATCGCGACAACATCTGCTCAAGGCTGGGGATGCCATGATCAGAAAACCGCTGGCGGTTGCGGTGGCGGGTGTGCTGGTGGGCATGACATCGGTATGGGCGCAGGCAGAAAGTAAAAAGGAACCGGTGCAACTGGAAACAATCGAGGTCGTGGCATCCGGGCAGGGGTCGCTTACGGTTCCAACGCTGGTTGAGGCGCAGCATGAAATGCGCAAAATCCCGGGCGGAGCAAATATCATCGACAGCGAATCTTATGCCAATGGCCGGGGTTCGACGTTGCAGGATGCGCTGGGGTATTCGCCGGGGGTGTTTGTTCAATCCCGTTTCGGTGCCGAGGAAGCGCGTCTGTCAATTCGCGGTTCCGGCATCCAGCGTTTCTTTCATTTGCGTGGCATCAAGATTTTGCAGGATGGTTCACGGGTGAATCTGGCTGATGGTGGCGCGGATTTTCAGGTGATCGAGCCGCTGGCTGCACGTTATATCGAAGTTTATCGGGGCGCCAATGCATTGCAGTATGGATCGACCACGCTGGGTGGTGCGATCAATTTCGTTACGCCCACCGGCTACGATGCTGAACGTTTCCGCGCACGTGGTGAGGCAGGCAGCTTTGGTTATAACCGCCTGATGCTTTCTTCCGGTGGTGTGCATGGTTCTCTGGATTATTTTGCCAGTGTTTCTCGCTACAGCCAGGATGGTTTCCGTGACTGGTCGGAGCAGGAAAACTGGCGCATGTTCAGCAATGCCGGGTATCGAATCACGCCCGATCTGGAAACCCGTTTTTACCTGACCTATACCAAAACCAATTCACAATTGCCAGGCGAGCTGACCAAAGCAGAACTGAAAGACAACCCGAAGCAGGCAAATTTCTTTAACAGCAATATAGCGCGGTACAAGCGGGATTTTGATTTGATCCGCGTGGCCAATCGTACTGTGATGAAATTGGGTGAGGCCCAGCAACTGGAATTTTCCGCATTCTATGCGCATAAAAAAGTATGGCACCCGATTTATGTGGTGATGGAGCAGCCTTCGCATGATTACGGCCTTGGGTTGCGCTATATCAACGAAATGCCGATTGCCGGCTGGCGTAACCGGTTTGTGGCCGGTTTCGAGCCAAGCTGGGGCAAGGTGATGGATAATCAGTTCGTTAATATCAATGGTGAGGCTGGTCCGCGAATTCACAAATATGATCAGGATGTCAGCAGTTATACGGTGTATGGAGAGAATCAGTTTTACCTGCTGCCGGAACTTGCACTGGTGGTGGGTGCCCAGTACACCAACATGACACTCAAACAGAAAGATCTGCATACGGGTGATCCGCGGCAGAAGAAAAACTACGAACGCTTCACCCCCAAGGCAGGACTCATCTATGACCTGAATCCGGAAATTCAATTCTTCACCAACGTCAGTACCAGTTTCGAGCCACCCAGTTTTTCCGAGCTGGCCAGTTGGCAGGCGACACCGGTACTGGCCAGTGCCCAGCGCGCACTGACCTTCGAAGTGGGAAGCCGGGGCCGTTTTGGTATCGCCGAATGGGATGTTGCATTTTATCGCTCACATGTGCGCAATGAATTGCTTGCCCGCGTGGATCCAGTGTCCCGTTTCCCGATAGGAATGGTCAATGCGGATAAAACCGTGCATCAGGGAGTGGAATTGGGTCTGGATATGGAACTGGCAAAAATGCTTTACCTGCGCCAGATGTATACATTCAGCGATTTCAAGTTTGATGGCGACCCGCTTTTCGGAAACAACCAGCTGGCCGGTATTCCGCGCCATTTCTACAAGGCGGAGCTGCTCTATCGCCATCCTGCCGGCTATTATGCCGGTCCGAACGTGGAATGGTCACCCGAGAAGTATTATGTGGATCATGCCAATACGTTGTCTGTCGATACCTATGCGCTGCTTGGATTCAAGCTGGGTAAGCGCAACAAAACCGGCTTTTCCTGGTTTGTCGAGGGGCGTAACCTGACTAACCAGAAATATGCGGCGACGGTTTCCGTAACCGACATCGCGGGGGTTGGTGCCTTTGGTGGCGCGAACTCGGCCTTGTTCTTCCCGGGAGATGGCCGCTCCTTCTTTGCTGGTCTGGAGTATCGGATGTAGACATAAGATAGATCAAAGCGGCATACCCCGGTAATGAGGTATGCCGGGAAACCGAATAAAATGGTATTTCCCAGCTTTTTTTGCTGATCCGAATTTCGAATTAACCCGTTAATCCGTTTGTTTTTTCTTCAAGGTGCGACAATTTGTCGCATTGAGATGCCTTTCTACTGGGCTTAACATTAGTGGTTTACGTGAACACCATACTAATAATTCCAGAGGAAGGAGAAGAAATGAAGGGAAAACGGGTTGGTCGGGTACGACTGTCTGCACAAATAGCCGGAAATATTATGGCCCGAAAACCGCTGGCGATTGCGGTAACCGGGGTGCTGGCAGCCATGGCATCTACATGGGTGCAGGCGCAGAACACGGATGATCCGGTACAGCTGGAAACGATCAAAGTAGTTGCACCGGGGCAGGCATCGCTGACTGTACCGAGTTTGCCGGAAGTGAAAGCTACCATGCGTCAGGTTCCGGGAGGCGCGAATGTCATTGACAGCGAATCTTATGCTACCGGCCGTGCCTCGACGCTGCAGGATGCGCTGGGCTACTCGCCGGGGGTGTTCGTTCAGCCTCGTTTTGGTGCTGAGGAAGCACGTCTGTCGATACGCGGTTCCGGTATCCAGCGCACTTTCCATATGCGCGGTATCAAACTGTTGCAGGATGGCTCCCGGCTGAATCTGGCCGATGGCGGAGGGGATTTTCAGGCAATCGAGCCGCTGGCAGCACGCTATATCGAGGTATACCGGGGAGGTAATGCGCTGCAGTTTGGATCGACCACACTGGGTGGTGCGATCAATTTCGTTACCCCTACCGGTTATGATGCCGAACGTTTCCGTGCGCGTGGTGAGGCAGGCAGTTTTGGTTATAACCGTCTGATGCTCTCTTCCGGCGGTGTGCATGGCTCGCTGGATTATTTTGCCAGCGTTTCCCGCTACAGCCAGGATGGTTTCCGTGACTGGTCGGAGCAGGAAAACTGGCGCATGTTCAGTAATGTCGGTTATCGCATCACGCCTGATCTGGAAACCCGTTTTTATCTGACTTATACCAAAACCGATTCGCAATTGCCGGGTAATCTGACCAAGGCACAGCTCAGGTCGGACCCTACCCAGGCAAATGCCAACAGTCTGATGGGTCGGCAAAAGCGTGATTTCGATCTGATCCGGGTGGCCAATCGCACTGTGTTCAAACTGGGGAATAGCCAGCAACTGGAGTTCTCTGCCTTTTATTCACACAAGCAGTTGTGGCATCCGATTTTTCAGGTGCTGGATCAACCCTCGCATGATTATGGTCTGGGGTTGCGCTATATCAATGAAATGCCGATCGCCGGCTGGCGCAACCGCTTTGTGGCTGGTTTCGAACCGACCTGGGGCACCGTGATGGATAACCGGTTCGTCAACGTTGGTGGCAGAGCAGGCGCGCGTACCGCCAAGTTTGACCAGGATGTCAGCAGCTATGTGGTTTATGGAGAGAATCAATTTTATCTGTTGCCGGAGCTTTCACTGATCGCCGGTGCCCAGTACACCTACACCACACGCAAGCAGAAGGATTTGTTCACTGCAGGCGCTCTGGATCGAAGCAAGAACTATCAACGCTTTACGCCCAAAGCAGGATTGATTTATGAGCTGAATCCGGATATACAATTTTTTGGCAACGTCAGTACCAGTTTCGAGCCACCCAGTTTTTCCGAGCTGACTGCCGGGCCGGTTATCGCCCCCGTTTTTGCCAAGGCACAACGCGCAATCACGTTTGAGGTCGGTAGCCGGGGCCGATTGTTTGATATGGCTGAATGGGACATTGCACTGTATCGTGCTCATGTGCGCAATGAGCTGCTCGCCTTGGTCGATCCTGTGACCAGTTCTCCGCTGGGTACGGTCAATGCGGGTAAAACGGTACATCAGGGAGTTGAGCTGGGGCTGGATGTAGAGCTGGCAAAAATGTTTTATCTGCGCCAGATGTACCTGTTCAATGATTTCAAGTTTGATGGTGATCCTACTTTCGGCAATAATCAGCTTGCCGGTATTCCGCGTCATTTCTATAAGGCTGAGCTGACCTACCGTCATCCGGAAGGCTATTATCTTGGCCCGAACGTGGAATGGTCGCCCGAAAAATATTACGTGGATCACGCCAATACGGTGTATGCAGACTCCTACGCGCTGTTGGGTTTCAAGATTGGCAAGCGCAACAAAACCGGCTTTTCCTGGTTTGCCGAGGCGCGCAATCTGACCGATCGCAAGTATGCTGCTACCACGGGTGTCATCGACAACGCCAGGGGAATCGACCAGGCGCAATTCCTGCCGGGAGATGGCCGTTCCTTCTTTGCGGGTCTGGAATATCGGATGTAAGGATACAATCGGCCAGGTCGATTTATTTATATGATTTGCTGTGCAGTTCTTTGCCGCTATATATAAATAATCGTCGTTTCCATATTCAGGTTTGATGGATGATTAACTTCAAGGGATCGATGATGTCAGTAAAACATTTCATTACGGTTGTTGCGCTCGCTGTGATTTCTGCAGTGATTCCTTTGACTGTAGTGGCTGAACATGTGCATGACACCCAGTCCAAATCAGCAAAATCCGGTCACGATATGAACAAAATGTGGGCGGAAATGCGCACACGATCGGTCGGCATGGCTGTTTCCGTGGCATCTGATGAAAAAGGAGGGTTGTGGCTGGCACGTATGCAGGATGGTCATATCCGGGTGAGCCATTCGGAAGATGGCGGCAAGCATTTTTCTGAAGGTGTAACGGTAAATCCGCAACCTGAAGCGATTCTTGCGGAAAACCAGAACCGGCCGAAGATCGCGGTGCGTAACGGAGTGATCGCAGTAACCTGGGTACAGGCGCTGCCGAAGGTGTTTGCCGGGAATATCCGTTTTGCCCGTTCTGTCGATGGTGGCCGTACTTTTTCAGAGCCCGTGACCGTGAACGATGACCACGGCGAAATCAGCCATGGATTCAGCGCCTTGACACTGGGTGACGATGGCCGTGTGACACTGGCCTGGTTCGACGGACGTGAGCGTGATGCGGCTGGCAAGACCGGGCAGAAGTATGTTGGCACCACGGTTTACTACGCAGTGTCGGAAGATGGCGGGGCGAATTTTTCTGCGAATCGTAAACTGGCCGATCATGCCTGTGAATGCTGCAGAATCGGCATGACGCTCGATTCCGATGGGGTACCGGTTGTGTTCTGGCGGCATGTGTTCGAGGGCAGCATTCGTGATTTCGCACTGGCACGACTGGATTCGCAACCAAAAGTGTTGCGGGCAAGTGAGGATAACTGGGAAATCAATGCCTGTCCTCATCATGGTGGCGACATCGCAGTGGATGAAGCCGGCAGCCACCATCTGGTGTGGTTTACCGGGAATCCGCAGAATCCCGGATTGTTTTACCGGCGTGCTGATGGTGAGAATATGACCGCACCGCACGCATTTGGTGACCTTGATTTTCAGCCGGGTAATCCGGCTGTATTCGCGCATGGAAAGAAGGTTTATCTGGTCTGGCGCGAATTTGATGGCAATGACTATCGGTTAATGACATCCATTTCGGCTGATCGTGGCGATACCTGGTCACCAGCCCGGGCCATGGCAACAACCGGTGGGGCGGCCGATTTGCCGGTATTCGTAGTAGGTGCACATAAACCACTTATCGTGTGGAACAGTGCCAAAGATGGAGTGCGCTTTTTTGATGCAGAGGGGGATTTATGATACGTCGTTTACTGTTTATAGGGCTGTTGGCGATAGCTGGTGTTGCGTCGGCGACCGAGGGTGTACGTCCGTTTGTACTCGGAAGTATGACGCAGATTCAGGAAGAGCATGCAGGCAAACCTTTCGTACTGTTTCTCTGGTCGCTGACATGTACTTACTGTCCAACTGAACTGAAAATGCTCGGTGAATTCAAGCAACAGCATCCTGATCTGAATCTGGTGCTGATTGCGGCGGATACGCCGGATGATGAGCCGGAGATCGTTTCTCATCTTGCTGATTACGGGTTGAACAAGGTCGAGCGGTGGGTGTTTGCCGAGGATATGCCGGAACGCCTGCGTTTTGAGATCGACCGGCGCTGGTATGGCGAGGTGCCGCGCACCTATTTTTATGATCAGAGCCATCAGCGTGAAGCCAAGACCGGGCTGGTCGGCCAGGAATATGTCAAGAGTTGGCTGGCGCGTGTCGGTATGGATGCTTCGTCCGCAAGCAAGTGACCTTCCAGATTTCCTCTGAAAATAATACGTTTCCACACTTTTTCAGGCAGATCGAACACTCGTTCAGGCTGATCTGCCTTCACTCAGCCGGTGGATAAAGAGTATCTCCGGCTGATTTATCTTTTTTCACCAGGCAAATCGTATCTGTTTGCTACTGCACAGGAACATGTGAGCAACCCGTGAGGCATGGTCGAGCCGCATGATCAGCTCCGGTAGTAACAGCTTGCTCTTTGGGGTTCATGCTTGTAATCTTTTTAACAGGATTGATCCTGCTCTTGTTGTGAGCAGGTAGTATTTGCCCTGAAATCTGATCACGCAGGAGGTATCTTGAGCAATCCATTCATCGTAAGAAAGGCTGCAGTACTGGGAGCGGGGGTCATGGGTGCGCAAATTGCCGCACATCTGGTCAATGCCGGCATAGAGACTTTACTGTTCGAACTGCCGGCCGAATCTGGAAATCCCGATGCCAATGTACTGAAAGCGATCGAGAAACTGAAGAAACAGGAACCAGCACCTTTGTCGGTGATCGACCGGGCAAACTGTATCGAACCGGCCACTTACGATCAGCATCTGGAAAAATTGAGGGACTGTGATCTTGTGATCGAAGCGATTGCCGAACGGCTGGAGCTGAAATCGGAACTATACGAGAAAATTGCTACTTATCTGCATGACCAGGCTGTTTTAGCCAGCAATACTTCCGGCCTTTCCATCAATCAGCTGGCCGCGGTTATTCCTGAGGCCTTGCAACCACGTTTCTGCGGTATCCATTTTTTCAATCCACCCCGTTACATGTATCTGGTGGAGTTGATCCCGAGCGCGCAAAGCGATGCAGCGGTACTCGATGCGCTGGAGAGCTTTCTGGTGACCAGTCTGGGTAAAGGGATCATTCGTGCCAAGGATACTCCCAACTTCATTGCCAACCGGATCGGGGTTTTTTCCATGTTGGCGACCATGCATCATGCCCGGCAGTTTGGCCTGGCGTTCGATCTGGTAGATAAACTTACCGGTGTGCTGATCGGCCGGCCGAAAAGTGCCACATTCCGTACTGCTGATCTGGTCGGGCTGGATGTGTTGGCGCATGTCGTGCAAACCATGCAGAACGGCCTTGCGGAGGATCCCTGGCATATTTACTACGTTATTCCCGACTGGTTGCAGAAACTGGTCGATCATGGTGCGCTCGGGCAGAAGAGTGGCAAAGGGGTGTATCAGAAACAGGGTAAGGACATCCATGTATTGAATCCGGCCACAGATACGTATGAGCCGGCACAGAACGAAGTGGACGACGAAATCGAGGCACTGCTGAAGCAGAAAGATCCTGTGGCCCGATTTACTGCGCTGCATGATCATTCGCACCCACAGGCCCAATTTTTATGGGCGATTCACCGGGATCTGTTCCACTACTGTGCGGTACATCTCGCGGCGATCGCCGATAATGCGCGTGATCTCGACCTGGCGATACGCTGGGGATTCGGCTGGGAACGAGGTCCTTTCGAGATATGGCAGGCAGCAGGGTGGAATACGGTTGCCGGCTGGATAGAGGCGGATATTGCTGCCGGCAAGGCCATGGCTGAAATACCCTTGCCGGCTTGGGTGCAGACAGTCGGGCAGAGTACTATCCAGGGAGTACATACGCAGGAAGGTTCTTATGCTCCGATAACGGAAAGCTGGCAACCACGCTCGCAGCTGCCGGTGTACCGGCGTCAGCTTTTTCCCGATGGGCTGGTGGGCGAGGAAATCGTTTATGGTGAAACGGTTTTTGAAACGGATGCATTACGTATGTGGCATACCGGGGACCAGGTTGCCATCGTCAGTTTCAAGACCAAAAAACATACGATTGACAATCTGGTACTGCAAGGAATGCAGCAGGCCATTACCGAGGCTGAACATCATTTTCGTGCACTGGTGATCTGGCAGACCGAACCGCCGTTTTCACTGGGTGCCAACCTGAAAAAGGCAACCGAGCGGCCCAAAACTGAAGCACCACCCGCACCACCAGCTCCTCCTTCAGCATTCGAGAAATTCATCAAACAGATCAGGGGCGCTACCCAGTCGGCTATCTTGCAGGCAGCTCGCAGTCTGGATGTGGCCGATATGCTGATGGCCGGCAAGCTGGCTGAAGTGGAGGTGATGATTGCGCATTTCCAGCAGGTTTCACAGCATCTCCGTTACAGTCTGATACCGACCGTTGCAGCCGTCGATGGATTGGCGCTGGGGGGCGGGTGTGAGTTTGTCATGCACAGTGATCGTGCGGTGACGACGATGGAAAGCTATATTGGCCTGGTCGAGGCAGGAGTGGGATTGCTGCCGGCCGGGGGAGGATGCAAGGAGTTTGCTTTGCGTGCTGCGCGTAATGCGGTCGATGGTGATCCTTTTCCTTATCTGAAACATTATTTCCAGACGGTGGCAATGGCGCAACTGGCGAAGAGTGCGGAACAGGCAAAGGAAATGTACTATCTGAAACCTGCCGACGTGATCATTATGAATCGTCTCGAATTGCTGTATGTTGCCAAGGCACAGGCGCTTGCACTGGCTGAGGCAGGTTACCGTCCCCCGTTGCGTCCGCGTGAAATCGTGGTGGCAGGCGCTACGGGAATCGCGACAATCAAAAGCACCCTGGTCAATATGCTGGAAGGCGGGTTTATTTCCGAACATGATTATCTGATCGGCAGCAAGATTGCGCATGTCATGTGCGGTGGCGATATTGTTGCTGGGAGCCAGGTGGATGAGGAATGGTTGCTGAAACTGGAGCGGACCGCCTTCATTGAATTACTGGCAACTGAGAAAACCCAGGATCGTATTGCGCATACCCTGAAAACCGGCAAACCGTTGCGAAACTGAGTAGAGTGATTTCAAATTGCAGAAGATGGGCGCAATGAAACAAAAATTTAAGGATGGAAGGAGAAGCTCATGACCAGACAGGTGCAGGATGCTTATATCGTAGCCGCTACACGTTCACCAGTAGGCAAAGCGCCACGAGGTATGTTCAAGGATGTGCGGCCGGATGATTTGCTGGTGCATGTGCTGCAGGCAGTGTTGAAACAGTGTGAGGGACTCGATCCCGCGGCAATCGAGGATGTGATCGTCGGTTGTGCCATGCCGGAAGCGGAGCAGGGGATCAATGTTGCTCGCGTGGCGTTGCTGCTGGCTGGTCTGCCGGTCAGTGTGCCGGGTGTGACGATCAACCGGTTTTGTGCTTCTGGTCTGCAGGCAGTTGCGATGGCGGCCGACCGGATCCGGCTGGGAGAAGCGGATGTCATTATTGCTGGCGGGACCGAAAGCATGAGTATGGTGCCGATGATGGGTAACAAGGTCGCGATGAATCCGGCGCTGTTCAAACCAGGCAGTGAGCAGGTAGCCATTGCCTACGGCATGGGCATTACTGCGGAGAAAGTGGCGGAACAGTGGAAAGTCAGCCGGGAGGAACAGGATGCATTCGCCCTGGAAAGCCATCACCGCGCGATTCGCGCCATCGAGCAAGGTGAATTCAGAGACGAGATTTCACCTTATCCCGTTCAGGAAAACCGGCCGGATCTGAATACGCATGAAATCCAAAATACAGCTATTGTCCGGGATACCGACGAGGGCCCGCGGGCAGATACCAGTGCGGAAGTGCTTGCTCGATTACGCCCGGTATTTGCCGCCCGGGGATCTGTAACCGCCGGTAACAGCTCACAGATGTCGGATGGAGCTGGTGCAGTGATGGTGGTGAGCGAGGCAGCATTGCAGCGCTTCAATCTGACGCCGATCGGGCGATTCATTGGTTATACAGTGGCGGGTGTGCCGCCGGAAATCATGGGAGTAGGTCCTGTCAAGGCGATTCCCAAAGTGCTGGAACAGACCGGAATCCGTCAGGATGCACTCGACTGGATCGAATTGAATGAGGCGTTTGCTGCCCAAAGCCTCGCAGTAATCAATGATCTCGGATTGGATCGGGCGAAAGTCAATCCGTTGGGAGGGGCGATCGCACTGGGGCATCCGCTGGGCGCAACCGGTGCCATTCGGGTGGCCACCCTGCTTAGTGGTTTACGACGTCACAAACTCAAATATGGCATGGTCACCATGTGCATCGGCGGCGGGATGGGAGCTGCCGGTGTGTTTGAAGCCCTGTAATATACTTCCTTAAAACCGGGTATTCGCCCGGTTACTCCTTCAATTAGCAGGCTGGCGCTGCAGTCTGCCCGTGAACACCCGCTCATCATTGACAGAATAGGTGGCTTCTCCCTGATGCTCCCACCATTCATTCATTCCTGCAACATAACGTGCACCTGATGCAGAAACCGCAAGATTGAGCATCTCTATTCTGTTGTCCGGGAAGGTGAGTGTAACCGTGCCATCATCCCGATAAATCGCCTGTATTACCTGCCCGGAATCTGAAACAAAAACGACCGAACTGATGACTGAAACTTTGGGTTTGGGGGCTGATAACGGGGTGCAGGATACGATGGTAGTAAGAAGTATGAAGAAGAATGAGTTGAGAAATAATTTCATGTTGTGATTTGACTGATTATAGTGAGTGGCCTACCTTCGTTTCTCCAATGATAATCTTGCTTTCAGCCCGAGAGTGTCTGAGGAGAATTAACGTACCGGCAAAGCCGTATGTTACAGATGCCTGAGAACATCCTGTCGATAGTACAGAATACGGATGATGGCCACACCGAAAGGCTCTATTCGGTAATAAACAATATGGCGTTCAACGTGGCGCCGGCGGTAGCCTGGTCGAATATAGCTGCAATCCTGTCCTTGGGATGGTATCTCGACCAACTTGACACAGGCGGCTTCCAATATGTCGATATAGTGTATGGCCTGAGCTGTACCCCATTGTTGAAAAGTGTAGTTAAAAATTCCATCAAGATCACGCTGCGCTGCCGGGCTGAGACGATATTCAGCCATGCATTAACCTGGTTTGTGCTGCGCCAGCTTATGTCTTTTGAACTGATCAAAATCGAACGGCTGCGGCTCCCCACTTTGCTCGCCATCGATGAGTGCGGCCCGGATATTATCAATTTCGGCCATTCGTTCCTGCTCGCGCCGGATGAGGTCACGAATTAACTCGCTATCGTTTGTGAATCGTCCAGCTTCGACTTGTGCGGTAATCCAGGCATCTTGCTGGTTGGTTAGTGAGATGGTCTTACGCACGGTCGCCATGGTCATAGCTCCTTGGATAGAATGTATGAAAATATCATATTATAATCATGGATTATCATATCTCCATAGCGATAATCTGCTGTAAAACATGAAATCGATGCTAAGGAACCTCTGAAAAACATTAGCGAGGCAGTCAGTTCAAGGCAAAAATCGGC
>JAANMY010003935.1_pt1 | contig 11768 bp, 11 predicted proteins | sample 7279691 | NCBI WGS metagenome assembly JAANMY01 (sample SAMN14094543, study PRJNA606508) | bioreactor metagenome | isolation source: A lab-scale SPAN reactor treating ammonium-rich wastewater day 388 | place: Ireland: Galway | collected 2018-02-07
TCACGGCAATAGAATCGTTAAGAACAAGATTTTTCAGGCTCTCTCAGCCATGACTGGCATCTTTCCCTTATCTATGGCTGGTTAGCACGATTTTTGTCTGGTTTATGCGCAACTTATGTGTAAATCAACGTCGTCCAGAAATTCATCAAGCATATTTGCTTCTTGAGTGCCTATCGGGAGCGGTAGGTTATTTTCTAACGCATAAACATAAATATAATTACGCAAAATATGGCGGCTTAATGATATCAGAAAAGAATAACCACTGCTTTCTAGCCTTTTGAAGAGATTTGTCCTGCAAAAGCCCATGAGCCGTCTGCCTGCATGAGATAGATTATCCTGTATAACTGTTTCTTCTTTCGCTGGTTTAAGAGTGGTCTTTTTATCAAGATAATTGCCCAGGCCATATCTGGGAAGATTTAAACTGTTAATGGCATCTACGACGGTATCTGAATATAATTTCGCATATTGGTCTTTAGGATCGTTGGGATTAAAATCGTATTCAACCTTTTTCGGTATCCTATCGGGGAAATACGAGCGACTACCATCTGAAAACTGGAGATATTTTCTGCCATTGACGGGGTCTGTTTCTGCATAATTTTGTTTAATAAAACTTCTTGGCCGTCTTACCATGTATAACCGCATCAGTTCACGCCAATCATCTGCATAAGAGCTTTTTTCGAATGCGGGTAATGTTGTTGCAGAATACTGATATTTAGCCATAAATTGAACCCTGCCGCCGATACTTTTAATAAATCTCTCCGGGCTTATACCTAAATCTTTATCCTCGGGAATAAAAAGGCGAAGTTGATTGGATAAATCAAGGTACGTTTTATTATATGGTGTAGCCGAAAGCATAATAACTTTGCTCTCGTTAATCTGGATGTATTCCTGAATAGCCCTGTATCGTTTACCTTCCCTGTTTCTTAAATTATGGCTTTCGTCAATGATGATTAACCGGTATCTTCTTAGTTTTGGTAGAACTGACTGGACTTGCGTGATAGGCAAAACCTTTGCCCGTAACTGGTATGTATGTGCATAATCCTTCCACATATGTGTCAGATTTTTCGGGCAGATGATGAGCGTTTCAAGGAAAAAGTCTTCCTCAAAAATCTTTGCTAAAGCTGTTGCTGTAAGGGTTTTCCCAAATCCAACAACATCACCAATCAAAACACCGTCTCTCTTATTCAAGTAATGTGCAGCTATTGAAACTGCCTTTTGCTGAAAGCTATGTAATTTCTCCTGCAAAATCTTTGGAATTTTAAATTCTGTTAAACCAGCACGGGCTTCGCGGGATAAATGATAAGCAATTTTGAGATAGATTATGATAAGGTGAGACCAATCTGTCAGCAGCCCAGCTATTATCAATTATTTCTGTTAATTCTTTGGATATATCTATGCACCATCTATCATTCCACCTGTCTTCAAACCATTTTGTTAGCTTTAATGCTGCATCCTGTTCCAAAACGTCAATGTTTAATTCACCCTGATGAAGCAGACCGGCAAGGGTTAAATTACTACTGCCAAGGTAACCAATAATGGGGCTTATCTTATCGTCTCTAAATAACAGATATAATTTGGCATGTAATGGGTGTCTCAAAAAAAGTTTAACAATAACCTTTTTGTCTTTTATCTGTTGAGATAACTTTCTTAAACCAATCTCGTCTTCCTCGGTCGGGATGCCAATGGTTAATTGATCCTTAAACTCTTGTGCTAATTGCTTTCTTACGGCTGATGCTGTTTGATTGTCGATAATACCCTGTTCGGTTTTATAGAAATATTCCCGTATAATCTCAAGAGGAGGTTTTTGCATACCTATGAGCAGCCTGCAGCAATTACCTTCATTGTCTTTTAGATTATCTATCCCGGCAGCAACCTCTTTCCATCCTCTTAAGTTGAAATAACCAACGCAAAAGTCTGCCCTGTGGGATACCTCCAGGGTATTTTGTAATCCCTGAACTAAATGATTTTCAATGTTATCAAATATTTTTGGCATGGTTTGTTATTATCTGATTTTAGATTATCCGAATCTCCAAGCTTTTGTATTTATCGGAAAAAAGCTTATGTTATCCGGCGAGCGTATTATGCTACGAACCTTTTTATATTTCAAGAATTTTATTGACAATTACTAGTTCTTACTGTATAAATTAACTTTAATTGATGTACTATAGAAGATTATATTTGTCGTATTATAAGGGCTTCGTTCATCTGTATCTTTCATGGTTCGAATGGACAAAGCCTTTTTCATTTCCTAAGCCCAGGGAATTATCCATCTTACCCTTTTAGACCTTCCAACTATTTAGCCACGAATGGACACGAATTTACACGAATTGAGAACCAGATCTATGTATAGCCGGCGCCAGAAATAAGTTGGCGTAGGGCAAGGCTTTTAGCTTTGCCAGGGGCAACCCTAAAGGGTCGCCCTACAAAGAAATGGCTGAATTATTACGTAAATTATTCAAATATTTTATTTTAAAAACCTATTTTAAGGAAGGAGGATTATGTATGAACGCATTTTTTGTATGTCCCAAGTGCGGTAATGATAGAGAATTTAATATCTTTACCAGCAGTTTTCAGGCTATCAAACAGTCGCCTGAACTTGGGAAACGTGTGGATGAGAGTGATGTTTTGCCTAGTTTACGGCAAAACGATACCCACATTGAGTGTAAATGTTGCTTTCAGAGAATTGAATATGACAGCGCAGCAACGATTGGTAAGAGATATATTCAGATGACTCAAAAACTTTTAAAAGCAAAACATATCCCTGCCAGGTAGGGCATCTCACTTTCAATTCCTGAAGAAGACCATACAGCAAGCTTGAAAAGGTTTTAAAACCTTTTCAAGAACTCTATGGCTGCAAAAAGACAGAATTTTTGTAATGTGATTTATTCAACCGTGTGGTACTGATTACCTCTGGTGTATTTCTACAGACCCTTCCTCGTTTAATTTCCCGGAAACATTGATTGTTACCGGCAGGAATAATTTCACAACCTCAATATTTGTTAACAGATGCTGGGTAATCCTGGGCGTGATGAAGTATGATGTGCCTTTCGTGAGTGCAAGTGGGATAATGATCTGGTCTGCAAGGTATTCATCAACAACTCCCTTCGTTTTCAGGAAAGAAAGGAACTCATCGCAAGCCTCATCGGCAACGGTTTCTGCGCGTTTGCCAATGGCGCCGAGACTAAAATAACAGCACTGGCTGTGTTCAAATTTTCCTGTCAGGAGTAACAGGGTGCCTCTTCCAATGGAAGGCGCTTCTTCTATCGATATCTCATGGGGTATACCATACTCTGAGAGCCTTTTCTTTGCTTGCAATTGTTGCCGTTGAGCAACAGCTCTGTCGAGATTACCTACCATGGATATTCCCATTACCTGAATAAGTTTCCCTCTGTCCTCAATGTGTAATGGATGTTGTGGTCTTGCCGGGTGTATGGTAATAAAAACCTCGCCATTGCCACGCGGGTAAAAACCTGCCTTGATGATTTCTATTTCTGCATGAAAACCTGTGTGTTTCAGAAAGTATAACCACTGCAGCTTGAGGTAATCTGAACAAGGGCTATGGATTACGTGTGTTCCCCCTGTTACGGTGATTGAAGAGGGTTTATCGCTTAAACTCAAGGGATAAAAGACAGATTGCAATACAAGAGGCACAGAGCCTGCCGTGCCAATATCAAAACGATACGTTCCTGTTTGTATTTCTCCTGGATAAAACTTAAGATCTGTGGACCGGAGATAGTTTCCGGTGACTTCTGCATTGCAGACTTTGGCGGTGGCATTCACTGCTTGTAAATGCTGGTAGCTAAGTCCAGGTGTTTTTCTATTGGCCCGTATATTGAATATCTCAAAAGGTTTTTTTGTAATAGACGATAACGAGAGAGATGTGCGTAAAATTTGTCCACCTCCCTCGCCGAACGACCCATCGATTTTAATAATGTTCTCTTGCATGTTTTTGGCTACGAATGAACACGAATTTATTCGTGGCTAAACTTTCTCTGTATAAAAACAAAAGGGTAGAGCATTGTATGCCCTACCCTCCCTGTATTGGTCGAATAAACCTGTGTATTGCTTATACCCTATTTTCCATTGAATCCGCGAACTAACTGAACAAGAGGATCGAGGTCTGCAAGATCAACTCCAAGGTCTGAAAGTTTTACATAATTTGGATTCTTTGTGCCGTTAGTCATGGATTCTTTCATCTGCGCATCAGTTCTTGACTTCTGATAATCAGGGCTGGTAAAGTCTGGTACGCCAAATTGCTTTCCGGCTTCACTACCTTTTCCATCTGCTCCATGGCATAGCTCACAGGTATCCTTATACGTTTTTTGGATATCTCCGGCATGTACCAGAGAACTTGAAAAGCCAAGATATAAACCAAACATCGTTGCAAGAGAAATTGCACAGTAATTAAAAACCTTTTTCAACTAAATTTCCTCCTAAAAAATGTTACCTTTGTTATGAATAAATACCACGAGATGTGTCTTAGCATAAATTTCATGGAAATTTCCCGGAATATGTATCACCTCCAATCAAATCTGCTTTATTTTTAATTCTATAAATTTTATAACGTTATTCAAGTCAATTTTGTTAAAAGTAGGTATTGGAGAGCGTGTCTGCAGAGTGCTTACAATTCTTATATGATTTTTGTATATCCTGTCTGTTGGTCCGATTGGTAAACAATTGTTATAGATTTCAATATAAGGATATCGATATTTTTTATAACCTTCGACAAGTACTATATCAACATCGGAATACGCATGATTCACAATATCCTGTATTGAGAGAGGACGTTGATTAAGCCTTTTTATGATTGCTAACTTTTCTGGCGAAGATATGGAGACAATATCTGCTCCTGCTTCATAATGTCTGTAAGTATCCTTCCCCTCATAATCCATCTCAAAATGTGGAATATTGTATTTAATGGTTCCAACCCTATATCCCTTTTTCTTCAAGTACGGTATAATAAGTCCAATGAGGGTGGTCTTACCTACATTTTGTTTACCAATGATTGAAATAACAGGAAGATCTCTTGTGTCTTTTGGCAAAATTGTCTGCTTTTTTGAAAAATAGCTTTATAAATCTTTAGAGATATTAAATTATTATTTAATTATTAAATATAGCTGTAGTTTTATAGTAAACCTTCCTAACGAAGGTTGATTTTTATCTGATAAATCGTAGCAGTTCGATAATATCGTGTCAAGCGTTTTTACTTGTTATCGTATCTGGTATAATCAATCTGTTGTAAGAGGCATAATTTCATTTTTGGCTTTGTCTTAATTATTAATTATAATTATGTAGTTATAAATTTCTTGTCTTAAAGCAGGTAAATCTGCTATATATAAATATTTTGTATCGTAAGTGAGGAACAAATTCGTTGGGAATTGTTGTTAACAAGAAAGATTATGTATGCCGTTGTAATTTTAATTTTACATAAGAATGTTTGTTTTCCTTTTGTAGTGGAGGGAGTACATGGAACCGGATGTTAAAAAGATTACAGAAAGGGTAAAACAAGAAAGTGATTTCGTGAATACCCTGATGTACGAAGTTGGCAAGGTAATTGTAGGCCAGAAGTATTTAATTGAAAGGTTATTAATCGGCATTCTTTCAAATGGGCATGTATTATTAGAAGGTGTACCGGGATTGGCAAAAACGCTGACAGTTATGACTCTTGCCAAGGCAATGCATGCCAGTTTTCAAAGGGTACAATTTACCCCGGACTTACTCCCTGCTGATTTGATCGGTACTCTTATTTATAATCCCAAAAGCGGTGATTTTACCGTAAGGAAAGGGCCTATCTTTACCAATATTGTTTTGGCCGATGAGATTAACCGCGCTCCTGCAAAAGTGCAAAGCGCGCTCCTGGAGGCTATGCAGGACAGGCAAGTTACCATCGGGGATCAAACATTTACCCTGGAAGACCCATTCCTTGTATTAGCTACTCAAAATCCGATAGAACATGAAGGCACCTACCCGCTACCTGAAGCTCAGGTAGATCGTTTTATGTTTAAATTGAACGTTACCTATCCTGATAAAAAGGAAGAACGGGAGATTCTCGACCGGATGGCGTTGACAAACAAGGATTTTCGTATAAACCCTGTAATTTCTCCCAAAGATATTCTGCGGTTGCGCTCCCTGATCGATGATATCTATATAGATGATAAGATTAAAGATTATATTATTGATATCATATTTGCATCGAGGGATCCAAAGGCATATAACCTTAAATTAGATGAGTTCATAGAATATGGCGCATCTCCGCGGGCGACCATCTATCTTACCCTTGCTGCCAAGGCGCATGCCTTTATAAAGGGCAGGGGATTTGTGACTCCCCAGGATATAAAATCGATAGGGATGGATGTTCTTCGCCATAGAGTGATTGTAACGTATGAAGCTGAGGCAGAAGAGATGAAGTCCGAAGATATTATACAAAAGATATTTGATACCGTAGAAGTGCCATAATGATAAAACCGATGAAAAAGATATGCCGCGGATTTTACAAATATCAGTAATCCCTCATAAGGAATTTTATTATGATCTCAAAAGATATATTAAAAAAAATCCAGCAAGTTGAGATCCATACCCGCCGCCTCGTTAATGAGGCATTTGTAGGTGAGTATCACAGTGTATTTAAAGGGCGCGGTATGGAGTTTGATGAAGTGCGAGAGTATCAGCCAGGTGATGAAATCCGGACTATTGACTGGAATGTAACGGCGCGTATGGGTCGACCCTTTATTAAACGCTATGTAGAAGAACGGGAGTTAACCGTGATGCTTCTTGTGGATGTAAGCGCCTCGGGAAATTTTGGGTCGATAAGGCAGTTGAAAAACGAGGTTGCAATAGAGATCTGTGCGCTCCTGGCATTTTCTGCCATAAAGAATAATGATAAAGTAGGCCTGATCATGTTTACGAATACCGTTGAAAAATTCATTCCTCCCAAAAAAGGGCAAAAACATGTGTTAAGAGTTATTCGGGAACTTCTCTGTTCGACTCCCGCCGGAAAGGGAACCAATATTCCTGTTGCGCTGGAATATCTGAATAAGATATCATCGAGACGTACGATTTCTTTTGTGGTGTCCGATTTTATCGCAAATGATTATGCTCATGCGTTACGCATTGCAAATAAAAAACATGATGTGATCGCAATTACTATTGTAGACCCCAGAGAGCAGGAATTGCCTGATGTGGGTTTTATAGAATTAAAGGATGCAGAGTCCGGCGAGGTAATTTTGGTTGATACGGCGCATGTCCTGGCGAGAAAAGAATTTCATAAGATGAAGAGTCGTCAAATTCAGGAACGTTCAAAGCTGTTTCGGTCAATGGGTGTTGATGAAATTGTAATCAATACCAATAAACATCATGTAGAACCTATTGTTCGCTTCTTCAGGATGAGGGAGAACCGGTATTAACAGGTATTCGTTCCATTAACCCCAATTGTAGAGACGCAAGATGTTGCGTCTCTCCAGGGGAATGAACCTACCCCTGACTCCTCTTAAGAGGGGAATAAACACACCCCCAACCCCCTCTCAAAAGGGGAGTGTAAAAGTCCCCTCCAGGGAGGGGATTGAGGGGTGGGTAAAAAAGAAAAATCGTTGGGTTTTGCCTTTTAAAACCCGATCTAATTTAAACGTATAGGAAATTCAATATTTATTGTAGGGGAGAAGCATTTGCCGTTATTGGCCTGAAATACTACTTATATGCTGAACGGCAAATGCTTCGCCCCTTACGCCTGGCCGCAAAACAAAAGTAGCCGACGGCCTAATTTATCAAGGTTAATTGATATGGTTATAGTTATAAACAGGCAACATGCACTGAGTAGTACCCTATTGATTTTCATAGTATTTGTATATACACTGATACCGTTAAAGAATACAGCTTTTACCCGTGAACCGGACAATATCGGAAAGTTAGCCTTGCCAGAAGCCACAGCAAGTGTGGATAAATCTGAGGTAATGATTGGCGATAAAATAACGTTGAAAGTTCACGTAAAGTACAAGGATGCTATTACGATACAGTTCCCTGAGCCTGATCAACAAATCGGGGCATTTACGGTAAAAGGATCAGGGGTTGTTGAAGGGCCAAGAAAGGATCGCGATGGATATTCTCTGGTTGAACGAAGTTATATACTGAGTTCATATGAAATTGGACATGCAACAATTCCACCCTTGAAAATAAACTATAAGGGCGCTCAGGATGAAGGCGAGGTTACTACGAATGAGATAACGATCGAGATTAAAGGGGTTATAAAGGAAGAAGAGTCAGTAACCGATATAAAAGATATTATTCCGCCGATAGAGATACCTGCGAATTATAAACGATTCATGTATTGGGTTTTTGTGGGACTCGGCGGGCTGTTTATTGCTGGCATTCTTTATGGATTTTTCCATAAAATGAAAAAAAGGCAAACAACGCAGGAACAAAAATATAGAAAGAGAACTCCACACGAGGTTGCCTATGAATTGCTGGAACAGTTATTAAAAGAGGATTTAGTTGGCAAAGGATTAACCAAGGAGTATTATTATCGTATAACAGATATCCTGCGGCATTATATTGAGGACCGGTTTGGCTTGCTGGCGCCAGAACGAACAACGGAAGAGTTCCTCGCAGAAATGGCGCATACGAATAGGCTGGAAGATAGCCATAAAAGATTAATTCGTGAATTTCTTGAACACGCTGACATGGTGAAATATGCAAAGTATGGGCCATCTAACATAGAGGTTAAAGAGGCTTATGATAGAGCGAAACGATTGGTCGATGAAACAAAAGAACGTTTAGAAGAGGAGGTGGTTGTCTGATGCCTATGTTGATTACCTTCAGGAGTGATAAGATATGTTGTCGGTATGTCTGGGCAAATGTAGTTGCTTCTCTGCAAAGGTATTGTCCCGGGTATTGATTGTACGTCTATTTTTAAACCTTTTCTTAAAGGGTAAAAAAATGGTAAAAGCGCCAGAAAAATTCTTGGATGAGTATTTACGTCATCAAAAAGGTCTTGTAAGTAATATAGTCACAAAGACAGCAAGGGAACCGATGCATAGTGTTTCAGAAGAAGAAATGGCAAGGCTTAAATTAAATTTACAGATGTTATGGGCTATTTATAACACGCCAGAGATCAAAGAGATCCTTTCCAGAAAACATAGAATCCACTTCCTGGATATGAGAGGAGCCAAGGTAAGCTTAACGCTAAGCTATGTGGATCATGGTATTCTCATGGAATATGAGTTAGACATGGGCAGCAAAAAAGAGCTTGCAGGCGCTCAATTATATAAGCAGGCAGAGATGAATTTACAGAGATATTTTACTCATAAGGAAGGAACTGAAGAACTTCTTAAGACTGAGAATCCGGCGCTTCAAACGGTGGTGGATGTTTTCATAGGGAGAGAACTTTTAGAATCAGAAGTCTGGAACGCTATTGCAAAAGGGGAGCAGATCCAGTTATCAACAATGTCATATCTTGTTTAAGGGTAATGGTTGTCTCAATGGTTTTTCGTGATCCGTTAATATTGTTATTAATTCTTATTATTCTTCCGCCGTTAATCTACTTTCACTTCCGTCGTAAGGGAACAAATCAGGTTGTCTTTCCATCGATAGAGATAGTAAAGAATCTAAAACCTTCTTTTTTTCATCGTTATAGACATATATTGATTATCCTTCGGTCTATGGCTATTATTTTGCTTGTGATCGCCCTGGCGCGGCCTCAATATGGAAATGAACAAACAAAAGTATCGACTGAAGGAATAGATATCGTCCTCGCTGTAGATGTCTCAGGCAGTATGCTGGCAGAAGATTTTACCATCGGCGGTCAAAGACATAACCGGCTTTATGTCGTTAAACGTGTGGTGGAGGATTTTATCAAGAGGCGTACGAACGATCGAATCGGCCTGGTTGTCTTTGCCGGGCGGGCGTACACGCAATGTCCAATGACTCTCGACTATGGGATGTTATTACAACTTTTACAGAAAGCTGAGATTGGCATGGTTGAAGATGGCACAGCCATAGGCTCTGGCATCGGTTCTTCTGTGGACAGGTTAAAGGATACGAAAGCAAAGAGCAAGGTAGTCATCCTGCTGACGGATGGAAGAAATAATGCGGGAGAGATAGATCCCTTAACTGCGGCTGAGATTGCGAAGACCTTTGGTATTAAGATCTATACCATAGGCGCTGGTACGAAAGATCTGGCTCCATTTCCCATGATGGATATGTTTGGAAATAAAGTGATGAAGCAGGTGAAGATTGATATCGATGATGATGCCCTCACGGAAATTGCAAAAATTACTGATGGGAAGTATTATCGGGCAACCGATACCGATTCACTGAAGGAGATTTATAATCAAATAGATAAACTCGAAAAAACTGAGGCTGAGGTAACTCAATATACAGAGTATAATGAAGTATTTCATTATTTCCTGCTTCCCGCTTTTGGCTTGCTATTATTTGAATTAGGATTAATCAAAACAAGGTTCAGAAAAATACCATAATATCAGAGAAGGCACAGATTTTCGCAGATAGGCACAGGGAAAGATTTTTAGTCTTCATCTTTACCTCCTGATGATCTGCATTCGAATAAAATTTTTATGAAATACGGAAACCTTAACTATCTTTATCTGCTTCCTGTTATTCCACTATTGATTGTTGGGTACATCTTTGTCTTCAGGAAAAAGATGAAGGATTTACATACCTTTGCAAATATTGAACTCCTGCAAAAAGTTGGGCTCTCGTTGAGCCAGAAGAAGCACTGGTTCAGGGCTGCCTTAATGACGACAGGCATGCTCTTTCTGATATTTACTCTTATTGAGCCTAAATGGGGATACCATTGGGAAGAGGTGGAAAAGAAAGGTATCGATATTGTAATTGCTGTTGATACTTCTAGAAGTATGCTGGCTGATGATGTAAAACCCAACCGGCTGGAAGTAGCAAAAAGAGAGATTGAGGATTTATTACATGTGCTGGGAGGAGATCGTATCGGTCTAGTGGCATTTGCAGGGTCGGCATTTACGTATTGTCCGTTGACATCCGATTATGGCGCTTTCCGTCTCTTTTTAAATGACTTAAATACTCATATTATTCCACGGGGCGGTACTGCTTTGGCGGAGGCAATAAGAAAAGGTCTTACTACTTTTGAGCGGGATTCAAAGAATCGCAAGGCGATAATCTTAATTACCGATGGCGAGAACCATGAGGATGATCCCCTGAAAGCATCCGAGGAGGCAAAAAGACAGGGTGTCGTTATCTATACTGTCGGCGTAGGGAAAAAGGAAGGTTCCTATATCAGGATAAAAAACGAAAGTGGTCAGGAAACATTACTGAAAGACAAACAAGGGCAGGTTGTCAAATCAAGGCTCGAAGAGATCACCTTAAACAAAATCGCATTGGGAACCGGCGGGCTTTATACTCCGGCGTATGGAACAAAGTGGGGTTTGGAGAAGGTGTATAAGGAGAGCATCGCACAGATAGAAGAGTCTACGTATAAAACACAACGGGTAAAACGGTATGTGAACCGTTATCAGATACCTCTTCTTATTGCAATAATTGTCATTACCGTAGAAAGTTTTTTGATGGAGAGAAGGAAGGTAATTAGTCCTGTTACCTATAACAAAGTTTGATACTACTTGCTTCTTTATTCCTACAATTAAATAGAGAGAAATTTCAATTCCGTAGGCCTAATTTAAAATAGGGGTAAGATATTATATAGAAAGAGATTCTTAGTTCCCTTGAAAGCCTTGTTAGGAGCAATATGTGGTAAAATACCTGTATACTCTGGTAAATAGTATGCTTAA
>JAANMY010003936.1_pt1 | contig 11765 bp, 10 predicted proteins | sample 7279691 | NCBI WGS metagenome assembly JAANMY01 (sample SAMN14094543, study PRJNA606508) | bioreactor metagenome | isolation source: A lab-scale SPAN reactor treating ammonium-rich wastewater day 388 | place: Ireland: Galway | collected 2018-02-07
GCTGGCGGCGGTGAAATTCCTGCGCCGGATCGCCGCGCAGGCCCCCTTGGCCGCGCTGATCGCCGAGGAATTGCGCCCCGGCCCGGCCATCACCGATGATGCGGCGCTGATCGACGATTTCCGCCAGCGCAGCGGCACCGTCTATCATCCCAGTTGCACGGCGCGGATGGGGGCGGACCCGGCCAGCAGCGTCGTCGATGCCGACCTGCGGGTGCATGGTATCGACGGGCTGCGGGTCTGCGATGCCTCGGCCTTTCCGACATTGATCGGCGGCAATACCAATGCCCCGGCGATCCTGCTGGGCTGGCTGGGGGCAGAGCGCATCCTCGGGCGCTGATTTGATCCGTGTCATGTCGCTGCGGGCCGGGTTGCTGCAGGCTGCAGGCATCACGCGGATGGAGCAGGGCAATGACGGTTCTGGTCAGGGATACGGGATTCGCGCCGGACGACTGGCGCACGGGATATGTGCCGCTGGCGGCGCTGGCCGACCGGCCGGATAGCGAGGGGCCGGTGGGGGCCGATCTGTCCTCGCCGGCGTTGTCGCAACACGATTGGCAGCGGCTCTGCGCGCTGTTGCCGCATCTGGGGCTGGTGCGCATCCGGTTGCGCGATTTCGGCGATGTCGCCGCGTTCGATGTGGCGCGGGCGATCCGGGCGCAGGGCTATGACGGGCGGCTGCGCGCGCATGGGGCGGTTCTGGCGCGGCTTTATACGATGACCCGCCGCGCCGGGTTCGACGAGGTCGAACTGGACCGCAGGCAGGCGCGCATGCAACCGGCCGAGCATTGGCGCAACGAACCGGGCTGGCACCCCGCGCCGCGGCGCCGGGGGGCGGGCGATCTGGGGACTTCGGCGCGCTGAGGGCCGGGGCTTGCGACGCAGCGCCGCGTCGCGGGACGCGGGGTTCCGTTTTTCGGCGATCCGTCCTATGACCGCGCAAATTTCCTGATGAGGCTTCCGATGACCGATGCCGCTGCCCCGATCCCGCAGGTCAAGACCCTGCCCGATGCCCAGATTGTCACCGAGGTCACGCATTGGACCGACCGGCTGTTCTCGTTCCGCTGCACGCGACCGCGCAGCCTGCGGTTCCGTTCGGGCGAATTCGTGATGATCGGGCTGCTGGGTGACAACGGCAAACCCTTGCTGCGCGCCTATTCCATCGCCTCGCCCAGTTGGGACGAGGAACTGGAGTTCTATTCGATCAAGGTGCCCGACGGTCCGCTGACCTCGAAACTGCAGCACATTCAGGTCGGTGAAGAGATCATCCTGCGGCCCAAGCCCGTGGGCACGCTGGTGCATGACGCGCTGTTGCCGGGCAAGCGGGTGTGGTTTCTGGCCACCGGCACCGGCATCGCGCCCTTTGCCAGCCTGATGCGCGACCCCGAGACCTATGAGAAATTCGAGCAGGTGGTGATGATGCACACCTGCCGCACGGTCGATGAGCTGGAATATGGCCGCCAGTTGGTCGAGAGCCTGAAGGACGATCCGCTGATCGGCGAGATGGTCGAGGGCAAGCTGCTGTATTATCCGACGACGACGCGCGAGGACTTTGCGCATATGGGGCGGATCACCGACAATCTGACCTCGGGCAAGGTGTTCGCCGATCTGGGGCTGGCGCCGATGGACCCGGCGCAGGACCGGGCGATGGTCTGCGGCTCGCTGGCGTTCAACGTCGATGTGAAGGCGGTGCTGGAGGGGTTCGGCCTGCGCGAAGGGGCCAACAGCGAGCCGCGGGAATACGTCGTCGAAAAGGCCTTTGTCGGCGAGGGGATCTGAGGCGGGCAGGGCCTGGTCTGGCTTCTGTCGCCCGGCAATTGGAAAAGGCCCCCGCGAACGGGGGCCTTTTTGTTTCTGCGGGCCGGATCAGAGGCCCAGCAGGCCGCGCACCTGGGTCAGCGCCGCTTCGAGCAGGGCCGGGTTGTCGCGGGCGCCTTCGAGGGCGCGCAGGGCGACGCCCTTGCGCAGCGTGCTGAGGTTCGAGGCTTCGACGGCGGCGACGGCGGCGTCATAGTTGAAGCCCTCGGCGGTGAAGAGCGTCGACAGATCGGCGCCGGCTTCGGCGGCCGGGGTTTCGACAGCCGCCTCGGTCGCGGTTTCGGCGGCGGGCTCGGTCGCGGCGGGTTCAGTCGCAGCGGGCTCGGCCGGGGCCGGTTCGGCGGCAGCGGGTTCCGCAGCGGGTTCCTCGGTGGCGGCCGGTTCAGCCGGGGCTTCAGGCGCCGCCTCGGGTTCGGCAACCGGCTCGGTGGCGGCCGGTTCGGCCGGGGCCTCGGTCGCGGCTTCGGCGGCGAGGCGCGCGGCTTCCTCGGCCGCGACGCGCTCTGCTTCGGCGGCGGCGGCGCGGAGGGCCTCTTCTGCCTCGGCGGCGAGGCGGGCGGCCTCTTCGGCGGCGAGGCGTTCAGCCTCGGCGGCGGCGGCACGGGCGGCTTCCTCGGCGGCGGCCGCTTCAGCGGCGACGCGCGCGGCCTCGGCAGCGGCAGCCTCGGCTGCGGCCTCGGCGGCAACCTGAGCCTGCTCGGCGGCCTGCTGGGCCTGCCGGTTCTGCGAGACCCAGATGCCAAGACCTGCCGCAAGGACAATGGCGGCGACGATCAGGAGCTTTTTCATGGCGGTTCCTCAAAACGCGTTTCCATCAATTGTGTCGCATTGTGCCGCGACAATGACAATGGCGCCACGCAATTTTCCGCGCGATCGTCGGCGCGCAGGCGCCAGACAGGCCTGCGACGCCGGGTCGGCGCGGCGCGATGGGCCTCTTGCAACTGGGGGGGCAAGTGTCTATTTTTCCGCGCGCAGACCCCACAGAAGGAATCCCACCATAGCCCGCAGACCCCACAACGCTCCGCCCAGCCGCGATACCGGCCCCCGTGTCAACGACCGGATCCGCGCGCCCGAGATTCGCCTGATTGGCGCGGACGGCGAAAATGTCGGCGTGGTGTCGCCCGCGCGCGCCATGCAGATGGCCGAAGAGGCGGGTCTGGACCTGGTGGAAATCTCGCCCAACGCCGAGCCTCCGGTCTGCAAGATCATGGATTTCGGCAAGTTCAAGTATGAGCAGCAAAAGCGCGAGGCCGAGGCCCGCAAGAAGCAGCACATCATCGAGATCAAGGAAATCAAGTTCCGCCCGGGCACCGATACGCATGACTACGAGGTCAAGATGCGTTCGGTGCAGAAATTCCTGGAAGAAGGCGACAAGGTGAAAGTCACCCTGCGTTTCCGGGGCCGTGAGATGGCTCACCAGGAGTTGGGTCTGGAACTGCTGAACCGGGTCGCCGCCGACGTGACCGAGATCGGCAAGATCGAGAACATGCCCAAGCTGGAAGGCCGGCAGATGGTGATGATGATCGCGCCGCGCTGAGCGAGGCCGTCATCGCTGGATTGGCGCCGCCCCCCGGGGCGGCGTTTTTCATGCGGGGGATCAGCCGCCGCTGGCGGCGCCGGGCCGCACGGCGCGGTAGCGGTCGTTTTCGGCCGTCAGCGCCGTGCCGAGGCATTCCGACTGCGCCGTGGCCCGGGCCAGCATGGCGCGGCGCCCGCGCATCGGCGTGCTCAGCAGAATTCGCCGCATGACACTGGACTGCCCGCGTGGCGTGTCGAGGAAGCTCTGCTGGCCGATCAGCGCCTCGGCCGGGGTGCCCATGGTCAGCAGCGCCTCGAGGCTGCCGAGGGCCTGATAGGCGGCGCTCAGGCAGGGCGCCGTTTCGGCGGGGCAGCGGGCGCGGCACAGCGCCGCCAGTGGTTCGGCGAGGGGGCTGGTGGTCAGCCAGTCCTCAAGGGCGTGCTCGGCAGGGGTATCGCCCATCTGGCGCCGCTGCGGATGGGATGTCGGGGTCAGCGCGGCGATGGCGCCCTGTCCCCCGGTGCCGACGGCGTGCCAGAGCAGATACAGCACATCGGGGTCGAGCGTCGTCAGGTCGATCCCGGCCAGCGCCGGATGCTCGCGCGACGTCAGCACCACCAGCGCCTCGCGCGCGGCGCGGGATTCGCCGAGCGATTCGAAGGTCTCGATCACCTCGGGCCCCGATCCGACCTGATGCAGGGCTGTCCAGGCGCTGGCCAGCGGGCTATCGGCCTGCGTCAGCCAACTGCGCCCCGACATGCCGCCGGGCGCCCTGAGCAGGGCGATGCGCGCGGCGCGCGGCAGATGCGCCAGATAGGGGCCTTGCAGCGCCGGGGTCTTGTCGATCAGCCCCAACAGCACCCGGGCCGCGGTGTTGCCGCTGCTGGCCAGATCGGCGAGCGCGGCGAGGGCGGTGGATTCGTCGTCGCCCAGCCAGTCGCTGAGGGCCTGTTCAAAGCCGGGTGCCTCGGCCCCCTCGATCGGCGGCGCGGTCGAGGCCGGGACGCCCTGCGCCGCCAGCACGATACCCAGGGCCGCCACGACGGGGGCGAATCGGCGAAACAGGCGGGGGCGGCGGATGAAAGCGATCAAGGGCAGGCCTGTGGGTCGGGGGACAGAAACGGCACGGATCACGCTTACGGGTCGCACGCCCCCGCGTCTGCCCCTGCTGGGCCGCACGGGGGCGTCGGTGCGTACTGTGCGAATCGGCGGGCGTTTGTGCAACTGCTTTGTGCGTCGGCGCCCGCCCGCGCGGCCTCAACCGCGCAGACGGCCGACGATGCGCTGCATTTCTTCCAGCGGCATGTAGCCGCGCAGCAATTCGCCGCCGGTGCCCTCGCCCATGATGAAGCTGGGCGTGCCCGAGATCTGCAGCCGCTGCGCCAGTTCGCGGTTGGCGCTGAGGATGCGGGTCACGGCCTCGCCGTTCATGGCGACCAGCACCGCCTCGGCATCGAGTCCCAGATCCCCGGCGATGCCGCGCAGGTCGTCCTGGGTGATGTCGCCTTCCCAGGCCATCAGCGTGTCGTGGACCGAGGCATAGGGCGTCTCGCCGCCGAGTTGCTGGACGGCGACGGCAAAGCGGCTCATCACCTCGGATTGCGGGCCGAGGATCGGGAATTCCTTGACCACCAGCCGGATGTTGCCGTCGCTGGCCAGCAGGTCCATCACGGCGGGTTGCGCACGGCGGCAATAGCCGCAGCGGTAGTCCATGAATTCGACGAGGGTGATGTCGCCCTCGGGATTGCCGCCGACCCAGGAATGGGAATCGCGGTAGATCGCATCGGCGTTGATCTCGACCAGGGCCAGATCCATGTCGGCCTGCGCGGTCTGCTGGCGGCGCTCGAATTCGGCGACGGCCTCGAAGATCACCTCGGGGTGTTCCATCAGATAGGCGCGGACCTCGGCGCGGAAGGCCTCGCGCTCGGCGTCGGCCATCGGCGTGGAGGTCTGGGCCAGCGACGGGGCGGCGACGAAGGACAGGGCGCTGAAACTCAGCGTAGCCGCGACGCAGGCGGCGGTCAGGGGCAGACGAAGCATGCGGCGGGGCTCCTTGGGGTCTTTGTCGCGGCGACTGTGCGCGCGGCGGCGGGCCAAGATCAACCCCGCACAGACCGGGCGCCCCGAGGTTTGACCCAAACGTGAAGCCGCTGCCCGCCCGCCCGGGGATTCCCCTCGCGGCGGTTTCGGGCTAGGTACGGGGAAACGACAGGAGATCGGGCATGCGGCAGGGATGGCGGCGGGGACGGGCAGGGCTGGTACTGGCGCTGCTCTGGGCGCTGCTGGCGGCGTCCCTCGCGGGGCCGGTCGCGGCGCAGGAGCTGGGCGCGCTGGCGCGGCTGACCGGGCCGGTGAGCCTGCAGGCGGGGTGGCGCAGCCTTTCGGTCGAGGTGCCCATCAGCCAGCCGGTGCCCTGGCGCACGCGGCTGCTCAGCGATCCGCCCCGGGCGGTGATCGATTTTCGCACCGTTGACTGGGCGGGGTTCGATCCCGCGGCGGTGTCGATGCAGGGCGCCGCGGTGGCGCTGCGGGTCGGCAATGCGGGCGGCGGCTGGAGCCGGATGGTCATCGAACTGGGCCGCCCCATGGGCTTTGCCGAGGCCGGGCTGGCCACCGATCCCGAATCCGGCGCCGCGCGTCTGTCGCTGACGCTGACGCCGCTGTCCGAGGCCGGTTTCGCCGCGCAGGCCGCCGCGCTGGCGGCGACGGATGGCACGCCCTCGCCCGATGCGCTGGGCGCCGGGGGCGGGCGGGCGCCGCTGGGCGGGCGTCCGACGCGGGTGGTGCTGGACCCGGGCCATGGCGGTGTCGATCCCGGGGCGATCCATGAGGGTGTGACCGAGGCGCAGCTCATGCTGACCTTTGCCCGCGAACTGGCCGAGCTGCTGCGCCGGACCGGCCGTTATGAGGTCATGCTGACCCGCGACAACGACACGTTCCTGTCGCTCGAGGGGCGGATTACCGTGGCGCATTCGACGGATGCCGACCTGTTCGTCTCGCTGCATGCCGATGCGCTCGAGGACGGGCAGGCGACGGGCGCCACCCTCTACACCCTGGCCGAGGGGGCGACCGACGCCGCCAGCGCCGCGCTGGCCGAACGCCATGACCGCGACGATCTGCTGGGCGGCGGCGTCGATCTGACCGGCACCGACGATGCGGTGGCCGGGGTGTTGATGGCGCTGGCCCGCGCCGAAACCGCGCCCGCCACCGACCGGCTGGCGCGGACGCTGGTGGCGGCGATCCAGGGGGCCGGGCTGCGCATGCACCGGCACCCCTGGCAACAGGCGGCGTTTTCGGTGCTCAAGTCGCCCGGCGTGCCCTCGGTGCTGCTGGAGGTGGGCTTTCTGAGCAGCGAGAGCGACCGCACGCGGCTGCGCGATCCCGCCTGGCGGGGGCGCATGGCACAGGCCTTGCTGGCCGGGTTCGATGAATGGGTGGCGGGCGAGGTGGCGCAGCAGGGGCTGCGGCTGCGCTAGGGTCCACCGATTTCGGCGGGGCCGGATTGGCGATCACCAGCCGGGCCAGCCGATCGGCACCGCCCCGGCGCCGAGGGCAAGCGCCGGTTTCGCCCGCCGCTGCATCCCGGTCTTGCTGGAACGCCGCCGGTGCACGGGCGGCGGCCCCTTTGCAGGCCGGTCAGGCCTTCACCTCTGCGCGATCCGGGTGCTTGTGATGCGGGCGGCTTTGACCCGAGGGCCCGTTGCGTATAGAGGGAGGCAAAGACCCTGCGGAGCCCCTGCGTGACCCGAGCCATTCTCTCGTTCTTCGGTGCCGTGTTCAGCTTTCTGCTGCTGGGCACGTTCTTTGGCGCGCTGACCCTGGGCGGTGTCATCTGGGTCTATACGCATGATCTGCCCTCGACCGAGCAACTGGCGAATTACAGCCCGCCGACGATCAGCCGGATCTATTCCGGCGAGGGGCAGATGATCGACGAATTCGCCCGCGAGCGGCGGCTGTTCACGCCCATCGACGACATTCCGGTCATGGTGCGCGCGGCGTTCATCTCGGCCGAGGACCGCAATTTCTATGAGCATTCCGGCTTTGATCCTCTGGCCATGGTGGCGGCGCTGCGCGATGCGGTGATCTCGCGCGGGCGCAACCTGCGCGGCGCCTCGACCATCACCCAGCAGGTGATGAAGAACTTCCTGCTGTCGTCGGACCGCACCGGCGAGCGCAAAATCCGCGAGATCATTCTGGCCTGGCGGGTCGAGCAGACGCTGAGCAAGGACGAAATTCTGGAGCTCTATCTCAACGAGATTTTCCTCGGGCAGAATTCGTTTGGCGTGGCGGCGGCGGCGCAGAGCTATTTCAACAGCACGCTCGAGGATCTGACGCTGGAGCAGATGGCGTTCCTGGCGGCGATGCCGCAATCGCCGTCGCTGCATCCGGTGCGCGCGCATGACCGGCTGGTCGAGCGGCGCAACTGGATTCTGGGCCAGATGGCCGAGAACGGCTATATCACCACCGAGGAAGCCACCGAGGCACAGGCCCGGCCGCTGCTGACCGTGCAGGGCGGCGATGTCCCCTCGTTCCGCGAGAGCCTGCCCGAGCGCAATTATTTCACCGACGAGATCCGCCGCCAGCTTTCGACCAGTTTCGGCGAGGAGGAATTCTTTACCGGCGGCCTGTCGATCCGCGCCACGGTCCACCCCGAATTGCAGGTCACGGCGGCGCATGCGCTGCAGCGCGCGCTGGAATCCTATGACCGCAGCCAGGGCGAATGGCGCGGGACCGGCATCCGGCTGGAAGCCGACGATCTGGTGGACGAGGAGCATTGGCGTGCCGCGCTGGGCGGCGTGCAGATCGCCCGCGACATCACGCTGGGCAATCCCTGGCTGCCCGCCGTCGTGCTGGACGTGACCGCCGACCGCGCGCGCATCGGCATCGAGGGCGTCGCCACGATCGGGCAGATCGACCGGCCCGATATCGACTGGCTGCGAGGCTCGCTCGCCGACAATCTGGAGGTCGGCGATGTGGTGCATGTGCGCGCCGTCACCGCCGACCGCGACGGCAGTTTTCAACGCTGGTCGCTGCGCCAGGTGCCCGAGGTGCAGGGCGCCTTCATGGCAATGGACGTGAACACCGGCCGGGTGATCGCCATGCAGGGCGGTTTCAGCTATCAGCATTCCACCTTCAACCGGGCGACCCAGGCGATGCGCCAGCCCGGTTCGGCGTTCAAGCCCTTCGTCTATGCGGCGGCGCTCGATTCCGGCTTTACCCCGGCCACCATCGTCATCGATGCCCCGATCGAGATCGACACCGGCGAGGGGATCTGGCGGCCGACCAATTCGAACGGCGATTTCCTGGGGCCGACCCCGGTGCGGACCGGGATCGAGCAGTCGCGCAACCTGATGACCATCCGGCTGGCCCAGGAAGTGGGCATGGATGTGGTCGCAGGCTATGCCGAACGCTTTGGCGTCTATGACCGGTTGCAGCCCTTTCTGGCGAATTCGCTGGGCGCGCAGGAGACCACGCTGTTCCGGGTCGTCGCGGCCTATGCGATGTTCGCCAATGGCGGCGAGCGGGTCGAGCCGACGCTGGTGGACCGGGTGCAGGATCGCTGGGGCCGTACCGTATACCGCCATGACCAGCGCCGCTGCGTCGAATGCGCCGAGCCCGATCTGCCCGCCGGTCAGGCGCCCTGGATCGCCAGCCAGCGCCAGCGCGTGATGGACCCGATCACCGCCTATCAGCTCACCTCGATGATGCAGGGCGTGGTGCAGCGCGGCACGGCCTCGGGGGCGATCCGGCTGCCGGTGCCGGTAGCAGGCAAGACCGGCACCACCAACGACGCCCGCGATGTGTGGTTCGTCGGCTATACCTCGACCATGGTGGCGGGCTGCTATATCGGTTTCGACCGGCCGCGCAGCCTGGGGCGCCGGGCCTCGGGTGGCGGGCTTTGCGCACCGGTGTTTCAGGAATTCATGTCCGAGGCGATCGAGGAATTCGGCGGCGGCCGGTTCGCCGTGCCGCCGGGCGGGCATTTCATCAACATCGACCGCCACACCGGCGAGCGGGTCGGCGAGGGTTCGGAGGGCGGCGATGTGGTGGCCGAATATTTCCGCGACGGCGAGGAGCCGGTGTTCGGCATCGGCGCGCTGATCGACGGCGGCTTTGTCATGGGCATGTCGCTGCCGGTGTTCGCCCCGGATCAGACCGGCGAGCTGGTGACGGCCGACGGCGTGACCGTGACGACCGAGGTGCCCGGCAGCGAGGGGGTGCAATTGCCCGGCCAGTCGGGATTCGGCACGCTGAGCGCGGGCGGGCTGTACTGAGGCGGGCGGGGCGGCGCTCGGCCCCGTCGAGGGGCCTCGCGCCGCACGGGGCCAGCCCCGCACCCCGCCGGGGGACGCACGCGCCCCCCGGGCCCCCCGTGGATATTTGCCGAGCAAAGATCGCTTCGCAGCGTCACGCTTGCGCCGCATCCTCTGGCGGGGTTGACTGAGGCCCGAGGAGGAGCCCGATGATCGTTCTGCATCACGCGCCGCAATCGCGCAGTTTTCGCATCCTGTGGTTTCTGCACGAGGCCGGGCTGCCGCATCAGGTGCGGTATCATTCCTTTGCCGGCAAGGCCTTGCGCGATCCGGCCTTTCTGGCCCTGTCGCCCGCGGGGCGGGTGCCGGTGGTCGAGGTTGACGGCATCGCCCTGTTCGAATCGGGTGCCATTCTGGAATATCTGGCCGAAACCCGCGCCCCGGCCCTGGCCCGCGCGCCGGGGCAGGAGGGGCGCGGCAAGTTCCTCGAATGGCTGCATTACGGCGAGACCATCGCCCAGCATCTGGCGCAACTGACGTTTCACCATATCGCGCTCAGGCCCGCCGACCGCAGCCCGGTGGTGCAAAAGCTGGAGGCGCTGCGGCTGCGGCGCACGCTGGAGGGGATCGAAGCGGCGCTGCAGGGCGAGCATCTGCTGGGCACGTTCAGCGCCGCCGATGTGATGGTCGGCGCCTCGGCCGAGATCGCCCGGCGGTTCGTGCGCTTTGACGGGTTGCCGCGGTTGACGGACTGGCACGCAAGGCTGACCGCGCGTCCGGGGTTTCAGGCGGCCCTGGCGGCGGATGGCCCGGCGGAATTGTACCTGCAGGATTTCTATCATGGCTGAGAGCGTCGAGATCTTCGAGGTTGGCCCGCGCGACGGGTTGCAGAACGAAAAGCGGCTGATCCCCACCGCGGAAAAGGTCGCGCTGATCGACCTGTTGTCGCAGGCAGGGTTCCGGCGCATCGAGGTCGCCAGCTTTGTGTCGCCGAAATGGGTGCCGCAGATGGCCGACAGCGCCGCGGCTCTGGGCGCGATCCGCCGCGCGCCGGGGGTGTCCTATGCGGCGCTCACCCCCAACATGCAGGGCTATGCGGGCGCCAGGGCGGCGCGGGCCGACGAGATCGCGGTCTTTGCCTCGGCCTCGGAAGGGTTTTCGCGCGCCAATTTGAATTGCTCGGTCGCCGAGTCGATCGACCGGTTCCGGCCGATTCTCGACGCGGCGCTGGCGGATGGCCTGCCGGTGCGCGGCTATGTCAGTTGCGTCACCGATTGCCCGTTCGACGGGCCGACCCCGCCCGGCGCGGTGGCGGCGCTGGCCGAGCTGCTGCTGGGCCTGGGGTGCTATGAGGTGTCGTTGGGCGATACGCTGGGCAAGGCGGTGCCCGAGACGCTGGCGCCGATGCTGCGCGCCGTCACCGACGTCGCCCCGGCGGCGCGTCTGGCCGGGCATTTCCACGACACCGGCGGGCGGGCCTGCGACAATATCGAGGCCTCGCTGGGCTTTGGTCTGCGGGTGTTCGACGCGGCGGTCGGCGGGCTGGGGGGCTGCCCCTATGCGCCGGGCGCGCAGGGCAATGTGGCGACCGAAGCGGCGCTGGAACGTCTTGAAACGCTGGGATATTCCACCGGGCTGAACCGGGAGGTGATCCACCGCGCCGCGGCGATGGCCCGCACCATGAGGAGTGAGGCATGACCTGGGAAACCCTGACGCTGACCTGCGATCCGCGCGGCGTCGCCACGCTGGCGCTGAACCGCCCCGACAAGCACAACGCGCTGTCGGCGCGGATGATCGACGAGTTGACCGAGGCGGCGGCGCAGCTTGCCGCGGATGGGTCGGTGCGGGTGGTGGTGTTGACCGGCGCCGGGGCCAGTTTCTGCGCCGGGGGCGATCTGGGCTGGATGCAGGCGCAGATCGCCGCGACCGGGCCTGAGCGGGCCGAAGGCGCGCGGCGGCTGGCGGGGATGCTGGGGGCGCTGAACAGCCTGCCCAAGCCGCTGATCGGCCGGATTCAGGGCCCGGCCTACGGCGGCGGGATCGGCATGATGGCGGTCTGCGACGTGGCGGTCGGTGCGCTGGGCGCGCGCTTTGGCCTGACCGAGACGCGGCTGGGGCTGATCCCGGCCACGATCGGCCCCTATGTGCTGGCGCGGATGGGCGAGGCGATGGCGCGG
>JAANMY010003937.1_pt1 | contig 11761 bp, 7 predicted proteins | sample 7279691 | NCBI WGS metagenome assembly JAANMY01 (sample SAMN14094543, study PRJNA606508) | bioreactor metagenome | isolation source: A lab-scale SPAN reactor treating ammonium-rich wastewater day 388 | place: Ireland: Galway | collected 2018-02-07
GCCGATGCGCACGCGCGATGCCGTGGCCCGCTGTCGGCCCGATCCCGCGCACTTTGAATCCGTTTTCGGCATCGGCGGCCCGGGCAAGGTCTTCGTGTTCTGCCGCGGGGTGTCCGCCGACAGTGCCGATTTTTGCGCTCGCATGTTCGCGCCGGCGATGGGAATCCCCGAGGACCCGGCGACCGGCTCGGCGGCTGCCGCGTTCGCCGGGCTGCTGCACGGGTCGGGCGCCTATTCGGACGGCGAGCACCGGATCGCCATCGCGCAGGGCATCGACATGGGACGGCCGAGCCGGATCGAGGTCGGCTTCACGGTCGGCGGCGGCCGGCTCGCCTCGGTTGCGATCGGTGGCGTGGCCGTCACGGTGACGGAAGGTATGATCGACGCGTGACCGACACTTTACCGGTAGTTCCGATCGACCGTCTGTCGCTTCGTCTGGCGCCGCGGCCATGGCCGTTCGCGGAACGCAACCGCAGGGAGATCGCGGCATATTTCGCGTCGCTTAGGCGCGAGAAGCCCGGTCTGTGGAACGGCCCTGTTCTGCTGCTCTACCAATACCGGATCGCGGAGCGCACCCTGCATGGCGCCTATCTGCAGACGGACTTTGCGAGCTTTATCGCTTGGCGCGACTGGGGCTTCCCGGACCGCGCGGTGAAGAACTGCTTTGCGCTCGGCGCGCTGCAGGGGGCCGACGATGCCTTTCTGCTCGGCGTCATGGGGGCGGGGACGGCCAATGCCGGCAATGTCTATTTTCCGGGCGGTACGCCCGACCCCGATGACGTGCGCGGCGACACCGTCGACCTCGAAGGCAGCGTGCGCCGGGAGGTCGCCGAGGAGACCGGCGTTTCGCCCGACGAGCTTGCGATCGCGCCCGGCTGGAGCATGATCGAGGCCGAAGGTCGCGTCGCCCTGCTCAAGCGCATGCGGGCGGCAGAGTCGGCCGATGTCCTGCGCGCGCGCATCTGCGCGACGCTGGCGCAGCAGGCGCATCCGGAGCTTTCCGACATCTATATTGCGCGCGGGCTGGCCGATCTCGTTCCAGACATGCCAGACTTCGTGCAGGCCTTTTTGCAGCACGAATGGCGGGCACGATAAGCGCCTTGCCGCGGAGGATCGCCATGAGTCTGGACAAGAAGCTTGGCAAGCTCGTCGGGCGTTACCGGATCGCACGTCCGGCAAATTTCCGGCTCGCGGATTTCGATCCGGCCGATACCGGCGGGCTCGGCATCGGCAAGGACGAGGCGAGGAAGGTCGTCGCCGACCATGGCCGCCGCCTCGCGACGCTGCAGGAAAAGCTTTACGCACAGGACAAGTGGTCGGTGCTGATGATCCTGCAGGGGATGGACGCGGCCGGCAAGGACGGCATCGTCGAGCACGTGCTCTACGGCGTCAATCCGCTCGGGTGCGACGTCCATTCCTTCAAGGCGCCGAATGCCGAGGAGCTCGACCACAATTATCTCTGGCGCGTGGCGCGCCGGCTGCCGGAGCGCGGCCGCATCGGCATTTTCAACCGTTCCCACTACGAGGAATGCCTGGTCGTGCGCGTGCACCCGGAAATCCTGGCGAAGCAGAAGCTGCCGCCGCCGCTGGTCACCCGCAACATCTGGAAGGAACGGTTCGAGGACATCTGCGCCTTCGAGCGCCACCTCGTGCGCAACGGCACGGTGGTGCTCAAGTTTCATCTGCGCATCTCCAAGGAGGAGCAGCGTCGGCGCTTCCTCGACCGCCTCGACGATCCCGATAAGCGCTGGAAATTCGCCATGGGCGACGTCGCCGAGCGCGGGCTCTGGAATAAATACATGGCCGCCTACCAGGACATGATCCGCCAGACCTCGATCCCGGAAGCGCCCTGGATCGTGGTGCCGGCGGACCACAAATGGTTCGCGCGGCTCCTCGTTTCGCTCGCTTTGGTCGAAGCCATGGAACGGCTCGATCTGAAATTCCCCCTCGCGGGCGAGCATTCCCCGGCCGAACTGAAGAAGGTGGCGTCCGCCCTGGAAGCGGAGGGCAGGGCGGAGGCCGGAGCCCGCCGCGCCAAGTCGCGGGATTGAGCCGCGGCCGGGGCCTCGACAGGCCGCCCGGCGCCTACTTGCCCGCGGGCAGGATGATCCGCTAAAAGAGAGCCATCCCGGCCCGGGTTAACGCCCGATTTACCAAGATTGGCGACCCTGAGGGCCGGTACTGAGGATCTGGCAATGTCACAGCGCTTCGCTCTGCGCCCGATGACCCGGACGGCTCCCGCCGCTTCCGGTGCCTGCCTCATTATTGGCGGTCTGCTTCTTCTTACCTGCCCCTGAGGGCCGGCCGGGCATTGGCGCCTGGGCACTCAGGGGGCGGTTACAAGCAAACCCCGATGAGCGCCCACCGAGGCGCATGCGGGAAGAAGGAATTTTCCAATGACCGCGCAGAACCAGTCCGAGAAGGATCGCGTCGTCATCTTTGACACCACCTTGCGCGACGGCGAGCAATGCCCCGGCGCCACCATGACCCATGACGAGAAGCTCGAAGTGGCCGAGCTGCTCGACCAGATGGGCGTCGACGTGATCGAGGCCGGTTTTCCGATCGCCTCGGAAGGCGACTTTGCCGCTGTGCACGAGATCGCCAAACGCGCCAGGAACTCCGTTATCTGTGGCCTGTCGCGTGCCGCACCCAAGGACATCGACCGCTGCGCCGAGGCGATCAAGCCGGCCGCCCGCAAGCGCATCCATACGTTCCTGTCCACCTCGCCGGTGCATATGAAATACAAGCTCCAGAAGGAGCCGCACGAAGTCTATGAAATGGTGATCGCGCAGGTGACGCGCGCGCGCAGCTATACCGACGACGTGGAATGGTCGGCGGAGGACGGCACGCGCACCGAGCACGATTTCCTCTGCCGCTGTGTCGAGGCCGCGATCAAGGCGGGCGCCACCACCATCAATATTCCCGACACCGTCGGCTATACGGTGCCGGAGGAATATTACGCGCTGTTCAAAATGCTGCGCGAAAAGGTCCCGAATGCCGACAAGGCGGTCTTCTCCGCGCATTGCCACGACGATCTCGGCATGGCGGTGGCCAATTCGCTGGCGGCGGCGAAGGCCGGCGTGCGCCAGATCGAATGCACGATCAACGGCATCGGCGAGCGCGCCGGCAATGCGGCGCTGGAAGAGATCGTGATGGCGATCAAGACCCGCAACGACGTGCTGCCGTTCTGGACCGGCGTCGAGGCGACCATGCTGACGCGCGCCTCCAAGCTCGTGTCGGCGGCGACCTCGTTCCCGGTGCAGTACAACAAGGCGATCGTCGGGCGTAACGCGTTCGCACACGAATCCGGCATCCACCAGGACGGCATGCTCAAGAACGCGCAGACCTACGAGATCATGACCCCGGAATCGGTGGGCGTGAAGCAGACCTCGCTGGTCATGGGCAAGCATTCGGGCCGTCATGCCTTCGTGCACAAGCTGGAAGATCTGGGCTACAAGCTCTCCGGCAACCAGCTCGAGGACGCGTTCGTGCGCTTCAAGGCGCTGGCCGACCGCAAGAAGCACATCTACGACGAGGACATCGAGGCGCTGGTCGACGAGGAAATCGCCACCGCACAGGACCGCATCAAGCTCGTCTCGCTGACCGTGATCGCGGGCACGATGGGGCCGCAATCTGCGACCCTCACGCTCGACATGGACGGCACGCACAAGACCGTGCAGGCCACCGGCAACGGGCCCGTGGACGCGACCTTCAATTGTATCAAGGCGCTGATCCCGCACGAGGCCGTGCTGGAGCTTTATCAGGTGCACGCGGTCACCGAAGGCACCGATGCGCAGGCCGAGGTTTCGGTGCGGCTCGCGCAGGGCGATCACGCCGTCACCTCGCGCGGCGCCGATCCCGATACGCTCGTGGCTTCGGCCAAGGCCTATCTCGGCGCCCTGAACAAGCTGATGGCGCGCGGCGCCCGCATGCACGCCCAGCACGCCGCGCAGTAAGGCGTGGCAACGGCAAAGGCGCTCCGCGTAAAGTCGCGCGGAGCGCAACCCCAGACCCGCCGCATGATCCATCCCCGCCGGGACGGATCATGTTATGGTACTCTCCGCGTTGCGGTGCCAAATGTTCCCCGGCTTCGGGAGCATCGTTCACGTCCCTTCGATTTCGTTCCATGCCCGCACACGGTGCGTCCCGCCTGGTTCCCCGACGGCGTGATGAAAGCTTCCGCGCGACGCGGCCGCGCGGGAGCATGGGCAGGGCCTCGCGAAGGCCTGAAATACAGGCGTTTTTCGCCGTCGCACAATCGCCTACTTTTTGTCCGGGCGATGCCCCTTTTTTCCCGCAACCCTTTGTAAAATTAAGTGATTATCCTTTATGCGATTCTCACCACGGTAGGGTTGTTTGTCACCGTGCCGTCATGTATTCCGCAATGCAACACAACACAAAACATCCGGAGCTCTGCATGTGGAAGGCAGCGTTCGTGGGTGCGATGGCACTCACGATCATGGGATCGTCTTTCGTTTTCGCCCAGGACATCACCGATACTTCGGCCGCGCGTCATCCGACGCGCTACGGCGTGCAGACGCATTCCTCCGACGAGGTCGATTCCAAGATCGCGCGCGCAAAGGCGACGCTGCGCCTGACTCCGGAGCAGGAGCGTCATTGGCCGCGTGTCGAGGCGGCGTTGCGCGAGATCGCGCGGCGCAAGGCGAATGCCGAAGAGGCCGGCGCGGGCTTCATGAGCCGCATCGGCGCGCGCGCCTCCGAGCTTGCGCTCAGCGCGTCCTCGATCAAGCGGTTGGTCTCGGCGGCGCAGCCGCTGATCAAGACGCTCGACGATGGCCAGCGCCGTGACGCGATCCATCTCGCGCGCGCCATGGGCCTCGGCAGCGTCGCCCAGCATTTCGAATAACCATTCCGCAAGTGGACGTTTGCACAAGGGGGCCGCACGCATGGTGCGGCCCCCTTGGCTTTGGCTTTTCAGACTTCGCGCTTGGCTTCGCTGACGAGCGTCGCCAGTTCGTCCGGATTGGCTGCTTCGTCGTGCACGGCAATGGCTTTTGCGCCGCGCGGTGCGATGATGCTGTGGCGCCACAGGCCGAACACGATTGCGACCAGGAGCGGTAGGCTGACGGCGAGCGCGGCCATATCCTGCGGATAGAACAGCACGAACGCGGACATCGCCGCAATGCCGATGCGTGCCACGATATCGATGGCAGTTTGTGGGTGGATACGCCCGAACATCGCATAAGCGATGCCACAGGTACCTATCGTCATCGCGATCGTGTTCGTGATCTGGAGCCAGCCCGGTGTGATGATCATCTCCGAACGGGTGAAGATGGCGAACGTCATCAGCGTGATCGGCAGGCATATCTTGAGCGCTTCCCACATGGTCATCATGAAGGAGGCGTCCGCGATGCGCGCGGAGACCGCGGCGGTGAGCGAGGTCGGCGGCGACAACTCGCCCCAGACCGACAGCAGGAACACGAAGAAATGCGCCACCCAGGGATTGACGCCGAGTGACACGAGCGGTTGCACGATCACCACGGCGCCGATGATGTAGGTCGCGGTCGGCGGCAGGCCGGCGCCGACCAGCCAGCCGAAAATATAAGCCATGAAGACCATCGCCATGATGTTCCATGCGCCGAGATCGAGCAGCATCGCCCCCATCCGGTTGATGAAGCCGGTGACGGTGAACAGCCCGATCATGATGCCAAGCGTCGCCAGCAGCAGCGTCAGATAGGAGGTCATGTCGGCATGGGTTTCGAGGCTCAGCGCAATGTTGCCGAGCAGCGTCTCGTCCTTGACCAGCGGATCGTGCAGAACGTGCTTGAAGTAGAGGAAAGCCGCGGCCAGAAGCGCGAACATGAATCCGGCGGTGTAGATGGCGGCCAGCAATTCGCCGATCCCCCACACGCCCATGAGCACGATCAGGAAGGCGACGGCGATGAAGAAGATCGACGTCTTGATCTGGTCGTAAAGCGGGACTTTCGGTGCCGCGATGGTGTCGTGCGGAAGCAGGCGCGCGCAGATCAGATAGACCGCGAAGGCAAGCGACATGTAATAGACGAACGCCAGCGAGAATCCGCGGATGACGACGTCCCAATAGGGAACGCCGAGAAACTCCGACATCAGGAACGCGCCGACGCCCATCATCGGCGGCATGATCAGGCCGCCCATCGAGGCGGCCGTCTCGACCGCACCGGCGACGGTGCCCGGCAGGCCGTAGCGCTTCATCAGGGGGATCGTGATGCTGCCGACGACGACCGCATTGGCCGATCCGCTGCCGCTGATCATGCCGACCGACAGCGAGCCCATCACCGCGGTCTGCGGGACCATCTGGCGGGAGCGTCCGGCGAGCCGGCGCATCACGTTGATCATCGCCGCCTGGGCACCGAAGCCGCGGGCGGTGGCGGCGAGCAGCAGGAAGGCGGCGATCAGGGTCAGCGCAAGCTGACCGTAGATACCGTAGATGCCGGTCGACAGCTCGACGGTGCTTGAGGTCACGATCCGGTAGAACGACGTACCGGGGTGCCAGAAGAAGTCGAGCGGGCTCAGGTAGCCCCACAGCGTATAGAAGACCAGAATGATGTTGATCCAGAACAGGACCGGGTGTGCCAGCCGCGACAGCTCCATGACCAGAAGGAACATCAGCAGGCCGACGATGAAATCCTGCTGGGTATAGGAGCCCTGCCGGTAGATCGCGATCTCTTCGAATTCCCACCAGAAATGCCAGAAGGCGTATGCGCAGATCGCGACATAGACAATGATGATGGCGTCGTTCACGCGCGGGGGCAGCCACTTATAGAGATAGCCCTCCCGATACATGAAGAATATCTGCAGCGTCAGCGCGATCGGCAGCACGTGGGCGACCAGTTCCTGCGGTCCGCCGCGTCCCGTGTAGAAATACCAGGCGAGCCAGACGAACTGAATCAGCGCAAACACAAGGATCAGGTTGTTCAGGCTGAATGGATTCTTGAGTCGGCCGGCCGTCATGACTTTCCCCCTGTCAGTGCCAGTGTTCTTTTCGTTGTGCCGTTTTGCGGCCGTGCCCCTCGGCCATGCAAGAATGTATTCTCTTCGGCGTATCGTCGAAGACCCCTGCGTCCGGCGGCGTGCCGCCGGCCCGATAGCCGGCGGATTGCGAGACAGGGCGGAAGCAGGCTTTGTCGGCCTGCTCCCGCCCCGCTCAGGTCTTCAGATGGTCAGCTTCCCGCCTTCGCGATCTTCCACTTGTCGTCCCAGGCCTTGTGCTCTTTGAGGAACTTGGCAAGGCCCGGATGCACCGGAATGTCCGGATTGGCGCGGATGCCGGCGGTCTGCATGCCGACGAAGTCCTTCGCCATCGGCGTGAAGCCCGGCTCGACCTTCGCCAGCGCGTCGCGGTTCTTGTAGAAGGCGCTGATCAGCTTGTAGACCACGTCTTCGGGCATATCAGCGCGCATGTTATAGGCGAACAGGATCGGCACGCCCTGGATCTGCTTCACGCCGACGTCCTTGGCAAACACTTTCGAATCGACGGTCGCGATCGACAGGCCCTTGGCCTTCAGCTTTTCGACTTCGTCCGGGCACGGATTGACCACGCGCACGTCCATGCGTACTTCGGTCTCCTTCCAGTACGGCGCGAGCGAACGGCCCGCGGTCGTATAGGCGACCGAGCCCGCAATCGTGCCGCCCTTGAGCGCGTCGGCCTGGGTCTTCGGGTCGATCTGCACATGCTTGAAGTCGTAGCCGAGCGCCTTGTACATGCGCTGGAAGTTCAGCCAGTTCATGAAGCCGGCGGGCGTGAAGAAGGTCGGCTTGCCGCTCAGATCCTTCAGGCACTTGAAATCGGAAGCCTTTTCGGCGGGTACCGCCATGAAGGATTCCATCGGATAAGCGTACCAGGTGTGGACCAGCTTGCCCTTGGCCGGCGTGTAGTTCTTGAAGCCGCCGTCGCTTTCGTAAAGCTGGGTCATGCCGACGTCGGCCGTGTAGCCGATTTCGCCGGTACCATCCATGGCCGCTTTCATGGCGCCGGTCGTCGACGGATACGGGTTGACGGTGATGGTGTATTCGCCGCCAAGCGCTTCCTCGGCGATTTTGACCATCTGCGCGGCCACTTTGTAGCCGTAGGAATCGACGCTCGAAGTCGACCAGCGGATTGACTTGCGCTCCTGCGCATCGGCGGGCGTCAAGGCTGTGCCGGCGATGGCGGCCGCGAGAGTGGCCGCAGATACCGTCAACAGATGGCCTCGCGTGATCAATGCCATTTTGTATCACTCCCTAAAGTTTTGTTTTTTCCCAGAACCCGGCCGACGTACACGGAGAAGCCCGGGCATAGCTAAAATACTAACCGATATTACCGGGGGCGTACCGGACAAACAGCAATTGCGGCGCGTCAAAAAACCACCTGGCGGCTTGAAATTAAACTATTGAAAATAAACAATAATTATTATGCAACTTCCGGAAGCATAGCTGCCCCGGTGATCAGGCTTTCGGAACCGGTAATAATTGGCGGTGTAAAAGCTGTTTTGGTTACTATTCAGCCTTTCAGGTATGACCCTGCAGAAGGCAGGCTTAAAGTAACTAAAAATGCAAAATTCAGAATTGGGCTTTCTGCCGGAATTCCTTCATATACGGGAATCGGAAGCTCTTTCAGGGAAATTTTCAGTGCCATTTCATTAAATCCTGAAACAATAGATTTTGCCGGAACAAATAATTATTTAATAATTACTCCGCCTGAATATGAATCAATTATCGGACCGTTTGCTTCATACAAAGCAAGTATGGGATATAACGTACTTGTTGTAAATACTTCAACCACGGGAACAACAAATACGGCGATCCTGAATTATATTCAGCAGAGGTATAATAATATTACAACCCGTCCGGAATTTATACTTTTAACCGGGGATATAGATAAGGTCCCGGCATGGACAGGAATAGGCTCTGATAATCCGCATACAGACCTTAATTATTCATTGCTGGAAGGCGGTGATGCTTTTGCTGATGCATTTGTTGGCAGATTCCCGGTATCATCTACAGCTGAGCTTACAAATATCATCACTAAATCCATTTATATGGAAACTTATATCTCAACATTGCCTAAAAAAAATATCTGGATGGCATCAACTGATAATTATCAGTACTCTGAAGGAACACACAATTATTGTATCAACACTCATTTTCAGCCAAACAACTGGGTAAATCTGAAACTCTACACAGTTACTTACAACGCTACTACTCAACAATTGATTAATGCTTTAAATGATAATCAGCGGTTTGCCGTTTATTCAGGGCATGGAGCAGAAACATACTGGGCTGATGGTCCGCAATTAACCCAATCACAAGTTAGAGCATTAACCAATACAGGTATGTATCCATTTGTTTACTCATTCTCTTGCGTTACCGGCTCTTATCAGATATCTGAAAGTTTTGGTGAAACATGGATAAGAGCCACAAACGGCGGATCAGGTTTTTATGGCTCATCTGTAAATTCCTATTGGGATGAAGATGATATACTTGAAAGAAGATTATTCGATGCGATGTTTATTGATGACATTACCCGTATTACCCCTATGTTTGATCAGGCAAAAATATATCTTGCAAATTATTACGGCGGTGTTACAGGAATGGTGTTAAGATATCTAGAAATGTACAACCTGATGGGCGATCCTTCTTTACCTGTTGTTAGACAGATTCCGCCTGATACAACTCCGCCTGATCAGATTACAGATTTATCTGTTGGTGATGCAACCTCAAATTCACTGTCATTAAACTGGACTGCTCCTTATGATTCGACTTTTAATGGAGTTACCTCTTATGATCTGAGATTCTCAACTAATCCGATTACTAATGATGATGATTTTAATAATGCTGAACAAAGAATATTAACTGGTGTTTCAGATACAGCCGGCACACCAAGATCATTTGTAATTGATGGATTAAATTTTAACACAACCTATTACTTTGCTGCAAAAGCAATGGATATGTGGAACAACAAATCAATTATGTCCAATGTGCCAACCGGTGTCACTCTATATACTCCGCTTGCATCAGTCAGTGCTGATTCAATACATTGTACTGCAATACCAAACACAACCTTTACAGAATATCTTGTGTTGTCAAATGCATCCTCACAAAATTCAACGCTTGATTATTTGATTGAATTAAAAAACAATACTTTCCCGGATAATGTAATTGTAACTTTAACAGGTGTTAATGATCGTTTCGAAAACCAGATTAAATCAATAAAAGATTTTCCAAATGATCTGCCGGGATTAAGTTTTGAAGGTTTCGGTGGTCCCGATGCGTTTGGCTACAAATGGATTGACAGTAATGAACCTAACGGACCTCAATATGTTTGGGATGATATTGTTTCTACCGGAACATTAGTAACAAACTGGACTGCAACCAGCACTTTTAACCCGAAAGATGAAGGATATGCAGGACCGTTTCCATTAGGCTTTAACTTTAAGTTTTATGGAAATATTAAAACTCAGATATATGTCAGCTCAAATGGAGTAATATTATTTTCACCAATTACGTCTAACATTTATACAAATGCTACAATCCCAAGTACCGAAGTACCAAATGAATTTATCGCACCATTCTGGGATGATCTTGACGGTGTATCTTCCGGTACGGTTCATTATAAACAAGACGGCAACAGGTTTATTGTGCAGTTTACCGGCTGGCACAGATATTCCAATCAGGGGTCTTTAACATTTCAGGTAGTTCTCTACTCAAGCGGCAAGATAATGGTTTATTATAATAATATGAGCGGCACTCTTAACTCAGCTACAATTGGAATTGAAAATGCAGCAGGTACAGTTGGATTGCTGGTTGCTTACAATGCCAATTATGTTGCCAATAATAAAGCACTGCAATTTTCTGCTGAACCAGAATGGCTTACTAACGACGTAAGCGGCGGAACATTATTTAATGGCAACAGTGCTAAAGTTGTATTAACATTTAAGAGCGAAGATTTTCCGCTTGGTAATTATTCAATGGATTTGAACATAGCAAGCAACGACCCCGTTAATCCGCTGGTTACCGTTCCTGTAACAATGCAGATAACAATAATCCCTGTTGAGTTAACAGGATTTACAGCAATTTCAGACAGAAACAATGTTAATATTAGCTGGTCAACCGCAACAGAAACAAATAACTCGGGATTTCAGGTTGAAAGACAACGCAAAGGATCAGGCGAGTGGACCAATGTATCGTTTGTCAGCGGCAAAGGAACAATAACCGAAGTAACAAATTATAGTTTTATTGATAAGGGACTTGCTGTCGGAAGTTATTCCTACAGATTGAAACAAATTGATCTGGATGGAACATTTGAATATTCTCCTGTTATAGAGGTTGATGTAAGCACGCCCGATCATTATACGCTTTATCAAAATTATCCAAATCCATTCAATCCGGTTACAACAATTGAATATTCACTGCCCGAAAAAGCTGATGTAACAATTTCTATTTACAATACGCTTGGTGAATTGGTTACTACGCTTGTTAACGGAACAATGGAAGCTGGTTATCAGAAAGCAAGCTTCAATGCTTCAGCATTTACATCCGGTACGTATATTTATCAGATGAAAGCAGTTGGAGAAGGCAAAACCTTTACCGATACCAAGAAGATGGTTCTGATCAAGTAACTCTGACGAGTGATTATTTTAAAAGGCGGTTCAACACAGAATCGCCTTTTTTTGTTATTTCTTAACTCTCATTTCACTAATTTTGCACTCAATAATCCAAACCATAAAACATAAAACGGATAAAAGATGACTGAACAACAAGCTAAAAAATCTGTATTCAAATC
>JAANMY010003940.1_pt1 | contig 11752 bp, 10 predicted proteins | sample 7279691 | NCBI WGS metagenome assembly JAANMY01 (sample SAMN14094543, study PRJNA606508) | bioreactor metagenome | isolation source: A lab-scale SPAN reactor treating ammonium-rich wastewater day 388 | place: Ireland: Galway | collected 2018-02-07
GCGCGCAAGCGCAAGAAAGCCGCGTTGGACCCCGTGTTTCTCGCGGAAACCATGACGGGGGTCGCGAACGTGGAGAAGATTTGATGAGTTCGCCCTGGGGGTGAGGGGGCTTGGGCCGTCGCGCCTCGCAGGCACGATAAATCGTTTCCAGGACGGCTTCCCGCTCATCGAAGACCTGCGTGTTCCAGAAGCGCAAGACCAGCCATCCGTGTGTTCGCAGGTAGTCGGTCCGACGCGCATCCTGAGCTTCTCGTTCCAGGTGCGATTCCCCATCGGCCTCCACGATGACCTTGCATTCATGACAGACCAGATCAGCGAAGAATGGGCCGATCGGATGCTGGCGGCGGAACTTGAAATCAGCCAGGGCATGATTACGGAGGTGCTTCCACAAAAGAGCCTCCGCGGGAGTCAGCGGCTGACGCAGTTGACGGGCGCGGTCGCGCCGTTCGGGATTACGCGACATGGCGGGCTGCCCCCCCTCACCCCCAACCCCTCTCCCCCGAAGCGGGGGAGAGGGGAGCAAGCCCCCCCTCGCTTCCGGCCGCATCCCGCTCCGGCTCGACGGCTTCCGCCTCCGCTCGCTCCGCTCGCTACGGCTCCAGCCGTCGGCCTGCGCGGGACGCGGCCTGTTGCCTGACCTCACTTGCCTTGTACGCCGACGGGAACTCGGGCCAGGCGCAAGCCGAGGTCGCGGCCGTAGTTCGACGGCGCGCCCGCGACGCGGAGCGCCGCCCGGCATTCGCCGGAGGCATCGTCCCAGCCGCCGCCCCGGGGCACCCGCCACGAGGCCGATTTCGGATCCTTATTGTTCGGATCGAACAGATCGTCGCACCACTCCCGTACGTTGCCGTGCATGTCGTACAGCCCCAGCTTGTTCGGTCGATAACTGCCTACCTTGCAGGTCCGCTTCAGGATGTTGTTGAAGTTCGCCTGGTCCGGCTGGAGTTGCAGGCTCGGCTTCTCGAAGTAGAAGTCGAAAGCGTAGTCGAACCTGTTGGAAGACGGCCCTCCTCGACAAGCATATTCCCATTCCACCGCCGTTGGCAAGCGGTACACCCATCCAGGCTCCTGCGCTTTTCCATTCACCGGCTTGATGAACGCCTGGCAATCGTCCCACGATACCTGCTCCACCGGGAACCGCTTCTGGTTCTCCGGCTTGACCCCCACCACCGCCTTGAAACTACTCGGATTGAGACCCGTCACCTTCTTCCATTCCTCCTGCGTCACCTCGTACTTGCCCAGGTAGAAATCGTGCGGAATGTCCACTTCCTTGTCGCCCACCTTGCCGCTGCCTCCGCCCATCCAGAACTTCCCTTTGGGCACCAGCACGAACTCCATGCCCAGGCTGTTCCTGTACGTCGGCGCCAGCGGGACCGCGCGGGAGGCGACCACTCGCCCGTCCTGCACAACTTGCAGCTTGCCGGGTTGCAGTTCCACCTTCAGCGATACCGTCGCGCCCTTCTTCAAGATGAACTTTGTCGTCTCGAACGTCAGGTCGCCGCGCTTGACCACGAAGCCATGCTCGCCCGCCCGCAAAGTGATGTCCTGTTTGTCCACGCCCTTGATCGTCGGGCCATTCTGATCGAACACGATCTGCACGTCCGGATCGTCGCTCTCGATGCGCACCGTCCCCTGCGGCGTCGGCCAGAAGATCACGATGCCCAGCAGGAGGATCGCCGCCAGGCCGCCGGCCAGCCCGAGGAGAAGAGGGAGACGGCGGCGGGGTGGTGCTGTCCCCTCACCCCCGGCCCCTCTCCCCCCGAGTCCAGGGGGAGAGGGGAGAGGTTTGGCGGCCTTGCTGCCAGGCAGCGGCGGCGAGGGGAAAGCCTGGGTTTGATCCGCATCTCGCTCGATGGCACGCAGTGCGTCCATGACTTCGGCGGCGCTGGCGGGGCGCTCAGCCGGTTGCTTGGCCAGCAATCGCACGATCAGCTCGTTCAGCGCCGCCGGGATGTCCGGGTTCAATTACCGCGGCTCCGTCGGCGTGTCCAGGGCCAACGCGCTGAGCAGGCTGAGCGTGCCCTTGCCCTTGAACGGCATGTCGCCGGTACACATCCGGTACAGCACCACGCCCAGACTGTACAGGTCGCAGCGGGCATCGACCTTCTCGCCGCGCGCCTGCTCGGGGGCCATGTACGCCGGCGTGCCGACGATGGCCCCCGATTGCGTCAAGTGGGTGTCATCCGCCAGGCCGCGGGCCAGGCCGAAGTCGAGGATTTTGACGACGCCCGTCTTCGCCTCGAGCCAGAGGTTGGCCGGCTTGATGTCGCGGTGGATCAGCCCATGCTCATGAGCCGCCGTCAACCCCTCGGCCGTCTGCCGAGCGATCCGCACCGCCTCCGCCACGGTCAGCCGCGGCTCCCGCTTGAGACGTTCGTCCAGCGGTTCTCCCTTGAGGAACGGCAAGACGATGTACGGCACCGGGCCTTCCTGGCCAATGTGCAGAATGGGGACGATGTGGGAATGCTCGACGGCGGCGGTCGTCTGCGCCTCGCGCAGAAAGCGCTGCCGGTTCGTCTCCTTGGCCGCCAGCTCGGGGCGCATCACCTTCAGGGCCACCAGCCGCTTCAGGGCCGGGTCCTCGGCTTGCAGCACCACCCCCATGCCGCCGCCGCCCAGTACCTTCAACACCCGGTAGGAACCGAGCCGGCCCAGTTCATCGGGCCGCTGTTTCGGCGCCAGGAAAGCGAGAGCGGATCGCTCGCCTTCGGCCGACGAAGGCGTATCGCCCACCTGCGGCTCAGCCACGGTCGCGTCCGGTAGCGGTACCACGATCGGCTGCTTGCACTGCGGACAGGCGCTGCTACGGCCGGCAAACTCGTCCTTGACCTTCAAGGGCTTGCCGCAACTGGCGCAGGCGAAAGCGATCATAACGAACACCGTGATTGGCAAAGCGCTGACAGGACAACTCCATCGGGCATTATCGCCGAACGTGGAGGGGGAGCAAGAGAGAATGCGACAAGATCGATTGGTCCCCTTGCGCTTGTTGATGGAGGTCTTGGCCCGCTGCCGCACGAACGCGCCGAACTTCGAGAAGACCCGCCGCGTGCCGGCGTCCACCGACCGCTTGACCTTGTCGCGGTCGAAGAAGCTGCCCTTGGTGGCCTGAAACGTCATGCCGATCATGCTTCACCTCCACACGCGATAGGTCAGCGTGATGACGCTCGTGAACTGCCGGAACTCGTCCAGGTGTTCCAGCGCGTAGACCGGTTCGTTCTTCACCTCCGTGCAGCGGGCGTTCGGATAGCTGGCCAATGGCTGCGTCCGAAAGTGGTCGGCGATCTCCTCGACCAAGGTCATCAAGGCGTCCAGCGACGCCTGGCTCATGTCGGTCTTCTTCTGCACCGCCACGTCGATCAGGTAATCGAAGCTGTCGCGGTTACGGTCCAGCGTCTTCGAGGCCAGCGACCGGGGCACCACGCTGACCTTCAGCTCCGTCATCTCCGACAGCTCGAACTTGGGCTGATAGTGGCGTTCGGCGGTCAACGGGTGGCTGAACGTAGTCCCGTTCAGTTGGGCAACGACCGCGTCGGCGATGTCGAGGATCACGGCCATCTACTCGGTCCCCACCTGTTTCGTGTGAATCCGCAGGAGCTTCCGATACACGTCCGACCAGCGCCAGGGCGGCTCCTTGCCAGGGGCCATGACCTCGTAAATGAAGGTCTTGCTCCCCTGCGTTTCCCGGATCAGGTCGCCGCGCTCGGGCAAGGCCGGCGAGCCGCCCAGGATCAGGTCCGCCGCCTGAATCAGGAAGTCGCGGTCGGTCCATTCCATCCGCACGCCACCGTAGCCGTCGTCGAGCTTCAGCAGCGTCCGACCGATCGTCGCTTGCACCGCGACCTCGGCCGCCCCGCGCCGGTACACAACCGGCCGTGAGATGTGAGCCTTCAACTGGTCAGCCAGCCAGTCGGAGCCGGTTTGAAGGAGGTCGGCCATTGCGTCCTCACTGGCTCAGGCGGACGCGGACGGTGGGATCGGCCGCGGCCGCCGCGCGGACCACCTTGCCGATCTGCTTGTTGCCGGCAGAAGTCGAGGTGGCGACGTTGGCGGCGTCGTCCCAGTACACCGTCGTGCCCGCGGCCAGCGCCGAGCCGCCCCCGGTCGCCTTGGCGAAGTCGAAGACCCCGACGACGGACAGAGCGCCGAGCTTGTTGGCCTTGATGTCGAGCTTGGCGACGCCAACCAGATCGCCCTGGACCACCACGTCGCTGGCGGCAACGTCGGCCACGGGCGTGTAGTCGATGGAGGCCCCTTCGTGAACGAAAACGGCTTGTGCCATGATTCGATCTCCTTTGGTTCAAAGCGTTACGCGCCGGCGCTCTTGACCGCCGCCCGGAAGTCCTGCATGGCCACGCCGAAATCGAAGTAGCCGCGCCACTTCATCCCCAACGTGTCGAAGTCCGTCTCGCCCGATTCGATGGTCGGCGTCCGCTGCCCGCGCAGGTACGCGATCTCCATCGCCGCCACGTCGGCCGGGTTGGCGAACAAGTACCAGGCCGTGGCGCTGCCGCCGGCGATCCCTTGCGAGTTCAGGTACGGCGATGCGTAGGGCTGCCATTTGCCGGCGTGCGGGTTGTTGGCCGGCTTGGGCTTGTCGGCGGTGGTCGTTTCGTTGACCCGCGTCTCGGTCATCAACTGCTGCGCGGTCACCTTGAGCGCGGTGGGAACGAGCAGGATGGCCGGGTTGATGAGGATCGGCTTGCCGTCCTTGTCGGTCTGATCGGCGAACAACTGCTCGGCGCTGGTCAGCGAGCTGATTTGCAGAGCCGTGCCGGCACCGCTCTGGAAGTTCTTGTTGCCGGCGCTGAAGAACGCGCCGGGGTTCGACAAGAGCAGCGTGAACACCGCCGATTCAATCGCCAGCGCCGACTGCCGGCCCAGGATGCGCGGGATTTGCAGGAACGCCCCGAGGTCGTCGTTGATGATCATCTGCCGGGTCAAGGCGATGATCTTGCCGTAGGTGTCGATCTGGTTCGTGAAGGACTCTTCCGTGAGGTTCGCGTGCTTCAGCTCGCCGTCGGGGCCGACCTTCTCGAAGGTGCCCTGGCCGGTCATGCGATAGCGCGTGACCTGTTTGAAGTCGTTGACGTCCGCCTGGGCACAGATGCGGACGGCCACGCTTTCGACGGCGCTGTAGGCCTCCAGTAGGGCCTTGTTGGCGACGTTGGAGAGGATGCCCGACAGGCTGATGGTCGAGAACCCGCCGGCGGCCGCGCGGAGGGCGCGGTCGGCCTCGAAGGCGGTGCGGATGGTGTCGTCGGTCATGCGGCCGGGCCGGGCGTGGCCGCCTGCGGCGTGGATGACGTGGTAGAGCAGCTCGTGCAGGCCCATGCCGCGCAGGTCGCGGGACTGCGCGGCCTCGACGGTCTGCGGCCCGTACCAGGCCAGGACCTTGGCCTCGGGCATCCGCACCGACAGGCACAGCGCCGCCTCGATGGCCGCAGCCGTCGGGGCCTTGCCGTTGGCCGTGTGGATGGCCGGGCCTTGCGGCCGGGAGGCGCGTAGCACTTCCAACTCGGCGCGCGTCGCGTCCCAGCCCTCCTCGATGGCCTTGGCCTCGATCTCGGGGTGCTTGCCGCCGCAGACCTTGCGGATGGCGGCGATCCGCTTGACCTCGGCAACCGCCTCGGCGCGGATCCCGGTCGCGGGCCTCGGCGGATCGTCCGTGGCAGCTTGCTTGCTGGCCTGGGCGTCGTACACCGCCCGGAGGCTCTTGGTCTGCTGCTCGTTGAGCGTGTCGATGGCGAAGCCTTGCGCCGCGAGCCACTGCGTGAAATCCATGTGCGTCGCCTCCCCATGCTGGTCCGCACCTGCTGCGATCTGGGCGGATGTGTTCTCGTCGGCCCCGAGCACGACGAAGCTGATCTCACCCAGCGTCGCCCGCCGGGCGATGTTGACGGGGCCGGGGAACTCCCGGCCGTTGGCCTGCGCGGTCTTCCCCTCGGACACGAACTCAACCTGCTCGGCCCGTGCCCCGATGGACGCCTGCCAGGCAAAGCCCCGGTCGTTGAGCGCGATGACCTGGCGGGCCTTGGGTGAGTCGCCCATCACCTGCCCGGCCACGACGAGCTGGTGGTTCAGCACCGCGACCGAGTCGGTCTGCCCCAGCACGAAGTCCACGTCGCGGGTGTGGTCGAGCAGGATCGGCCGCCGCTGCCGGCCCGCCTCCAGGCCGGCGAGGTCCACGACGACCGGGTAGCGCCAGCCGGCGAGCTGCATGGCCCCGCCGGTGTAGGCGGTCATGGTGAAGCGCCGCAGCTTCTGCGCGTCGCCCTCCCCGGAGGCTGCCTCCAGTGTGACGGCTTCCGCGAGCAGGTTGAGCCGGCCGTCAGGCGACGGCCGCTTCGCGCTCGCGCGGATTACCGTCGGCGTCCTCCGGGTCTTCGTCGTCATCGGTTGTCTCCTCTTCCCCGTCCGGCCCCTGTTCGTCGTCCGGCTGCTCTTCGTCCGCCGGCGTCGGCTGCGCCGATGCGGTAGTCAGGCCCAGCTCCTGCATCAGCGCCAGCTCCTTGGCCCGCTGTCTCAGCGCCTCTTCCCAGTCCCGGTCCTGCTTCGCGTACTCGTGGGCCAGGGTGGTCGTGTGGTTGCCCAGGCGAGTTGCCTGGGCCGAGGCTTCTTTGGTCGGATCGACGTGCTCGTGGCCGTCCCAGAACCACTGGTGCGGCCAGTCGGCGATCAGCCCCAGGCCGGCCGGGAGCAGGCCGGGGACCAGCACCGCCTCGTCAAACCAGGCGGCCAGGATGCGGTCCAGCACAGCGCCCTCCAGGTGCGCCTGCTCGACGCGGATCGCCTTGAAGTAGGTTTGGTGGTCCAGCCGGCCGGAGGCGTAGTTGTAGCCCGACGAATTCCCGGCCGCGACGTTGAACGGTGCCCCAGAGACGCGAGAGGTGCGTACAACCGATGTGCGTTGTAGAGGTGCCTACTCGACCGCCGTCCAGCCCTTCTGATGGCCCAGATTGCGGACTTTGCCCGCCAGCACCGCCTGGGCCAGGAGCCGCGACGCGAACGCCTTGTGAATGCCGAGGGCCGTGGCCACGTCGTTGACGTAGACCGTGCCGCCGTGCCCGTGGACGAACGTCGCCGCGTCACGCCACCGACCGGGGCTGGGAATATCGTCGTCGGTCAGCGGGATCACCGTCTCGATTCCCAGGTCGTCCCGCAACTCGATCACCCCGTCCCAGAGCGTCACCCGATGCTTGCCAGGCCCGCGACGTTCCCGCCGTAGGGTGATCCGCTTGACCGTCTGACGGATGGCGAAGGCCAGCTTCTCGCGGTTCGCCTCCGACAGGCTGCCGATCAGCACGTCGAGCCGGTCGAGGATGGCCAGAACCTCGGGCGACGCTGCCTGCTCACCTTGCTCTCGTTGCAGCTTGAGCTTCAACGCCGCTTCCTGCTCTCGCCATCCGGCGAGCAGCTTGGTGATGCCCGGAATGTCGGCCGCGTCGGCCAGGGCCAGGTTCTCGGTGCCGCGTTCGATCTTGGCCCGCACCGCCGCCAGGTCCGCCTCGATCCGCCCGGCGTTGGCCGCGGCCGTCTTCTTCCGCCGGCTGATCGTCGCCTTGATGGCCCGCATCTTCCGCGCGTCGGAGATGACCGCCTGCAGCTTGGCCAGCACCGCCCGCTCGACGGTGTCGGCCCGGAACGTCGGCCGGTCGCTCTCTTCGGGGTGTTCCTCGAACAGCCGGGGCGGGTAGGCGTAGTAGCGGCGGACCACCCTCCGTCCGCTGTGGCTCATGGTGATCCCCTGCAGGCGTCGGCCTGTGTCGGCGAAGTACACCAGCCCGGTGAGCAGGTAGCGGCCGGGCGTCGGGGCGGTCGGCACTGGTCGCCGCTGTCGAAGGGCATGCTGCGCCCGCTCGAACAGGTCGATGCCGACCAGCCCCTCGTGGGCGTTCTCGCAGACCACCCCGCCGTCGTCGTGCAGGCTGCGGAACTTGCCCCGCCGCTTGCGGCCCGCCGCCAGCCGCCCGGCGTAGGTCGGGTTGGTCACCGCCCGCCGCACCGCCGTGGCGTTGAACCGCTTGCCGAACAGGGTGGTGTGGCCCCGGCGGTTGAGTTCCCGGGCGACGGTGCCGAGGGCGACGCCGTCGGCCACCGACTCGAACATGAAGCGGACGGCCTCGACTGCTGCCGGGTCGGCGGCGGGCACCAGCCGCGACGACCAGGCGATCGGCTTCTGGAACGCCTCGGTGCCGGCCACCCGCCGAACCACCCGCCCGCCCTCGTCGAGGATCTCGCGGTCGTAGCCGTAGAGCGCGCCGCCCTGCTTCTGGCCCCGGCTCACCGCGAGCCGCTTGCCGCTGACCACCCGGTCGGCCAGCTTCAGGGATTCTTCGCGTGCCCCGTACTGATCGACGATGGCGGTGATGACGCCGCCGAGGTTGTCGAACTTCAACTCGCCCCGCTGGCAGGTGATGATCGACACCCCGGCGTCGCGAAACAGACGCCAGTGCTGCATGGCGTCGAAGATGTCTTCCCGCGACATGCGGCTCTGCTCCGAGAGCAGCACCGCCTGGAAGGTGCCGGCCTTGGCGTCGGCGAGCAGCTTCTGGAACTCGCGCCGCTTGCTCGACTCGGTGCCGGTCTGGCCGTGGCCCTCGTACCAGCGGATGATGCGGAAGCCCTGCCGGCTGGCGAGGGCCTCGATGTCCTGTCGTTGGCGGGCCGGGCTGTCCTGCTGCTGGTCGGTGCTCATGCGGACGTAGCCGACCGCCGGCCTACGTTCATCTGCCATGGGAACCTCCTTTCGGGATGGTGGATGGTGATCAGGCCTTGGCCGCGAACCGGCCGGGCGCGGCTTTCACGAACCGGGCCGCGTCGCCCTTCTTCACCAGTTCCCTGAGCAGCGAGGCGTAGAGGGTCGCTTCCGGGGTCTTGCCGCCGGGCGAGGACCAGAGCCACCGCTCGGCCATCGCCTCGACCAACTGCTTGCAGGTCATCGGCTCGGTCGCGGTCTTGAGCACCTCCAGCGCGGCCGCGATCTGGCTCAGCTTCTTGGCCGGGGCGGTGGGCGCGGGCTTCGGCTTGGCCTTCGCGGCCTGGGGCTTCTTGGTGGTCGGCTTCTTGGCTGACTGCTTCTTGGTCGTGGCCATCGTCGTCTCTCCGTTGGGTGTGGTTGCCATCTTCAGGCGGCGGGCACCACCCGCCGCGCCGCCCGTGCGGGCGTTTCGGCTTCACCCACGGCGGTCGAGGAGGTCGGCGATCTGCTGCAGCAGTGAGTTGACGTGGTTCAGGTCGCCGACGTGGCCCCAGTGGATCGCGTGCCCGCAGGCCGGGGCAGGCATGTCCTGCAGCCGGTCGTAGATGGCATCGACCAGTTCGATGGTCCGGACGTGTGCCCGAACGTAGGCTTCCTCAGCGGTCTTCTTCAGGCTGTGGTTCTTCGGGTCGGGCATGCTCGCGTCTCCCGTGGTTGGCGTCCGTCGCGGCCATCATTCGTCCCGCGACACGACAGTCAGTACCTCGGGTTCCCGATGACATCCAGGCGATTGCTGCTGGAATCGCTAGAAAAGGCTGAGAAATCAGGGGTTACGGTCTTCGACGAGAAATCCGGGAAAAGCAGACCTACCGACATGGCAGCACTGGGTAGTGCGCGGTACGCTCTTTCCCTCTCAAAGCATCTATCCGCATAGCGGGTTATGAAGTGATGGCGCATGGATTCGTACGGTCATGAGTAATCAGAATTTCATAGAATGGTTCGCGGGACTAACACTCCATGCCTCACCGCGCCCCTGGCAAAGTGACCTGGCTGCCGACCAGTGCTGTCGCAACCGACTGATCCGAATACCGACAGGCTTGGGAAAGACGGAAGGAGTGCTGGCTGCCTGGAGCTACTATCGCTTGCTTCGCGGAGATCCCGGCTGGCCTCGCCGCTTGGTCTGGTGTCTGCCGATGCGTGTGCTGGTGGAACAGACTGAACAGGTCGCGCAAGAACTCGCAGCACGGATCCGCGAACCACATCGGCCCACGATCCACATCGCGATGGGTGGTGAAGACACCGGAGAGTGGTTCCTTCGTCCCGAACGGCCTGCCGTGATCATCGGCACCCAGGACATGTTGTTGTCGCGCACCTTGAATCGCGGCTACGCGAGTGCACGAGCACGCTGGCCGATGGAATTCGGTCTGCTGAACCAGGACGCCTTGTGGGTGATGGACGAAGTCCAGTTGATGGATGTCGGACTGGCGACCTCGGCCCAACTCCAGGCGTTCCGCGACCACGATTGCTCGAAACATCTTCGTCCGTGCTTCACCTGGTGGATGAGCGCAACGCTCCAACCCGAATGGTTGCGGAGCGTGGACACCGCCGAGTCTCACCGCGCCTGGGTGCAGAACCCGTGCGAGGTTCCGGCAGAACAGCGGACAGGCGGGCTGTGGGACATTTCCAAGCTGGCAACGACGGCAACCATCACGCCGAGCGACCACGATGGTTTCGCAACGCGAATCCTCGAAGAACACGCCAAGCTGAGCGACGGGGAGTTCGGCAAGATCACCCTGGTCGTGTGCAACACGGTGGACCGGGCCTGCCAATCCTTCGAGGCCTTACGAGCAGCGGGACGAACGGGCGGGCTGGAACTGGTGCATAGCCGGTTCCGCCCTGCTGAACGCGAGGAATGGCGTGAGCGGTTTCTGTCTCGCTCGGCCTGTGCGCCTGGAGTGGACCGGATAATTGTCGCAACACAGGTCGTGGAAGCTGGCGTCGACATTTCGGCGGGGTGCCTCATCACCGAACTCGCACCTTGGCCGAGCTTGGTTCAGCGATTCGGCCGCTGCGCGAGGTACGGCGGCAAGGGAAGTGTCTTGGTCGTTGATCGTGGTCGAGATGAGAAGTTGGCGGCTCCCTATCGACCAGAAGAACTCGAGAGTGCCTGGGAAACCGCTCAGCAACTCCACGATGTGGGCATCAAGGCCCTGGAAGCCCATGAAGGGTCGCTGAGTGAGGAAGTGAGACAGCGTCTCTACCCATATGCGCCTGCGCAACTGTTGCTCCGCAAGGAGTTCGACGAACTCTTCGACACCACGCCGGACTTGACCGGCGCGGACCTGGACATCAGCCGGTTCATCCGCTCAGGCGATGAGCGCGATCTACAAGTCTTCTGGCTGGAGATCGAGAAGGACAAAAAGGGCGAAGCACCGCATCAGCCGCCAGAAGGCTACAAGCCCCATCGACGTGAGTTGTGTGCCGTTCCGTTCCTGAAGGCCCGTGACTGGCTGTGCGGCGAAGAGACCAAGACGAACAAGAAGCCGAAACTTCGCGGCGGAACGCGTGCGTGGGTTTGGGACTGGCTCGACGGTGAGTGGATCGAGGCCACCCGAGCGAGTCTGCTTCCCGGCCGAGTCGTTTGTGTCGCGAGCAATTGCGGTGGATATCGCACGGATCGAGGCTTCGATGCGGAATCGAGTGCATCGGTTCCGCCAGTTGCCGAGCCGGCCGTTTCCCAGGCAACCCAGGCTTTGGAAGAAGCCGACGACCAGCAAGACGGCGAGCAGTTGAGCTTCAACCCCTGGAAGACGATCGCGTGCCACACCAAGGAAGTGGCGGAAAGTGCCAGGGAGATCGCCAGAGAACTAGGCCTGTCCGAGACGCTTCAGGATCTTCTCGAACTCGCTGCCCTATGGCACGACTGGGGCAAATCGCATCCCGCATTCCAGGGGGCCATCCGTGGGGTCAAGCGGCCGGCGCGTGCTGATCTGGCCAAAGGCCCTGCGGGTGCGTGGCGGCGACCGCCGGACATGTATCGCTACCTTGACGACA
>JAANMY010003941.1_pt1 | contig 11751 bp, 7 predicted proteins | sample 7279691 | NCBI WGS metagenome assembly JAANMY01 (sample SAMN14094543, study PRJNA606508) | bioreactor metagenome | isolation source: A lab-scale SPAN reactor treating ammonium-rich wastewater day 388 | place: Ireland: Galway | collected 2018-02-07
AGCGGGAAGAGTTCGCCCTTCTTTGATGCAATAAACCAATCGACGGCGCGTGCGCGTTCTGGCCATGGCCGGTCGCCAGCCAGATAGCGCTGCATTCCGCGTTGTAGCTGACTACGCGTCGGGGTCTTCATCATGGCTAACAGTTCAAACCAATCCGCATAAGAGCCGGGTTTGCCATTTTCTGTCCGTATAAGACGCCACTATGGTTCGTGGAAGAACAATACGCCATAACTGACGCCGTTTCGATGAGTTACGACTGGGTGACCGTGTATCAGGTTCTTATATGGATCGTTTTAAGCCCGTTCTGATAGCGGTCAGTCGTAGGGGTCTGTTTGGGCCGGATGGCGGGGGTCACAGAACGGCCAGGAGCGGAAGTTCGTCGCCGAGATCGCACCACCATAAAGCATTCCTCTGCGGATCAAGTCGCCGGTCTCAGGCCACCCTGTGGTGCAACTAAGAAAGCATGTAACCGGCTTGGATGTCTGTATCGGTCATGGCTCTGTCTACCTAACGACCAAGCTCATCGGCGGCTTTGGAGCGCAGCCAGAAACCGTCCGGTGCAGCGCCTTATTGGGCGATTATCTTTTCTGCCTGCCAAGCACCTCGTAGTGCGTCGGCTGCGCGTCTGATGCGCTCGATGGTGCCTGATTCTTCGTTGGGTATCGTAGTGGCTCCGCTGCCTATCGGTTCGATGCCAAGCTGGTCGAGTTTGGAAAAAACAGGGCCCATTGCCGTATCCGGATCACGAAAGAAAAGACTTCCACGGATTCGAATAAACACCCATCCAAGCCGCTCCAGAATAGCTTGCCTTTCAAGGTCGCGATGAAGTTGTTCAGGGGTGTGCCATCGTTCGCCGTCGCACTCCACGGCGAGCCGTCGTGTACGGCCCTCAACCACGATATCAATCCGATAAGCCCCCACAGGCCATTGAGGCTTTACTCGGTAACCACCTGCGACAAGTCGTTGCAGCACAAGTTTCTCAAAGACCGAGTCAGTTCGGTTGACATGCTCCTCCATCGCCCGTAGTAGGGCCTGCGGGTCGCGGGCGTGTTCGATGAGCCGGCGGCGCAAATCGCCGCTTTTGAGATGATTCTGCGGATCAAGTGAATGGACTACCCAAAGCTGATTTCGCGCACGGCTGACGGCGACGTTATACCGCTTTTTGTAGAGGTCTTTGGGACCCGCATCACGATAGGAAAGCTGACCGTCTTCTGGCGGACCATCTACAATTGAGAGGAAAATTACGTCGCGCTCGTCACCCTGGAACTGCGCAGCGTTTCCGCAGAGCAGCCGGTGTTTAGCGAACACATCCGGCGCGAGTCGCAGCCGAAGTAAATTCTCAACCATCAACGCCTGCTCGTCGCCCAAGAGCGAAATCACACCGAAGCTGGTCGCCTGGCCCGATTCATTTCGCGCATACTCTACATCGTCGAGGCATGCGATAACGAGCGAAGCGATTTCCTCCGCTTCGACCTCGTTTGTTTTGCCGTGCCCAACGCGAAACCCATTCACGCGATGGGCCACCAATGCCGGACGCACGCTCGCCGAAAGCGGCTCACGTAACGGACGAATGGTGTTGCTATAGGATAGATGATTGCTGAACTGAATGATCTCCGGCACACAACGGAAATGCTCGCGCAGTGCCACCACGCCGCCAAAGGCCGTTTCCGCGAGATCGTAAATCGAGGTCTGCCCGTCGTAGAGATGACTGTTCGGTATGCCTTGCAGGTCAGTGGAAATCAGCCGCTGCACCTCATCCACACGCTGGCCAACGGCATCGGGCGTTACCTGCTCCTTGTCGCCGACTACGACGTGCTCGCGTCCGAGATACAGTGCCGCGAGCGCGGTCACATCGCTCTGACTCGCTTCGTCAACAATCACCACGTCGAACTTTGTCTCGCGCGGGTCGAAACTCTCATACACCCGGCTTAGGGGCATGATCCAAACTGGTACCGCACGACGCGCGGAAGCAAGCAGTTGCCGCGCCTGTCGCAACAGCTCCGGCGTGCGCTTCCCAGTTCCCTTGCCGACTTTGCGAATGGTCTGCACGAAGCCCATCAATGCTTGTTGCGCTTGCAGTTTCGTGCGCTCGCGCTGCGCCGCCCACGTCTCTTGCTCGATGATCTGCGCTGCCACTTGCCGCAGTTCGTCCTCCGTTCGGTCGAGCCGCTCTTGGAGTTCCGTCATCGAAACTGCCGCGCGCCGCTCCAGCTCTTGAAGCCACTGCCGCCAGCGCCAGGCCGCAGCCGCATCGCCAGGTGTCTGCGAAGCCTCATGCGGCTTGTGCCGTTGCGCGATGACGTGCGCCCACGCAGGCGCGGGTTCCTCCAACTTTTCGAGCAAAGTCAGGCGTCTTTCGTATGCGTCGCGCAGACCTTCGAGCCGTGCGAGCTCGCGGCAGGCCTCCTCGTAATTCTCCACATTCCAAGTGTCTTGCGCCTGGAGCAGCACCGAAGCGGCATCACTCTGCGGGAAGCCGGCCAGGTAAGTTCGCTGCGCGTGCAACGCCGACGATAACTCCGCTTGTCGGAGTAGCGCTGCTTGCGCTTCAACGATCTCCGCTAACCCATGCGTACCGGCACGCTGCACTCGCGCCAGTTCGCCGTGGTCGCCCGCCACGGGCGGATGCGCGGCCAGCCACGCGTCCCAGCAAAAACCCGCTGCGCATAATTCGCCGATCAGTGGCTCCCATACAGCTCCGCGCCATTCGAGACGCGTGCGAATTACCACCGCGTAGCCCTGAGCCGTGCGCTCCAGTAAACGCCCAAGGCTTTCGACCGTCGGCCCACTGATGCTTTCCACGGCGCGACGCCAGCGGGCGGCGAAGCGGTTCCGACTTCCGTCCAACTGGGCCATCGCACGTAACGCACAAAATTCATCCAGTGTCCGGGGCTCACGACCTTCCACGCGGCAGGTTTCGATGAGCTGGTGCCACGCTCGCCGAGTGAGTTTGGTCTTCAAACCGAAAGACCCGCCCGCTTCGAGGAAAGTCACGATCTCGTCGAGCATCGCCGTTACTTCTTCCGCCGAGCGGTCCTGCGGCAGCTCCGGCCCGTGCGCCATGATGAGTCGGTGAACCGTCCCGGCTTCACTCGCCAAAGCCTCCACAGCGGCGAGCAAATCCTGCCACGCCTCCTGCATGCCGCCGCCCATCCATCCCGCAAACAACACTTCGCGCAGCCAGGTTTGTTCTTCGGCCAACATCGCTGCAGCCTGCCGAATTCGCTGATGAAGCTCCTGAAGTTGTGCTGCAGCGTATCCAGCAGGTCCGTTACGATTCCAAAGTTCCGGTCGATGCGCTTGCGCACGAGAATTTGCGCCCGCTTGTTCCGCCGCGAGCAGCCGAAAATCCTCGGCCGTTACCAATTTCGCGAGCATCGGCTGCGACACCGCGAGCTGTGCCTCGTCCGATGGCGCGAGAATGGCTTGCGAGGCGTAAAGTTGTCGAACCTCTGCCTCAGAAAGCGGGCACAAGATGCCTGGCCGGAGCGGTCCAGGTATCCACCCATCGCGTTCCGCGTCCGCCTTTACGCGCTTCGCCACCTCGATCGGGCTTAGTCCTTCGCCGCCGAGCACGATTTCCTCCACCTCGCTGAACCGCGCATCCCGGAGCTGCCGCCGAAGCACGTCGGCGACATCAAGCAGCTGCTGCCGCTTTTCGCGGAGCACACCAGCCTCCCGCCGCAAGCTCGCAGCATCCGAGCGCGAGAGTCGGTCGGCGATGTCCTGTGCCGCGCGCGCAAGCTGCGCCTGGCCGTCGGCGTCGCCCTCAAGCACGCTCAGGGCCAGCGGTTGGAGCGCTTCGTCCACCTGCCGCCGCAGCACCCGCAACGCCTTCGTTGTGTGAGCGGTAACGAGCACTGTCTTTCCCTGCGAGAGCAGATATCCGAGCAGGTTCGCGATTGTGTGCGTCTTGCCTGTACCCGGCGGGCCTTGCACGAGCACGGCCTTCGCTTTTGTCAGCCGTGCCGCGATTTCATACTGTTCTCTGTTCGCCGGCTTGCTGAAAAGGATGTCCGGCGGGGGACCGATTTGTGTTCGCGGCATCTCGCCATCACCGCCGGTTGCCACTTCCGGTGTGCCTTTGGTTTCGACACCAACAATGCGCGACAGCCCTTCCGGAGCCTGCGTATTTTTGTCCTCCAAATCCTCCACGATGTAATCGAGCGTCGTGCTCAAGCCGGCCGTTCGCGGTCGGGGAACAATCACCGGCTCACGCCAGATGCTCGGCCGGCTAGTCGCCACGCCGTGCACTTTGCCTTCGAGGAACTCGCCGTCATTGAACAGCCCCTGGACGAGCCGACGGAAAAAGCCATCCGTGCTGTCTCCTCCAAGCGGCTCCACCGGCCGCTCCTCTAATTCTTTGTCGAAGTGTGCAATCATCCGCCCCTCGATGCTCGGTACCAGCCGCAGCAGCGCGCGATGTAGCTCCACCTTTTCCGGTCCCGTGTTGAAGCGAAACTCCGGCACCGACGGGTCGAACTCCAGGTTCACCCGCTGCATTAACACTGGATGTCGGATGAACTGCTCCGCCACATCGAGCATTCCGTCCGCGAGCACCAGTTCTATGCGATCGCCCTCGCGCTGCATCGTTGTCCATAGCGCATGAATGCGCTCGAAAAGCTTCCGAGCCACGATCGCGGGCGCCTCAGCCTCAACCCATTTCGTGCGTGCACCCGTCCACGCGTCCAAAGCCGCCACGCGCTCCCGGTCATCCGCGAAAGAGACGGTTATAGTCGCCTCTTTGTCTTGGAAGTTCCGTGATTTCAGCACCTCCGCTTCTTCGTCTACCGACTGCCAGCCCGGCTTCAGCCAGCCATCCAGAATCTGGGGTGGTTTCGGGCACGGCGTCAGCCGCGCACGTTGGATGCGGATGAGAGGCTCCATCGCCACCTCCGCCGCATCGTTGGCATCATCTTCTATGCGGTCGCCACGCCGCACTTGCACACACGGATGTAAAGGCCAGGTAGCTATCCACAGGATTTCCGACCCGGATAAATCACGCGGAACGGGGTTCCGAAGCTCATTCAGCTCCTTCAGAAACTTGAATGTCTGAACTAGCCGTTCTTTGGCGCTATTTGCGGGAGTCATTTGCCTCGTTTCGCCTTGTTACGATCGCAGTTGAACGCCCAACAGTGTTTAGACGGATCCGCATAAGAGCTGGACCCGACCATCTATGTCCGTATAACACGCCACTACTGTTCGTGAAGAATACGCCATGCTCGTTGTCGTTTCAATGAGTTGCGACTGGGCGACCATGTATCACGGGTTCTTATGCGGATCGGCGTAAGCCCCCCCTCTGGTAGCGGTCGGTCGTGGACTTCTGCTTTGGGTCGTGATTTCCCTGTCAGGGCATCAGGCAAGTGTGGGCCAGAATCGGTCGGTCGCCACTGTCTGGTTCAAGGCAATCCAGTGCATCGGGCCAAACACCGAGCAGAGTGGCCCCAACTGCATGGACCATAACGCAGCCGCGACGGACGCGAACGCCAAGGCAGCTAAGCACTGCAAAGCACCTGGAGTGGAACCTCGTAGGTATCGCTTAGGTATCGCTCCGTGACGGCCAACAGCGTAAGTTGACTTCTTGTGGCTGCGGCGATCGACAAGCCGGGTTGAACTACAGCGACTCGCAGCTTGACCTCACTCCTTCTGCTCATGTCGCGTATCCGAATGAGGGAGTCTACATTTCCTCGCTCAAAACGCGAGGAGCGTCCCTTCGACGTTCGCATGGCATCCCTCTTCAGAAGATGCGTGAAGAGCTCGATGCGTCGCTCGTGATTAGTAAGCCAGCAAATGCTCCGCTGAGCTTGGCCGCAAACTACATAGAGGTCATCCACACGCCCACCTGGTTCACCTAGAGCATACTTGCAGTGGTAAAACTCCACTTCGATAGTGCTGCGGCCTCCTTCTGCCTGTAGCCGCACAGCGACGACGTCCGCTGCCTCACCTGCACCGTCGTCGTCAAAGATGACCTCATACGTGGAGTCGTTTTGCAACTGTTCAATGAGTCTGTACTGCACAGTCTCATTTTCTCGTGCCTCTCCCTGCGACTCCTTCTTGATGTTCACACCGGTCCAGTCGATGGCTGTCAGACGACCGGTCGAATACGGCGATAGCGTGGTTGAGGGTAGTTCAACATATTCGCATCCTTCCAGTGAAGACCCGTCAGCGAACCAGACTACTGGAGGGAATTCGTTAAAGAACTCCGCCAATGGTTCTACAGTTACACCTCGACGAATATCCAGTTGGTGCCTGCCGACTTGAGTGAACTTGAAATCAATGCTGTTATTGGTCCCGAGTAGTTCGAGTCGTAAGAAGCGCTCCCATCTGTCAGAGAAAACTCTCAGAGTAATCGGATCGTCGTCAGACCGAGGGCAGACCTCGATATCGACATTTGTGAGGGGTTCTTCCGTTACTCCTGAGGCCAGGAAACACGTAGCATGTTCAGGTCGGATGAGCAGTTCGATCGGCCATTCAGCGGCAATGGCTACCTTGTGCGGGACCGAACCGATCGCTACTGGCTTGAGAGTGCCCGACAGCACGGCATCTGGGTCTATCGTTTCATCGATCAGCTTCTGGCCAATGCCCTTTGCCCAGGCTGAAAAGGTATCGACGCGAAGCCTCAGGTTTGACCAAACTCGACCGCGCTTCGCAGCCCCTACTGACGAACGCTGGCCACGTTCAAAGCCTTGGCCTGCCAGAACGGCCTTCGTTGCGCCTTGCCGGGCTGCCTGTCCGATGCGAGCCTCAACATCCGACCCCATTCGTGCGGTGAACCGTACCTGGCGTCCCAGATGTTCATTCAGTCCAACGTTGTTGAGAACCAGTCTCTTTATGCCGTGGAAGCAGCGAAAGAGATCCGGCGCACTCAATAGCTCAACGTCACTTCCACAGATGGCCTTTGCAAGCTCCTTGTATGAGCCGTTAATGTTGGAGCCATGAAGATAGAGCAGGTGACGCTCCCGGTCCCACACAGCGATGAGTAGTTCCCAGCCCATCTCCCGAATCGATTCGACATCGCTCCAACGCACGCCTTGCTCCGTAGCTGCAAGCACCACGAGCGCGTTCTCTTGGTTATTGAGACTGTGGTAGAGTTTGTCTCGCGAGGTTAAACCACGGAACCCCTTCCTAAAGCTCCTAGGCCTCCAGTTGGCGCAGTGCGTCTTATAAACGACCATGCTCGCTGCAGGACGAAGGTCCTTGAGCGGAACCTCGCTGAGGAAGTTCTCAAACCCGCGAAAGAACTCCTGTGATGCTACCTCCTGGTGGATGGCGGCCGAGCTCAGCGCTGGAAGTAAGACGTTCCAATCCGGGTCTTGCGCGTAGAGGGTTCGAAGCTCGTCGGTTACATCAATGAGCGCAGTATTGGCGACGAATACCGGATCACCTAAATCGGAACGAGAGCGAGTGAACCGGCCTGCCAACTGCAGCGTGACCGCAAGGCTCTTACGGATGTCATGGAAGGCAGCGATCTTTAGCTCTGGAAGATCGAAGCCTTCGCCAAGCATGTCTACGCATACGACCACGCGTGCTGCACCCGAGAACAGTTTCCGTTTGGCTTCTTCTCGCTCTCTAACTGGCATCGAAGAGTGAATTGCTACGGTTTCATGGCGACTGAACGAGCGATACAGCGAGAGGATTGACGCAGCACGTGGCACGCTATCAACGCGCGCCATGACGATGTGTTTGCCGGTGACATCCTCATCAAGCTCGTCGAGCGCTGACTCAGCAATCTTTCTATCACCTCGCGCGGCATCAAACTCATGGACTTGCCGGAACCTGATAGGTCGAAAGTAACCCTCCTCTTGCGCCTTGCGTAGCGGATACACAAAAACCAACTTTCCGTCTACCTTCTGTCCGTCTTCTCGGAATGGCGTTGCCGTGAACTGTACGATTAACTTGTCCTCGAAGTGTTGGCGGAAAGTCTTCCAAGTTGTCGCTTCGGCGTGATGTGCCTCGTCGATGAAGAGATGGCTGCAGAACTCAGCCATTCGTGCCTGCACCTCTGCGTTGCATCCCCCGACGAGAGCGCTGGACGTCACAATTACGTTGCACTGGGAGAAGAACGTCTCTACCTCCCCGGTTGTCTTTGGACGTGACAGTAGCGTCCCGACCACCGGGCAACGCGCCTCGGGAGCCAGGACCCCACTGGTGGGGAACTTGAGAACACCTAGGGTCTCAAACTTTCCGGCGATTTGTGTCCGCAGGGCATCTGTCGGAACAACTACTAGCACCCGGTGGCAGAGCGCGGAGGTCAGGATCGACAGCATCGTTTCCGTCTTGCCTATGCCAGTGGGCATGACGACGGTGGCGGTTTCTCTACTGATGGCCCAGTGAGCATGAATGGCATGTAATGCACCAATTTGCGGCCGACGCAGCCCGAGGACGCCTCGGTCCGCATCCTCTTCTACAAACCGAAAGGCACTTCGCCAGGACTCTTGTGCAGCCGCCGCAAGCTGGCTCGGAAGCGGGCGTTCATCCCGCAGGTGTGGGTGGTGCAGCCAGAAGCCGTCGGTGAGGTCCAGGTTGTCAACCAGGACCGAGTCGTACTGTGCAATAAGTACGGGTTCACCTCGGTTAAAGGCAGCCGACTTTGGCTTTTTTGAAAGGAGATACGCGAGCGTCTGGTCGGCTTCGTCTTGGAGAAGGTGACCAGGATCCTTCTCACGAGTGTATCGGACTGCCTTGCATTGCACTTCCCGCGCTGGCAGAAGCAACTGTCGAATGTGACCGAGATTGGCAACCTTCGCGTCAAGCGCCCATACCGCCGGTAGTTTGACCTGCAATCGATACTTCCTGGCTTAGCCCTCAAGGGCTTGTGGTTGTTCGGAGAGGCAAGTCTGCTTCGGGTGACACTAGGCTAGAAAAGAGGCCGCATCTTAGCTAGTGTGCGCCAAGTTACCTCAGAATGAGTTTGTCAAACACGCATTGGATACGTGCGAGATGTGTGAGCTCACCCCGCATGCCCCGCTGGCCGGCTGCTATACATGCCTTGTGACGTCCATGCGTTGGTGCAGGACACGCACGATCCGAATCCCGTTGTCCTTGGGTATGTAGAATACCATGTGGGATTGATACTCAAACCGCCGCAACCCCGGCGCGAGTTCATCGGCCTTGCGCCCATGCGTCGGCTGTTCCGCAAGCATCCGGAACCGCTCATGCAAGCCCAAGAGATAGACCCGCGCCTGTTCCAGTCCGAAATGAAGGATCGTGTATTCATAGATGCTATCGAGATCGGCGGCGGCTTTCGACGAGAGGCTATAGACGGCCATTCGTCCTCAGCCGCGTTTCCACTCCCTCCATGATTTGCGACACGGTTCGGTCGCTGACGCCACTGTCCAACCCTTCCTGAATGGCTTCCTTCAGCGACTGAAATTTGGCACTGTCTTGATCGCGCCGGATCAGATCACGGATATATTCGCTGTCGTTCGTGAAGTTGCCGCGCTCGATCTGGGCTTTGATCCACTGATCCTGCTGTTCCGTGACGGTAATAGTCTTTCGTGTGGTTCCCATGTTGCGACCTCCACCATGTTCATACTATTGGTGCACTTTACCACTCTTTCGCCCACACTGGAAGCTCTTGTTTTATGACCCGCCCAGGCGCGGGGCAGAGGTGACCTCTACTGGACGAACGTCGCAACTCTTTCGTGTGAAATGCGAGTCTTCACTAATATATGTGTAGGGCCTCACAATCAGCTAAAGCCGATGGCATCCCGTCAACAGGCCTGCGGCCTAACCTCGTCGCTGAGCGTCTGCTTTCTCATCTTTCCAACTACCGCTTTGGGTCGAGGACTGCCATCGGCCATGAGCGGAAGTGCGTCGCCGAGAACACACCGCCATAAAGCGGTCCTCACCCCTGGCTCATAACCTTCGGTATCAGGCACGGAGAGGGGGCTCCGGAAATTCGGACAGTGTGCTAAGTGGTAGCCTGGCTTCACCGACACCACCGAGGGGTGGCGAACCAAAGGAGCGAGGCGATGAAACGAACGAGACGGAATCACGGGGCGACGTTTAAGGCGCAGGTGGCGTTGGCGGCCGTCAAACGCGACAAGACGCTGGCCGAGTTGGCCGAGCAATTCAGTGTCCATCCCACGCAGATCACCGACTGGAAGCAGCAATTGCTGGCGCGAGCCGCAGATGTGTTTGGCGGCACCACGCCGACAGCGGAGACGCCGGATCTCAAGGTCCTCCACGCCAAGATCGGCCAACTGGCCTTGGAGAATGATTTTTTAGAAGGGGCGCTCATCAAGGCGGGATTGTTGAGCGCAAAACGATGATCACCCGAACCCATGCCCTGCCAGTTGTTCGGCAATGTCAGCTCCTCGTGTTGTCTCGCTCGACCGCCTATTACCAGCCGACGCCGGTCTCCGAGACGACGCTGGCGGTGATGCGGCGGATCGACGAGCTGCATCTGCAGTATCCCTTTGCCGGGGCGCGGATGCTCCGCGATCTCTTGCGACAGGAGGGCCGGGCCATTGGCAGGCGCCGTGTGGCCACCCTGATGCGCCGCATGGGGATTGAGACCCTCTATCGCAAGCCGCACCTCAGCCAGCGACATCCGGCCCACACCCTCTATCCGTATCTCCTCCGCGATCTCACGATCCGTCGTCCCAATCACGTCTGGGCGGCGGATATCACCTACATTCCGATGCGCCGAGGCTTCGTGTATCTCTTCGCGGTGCTCGACTGGGCCAGTCGTCGGGTCTTGGCGTGGCGGCTGTCCAACACGCTGACCACCGATTTCTGTGTGGACGCGGTGCAGGAGGCCATCACCCAGCATGGTCCTCCAACGATCTTCAATACGGACCAAGGGTGCCAATTCACGAGCCACGAGTTAACCGGGCTGCTCACCCACCACGGCATCCAGATCAGCATGGACGGCAAAGGCTGCTGGCGGGATAACGTGTTCGTGGAACGACTCTGGAAAAGTATCAAATACGAGGAGGTGTATCTGCACGCCTACGACACCGTCAATGCGGCCCACCAGGGCTTGGAGCGCTACTTGATGTTCTACAATCAGACCAGGCCGCATCAGGCGCTTGACGGCCAGACGCCCGACCAGGTGTACTCTGACCATCTGACGACACGGCGCACGGCCGCGTAGTCAGCAACCCGCGAGGCGCCACTTAAGGAATGGCCGACACTGTCCAACCAACCGGAGCCACCTCTCGGGAGGTTTCTTGCCCGTCGCCTGCATGCTATTGTTAGCCATGATGTGCCTCCCGATGGCAGTTGGGACAGACAGCTACTGCATTCGCAACAGTATCGTCGCCCCCGGAAGCCAGTGTGATCTTGTGGTGTACTTCCAAGTATGGCCGTTTGTCCTTAGCCCTTAGAAAAGGCGCCGGCTTACCGCATTTCTCGCAGTGACCATCCGCCCGCTCGAGCACTTCAGCGACAACATCGGCGTTCCGCACGAACACATTTTGAACAAGCACACGCTGCGTGGGTTTCGGCAAGGCCGCTTTTAATCTCTTCTTTCTTCCCGTTCGGTCAACCAGCGATGCTGACACCGCTCTTTGAAAATCCGCGTCGTGGGAGTGGCTCACTTTGAGGCTCACGAATGTCAGGTTAAGCCCCTTCAACCGGCGCTTCATCTGATTGGTTGTGTAAAGAGCCGGCCTTTGATCAACCGCGAGCCCATACGTGTACTTCAGCGGGAAGAGTTCGCCCTTCTTTGATGCAATAAACCAATCGACGGCGCGTGCGCGTTCTGGCCATGGCCGGTCGCCAGCCAGATAGCGCTGCATTCCG
>JAANMY010003945.1_pt1 | contig 11734 bp, 9 predicted proteins | sample 7279691 | NCBI WGS metagenome assembly JAANMY01 (sample SAMN14094543, study PRJNA606508) | bioreactor metagenome | isolation source: A lab-scale SPAN reactor treating ammonium-rich wastewater day 388 | place: Ireland: Galway | collected 2018-02-07
GATAGCGCCATCGGTATTCGTGATAACAATAACGACAGGGCTTTGCTCAATGGCATGTGACAACGTGCGCAGCTCTTCTTCCGCTCGTTTGCGTTCGGTGATGTCCCGATTGCTGCCACGTTTTCCTAAGTAGCGCTCTTGTTCATCATAAACGGGTTGGCAAACGTGACCAATATAGCGCAAGCTGCCATCCGCATGAAGAATGCGAAATTCGATTCCCCCCGCAGTTTTTTTCTCCATAACCCGCTGCTCATGAAGCAGAAAAGGGTGGCGGTCTTCTGGGTGAATGATGCGGTACAGCAGACCTGGATCACGCAGAAATTCGTCTGCCATGTAACCGGTGATGCGCAGGCAGGAAGGGGAGTTGTACAGGAATTGCTCATCCGGGCTGATCCAAAATTCCCAATCATAGGTGTTGTCGGCCACAATCCGGTAGCGGTTTTCGCTCTCGCGCAAGGCGGCGTTAGCGCGTTCACGCGCCGCCAACGCGTTCACGCGATCCAGCGAGACAGCCATGTGGCTGGCTACGGCGATGAGAAATTCCTGTTCGGCGCGCGTTGGCGGGCGTACGCCATCAGCGCCAAACGTGCCCGTGCCCACCGAACCGATGTGTTTGTCGAAAAGGATAATGGGGACGTTGACAATGGTGCGGTTCTCTAACTGCGCGACGATCTCCTTGTTCGTGCGCGCATCGGTACGCGCATCCTCAATGATCATGATCTCTCTTGTTTGCGCTAATTCTTCGAGAAAACGGTCGCCGGTGATGGTTAACGTGGCAAACCCTTCTTCTGATAAGATCGTTTCCTGCAACGAGCCACCGGCAACCAGCGCTCTACAACTCTTTTTGTCTTCGGCTATCAGATAGACCCAAAGATCTTTATAGCCGGTGATGTGTTTAACCGCGACGGCCGCAGCGTCCAAAACTTCGGTGTAGGTTTGTGCTTGTTCCAATTGTCGTGATAGGCGCACAAGCGATTGCGCGTGTTGCTCGCTTGCACGCAGGGCTTTTTCTGCCTGCTCTTGTTTTAAGCGCGTGCGCAATGCAGTGATGCCAAAGGCAAGGTCGCCGGCAAGCTCATTCAGGATTTCTACTTCTCTTTCATCGAAAGCTTCCGTTTCACCGGCATAGATGGTAAGTGTGCCGAGTACGTGGTTATCACTCAGCAGCGGCAGGGCGGCGATGGCGTAATAACCGCGCTGCACGGCCGTTTCCGACCAATAAACGGGTACCGGGGAATTGAAAATATTGCGGACGACGCATGGCTTTTGCGTGCGGATGGCGGTTCCAACCGGGCCAAGCCCACGACCGGCTGCCGCCCACGTCAGGTCGAGGATTTCCAGATAGCCTTCTTCAAAGCCGGCATAGGTGATCGGCCGGACGGTCTTGGCTTCGTCCTGCTCGGCAAATCCAACCCACGCCATACGATAACCACCTGTTGCGACGGCGATTTGGCAGACTTCATCCAACAGCCTGGCCTCATCCGTCGCATGAATCAACGCCTGATTCGTGCTGCTGAGCATCCGCAGCGCCCGATTAATGCGGGCGATTTCCATTTCCGCCTGCTTGCGCCTGGTGATGTCGCGTGCCAGAGCCAGCGTGTAGAGTTGTCCACCATATTCGAAATAACTGGCGCTAATTGCGACGGGGAAGATACGGCCGTCTTTCGTCTTGTGGTGGCTTTCAAACATAAGCGACTGATGCGTTTTCAGTTTTTGCCAATGGCTTAACCAACGCTCTGCCGGAAAGTCGGGGTCAATATCTTCCACCCGCATACCAACCAGTTCATCTTGTGTGTATCCTAACACCTGGCAAGATTCTTCGTTGACGTAATGGAAACGCGCCTGTTCGTCTATCAGAAAAGCGGCCTCATGTATATTGTTCAGCGCAAAGTTCAGCAGCGCAATGTGCTGTTCAGCCTGTTCTTGCGCGCTCAGATCATGGACTATCGCCAGCAAACGGCCGTCGGTAAGCACCTGCACGCCGATTTCTACCGGCAGCAGACGGCCGTCTTTGCCACGCAGACGCCGTTCCTTAAACAAGATTTTGTCAGTGTTCAAGTCAGCCAGACGCAACAAGTTCTGCGCCGGGTCTTCAACCAGGAGCAAATCCACCATGTCCAGCTCTAACATTTCTTCACGTGTGTACCCCAACATCTCGTAACCACTATGGTTAACTTCAAGGCATCGCCCCTGAGCGTCAATGATGAAAAGGCCATCGGCGGCCTGTTCAAAAAGAGCATGATACAATTCTTCTGCAGAATATTTGAGCGTGGTTTCGGCCAGTTGGTTGTGACTCATTGAGCGTCTCCGGGGCTTTATTCTTCATATGGGGATTGTGTGCTGCTCCCGATAATGATTACGGACAATGAAGTACCTTGTGAAGGATGAATAAAATGATTATACATGACGGCATAGCCAAAATAAAGAATGCTCGTTTCCTCGTTTTCATGTTATGCAACCACTTATCACCCCACTGCGTATAAGCATGTTGGCAAATGTAGTCGTACAATGGAGCAGTTATGACCGAACCGATTATTCTTGTAGACGATATTCACAAATCTTACCTCATGGGCAAAGAGGCTGTGCCCGCCCTGCGCGGCGTCTCCCTGGAAATTCAGCGCGGCGAGTTTGTTTGCCTGATGGGGCCTAGCGGCTCCGGCAAAACGACGCTGCTCAACATCATCGGCGGGCTGGATGAACCCAGCCGCGGTCACGTCCTGGTCGAAGGGGCAAACCTCGTTTCCCTGTCAGAAAACGAACTGGCGCGTTTGCGGCTGCGTAAAATGGGCTTCATCTTCCAAAATTACAACCTGCTGGGTAATTTCACCGCGCAAGAAAATGTGGAATCGCCGATGGTATTGGCAAAAATGGGGCGGCGCGAACGTAAAGAACGCGCCCATGAACTGCTGCAAAAAGTGGACCTGGGCGACCGCGCACACCATTACCCCAGCGAACTCTCCGGTGGGCAGCAGCAACGCGTCGCCATCGCTCGCGCTTTGGCGAACGACCCACCCATCCTCATCGGCGATGAAATGACCGGCGACCTCGATTCTGTCACCGGCTTTGCCATCATGGAACTCGTCTCGCAGTTGAACAAAGATGGCATGACCGTTGTCTTTGTCACCCACGACCCACGCATGGCTACTTTCGCCAGCCGTACTATTGAGCTGCGCGACGGCCGAATTCTGGAGGATTGACGATTGACGATTTTGGATTGACGATTGGCGCGTTATACACCTCCAATCGTTAATCGTTAATCGTCAATCATAAATTTCATGGTTCTTAAATACGTTCTCAAGAACTTTTCCCGACGCAAGGTGCGCACCATCCTCATGATTTTGTCCTTGCTGGTAAGCATGGGGCTAATTGTGACGATGAGCGCCACGGTCGAAACAGTGCGCCAGTCCAACGTAGACCTGATCGCCAGCGCCGTTGGGCGGTATGACCTGTCCGTTTTTAAGGCGGATACCAGCCCGGAGCCGTTTTTGGTGATCAGCGACGTGGCGCCGCAGGTGTTAACGGCCGATCCGCGCATCACGGCCGTTTACCCCCGCTTTGAAACAGAAGTGGAACTGACAGGACCGGGCAACCTGACCAATCGGGGTACATTGCTCGCCCTGGACCCGGCCAACGACGCCATTGGTCTGGTCAATGTGGTCGAAGGGGAGTATGCGCTGGGTGATGGCCGTATCGCCCTGCTGGAAGAAAGCGCCCTCATCCTGGGGCTGGGCGTGGGCGACACGGTTGACGTGGCTTACAGCTTCCCGCTCCCCCGCGAAAAAGGGCAGCAGGAAACCGTCGGCAGCAGCGAACGCCGCCTGGCGCGCCGCTTCACCATTACCGCCATTGCGCGCCAGGATGGGATCGCCGACAGCGGCGTGCGCAGCGGCCTTATCCTCTCCCTCAGCGACGCCCAGGCGTGGCTAAACTTGCCCGACCAGGCGCAGCGGCTTGTCGCTATCGTTGACCCCGCCCTTTACGAGACCAACAACGCCGAGGTCGCCGCCTTGCGCGTGCGTGACGTGGCGCGCGCCGCGCAGCAGCAGCTTGGCGACGAGTACCGCATCATTCTGAGTAAAGCGGCCGCCCTCGACGGCGCGGCCGAAGGCTTCCTGGCAATTCAGGCGCTCATCAACACCTATGGCCTCATCTCGTTGGGCGTGGTCGGGCTGCTGGTGCATACCCTGGTGATGACCAACGTACAAGAGCAGCGGCGCGATATGGCCGTGCTGCGCATTCTCGGCGGTCAGCGTAATTTGCTGTTTAGAATGGTCATCGTGGAGGTGCTGGTGATTGGCGCGGTGGGCGTGGGGCTGGGCGTCGGCCTGGGGCAGCTCATCACCGCCTACATCGTCGTGCCCCTGATCGAGAGCCAGATGATGCAGCAGGGGTTGAACTCTAACCTGACGCCACAAGTGACGGTAACGGCCGTTCTTCCCGCCATCATCGCCGCCTTCTTTGTGCTCATCATCAGCAGCGTCAAACCGGCCCAAGACGCGGCGCGCACCAAAGTCATGCACGCCATCAACCCCGGTGTGGCCGACAACATTCAGCTTGAAGACCTGGCGCAGCTGCGCGAACGCCGCCCCAACAGCCGTCTGTTCCTGGCCGGCCTTGCCCTCATGCTTATTTTTGCTCTGCTCGCCGGTTTCCAGGTAGTAGACGCCTTCGGCGGCCCGGCGCTGGAAGTGATGTTTGTGCTGTTGGCCTTGGGGCTATTGGTGTTGGGGTTGGGGCTGATCTTTTTCATCACCACCGTGCCGTTTGAGCGGCTGGTGTTGTTTGTGATGCGGCTCACTTTCCCGCGTGTCACCTATTTTGCGCGGCGCAACGTGGGGCGCGGTCAACTGCGCAATACGCTGATTTCGCTGCTGGTGCTGTTTAGCGGCGTGCTGCCCAGTTTTCTGGCGACGCAGTTGGCGTTGGAAAACGCCAATTATGAGACCAGTACGCGGCTGGACATGGGCGCGCCGGTGAATATCACCTCGTTTGCCTACTGGAACCGGGAGGATACGAACAACAGGCTCAAGCCCAGTTTTGTGCGCCAGGAGTTGGGCAGTGTGCCCGGCTTGGCGCAACTGATCGGGGTGAGTTATGCATATGACAGCCAGGCCAGCGACCCGGTGGGGCTGCGCTCGGCGAGGGTAACGGTGCGGGGTATAGACGGCCGTCTCAACGACGTCCTCTTCACCGACATGATTGAATTTGCCGCCGGAACGCCGGCCGCTCTGGATGATCTGCTCAACACGCCTGACGGGGTGATCATCAGCGAAGGGTTGGCGGCGCATCTGGCTGTTAGCCTGGGCGACGTGATCAAGCTGCAAGGGGAAGGGTTGGACAACACAGTCAATGTGCGCATCATCGGCATTGCGCGGCGTATTCCCGGCTTCGGCGACATCGGGCGCAGCCGTCTGGAAGCGCGCAATAACAGCACCCTACTGATGTCACTGGACAGCTTCCGCAGCCTGGTAACGAAACTGAATGCGCCGCTGCCCCCGGCCGACGACCCCATTTTTGCCCAGGTGTTGGCGACGCTCACCCCAGACGCCGATGTGCGCGCCGTCGCCACCGTCATGGGGGAACGGTATGGGTTTGATTATGGCTTCTGGACGCGCTTTGTGGAGATTCAACTGGAATTCAACGCCCAGGCGCAGGCCACGCAGCGTATTTTCTTGCTGGTGTTGACGGTCATTTCGTTTACGACGGCCGTTTTCGGCGTCTTTGCCGTCATTTACGTCACCATCTATGCGCGGCGGCTGGAAATTGGCATGTTGAAAGCGGTGGGAATGCTGCGCCGCGAGCTGACGGGGATGCTGGTGGTGGAAGCCATTGCCATGACCCTGGGCGCGGCGCTGGCGGGCATTGCCGCCGGGGCGACGATGGGGTATGTCTCCTTTTATGGGCAGCGCGCCTTGCAGCAGTTGCCCTCCACGTTTGCCATAGACACCACCGTCATGCCCTTTATCGTCATCATGGTCGTCCTGGCGAGCATTTTGGGCGCGGCCTTTTCCGCCCGCCGCATTGTCAGAAAGCAGGCGGTAGATATTTTACGGATGCAGTAATCTCAACATTTATCCACAAAGAGATCAACTTGATCACAAGGCAAGGGCGAGGCTATGGTAAAATGATAGACAGATTACAGGAAATCGCTTTGCGTAAAAAGGTACAGATATGAGCGAAACAACTCCAACTCCAACCGTTATTGTTAGGACAGGTCGCGGTTTAACCGTTGCTGGCACGCGGATTACACTTTACAGCATCATGGATTACATCAAAGCCGATTGGCCTCCTAAGTTGATTAAAGATTTATTTGATTTAACCGAACAACAACTCTCCGGTGTTCTGGCGTATATTGAGGCGAATAAGGACGATGTGGAAGCTGAATATCGAATTGTTTTGCAACAGGCGGAAGAAAATCGTCGCTATTGGACGGAATACAATCGAGAACACTTAGAACAAGTCGCAGCAATGCCGCATAAACCTGAACATGAAGAAATCTGGAAAAAACTCAAAGCCAGGCAGGCGAAACTAGAAACAACATGACCGTTATCCTTGCTGACCATGATATTGAGGGGCACGCTTATTCACTAATCGGTGTGCTAGGGGCGGAGGGTTGGCTGGAGATGGTCGATCTACGACTGACTACATTTTCCCAAGTAGGTTTGTCGTTCGACAGTTCAGATCGAGTGGTTTGGCGCTTTGCTCAAGAAAATAGGATGATTTTGTTGACTAATAACCGGAATATGGATGGCGCAGATTCCCTGGAGCAAACATTACGTGAAGAGAATACCCCAACATCGCTTCCAATTGTAACGATAGCCAATATTGGGCGGTTGTCAGAAAAGCAGTATCGAGAACGATGTGCTTTTCAACTCCTGGAAATTGTACTTGAGTTACAAAAGCATTTAGGTCGCAGCCGGGTTTATATCCCTTTCAAATGAAACGATATAATTTTTGGCTCCCTTGCGGACGGTCTGCAATTGGCGGAGGAATAATGGCGAAAAAATTAGCGCTTATACTTTCCCTGTTTGGGGGTTTTCTGTTTTTGATTGGCTGTGCGCGGTCGGCGGAGTTCACGGGCATGGAGGGGACGGCAACGGCCGATCCCCAAACCACCCCCACGCCGCGCCCCACTGCCCTGCCTCCCAGCAGCGCCATTTTAGCCGAAGGGCAGTTGGTGGCGGTGCAGCCGGCGTTGGCCTTGGGCTTTACGGTCAACGGCCGTTTGCTCACCCTTCACGTCCAGCCCGGCGACAAGGTGCAGGCGGGCGACCTGATCGCTACCCTGGACGACGAGGCGTTGCAAGAGACGATCACCAGCGCGCAATTGCAAGTGGCGCAGGCGGAGAACAGCCTGGCGCAGGCGCAGCTCTCGCTGGACAATTTGCTGACGTGGACGCCGGATGCAACGGCCGTTGCCCTGGCCGAAGCCAATGTCGCCGCCGCGCAAGCCGCGCTGGAAAACGCGCGCATCGCCGACGCCGCCGCCGGTAACAGCCTCACTTCAGCCCGCGTCAATCTGGAACAGGCGGAGCGCAATCTGACCGACGCGCAAAAGGCGTATGACACCGCTTTTGACCCCGGCCGCGATTGGGAATTGGGGATGCCGGGCTATAAGGAACAGTTGGAAGCGGAGCGGAATGGAGCGACGCGCAGCCTGGCTTTTGCCGAGGAGAACCTGACGGTGGCGCGGGCGCAGTATAATCTGGCAGTGGCGGGGTTGAATAATGACACGGCCGTTTCCGCAACCGCCTCTGTTCTCAATGCCCAACAAACGCTGACGCAAACACTCACCGGCCCCAAACCTTCGGAATTGGCCGCCGCCCGCCTGCAAGTGACCCAGGCAGAGATCAGTTTGCAGCAGGCGCAGTTTAGTTTGCAGCAGGCGGAGGCGGCGCTGACAAATACGCAGTTGGCGGCGCCCTGGTCGGGCACGGTATTGACTGTAGACGTGGCCGTGGGCGCGACGGTGGGCGCGGGCGCGCCGATCATCACCTTGCTGGATACCGACCGCTTGCAGTTCCACACCAGTAACCTGAGCGAGCGGGATCTGGCGCAGGTGCAGCCAGGGCAGCCGGTGGAGATTGTGCTGAAGAGCTATCCCAGCCAGCGTATCGGCGGTGTGGTGGCGCGGATTGCGCCGCAGGCGGCGGGGGTGGTGGGGGATGCGGCCGTTTTCACGGTGATGATTGACCTGGACGCCGCTGACCTGGAACTGCGCCCCGGCATGACCGGCCGCGCGGAGATCAGGAACGATTTGTAAGCTTGCCTGGCAAACTGTCAGTTTGCGCTATAGAAGACTCGGACTCGATGCAAAACTCTCCCAGCCGGCCGTCCTCCCCTTTTGCTGACTGCTCATCAACCAGATATAGCCATCTTCCAGACTGGGTTCGGCGGGCACGGCCGTATAACCTGGTTCCGGCTCCCCTAAAATACGGTACTGCACCCCATTCTCCAACTGCAAGGTAGAGACGATGGTGGCGTGGGGGAACGGCCGTTCCCCATTCAATCGCTGCCCATTTGTCATCACCATCCACACCTGTCCCCGCGCTGCGGCAATCAGGTCGCGGGGCGCGCCGCGAAAGAGAACGCGCCCCGCGTGCAACACGGCCAGGTCATTGCAGCTTTGGTTGATGTCTTCGATGATGTGCGTCGAGAGGATCACCGTGCAGCGACCGGCCATCTCCGCCAGCAAATTACGCAGGCGCACCCGTTCCTCTGGGTCCAAACCGGCCGTTGGTTCATCCACAATCAGCAGCCGGGGCTCGCCGAGCAGCGCCTGGGCAATGCCCACCCGTCGCTTCATGCCGCCGGAAAAGTTTTTTAATTTACGCTGCGCCTGATCGGTGAGGCGCACCTTCTCTAACGCCTCGGCTACCTGCCGCTGCCGTTCGACGCGGCTGCGAATCCCCTTGAGAATGGCAATGTAGTCGAGGAACTGGACGGCCGTTAGCTCCGGATAAAAGCCAAACTCCTGGGGTAAGTAACCCAGCCCCTCCTTTGCCGCCAGCTTGCCTTTAGCAGAGGACATGTCGTGCCCAAAGAGAGTGACACGGCCATCAGTCGGCCGCAGCAGCCCGGCCACAATGCGCATCAGCGTGGTCTTCCCCGCGCCATTTGGCCCCACCAGACCAAACATGCCTGCGCCAATCTCCAGATTTATGCCGCGCAGCGCCAGCGCCTCACGGCCGTATTGTTTGGTTAGATTGTGAATTTCAATCATCGTTCACCTCGTTTTTAAGCGCGCCGCCAGCGCCAACTGCCCCACATCAGCAGCCAGACCAGCACAAGTTGTAGCACAGACATAACGGCCGTTTGCCACACAAACATTTCTGGCACGTCTGCCATTGGCAGCAGCGGACCGGGCAGCGCTACAGACTGCGCCATATATTGAAAAGCGGCCCGCAGCGCCAGTGTTAACCAGGCCGCAGGCAGCGCCGCGCGCACCCAGTCATACTCAGGCCGGATAGTCATAATGACTGTTAGCAAACTGTAAAGCGCCACGCCTCCACCCAGCAGCGCAGCCCGTTTGCGCGTCGGCTGCCCCGCGGCCAGCAGCACACTGAGGCCAGAGGCAAACAACCCTGCCGGCAAAATGGCCGTCAGCCAGCTACGGACATAAGGCCCAATGTGCAGCGCCCCTAACCGCGCCCAACCAAACAGGCCAGACAGAACACCCACCAGGGCGACCATCAGGGTGATACTGACCCATACCCCGATCACTTTGCCGATGAGATACAGGCCAACAGAGGTGGGCAGCGTATCACGCAGTTCCGCCATGCCAAGCTGCTGGTCTCTGGCAATGGCTTCAGCCATAATGGGCGGCAGAGCCAGCAGCAAAAGCAGCAGACTGACAGGGGTAATACCAAGGATGAGGCTAAACGTGGCGGCCGTTACCCCCATCTCGCTCATTTCCGGCGGGGGTGGTTCCAATTGATTCGTGACGAGAAATAAGAACAGCAGCAAAATCGCCGCAAAGCAGATACCCATGATGAGCAGACTGCGCCGCCGCCATTGCAGCCACAATTCATACCACACAATGCCCCACAATTGGCTCAAGGCTACTTTCATGATGATGATTCCTGAATACCCAATAAATGCGCCGTATTTTGGCTGAGGCGCAGCGCCAGCCCCGTCAACAGCAGGCCGCCAATAACCAGCGTAAAGCGGTTCAGTGCGTACATCTCGCTGCTGACATTGGCCGCGCCAGCCTGCAAATAGGGCAGCAGCGGCGCTGCCCAACGCAGTTCTGCAGGCAAGCCGCCGCTGCCTGCCGCCGATGCGCCGCACAAAACCAGCGTCACCAACGCGCCCAGGGTTCCTTGCCGCGTTAGCAGCGCCAGGTAAAGCCCCAGACCCACCAGCCAGAACAATGGCGGCAGCCAGCGCAGCAGCAAGCTGCTAAGATGGGTATTGGCGGTGACCGCCAGCGTACACAGCGTACCGCAGCCCCCTAACGCCAGGTAGAGCAAGAGCAATGCCCCGACTCGCTCTAGCACTGCCCAGGTGATGGGCCGGGGCGTGGCGAGCATGAGTTCCAACGGCCGTTCATCCTCCGGCGAAAAGAGATAAGCAGCCTGCCACCCGGCAAACAGGGGCAAAAGCAACTCCACCACGCGGTTGGCGGAGAAGGGGCCAATCTGCCCATCCCATATCACGGCTGCTAACACTAACAGCAGCGCCATCGCCCCGCCGCACACGGCTGCCAACGCCCAATTCATCCGCCTGAAGGACAATTCCCAGGCTATCGGCCATTTGTACATAACACCCCTGATTAACTTAAGAATGAAAATTGATTAAGTGCATGACATCCTGAAGTTCCGTATCCTCGTTCCTTACGGACAACGGATTACGGACAACGGATTACGGGTTACAGATTACGCGCCATCCCCAGCTCCTCGCGGCCGCCCAACCAAAGGGCATAAGCAAAACCAAACAGAGCCAGCGTCCACAGCCAGGCATGGTTCGCCGGGCTTAATAAATCGGGCCAATAGCGGACGAAAGCGCCCAGTCTGTCGCCGCTCAGTCGTACTGTTTGCAGCGTCCATATACTAAGACTGACCAAAATGCCTATCTCCGTAGCGCCAGTCAGCACAGTAATGAGGAAGGCCAGCGCGGCGAGGAAGGTCATGGGCGCGAGCCAGGTTGTTATGAGCAGCCATAGGCTGACCTGGGGCAGCAGCAGCGCCAGCGCCACGCTGCTCAGCGCCGCCAGCAGTAAGTTGAAGCCGAAGACGAGCAGCAGACGGACAAGTAGAAGGAGACGGGGGGAAACGGCCGTTGTCATTTCCAACTCCCACACGCCATCGGCCGGGCTGTACAGGGTGGCAATGCCCAATGCCGCCACGACGGGGGCCAGCAGCGCCAATGGGAGGCCAGCCGCGCCCTCCCCTCCCCGCCAGACCAGGGAGACAAGGACGCCTAAAGTCATTACCAACGCCGAGGCCGCCCAAATTTCACGGCGCACCACCCGCGTCTGCGCCACCAGCAGCAGCCAGAGCCACCATTCGCGTCCCGCGTCTGCGCGCCCCTGCGGGAGATTGCTCCTGGGCAGCTCGGGCAGCAGGCGCGCCAGCAGCGCCTCAGTTGCGGCGGCAGTGGGTGATGCTGGGGGTTGGGATAGTTGACTGAGGATGGGCAGGAACACGGCCGTTTCCTCATCTGCCAACCCATCTTCCTGTAAACGGGCGATTAAATCTGTGTCATTCATACGCTGCTCCACGTGTTCTGTGTT
>JAANMY010003946.1_pt1 | contig 11729 bp, 12 predicted proteins | sample 7279691 | NCBI WGS metagenome assembly JAANMY01 (sample SAMN14094543, study PRJNA606508) | bioreactor metagenome | isolation source: A lab-scale SPAN reactor treating ammonium-rich wastewater day 388 | place: Ireland: Galway | collected 2018-02-07
ACGCGCGCCGCCGCGAACTGGGCGCGCGCCAGCTGGTGGCGCGCGAGAGCGTGGAGCAGGCCGCGCAGGCCGTGGTGGCCGCGCGCGCCGCGGCCGAGCAGGCACGGCTGGCGGTGGACGCCCTGGCCGGCGGCGGCGCCCGCGAGGCGCAGGTTCGCGAGGAACTTGCGGCCGCCGAGGCCGCCTTGGCGCGCGCGGTGATCCGCGCCAGCGTCGCCGGGACCGTGCTGACCCGAGGCGTGGAACCCGGCGACACCGTGCGCCCAGGCGACGTGCTGCTGGAGATCGCTGCCGACGCGCCGGGCGAGATCCTGCTGCCGGTGGACGAAAAGAACATCGCGCGCCTGCGCGTGGGCCAGCGCGCCACCTGCATCGCCGATGCGTTTCCGGGGCGAGCGTTTGCCGCCACCGTGCACCACATCGCGCCGGCCGTCGATCCGGCACGTGGCACCGTGGACGTCCGCCTGCGCATCGACCCGAAGGCCGGCTTCGTCCGCCAGGACATGACCGTCACCGCCACCCTGCTGACCGGCGAGCGCGAGCGCGCGCTGGCGGTGCCCAACGATGCGCTGCTCGACGCCCGCGACGGCAGTGATCGCGCCAGGGTCCTCCTCGTGCGCGACGGCCGGGTGCGCCGCACCACCGTGACGCTGGGCCTGCGCGGGCTGGCGATGAGCGAAGTGGTGGCGGGCCTGCGCGCCGGCGATCGCGTGCTTGCCGCCAGCGCGCTGGCCGCCGACGCGCTACCGGCCGACGGCGACCGCGTGCGCATCGCGGCCCAGGCGCTGCCGGCCGGCGATTCCGCCACCCGCCGCGAGCTGCCGGTGAAGTTCAACTGATCGATGTGGATCGAAACCACCATCGCCATGCGGTTCCTGCGCCAGGGGCGCGGGCAGTCGCTGCTGATCCTGTTCGGCATCGCCGTCGGGGTGTCGGTGATCGTGTTCGTCACCGCGCTGATTTCCGGGCTGCAGGCCAACATCATCGAGCGCACGCTGGGCACGCAGGCGCATATCCGGGTGGAAGCGCCGGATGAAGTGAACCGCATCGCGCCCGCTCCAGCGGGCACGCTGCAGCTGGTGCTGGAAGATCCCCGCGCGCAGGTGCTGCGCGCCATCGTCAATTGGCCGCAGGTGCGCGACGTGCTGGACCGCATGCCCGGCATCACGGCGGTGTCGCCGGTGGTGTCCGGCCCGGCATTCGGGCGGCGGGGCGCGGCGGTGGAATCCGTCGCGCTGGTTGGCGTGGACCTGCCCCGCTACCTGCGGGTGATCCCGCTGGACCGCAACATGGTGGACGGCCGGCTGGACCTGGCCTCCGGCAATGCCGTGATCGGCCGCCAGCTGGCGAAGGACCTGGGCCTGCGCACCGGGGGCAAGCTGCGCATCGACGCCGGCAAGGGTCGCGAGGCCATCGTCAACGTTGCCGGCATTTTCGAGCTGGGCGTGCGCGATCTCGACGCGCGCTACGTCTATCTCGACCTCAAGCAGGCGCAGTCGCTGCTGGCCCTGCCCGGCGGGGTCACCGTCATCGACGTCACTGTAGCCGACCTGTTCGGCGCCGACCGCAGCGCCGCACGCATCCGCGGGCTGACCGGCCTCAAGGCCGAGAGCTGGATGGAGACCAATGCCCAGCTGATGAACGCGCTGAGCTCGCAGAGCATGTCCACCCGGATGATCAGCGTGTTCGTGGCGATGTCGGTGGCGCTGGGCATCGCCAGCGTGCTGGCGGTCAGCGTGACCCAGCGCACCCGCGAGATCGGCATCCTGCGCGCGATGGGCACGCGGCGTGGGCAGATGCTGCGCGTGTTCCTGGTGCAGGGCGCGGTGCTGGGGCTGGTCGGCTCCCTGATCGGCGCGCTGGCGGGCCTGGGGCTGGTCGGTGCGTTCAACAGCTTCGGCCCGAAGCTGTTCTACATCCCGCTGCCGCCGGCGCTGATCCCGGCGGCCATGGCGCTGGCCACGGTGGCCGGCGTGGTGGCCGCGGCGGTGCCCGCGTCGCGCGCGGCCAAGCTGGACCCGGTGGAGGCCATCCGCCATGCCTGACTGGCGCGAGGTGCTGCGGCTGGAAGGGCTGCGCAAGTCCTACAACATCGGCCAGCCCAACGAAGTCGAGGTGCTGCATGGCATCGACCTGCGCGTGGACAGCGCCGACTTCGCCGCACTGATGGGACCATCGGGCTCCGGCAAGAGCACCCTGCTCAACCAGATCGGGCTGCTGGATTCGCCCACTGCCGGGGAGCTCTACCTGCTCGGCCAGCCCACCCGCACGATGGACGACGAGGCGCGTACCGCCGCGCGAGGCAAGCACATCGGCTTCGTGTTCCAGTTCCACCACCTGATCGGTGCCTTCACCGCGCTGGAAAACGTGCTGATGCCGCTGATGGTGGCGCACGGCAAGCCCGACCGCGACGCGCTGGACCGCGCCCGCGGGCTGCTGGCCGACGTGGGGCTGGAAACGCTGGCCGATCGCAAACCCGACCAGCTTTCCGGCGGCCAGCAGCAGCGCGTGGCGATCGCCCGCGCGCTGGTCACCCGCCCGGCCCTGCTGCTGGCCGACGAGCCCACCGGCAACCTCGACACCAAGACCGCCGCCGACGTGTTCGCCCTGCTGCGCCGCTTCAACGAACAGTTCGGCTGCGCCGTGCTGGTGGTCACCCACGACCCGCGGCTTGCCGAATCCTGCGACCGCACCATCACCCTGGTGGATGGGCGCATCGATGGCGACATGGCGAGCGGTGGGGCGGCGGGTGCCAGGGGCTAGAACCCGAGCCCCGCGCCGGCGCCGAGCAAGGTGGCAACGCCGAGCAGCGCGAAGATGCCGGCGGCGATCGAATGCACCAGCTTCATCGGGATGCGGTTGGCCAGCTTGTCGCCGATGAACACCGCCGGCACGTCCGCGATCAGCATGCCGAGCGTGGTGCCGATGACGACCAGCAGCGGCGTCGCGTAATGGGCGGCCATCGCGACGGTGGCGATCTGGGTCTTGTCGCCCATCTCGGCCAGGAAGAAGGTCACCAGCGTGGCGCCGAACACGCCGAACTTGCCGGCGATCCGGGTTTCCTCTTCCTCGATCTTGTCGGGGATCAGGGTCCAGATCGCCATGCCGATGAACGACAGGCCCAGCACCCAACGCAGCACCTCGGGCGTCAGCGTCGCGGTGATCCACGCCCCCAGCGCACCCGCGAGGCCGTGGTTGACGATGGTCGCCGCGAGGATGCCAAGGATGATCGGCACCGGCTTCTTGAAGCGCGCGGCGAGGATGAAGGCGAGCAGCTGTGTCTTGTCACCGATCTCGGCGAGCGCGACGACCCCGGTGGAGACGAGCAGTGATTCCATGGACTTTCCAGGGCCGGGCAGTGGACACATGACCACGGCGCATCCCCGGCCATCTCGGAGCGCAGTGGTCAAAGGTCTTGCCAAGCATGGGAACCGCCCGCGCCATGGCCTGTGGGCCAAGTGTGTTGACGTGGGCCTCTTCGCGACGAAGAGCGGCTACTCCCCAATGACCCGGGCATTTTACATGGCTTGGCCGCCGGCCAGCCAGAGCAGCGCAGGATGATCCTTGCGCCCGCCCCGTGACGCAGCCAAGCGGGCCCTATTCCCCGAGCGTGGGATCCAGCAGAAGCAATGCAGCAGCCGCGGCTGCGAAGTACACCCGCTGCTCGGGGTCGATGGCATTCGCCAGGTGCACGCGGCCGGCATTGACCACGTCGACCACCGCCAGCGTCTGTCCGCCGCTGGCGATGCGGTAGCCCGTGGGAATACCCGATCGCCATTTCGAACCTTCGTAGTGGGACAGGCTTTCTACCGCGTAACTCCCCCACGGCGCGTCCAGGGTACCAGCCACTCCCAGCCCCTCGGGTTGCAGCGTCATGCTCTGCACCGGCATGCCTTCCAGCTTCAGCCCACAGACCATCAGCTCCCCGTCCAGCGCGGTCAGGTCGACCTCCACCCGCCGTACCGCGGAGCCGGCGCCCGCCCATGTCGTGCGGGTCAGGCACTGCACCTCCACCGGCGGCTGGTCACGCGCCACCAGGGTGAAGGCGTGGCGTTGGTTGGTCCGACGCACCGCGACGCTGCCGAACGGGATCGACCAGGAGAATGTCGCGCCTTCGCGCATCTCCAGCGCGCTGTACGGACCAATGCGGATGGGCTCGTTGAACCGGCGCGGCGAATGCCCCGTCACCGCAAGGGCGGTGGCCTGCGCCGCGAAGCCGTCCGGCAGGCGCGCCTGCAAGGTGCCGCAGCCAGCCGTCAGCACGGCGCCGGCGAGCAGAATCCCAGTGGCGGCCCCCCGCTTGGCGGGGGAAAAGGTTGCGGGCATGCGGCGCTCCAGTGCGGGACGGACGGAGCCTAGCCCGGTACGGGAATGAATCCGCATGCCATTGGTGGGAGCAATCGCGTCCGTTCAGCCCGCGGCAGGCCTGGAGGCCGCCGCCACGGCGGCGGACATCAGCGCTCCGGGCGCAGGCGTCGCGGCACCAGCGCGCGCAATGGCCGCGCAACCCACCCGCGCAGTTTCGGGCTGTGCAGCCATACGCCCGCGAGCAGGCCGACAAGGCAGCCCAACACGGTATCCGTGAAGCGCGCGCGGACCAGCGCCCCCACCACGACATGGCGGTCCAGCGTCGCCGCCTCGGCCAGCAGGATGGTCAGCGGCGTGATGAACACCACCGCCAGCCCGTAGTGGCGCACCACCAGCCATTCCACCAGAACAGTCAGCGCCATCACCGCGCCGGCGATACGCCAGGGATCCAGCGGCGAGGACAGCAGCGCAAACGCAACCAGCAGACCCACCGCGGTCCCCGCCACGCGCTGCAACTGCCGGTTCCAGACCGCGCGCAGGGACACTCCCTGCACCACCGCCAGGCAGCTCACCGGCACCCAGTAGGGCCGCGGCAAGCGCAGCAGTTCCGCCAGCAGCAGCGAGATGCCGACGGCTGCCGCAATCACCACCGCGTCCACCACCACGAAGTCGAAGCTTGCCGGACGTCGCTCCGGCACCGGCGATGCAGGCCAGCGCGCCAGCATCGCCAACGAGTACGCGAACGCGATCAGGGTTGCGAGCAGCACCCCCAGGAACAGCGCGCCCAGCTGCGCAGTCAGCAGCGTCGCAGCCATCGGCGTATACGCACCGATCGCGGCCGCCATGACGAAGAACAGCGGACCCGGCGGGGCCAGCCGGTAATAGCGGGCAACCATCGTCACCAACAGGGCGACCAACGCCAGCAGCGGCACCCGCATCGCCGCCAGGCCCGAGGCCTGCACGCCAAGGCCGAGGGTGTAACAGGCCGTGAGCGCGAAACCACAGGCCATCAGCGTGACCATGCGGTGGTGCATCGGGGTCTCGGGCAGATACAGGAACACCAGCCCACCGAGCGATCCGGCCAGCCCGGCACCGACGTTTCCCAGCACCACCCCGGCCAGCAGCGGCAGGCCGCTGGCCAGTGCGGCGGCCAGCGGCATCGGCCAGCGCCGGCGCGTGGCCTGGAGCGTCGCATGCTGCCGCCATTCCGCGTGCAGCAGGCGGCGCAGCGCATGCAGGTGTGTGCGCGGACTCATGCCGTGACTGTCCGCGCGGACCGCACTGGACCTGTTTCTGCTGCTGGGGATTGCATGGCCGGCGGGTGGTTGCGGAATCAACCATCGAGGCTAAGTCCCCGCCCTGCAAGCAGCAAGTCTCGCCGGGTCCCGACCGACGTCCTCTGGCGATGCACCTGCTGTCAGGCCGGTTCCCGCCGCAAGCAGGCGCCGCGGCCGACACGCGTCGCGATCCGAGACATGCCCGTGGCATCACTGTCGAAATCCGGCCCCGCCGTTCGTCGTACCAGCACATACACCGGAGGGCAATTGCCATGATCCCGAAAAACACCATCTGCCTGTGGTACGACGGCGAAGCACTGGAAGCCGCCACGTTCTACGCCGCCACCTTCCCCGACAGCGCCGTGGGGCGGGTGATGCGCGCACCGGCGGACTTTCCCTCGGGCCGGCAGGGCGACATCCTCACCGTGGAGTTCAGCGTGCTCGGCATTCCCTGCGTGGGCCTCAACGGCGGGCCGGCTTTCAGGCACAACGAAGCCTTCTCGTTCCAGGTCGCCACCGACGACCAGGCGGAAACCGACCGCTACTGGGACGCCATCGTCGGCAACGGCGGCGAGGAAAGCGCCTGCGGCTGGTGCCGGGACCGCTGGGGCGTGTCGTGGCAGATCTCGCCGCGCGTCCTGCTGGAGGCCATCGCCGATCCCGATCCGGCCGCGGCCAGGCGCGCATTCGAAGCGATGATGACGATGCACAGGATCGACATCGCCGCGATCGAAGCGGCGCTGCGCCGCTGATCGGAGAATGTCCTGCCAGTCCCATACCGCCGCATGCAACAAACACCTGAGTGAGGTGCTTATTCCGGAGGGTACATGGCCGGCAAAACTTCAGGGGCTAGTGCGCGATAAATCGTCTGGTGGCTCAGATCGGTGCGAGCCTGTACCTGCCACTTCAGTCCCGATAGTGCTGCGGCTCGGAGTGAACGCTCAAGCACCTGCACTTCCCGACCGATCATTTCCGGTTCCGCCCACCCCACGTAGAGCCGGGCTTGAATATCCGAATGCGCATCCAGCCATGCTGACGTATCGGCCGCCAGCCTTCCACCGTCCCACCACAGACTCGGGTCAAGCGCGATGAACGTGTCGAACAGCCCCGGCGATTGAAACAGCGTTTCAACGACGAATAGTCCTGCAAGCGATTCACCAATGATTCCGCGCTGTCCATTGGTGGGATACGAAGCCTCGACGAACGGGATCAGCTCGCGCGCGATGAAGCCTCGAAACTGCGCAGAGCCGCCGATCACCGCCGCAATTTCGCGATCTGCGGCCACGGATGTCGGGCCGGTCATGTCCCGTCGCCGCAGAGTGTTCTCGATTCCAACCAGGATCACCGGCGCCATCCGTCCTTCCCGGATGGCGGTGTCAACGGCGGTAGCCACATGCGGAAAGTCCTCCGCCACCCCGCCATCAGGCATATAGATCACGGGATAGCGTCGACCAGCCTGCTGGGGCGGCAAGTACACATTGATCTGCCGGACTTCTCCCAAGACCGTGGAGTCAAGGGCAAAAGAAGCATGCGGTGGTGCCGTCTCGATCACAGACCTTCCCGCGCATGCCCCCAGCACCAACATAGTCAAAAGCGCGGTGACCCAGCGCTTTCCTGCCCAACCAGCAAGTTGCATGAACATCTCCTTCACTTTGGAGCCGAATCGTACGGCACGGCAACTTGTTGATTCGCGTGCAGGCCGACACGACTGCCATGGTCGGCCTCAGCCGCGCAGCAGGATCATCGGCAGGGCGAACAAGGCCAGCGTGAACAGGATGCCGATGACGACCAGCGCCACGCGTCCCGGCTCCGCGCGCACGACCGACCAGAACGTCTCCGCGGTGCCCTCGCGCTCGGCAGCCTCGCGCTCGGTGCGGGCGCGCTGCTGGCGCTCCTGCTGGTAGGTGGCCAGCAATTGCTTCGCTTCCGCGAACCCGGCCTCATCGCGCAGCCAGATCCCGCCGAAGGAAATCCCCCAGCGGCTGGGCCTGGTTTCGTAGTACCTGACCCCGTGCTGGTCGAGCAGCGCACGTACTTCGTCAGCCTCGTCATCAGGCACGTTGCGCAGATTCATCAGCAGTTTCGCCATGCCGCGAGGATAGCAGCCGCGCCCGCGGCCCAGCGCGGGCGCGTACCTCCACGCAATGCCGACAGCGCGCGATCTACCTGTCGATACGCAGGAACCGCGCCGCGTTGTCATGGAAGATCGCGCGCTTCTGCGCCGGGCTCAGGAATGGGGCACTGTCGACGCCCTCCACCGCCTGCGTGATCGCTTCCGGCCAGACCATCTGGTCGGAGCCGAACATCAGCCGGTCGCCCATCCCGGCGGTCACCAGCGCCTGCAGGTAATCGTGGAATTCCTGCCGCGGGATGATCCAGTTGATCACCGACAGGTCCGCGTGCACCTGCGGGTACATGTAGAGGATGGCCTTGGTTTCCTGCAGGTAGGGCCAGCCGGCATGCATCAGCCACACCCGCAGTTTGGGATGGCGCTTGAGCATCGGCTCCAACCGCATCGGGTTGCCGAGGTCGACGCTGAAGCCCGGGCAGCAGCCATACGGCGTGCCCGGCGGCGCCAGGCCGGTGTGGATGCCAACAGGGATGTCGAGTTCTTCGGCCAGCGCGAGGTAGGGTTCGAACCACACATCGCTGGGGTTCAGCCCGTGGTACTGCGCCCCGATCTCCCCCATCACCTTCAACTCGCCATTGGTGAACGCCTTGCGCAACACCTCGACCGGCGGCAGGGGCGTGCGCCCGTCGTCGAGGAACGCGCCGGCCCAGATGGTGTTGTCGCCCCCCGCGCGCCGCATGCTGGCCATGGCCGCATCGGAGCCGCTGACCAGCCCCAGCACGATGCCGTGCTGGCGCATCCGCTCCAGGGTCAGGCGCTCGCGCTCGGCATCGGAATTGGCCATGGTCGGCTTGCCGGTGGCCGGATTGGGCGCGCCGGGCGCCGCCGGCCCGACGTGCAGATGAACATCGATGATCGGCCCCGAGTACGACTGGGCGAACACGGGACCGCAGGCCAGAGCCAGCAGCAGAATCAAGCCGGGAGGACGCATCTTGTCTCGCTCCTTCGCATGGACTCCCGACAGGCAACGCGAAGTCCGACGGCAGGCGGCCACGCCGTCGGCCATGCGCGTACCGGAGGCGCCATCCCGACCCCGACTACGGCACGCCGACCAGCCGGACGCCGTCCGCGACGATGCGGTACTCGACCGGATCGACCGCCAGGCCCTTGCCGCCGTCCTCGGCAAAATGTTTGACCTGCTCCGGGCTCAGCTGTTTGCGCGCCAACACGCCGTGGACCACCGCGTCACCACTGGCATCCTTGGGCAGGAAGAAATCGTCGTTGCCGAACATCACCCGCGCCGTCTGGCCCTCGTGCTCAAGGACCATCCAGCAGCCCTTGGCCTGGCAGACCTCGGTAATGCGGCCACTGAATCGGCCGGGCTTGCCGGCATGGGTATCGAACGCGGCGACGGCCTGCGACACCGGTACCGCCACGCCGTCGGCGAAGGGCTTGCCATAGGTGGAAAGGCTGCCGGCGTGCGCGAACAACGCGGCGGTGGAGAGCAGGCAGGTGGCGAGCAGGCGCATGGCGGGTACCGTGTCGGCGGCGGAATGGGCTGTCGACCATAGCGGAACCGCCGCCTGCCAACCACCGGCAATGCTGGCGGCAACGCGACCTTCCGTCATCCCGTTGTGCCATGCTGGCCGAGGTACCCATCGGAGCGCCCGACATGGCCAGCAAGAAAGCGGTTTCCCCCGCCAAAAACTCCGCGGACGAAAAGGCGGCCAGCGCGGCCGCCACGGCGGCTTCGGCCGGCAAACCCCGCCCCGCGGCACGCGCGAAGATCGCGCACACGCCGCACCGCTTCGACGGCAAGGTGGTGGTCACCACCGGCGCCGCCGCGGGCCTGGGCCGCGCCACCGTCCTGCGGCTGGCGCTGGAAGGCGCCACGCAGGTGCTGGTGGACCTGAAGAAGGACGGACTGAAGCGGGTACAGAAGGAAATCGAGGCGCTCAACCCACGGGCGAAGACGCTGCTGGTGACCGCCGACGTGTCCAACCCGGACGACGTCCACGCCTACGTGAAGAAGACGATGAAGGCGTTTGGTCGCATCGACGGCTTCTTCAACAACGCGGGCATCGAGGGGCGGCAGAACCTGACCGAGGATTTCGGCGGCAAGGAGTTCGACCGCGTCATCGGCGTGAACCTCAACGGCGTGTTCTATGGCATGGCCGAAGTGCTGAAGGTGATGCACCAGCAAGGCAGCGGCAGCATCGTCAACTCCGCGTCGGTGGGCGGCATCCGCGGGGTCGGCAACCAGTCCGGCTACTCCGCCTCCAAGCACGGCGTGGTGGGCCTGACCCGCAACTCGGCGGTGGAGTACGGGCAGTACGGCATCACCATCAACGCGATCGCGCCGGGCGCGATCATGACCGACATGGTCGAGAATTCTCTGCGGCAGATGGCCGGCGATGACTGGGAAGCCGCCGGCAAGCAGTTCGTGAGCGTCAACCCGATGCAGCGCTTCGGCCGGCCGGAGGAAGTGGCAGCGGTGGTGGCGTTCCTGCTGTCCGGCGAAGCCAGCTTCGTCAACGGGCTGGTGGTCACCATCGACGGCGGCCAGTCCTACAAGTATTGAGCAACAGCCCGGCTCGGCGGGTGTCGCCAGCGACACCCGCCAGCACGAGGTCCGCATCCGCGCACCACCGACACCGCACCGGATGGCCCTAGCCTGCTGCGGCCGCAGTGCCGCCACCCCGCTTCTTCACCGCGCGCGCCTTCGTCCTGGCCTTCGCCCGCTCGTCCACCACCGCGGTGAACAGCGCGCCGACGAAGATGATCAGCGCCGCGTAGTAGATCCACACCAACGCCAGCACCAGCGTGCCCATCGCGCCATAGGCCGAGCCCGGATCCGCACGCCCGAGGTACCAGCCGATCGCCGCACGCCCGAACAGGAACATCGCCGCCGTGGCGGCACCTCCCCCGATGGCGCGTTTCCAGCCGACCCGGCGATCCGGCAGGTAGTGGTACATCAGCGCAAACGCAAGCATGTACACCAGCCACGCCGCCACCTGCGCCATCAGCGGCAACACCCAGTCCACTCGCGCGAACATCAGCTCCAGCGCCGTGTTGAGGGTCAGCGACACCACCAGCAGGAAGCCCAGCGCCAGCACCAGCCCCAGCGAGAACACCCGCTTGCGCAGCCACGCCAGCGGCCCGGGTAGCGCAGTCGCATCGGTCCGGAACACCTTGTTGAGCACGTCCTGGAGCTGGGCAAATACCGCGGTGGCGCCAACGAACAACAGGCCCAGGCTCCACCAGCCGGCAATCGATCCCGTATCCGGGCGATCGCGCGCGTTGTCGACGATGGTGCGCGCCACCCGCTCCGCGTCCGTGCCCACCAGCAAAGCGATCTGCTGCATCACGGCCTCCTGCGCGATCGGCAGGATCGACGTGGTGAACCACACCAGGATCAGCAGCAGCGGCGCCAGTGACAGAATGGCGTACAACGCCAGCGCCGCTGACTGCGACATCAGGTCGGCATCGATGAAGCGGCGCAGCAACGCCACCGGCAAGCTGCCGCGCGCCTTGCGGATGAACGCCTCTACCGCGGGCCGGCGGGTCGACACGCCACTGCGCGCGCGCGAAGCGGTGGGCTGGGTGGGGTCCAGCTTCTCCGCCACCTTGCCGGGCTTCGCGGCCTTGGCGAGCTTGCTGGCCCCACGCCTGGCTGGCGAGATTGCGGATTTCGGGTGGGTGCGTCGCTTCGGCATGCGCGGGACGTGGCAGGAACACCCGCGCACCATGCCCGCTGCGGCGTGAAGGCGGAATGGTGCCGTGGCTGGCTAATCCTGCAGGGCCGCTGCCTCGCGGCCCTGCTGCCGGATCAACGCTTCCTCGCGCGCGTCGTTGATGGCATGGCGCACGCCGTCGAGGTCCGGGGCGGATTCATCATGGGCGAACACACCGGTGAGCTCGCTGTCCGGCCGCAGTTCACCGGCTTCGTAGAGCGCCCACATTTCCTCGCCATACCAGGTGTCCAGCAACTCCGGCGCCCACGCGCCGAGGCTGGCGGTGAGATTGTTGACGTCCCGCAGCAGCATGGTGCGGGCGGCATTGTTGCCGGCGGC
>JAANMY010003949.1_pt1 | contig 11720 bp, 12 predicted proteins | sample 7279691 | NCBI WGS metagenome assembly JAANMY01 (sample SAMN14094543, study PRJNA606508) | bioreactor metagenome | isolation source: A lab-scale SPAN reactor treating ammonium-rich wastewater day 388 | place: Ireland: Galway | collected 2018-02-07
AGCACCGGCTGGGTGTCGATCTCCGCGCTCTCCGACAGCAGCAGGTTGCGGTTCTGCAGGTCGGCGACGCTGCCATCGGCGCCCGCATCGATGCGGATGCCGCCATGGAACACCACGCGCCCGCGGCCATCCGCCAGCCCGCGCCAGGGCAGTTCGCTGCGGGTATCGCGCGCCGCGTGGACGATGCCGAGGCGGGTGTCGAGGTGGCGGCGGCCATCAGACAGCAATGCGCCGCCGGCATGGATCGAAGCGCCTTCGCCCGCCAGCCGCACGTTCAATTCGTGGCGTGACAACGACGCGCCGAGTTCCAGGTCGATGCGCGCATACTGCGCCTGCGCTGACAACACCGCATCGGTTCGGAGCATCCGGCTTGCGGCGGCCGCATCGTCCTGCACACGCAGGTGCCGCAGTCGCGCGCGCTCGCCCAGCCGGACTTCCACATGGCTGTTGTCGAGGTTGGCGTGGTCATGGCCGATCTGGTGTTCGAACAGCGTCAGCGCCGCACCGGCGGCCAGCGTGACCGCGTGGCGCAGGTGCGCGGCGCGGTCCTCGCCGTCATGCAGGTTGAGCGTGACCAGGTGCAGCGGTGTGTCGATGGCGGCATCGACGTCGATGCGTACGCCGTTCCCGGCCAGCACGGTGTTGAGGTTGGCGAAGACGTCATCGCCGGCTGGTTGCCACGGCGTCGGCGCGGCTTCGATCTCCACCGGGTCGCGCGGTGCGGGTTCGGTGGATACCGTGATGCCGGCGGGCAGCGTGTCGACCGCCGACAAGACGGCATCGAAATGGCCGTTGACGAAGACGATGCGCGGCGCGGGAATGCCGTCGAGCCATGACGCATCCGCATCGACCTGGCGCGCGGGCGCGAACACGCGGCGCTCGAAGGCGCGGAGCGGGGTGTATTTCCATGCCTCGGAACGCGGGCCGGGCAGGCCGGCATCGAGGATGGCGCGGGCCGGTGCGTCGTCGCGGCCGGCGAGCAGGGAATCGAGCAGGGCGCTCATCTCAGGCGGCGGCCTCCGGCGCGATGCGGTCCTTGACCCAGGCGTAGCCGTGCTCTTCCAGCCTGAGCGCGAGCTCCGGCCCGCCGGTCTCGACGATGCGGCCATCGGCCAGCACGTGCACGACGTCCGGCTTGATGTAGTCGAGCAGGCGCTGGTAGTGGGTGATGACGATGAAGGCGCGGTCAGGCGAACGCAGCGCGTTGACGCCATCGGCGACGGCCTTGAGCGCGTCGATGTCGAGGCCGGAGTCGGTCTCGTCGAGGATCGCCAGCTTCGGCTCCAGCACCGCGAGCTGGAAGATCTCGTTGCGCTTCTTCTCGCCGCCGCTGAAACCTTCGTTGACGCCACGGTTGAGCAGCGTGTCCGGCAGGTGCAGCACCTTGATCTTCTCACGCACCAGCTTGAGGAACTGCACGGAATCGAGTTCCGCCTCGCCGCGCGCCTTGCGCTGCGCGTTGAGCGCGCTGCGCAGGAAGTAGGTGTTGTTGACGCCGGGGATTTCGACCGGGTACTGGAAGGCGAGGAAGACGCCGAGCGCGGCGCGTTCCTCCGGCTCCAGCGCCAGCAGGTCCCGGCCGTCGAAGCGGACCGTGCCTTCGGTGACGTCGTAGCCCTCGCGTCCGGCCAGCGCGTTGCCGAGCGTGGACTTGCCGGCGCCGTTCGGTCCCATGATCGCGTGGACCTCGCCGGGCTTCACGTCCAGCGTCAGGCCCTTGAGGATCTCGCGCGTGGCGACGCGGGCGTGCAGGTTGTCGATGTTGAGCATGATGTTTTCCATGATTCGTGAGCGGCGACCGGCGGTCAGCCGATGGCGCCTTCCAGCGAGACTTCAAGCAGCTTCTTGGCTTCCACCGCGAATTCCATCGGCAGCTCGCGGAAGACCTGCTTGCAGAAGCCGTCGACGATCATCGACACCGCGTCCTCCTCGCCGATGCCGCGGCTGCGGCAATAGAACAGCTGGTCGTCGCTGATCTTGCTGGTGGTGGCCTCGTGCTCGACGGTGGCGTCGGGGCGCTTCACCTCGATGTAGGGGAAGGTGTGCGCGCCGCACTTCTTGCCGATCAGCAGGCTGTCGCATTGGGTGTGGTTGCGCGCGCCTTCCGCGCCGCGTTCCACCTTGACCAGCCCGCGATAGGTGTTCTGCCCGTGTCCGGCGCTGATGCCCTTCGACACGATCTTCGACTTGGTGCGCTTGCCGACATGGATCATCTTGGTGCCGGTGTCGGCCTGCTGGCGGTGGTGGGTCAGCGCGACGGAATGGAACTCGCCCACGCTGTCGTCGCCCAGCAGCACGCAGCTCGGGTATTTCCAGGTGATGGCCGAACCGGTTTCCACCTGCGTCCACACCACCTTGCTGCGCGCGCCCCGGCATTCGGCGCGCTTGGTCACGAAGTTGTAGATGCCGCCGACGCCGTTCTCGTCGCCGGGATACCAGTTCTGCACGGTCGAATACTTGATGTCGGCGTCTTCCAGCGCGACCAGTTCCACCACCGCCGCGTGCAGCTGGTTCTCGTCGCGCATCGGCGCGGTGCAGCCTTCCAGGTAACTGACCTGCGCGCGTTCCTCGCAGATGATCAGCGTGCGCTCGAACTGCCCGGTGTGGCCGGCGTTGATGCGGAAGTAGGTGGACAGTTCCATCGGGCAGCGCACGCCGGCCGGGATGAACACGAAGCTGCCGTCCGAGAACACCGCCGAGTTGAGCGCGGCGAAGAAGTTGTCACCGACCGGCACCACGCTGCCGAGGTACTGCTTCACCAGTTCGGGATGTTCCTTGATCGCTTCCGACATCGAGCAGAACACGATGCCCTTCTCGGCCAGTTCCTTGCGGAAGGTGGTGCCGACCGACACCGAGTCGAACACCGCATCGACCGCCACGCCGGCGAGCTTGGCGCGTTCGTGCAGCGGCACGCCGAGCTTGTCGTAGGTGTCGAGCAGTTCCTTCGGGACTTCGTCGAGCGACTTGTACTTGGGTCCCTTCGGCGCCGAGTAGTACGACAGCGCCTGGAAATCGATCGGCGCGATCTGCAGCTTCGCCCATTCCGGCATCGGCATGGTCAGCCAGTGACGGTAGGCGGCGAGGCGCCATTCGGTCATCCACGCCGGCTCGTTCTTCTTGGCCGACAACGCGCGGATGGTGTCCTCGTCGAGGCCCGGCGGCAGGCTCTCGCTTTCGATGTCGGTGATGAAGCCGGCCGAATACTTGCGCCCGAGCTGGGCGTGGATCTCGGCGTTCTCGACCGGCGCGGGTGCCACGGGGGTCTGCGTGTTCATGGGCGCGTGCTCAAACGACGGCGATGCGCACCGGGATGCGCTTGCGGGTGGGGGCGATGTCGTCGCCATGGGCCATCGCGTGCAGGCTGACCTCGCGCAGCGCCTGGGCGATGACGGCGTTGACGCGCTGCCAGTTGCCACGCACGCCGCAGGAGTCCTCGATGCCGCACTGGCCTTCGTGGATGCTGCATTCGGTCATGGCCAGCGGCCCTTCCATCGCCTCGACGATGTCGGCCAGCGAGACCTCGCGCGCGTCGCGGGCCAGCCGGTAGCCGCCGTTGGCGCCGCGGAAACCGTCGACCAGGCCCGCCTGCGCGAGTGGCTTCAGCACCTTGGCGGCGGTGGGCAGTTCGATGCCGGCGCGCTCGGCGAGTTCGGCCGCGCTCAGCACCGCGTCGGGCGCGGCGGCGAGCACGGTCATGACGAGCGTGGCGTAGTCGGTGAGTTTGGTGACGCGGAGCATGGCGACGTGGCGTTGGCGGGTCGGCCTTAATCAGTACCGTAATTGTACTGATTGGAGGCGCCCGGCTCAATGCACGCCAGAACGACCGGCGGATGGGCCACAATGACCGCCCCGCAAGGAAGACCCGCATGGCCAAGACCAGCAAGCACAAGATCGCGCGCCGCCAGTCCAGCATCCACGGCAACGGTGTGTTCGCCGTCGAGCCGATCGCCAAGGGCGAGCGCATCGTCCGCTACAAGGGCAAGCTGCGCAGCCACGCCGAAGTGGACGAGGCCTACGGCGCCATCGAGGAGAACGGCCACACTTTCCTCTTCACGCTCAATGACACCTATGTCATCGACGGCAACGAGGACGGCAACATCGCGCGCTGGATCAACCACAGCTGCGCGCCGAATTGCGAGGCCGTGCTCGAAGAGGACGGGAAGGGCCGCCCGCACAAGGACAAGGTCTACGTCGAGGCGATCCGCGACATCGCCGAGGGCGAGGAGCTGTCGTACAACTACGGCATCGTGCTGGAAGAGGACTACACGCCGGCGCTGAAGGCGCTCTGGGGCTGCCGGTGCGGTGCGCCGGACTGCACCGGGACGATGTTGCAGCCCAAGCCGGAAAAGAAAAAGAAGCCTGCGAAGAAGCCGAAGAAGGAAGCCGCGAAGGCCGCCTGAGTTCCCGTCAGAGGTCGTCTTCGCCGGGCAGCGACAGCCTCAATTCGCTGACCGCGAGCGACCGCCCCGCCTTCGGCCACCTGGGGTCGTCGCTCCCGAATTCGCCATCGCCGACCGGATAGTCGCCGTCCTTCGCGTCGGGCTGGATGTCGAGGCGCATCCCGTCGCGCCCGGCCCGGCCTTCGGCATCCCCCAGCTTTCCGCCGTTGAAGCCGATGACATGGCCGCCGTAGTCCCATGACAGGCCGTAGAAGCTGACCGGCGCGCCGTTCAACGCGGCGAGTTCGGCCAGGGTCATGCCGATGCGCACGCCGGAGGCGTAATGCCAGCGCGAACCTGCGTCATCGATGGTCACGCCCTGCAATCCGGCCAGGTTCCGCGTGTCCTGGAAATGGAGCGTGGCGCGCCGCGAAGGATCCTCGGGGAACAGGACCACGCCGCGGGTGGTCTCGCCTTCGGCCATCGGCAGGTCGTCGACGATGCGCACATTCGCTTCGCCGAAGCGCGCTTTCAGTTGCGCGACGGTGGTGTCGGGCGCGAAGTCGCCGGGGAGCGTCCAATCGGTAGCGGCAGGGACAGGGGATGTCGCTTCGGTCGCCGTCGGCGGTGCCGACGATGCGGCGGCTTCGGCCGGTGACGTCGCCGACGCGCCATCGCTCGAAGCGGAGGGTGGGGAAGCGGCATCGCGCTGGCAGCCGGCCAACACCAACGCCAGCATCGGAAGCGTCATCCACGCATGCGCTTTCATGGCGCCTCCGACAGGCTCGCGGACTGGATCCGCCAGTCGCGCTGGTCGGCCGACGCGCCATCCACCACCGTCCGACGCAGCACATAGGTGCCACGGAAGCGCTTCTCGCTGCCATCCACCTGGCGCGCGACCAGGGTCACCGGCACTTCGATGTAACGCTGGCCGGCGCCGGCATCCACCGGACCCGGCTGGCCGATCTGCACCGAGACGCCGCTGGTATCCGCGAATCCCTCCGCGAACGCCGCCGAACTCTTGCCGCTGGCCTGGCCCTGGCTGCTCCACAGGGCATAGGCGCTGCCGTACTCGTGGCGGTTGATCGCGCTGTAGTAGTCGCGGATCACCTGCACCGCGGCATCCGCGCCCGGGCCGTCATCGGAGGCCGCGGACGGCGCTTCATCGGAGACGGACGTGTCGGCGTCCGCGCTGTCCGCCGGTTCGATGGGTTCGGGCGCGGTTGCAGGGGTCCCGGCATCGGGCAGCTGGCTGCCGGCAGGCAACGCATCCGGCATGCCGGTCACCGAGCCGCCGCGGGCTTCCGGCGAGGGCAGTGCATCCGCAGCGGCATCACCGCCAGCCGACCGGCCCGCGTTCGGGCGGTCGCCACCGCAGGCCGTGAGCAGGCCGCAGGCCAGTATCCAGGGGAACAGCCATCGGGTCTTCATCGACATCACGCCTCGTGTCCGTGGATCACAGCACCCGCCTGCGCGGCTGCAACCATGCCAGCAGCAGGCCCAGCATCAGCATGGCGGTGGAGGAGAACAGCACCTGCTTGAACACGAGCATCGCCGGCCACGGCTGAACCGCGTAATAGATGAGATAGCCCGGAATCGTCGCCGCCAGCGCCATCAGCGCGCCGAAGCGCAGGCCCTGCCTCACGTCGCTGGTGGGGGAGGCATGGAACGCGCGGTAGAGCGCGGTCAGTCCGAAACCGAGGCCGACGTGCGCGAGCAGCATCCACGGCAGGTAGCGCGCGCCCGCGTCCGGCCCGCGCACGAAACCCGAGGGCACCAACGCCGCGTAATCCGCCTGCAGCAGCACGCCATGGATGAAGAAGTCCAGCACCATCGCGGCGATGCTCACCACCACGCCGCAAATCCAGAATCGCTTGTCCATCGCCCCTCCGGTCAGTGCGGAGATGCTAGCGCGTGGGTGTCATGCTTGCGTGTGATGCGGCTTCCGCTTCAGCGACGGTCGGCAGCCCTGTCGTGCCGGGCGCCGGTCTGCAGCAGCGGCCACGGGTTGTGCGCGCCCGAAGCGGCATAGATCCCGTAATGAAGATGCGTGGGCGTGCCGCGCGCGTTGCCGCTGTCGCCGACATGGCCGATCAGCGTGCCCGGTTCCACCAATGCGAAGCGCGTGATGTCCGGCGCGATGCGTTCGAGGTGCGCGTAGTAGTGGCGCTCGCCGCCCGGGCCGATGATCCACACCTGCCGCCCGCCGAGCCCGTAGTCGCCGGTGCGGGCCACCACCCCGCGCGTGGTGCTGGTCACCGGCGTGCCGCGCGGCGCGAAGATGTCGACGCCCTCGTGCTTGCGCCCGCCGCTGCGCGGGCCGCCCCAGGTGTCGGCGATGCGGCGTGCCTCGACGCCGCGTACCGGCACCGGCAAGGCGTCGGGTGCGGGCAGGCGGGAGAGCGCCCAGGCTTCGCGCGTGGCGACGGCCCACGGTTGCCGCCAGCCCAGCCACGCGGCCAACGCGAGCACCGCCATCCACAACATCCATCGCAATGCATCGGCTACAGCACGTTTGCGTCGACGCGGCATCATCCCGCCCTCATGTCATGCACCGATGCTGCCGCGCGAGGGTGTGCCGGGCGTGAAGCGGCAGCATCGGCCACAAAAAAACCGGAGCCCTCGCGGGCCCCGGTTGTCGTGTGCCTGGGATGCCTGCGGCGTGCGCAGGCGATCGGGATCAGGCAGCGGCGTCCTTGAGCTTCTTCAGCGGACGCACCTTGACCTTCACCGACTTCGGACGGGCCTTGAACGTGACCTCTTCCTTGGTGAACGGGTTGATGCCCTTGCGCGCCGGACGCGCCGGCACTTCGGTGGCGGAGATCTTGAACAGGCCCGGCATGGTGAAGGAGCCGGCGCCCTTCTTGCTCACCGAAGCGTGCACGGTGCTTTCCAGCGCGGCGATGACGTTGCGCACGTCCTTGGCGGCGACGCCGGTGAACTCGGCGATGTGGGCGACCAGCGCGGACTTGCTCAACGCGTCCTTGATCGGCTTCATCGCTTTGGGGGCAGCTTTCGGAGCGGCTTTGGCAGGCGCCTTGGCGGCAGGCTTCTTGGCGGCTTTCTTCATGGCCATGGGTTTCACGTTCCTCAGTGGATTGGAATGATGCGCGGTCGTCGCCGGCAGCCCAATGTATTGCAATAAAAGCGCCGCGCCAAGGGTTTTTGACGGGTTTTTCAGGGGTTTTTGGTCCCCTCGCGGGCGCCCCGGTCAATCGTCCTCGGGATGGGGGCGCCAGGCCTGGACCAGGCGCTGCTGCACCGGCGCCGGCACCGGCTCGTAATGGCTGAAATCCAGCGCGTAACGGCCGCGCCCGGCAGTGGCGGATTTCAGTTCGGTCGCATAGCCCTCCAACTCCGACAGCGGCACCTGCGCCTTGACCAGGATCTCGCCGCCGCGCGTGCTGTCGGTGCCGTGGATGCGCGCGCGCTTGCCCGCGAGGCCACCGCTGATGTCGCCCATGTGTTCTTCCGGCGCGCTGACCTCCAGCTCCACGATCGGCTCCAGCACCTGCGCCTCGGCCTTGGCGATGGCATCGAGGAAGGCCTTGCGCCCGGCCGCGACGAAGGCGATCTCCTTGCTGTCGACCGGGTGGTGCTTGCCGTCATAGACCACCACGCGCACGTCCTGCATCGGGTAGCCGGCGACCGCGCCGCTGGACAGCACCTGGCGCACGCCTTTCTCCACCGCCGGCAGGAACTGGCCGGGAATCACGCCGCCCTTGACCTCGTCCACGAACTCGAACCCGCCGCCGCGCGGCAGCGGTTCCACCCGCAGGAACACCTCGCCGAACTGCCCGGCGCCGCCGGTCTGTTTCTTGTGGCGGTGATGGCCCTCGGCCTTCTGGCGCACCGTTTCGCGATAGGCGATGCGCGGCGGATGACTCGCCACCTCCACCCCGAAGCGGTCCTTGAGCCGCTGCAGCTGCACGCGCAGGTGCAGGTCGGACAGGCCGCGGATCACCGTCTCGTGGGTCTCGTCGTTGTGCTCGACGACGAACGCCGGGTCCTCCTCCGACAGCTTGTGCAGCGCGATGGCGAGCTTCTGCTCCTGGCCCTTGCTGGCCGGCGCCACCGCCAGCCCGAACATCGGGCGCGGGAAGTCCAGCGGCTTGAGGTGGATGTGGTCCTCGTCGTGCAAGTCGTGCAGCACCGCATCGAAATGCAGCTCGTCGATCTTGGCGACCGCGGCGATGTCGCCCGGCACCGCCTGCTGCACCTCGACATGCTCCTTGCCCTTCATCCTGTAGAGGTGCGCGACCTTGAACGGCTTGCGCCCGTCGTCGACGAACAGCTGCGAATCCGGCTTCACCGTGCCCTGGTAGACGCGGAACACCGCCAGCTTGCCGACGAATGGATCGTGGACGATCTTGAACACGTCGGCGATCACGTGGGCGGCGGGATCGGGTGTCGGGAAGAATGGGGATGCGGCTTCGCCCGTGCCCTTGCGGAACTCCGGCGGATTGCCTTCACCCGGGTGCGGGAACAGTGTTTCGGCGATGTCGAGCAGTTCGCGCACGCCGGTGCCGCTGCGCGCGGACACGAAGCACACCGGGACCAGATGGCCCTCGCGCAGGCATTGCTCGAAGGTGTCGTGCAGTTCCTGCCCGGACAGGCCGCCTTCGCCGAGGTCGAGGTAGCGGTCCATGACCTTTTCATTGACCTCGACGACCTGGTCGATGATGCGCTGGTGCCAGTCCGCGACCGGCCCGAGGTCGCTGTCGCCCTCGCGGTTGCCGAAGCAGTCGACCACTTTCGTGCCGCCCTCCGCCGGCAGGTTGAGTGGCAGCACCTCCGGCCCGAAGGTGTCGCGCAATGATTCCACCAGCCCGGCCAGGTCACCGCCGTGGTCGATCTTGTTGACGACGATGGCGCGGCAGAGCCCGCGCGCCTTCGCGTAATCCATCATGCGGCGGGTGCCGTATTCGACGCCGGAGTCGGCATCGACCACCACCGCCAGCGCCTCCACCGCCGCCAGCGCGGACAGGGCGGGGCCGCGGAAATCCGGGTAGCCGGGCGTGTCGATCAGGTTGACGTGGATGCCGGCGTGGTCGGTGCTCGCGATGGCGCAGTCGATGGAATGGCCGCGTTCCTTCTCGATGGGGTCGAAGTCGGACACCGTGTTGCCGCGCTCGATGCTGCCTGCCGTGGAAAGGGCGCCGCCGGCATGCAGCAGGGCTTCGAACAGGGTGGTCTTGCCGGCGCCGGGGTGGCCCGCGAGGGCGATGTTGCGGATGGCTTCTGTACCGTAGGACATGCGTCCGTCTCCTGCTGAGGTGACTGGGACGTCATGGTCGTCCGCGACTCGAGCGCGAGACCCACGAGCGACGGCGCTCGGCGGGCGGTCATGGCGATGGGGTGAGCATACGCCGCGCCGCCGACGGCTGGCGAGCCGGTCCGAAAGGGGTGAACGGCCGGCAACGCGCGGTTGCCCGCCGGGGCGGATTCAGCACGCCTTTACCCCGGCTTTTGCATGGTGGCCGCGTCCGCCGATTCCCGGCGAGGGGACAATCTCATGAAGCGACTTTCCTTCTCCCTGATCGCACTCGGCACCGCCGCCATGCTGGCCGGCACCGCTTCCGCGCAGAGCCTCCAGCTCGCCGATCCGCAGTCCGGTTATCCGCAGGCCTCTCCCGCCTATGACAACGGCAATGCCCAGTACGACTACGCCCGCGTGATCAACGTGGTCCGCGTCCCGGGCGGCGGCTATGCCGCCAACGGCTACGGCGAGCAGGGCCAGCGCTGCTACACCCGCAACGACGGCTATGTCGATCGCTACGGCAACCGCACTTACCCGAACGGCTACAACGGTGGCTACAACAACGGATACGGGTACCCGAACAATGGCTACCCCAACGGCTACGGCGGCGGCTCGCAGACCGGCCGCAACGTGGCCAGCGTGGTCGGGGGCGTGGTCGGTGCGGTGCTCGGCAGCCAGGTGGGCGGCGGTTCCGCCCGCTACGCGACCTCCGCCATCGGTTCGATGGTCGGCAGCCAGGTCGGCGGCAGCATCTACGACCAGAGCCAGCGCCAACGCCAGCAGGGCCAGGTCACGGTCTGCGACCCGGTGCCGGTCAACGGCGGCTACAGCAACGCCCGCTACGGCAATGCCGCCGACGCCTACGATGTCACCTACGAATACAACGGCCGCCGCTACACCTCGCGGATGAACTACGACCCGGGCCAGCGCGTGCGCGTCCGCGTGGACGTGACGCCGCAGTAACCGGCTTCATCGCCACCCCATGCAAAGGGCGCCCTCGGGCGCCCTTTCCTGTTGCGGGAGGCGGCTTCGGCGCGCCTCAGCGCCAGTCGAGTTCGCCGCGCACCACGCTGGTCACGCGGCCACCCGACCAGACGTCGCCTTGGGCGTCGACGGTGAGTTCGATGATGGCGTCGTGGCCGACTTCGCGGCCCTGGCTGATGCGGTAGAAACCGGTGTCGCCGGGCAGGGCATCGCGCATCGCCAGCCAGGCGGCCAGCGTGGCATTGGCCGCACCCGAAGCGGCATCCTCGAACTGCGCGGGCGCGCCCACCCAAGCGCGCACGGCCAGGTAATAGACCGGGTCGGTGCTGCGCGCGAACACGCAGATGCCCATGCTGCCGGTCGCTTCGGCCAGCCGGCCGATGGCGGCCCAGTTCGGTTCCGCGGCACGCAGGGCGGCTTCATCCGCCAATTCCACCAGCCACCAGCGGCGGCCGCCTTCCATCAGCGCCGGCGGCAGTTCGCCGAGCGGCAGGCCGGCGAGCGCATCGACCAGGCGCGGGTCATCGGGCGCGGCGGCCTCGATCAGCGACGCACGCGGCGTGCGCACCGCGATGGTGCGGGTCGCGCCTTCGCCCTGCACGCGCAGCGGCAGCTGGCCGGCGATGCCGTCCTGCACCAGCAGGCCGTCGCGCGGCGTGGCCAGGCCGGCTTCGAGCACGGCATGCGCGGTGCCGACGCTGGGGTGGCCGGCGAACGGCACTTCGCGGCGCGGACTGAAGATGCGCAGCCGGTAGCTGGTCGCGTCATCGACCGGCGGCAGCACGAAGGTGGTTTCCGGCAAGCGCGTCCAGCGCGCGATGGCCTGCATGTCGTCGTCGGAGAGGTCTTCGGCATCGAGCACCACGGCCAGCGGGTTGCCGGCACCGGGCCGGTCGGCGAAGACATCGGCCTGCACGTAGCTGCGCAGGCGGCGGGGGAGTTGTGTCATTAGAATGCGTTTTCCGCCAGCGGTACTGGCTTTCGGGCATTTTAATGTCGTCCATCCCCAATGCGGCGCCCTGGGTGGTGCTGAAATTCGGTGGCACCAGCGTTTCCCGCCGCACGCGCTGGGACAACATCGGCCGGATCGCCGCCGA
>JAANMY010003957.1_pt1 | contig 11697 bp, 9 predicted proteins | sample 7279691 | NCBI WGS metagenome assembly JAANMY01 (sample SAMN14094543, study PRJNA606508) | bioreactor metagenome | isolation source: A lab-scale SPAN reactor treating ammonium-rich wastewater day 388 | place: Ireland: Galway | collected 2018-02-07
GCGTCCAGCGCACGGCGGTCAGCACGCGCGCACCGTTCTCGGTGGTCTCGGCCCATTCCTCGACGGAATAGCCGACCGAGACATGGCGCAGGATCCCGGACAGCACGTCTTGCCAGAGCGGTTCCACTTCGGGGCGCGACGAGAAGCGGATCAGCGCGGTGCCGCGCTGGCCATCAACACTTGCCGATTGCACACTGCCCAGCACATCGCGGACGGCAGACTGGCGATGGGCGTCGAGCACGCTGGCCCCTTGCAGGCGCGATAGGTCCACCGCTTCCGGCGCAAGGCTGAGGCGTTCGACATACTGGCCAGCCATGTCACGGCGGCGAACGGGCGCGCCGGTGGACCAGATCACCTCTACGGTGCGGGCATCACGGTTGGCGCTGGAAGGTGCTAGGTCGGCACGGCGGGTCAGCAGGGTGACGGTGTCATTCATCGGGGATGTTCTCTTTCTGGACAGGCGGCGCACCGAAGCTCAGGCCCAGCGCATCAGTGCGCGCCTTGTCGGCGGCAATCTCGGCATCGACCTGTTCGGCGTCGTAGCCCCGTTCGGAAATCGCTTGGCGTCGGCTCTTGAGACCGGCGTTTATGGCGAGGATCTCGGCCTCGACGTCCTTCTTGGGATCGACGTAGTCGAACTTGGGCGGGAGCCATTCGCAGCCGAGGTATGCCGCAGGATCACGGTCGAAATCGCGGGCGGGCAGATCGCCCGACAGCACCGCCAGCCGCACGAACCGCTCCCAGACTGGACGGCAGAACAGGTGCACGACGACATTGTGCTGCAACTGCTCGACCCGGCGGCGAAACTCGATCAGACCAGCGCGGATCGAGGAATAGGTCACGCCCTCCAGATCGCCAGAAACCAGTTCATAAGGCAGGCCCATGCCAGCGGCGACGGCGCGGAGGTGGTTCTTGACGAACGGGCCGTAAGCATCGTTCTCGGTCGGGTTGGAAAACCGGATGTCGGTGCCGGGCGGCAGGGGGATCAGGCTGCCGGGTTCCATGCCGACCGTCAGCGCGCCCCCGGTGTTGGTGCCGGTCAGGCCGCCCGCCGTGCCATCCGGGTCGGTGATGAAGCCGGTGAATAGCGCCGCGACCTTGGCCTTCATCAGCGCCGCATCCTCGAACTGGTCCAACTCATGCAGCCGCAGCAGGACCGGAGCGAGCCAGGTGATCCCGCGCAACTGGCCAGCGGCGAGCGGCTTGAAAAGGTGCAGGCAATCGGTAGCGGGCAAGCGCAGTGGTTCCAGCCGCAGGGAGGTAAGCGGATCACCGGGACGGTCACACATCATCCAGTAGGCGGTGCGCTGCCCAGCGCCGTTGAATTCGATGCCAGCCCGGATGCGTGCGCCGCCACCGATATCGCGGTGCAGATCCAGCGGCACCTGATCCCGGTCCAGCAGGTCGATGTGTAAGGGAACGGCGGCCGCATCCCGCACCACACGCAGCCGCGCAAAACTCTCCCCGCCCTCGACCATCGCCCGCACTGCCATGGCCTGCAGCCCATAGAAATCCGCCAGCCCGCCCGGATCGACATGATCTGTCCAGCGCAGCCAAAGCACCTGCAGCCGCTCGCGCACCGCCCGGTCGGGATGGGTCGATTGTGGCTTGATCCCGGCGCCGACGACATTGCCCACCAGGCTGTCCACCGCCGCCGCTACCCAAGGGTTGTTCCGCGCATACCACCCGGCCCGCCGCGCCGCCGTGGTCGCGCCCGCGAGGATCGCCGTGTTCAGCCCGTCGACGGTGCGCTGGCCCTCCCAACGGCGGCCGCCACCCGCAGCGTCAAAGCCGCGTGTGCGCGTGAAGCCAAAAAGGCGATGAAGGAGCGTCCGCATGGCGCGGAGTTTCCCATTTTCAGCGTCACTGAGGTATCAGAGCGATTGGGATTGTTCGGGAAAGTTCTTCATTGTTGACTATGGGAAATGGTGTTGGGAGTTGGCCGCGAGTGCCATGTCCCTAACCCCTACGGCTCGCTGACTTACCCTGCAACTTTAGCTTCGATTTTGTCGTGTGATGACAAAAGCTTCTCGATGCGAGCTCTACAACTGTTGTTCGAAGGCCGCCCAAGCCTAGGTGACACTTCAAGGACCGAAAACTCGCCGCCACCACGCCAATTTGCGATATCCGAAATGCCGCCCCTATCCTCTCCCGATGTAACTGCTTGAAGGCGCGGCAGTGTAAAATCACACACGGTTTGGATGTTTCGTTCAACAGTGATCCACTTTCGCCTCATCTTGTGAGCGACTGCGGCTGTCGTGCCACTGCCAGCAAATAGATCCACAACGAGTTCGCCGGGCTGGGTGGATATATGGATGATGCGCTCCAAAAGCTCTTCAGGCTTTGGGGTGTCAAATACATCTCCATTCGGAAAAATGGAAAGAAGATGTCGTTTTGCCTCATCATTTGTCCCAGTTTCTGAATTGCTCCAAATTGTGAATGGCACCAATCCCCGCAGCTGATGGCTGAACAACTTCAATCGGGGAGAACCGCCACCATTCTTCGGAAACCAAATCCTATCCTCGGCAAGAAGGTTTTTATAAGTTGATTCCGTTGCGTACCATGAACGTCCGCGAGGGGGGGTAAGTACCTTTCCAGAGGGTGTGGTGATCGGATATTGCTGGGCGGCGCGAAACCCTGGAGCCGTGAATGGAGCGTCCGCCCACGGACCTCGCGGGTCGTTATCTCGATTATCAAGTTGCGCTGTATTTTTCGCCAGCAAGTTTCTTGTGGTCTTCCATTTCCTCGGGCCGCTGGGTGCGTATACCAGTATCGTGTCATGGTTATTTGAAAACGCCGATCTGGATTCCCGGGTCATTCGTTTTTGCCATATTATCGATGCTACGAATGCACCATCGCCAAACACTTCGTCCATTACGAGACGGGCTCGGTGAACCTCTGCATCATCGAGGTGCACCCAAACGCTCGCGTCGTCAGACAGGTGAGGTTTCAGGGCCACCAAGCGATCACGAAGCATGCCCAGCCACATGGAGCGTTCCATGGTATCACCATAGCATTTGACGTCTGCACCGGCATTGAAGGGGGGGTCGATGTACACGAGACGAATTTTGTCTGCGAGGATAGTTGTGGACGCATCTAGCGCGCAGAGTGCATCGAGCCCATCACCGATGACGAGGACGTTGCCGTTCGGTTTGGGTGCTTCTGGACCCACAATCTCGACCTTCGGGAGTTCTCGGAGCAGCGGACAGGAAGAGTCTACCCACTCGTACGAATCCGTTCCGGACGCCAGAAGCGTCCGATCTTTGTTCTCCCACGATAATGAAATACCTGACATCTGTCCTCAGCTCTTAGCGGCATCTGGTTACGAAACGGTTGCGCCCCGCCTTGTGTGGCCCAAGCAACTTGCCTACTACTCGTAGATCGTTGAAGCCCAAAATGCCAGTAGTTTCGAAGGAAGTAGGTACCGTGAACCCAGCCCCTGCAAGTGTCCGAAAACCGTTCATACGGTGGGTCGGAGGAAAGTCACGCTTGCTGCCACGCATCTTGCCGCACGTTCCAGCGCGCGTGGTGAACTACTTTGAGCCATTTCTTGGTGGTGGCGCCGTGTTCATCGCCTGCCAATCAAGGATAGCGGGTACGCCATATCTGGCGGACTTGAATCCTCACCTTGTTGCTGCATGGACAGCTCTTCGTGACAGGCCGGAAGAGTTGAAGCCGCTACTGGATTGGTACCATGAACGCGACTCCAAGAGCTTCTACTATGAAGTACGCGCCGAGCAGCCGCAATCAGATTTGGAGAAGGCCGCCCGCTTTCTGTATCTCAACGGTGTGTCATGGAACCACCTCTGGCGCGAGAACTCAAAAACAAGTGCCATGAATGTGCCTTGGGGGGATCGTAAATTTAAGGGGTTCTCTGCTGAGGAGCTTGAGAGCATCCGCTTCCTGTTGATAGGCGCAGAGATAAGATGTTGCGATTTCCGAGATTTGGTTTCGTCTGCCAAGGAAGGTGATTTTGTGTATTTAGATCCACCTTATCTGCCAATATTTTCAAAGCCGACAGTCGAAAAAGAGCCGACGGCAAAGTTCAATAAATATACAGCGAAAACCTTTGAGATGGTCGATCTGGTGGATCTGGCTCGGGTTTGCAATGAGTTGAGTGATCGAGGGGTCTCCTGGATAATGTCAAATCGAGACACCGAAGGTGTTCGCGATTTGTTTTCAAAGCATGATATTATTAGTTTCACCGCGCACCGTGCCCTGGCCGCTCAAAGCCGTCGTGAAGTGGAAGCGCATAAGTCACCAGAAGCAATTGTAATTGGGTCGCAAGCATGAGTTTTCAGGCAGTACAGTGGATACTTGTCGTGAACTACAATGCAACTGCTCACCGAGCAGTCTACGGGAGGCTTAGCGGAGAGTCCAAATATTCGAAAGACTACATCCAGCTGCCTCGGCGGTCCGAATTCATCCAGGACTTGGGCGTTGCATTTCCCACATTAGGCGCTGGTGCGCCGTCTACCCCCATCACGTATAGATGGCCCTCGGGTCATACAGATGGAAAAATCTTTTCAGAGTCAGCCGATCGCCCGCATTTGGCTTGGGGGACGAACAAGCCTCCAGCGGCGTGGCGTATGGCGCCCAACCCTGATAAAACAACCATTGAAACTATTCCCGGAGACCCCAACTTCGTTACGGCGTTGCAAGCGGATGGAGAGTTTTTACAACTCTCGCTGCAGAGCTTTGGTCAGCCATACTTGATCGCTGTGAAGTTGTTTGGCGATGGTAATACGCTGCACCTTCGAGTTCATGTTAATAACCCAACTCCAAATTTTCAGTGGGCGGACCTTAAAAGTGCGCCCGGTCTGGTTCAAAATCTGGCAATGTCCACAACACAGAACTCGGCCGTGAGATGGCATTTGTTCGACAGCCCGCAGGATCCCGCTGTGGTATTCTTCGACCCCGATGCCAAATTTAGCCCATGGAGCAAAGTGGGTTCTTCATTGCCGGGCACGGGGACAATAGCCCCGTCATCAAGCAGCAGTCAGGGTGCGTCAACGCCATCGTCCGGCAGTGGCCAAGGCGGTACCAAATCTTCGTCGGGCAGCGGTCAGGGAGCAAACACGCAGCAGCCAAACGGCACCCAAGGCTCTGGTGGTCCGTCACCGAGCGGAGGCCAAGGTAAAAGAGTGCCGCTGCCTATTGATCGGGACTCGCTGGCGGAGGAGCTCAATAGCTCGGAAGAAGAAGTCAAAGAATTCGAGGTTTTGATCGATGCAGGGAATTTTGAGGCTCCCGACAAAGAAGGAGTGTCCAAGACTCGAGGCAGTGCGCAACAGGCTTTTGCAAAGAGAGTAAAGGACAATTACGGTTGGCGATGCGCGCTTACGGGTATAAGATCAAGAGAATTTCTCATCGCGTCTCACATCGTCCCATGGAGTGTCGACAAGACGATAAGACTCGATCCTGCCAATGGAATCTGCCTTTCTGTTTTGGTGGATCGAGCTTTTGAATATGGATACATATATATCAACGATGACTATACAGTTCATATTTTGCCGAGCGCCATCGCAGGCGATGTCGCTCTTGAAGAGTATTTGAGGCCATTTGATGGTGCGACTCTCAGAATGCCAAGCAAGCAAAGGCCGAATCTAGACTACCTCAGGCGGCGTCGAGAGCTTTAGTTCGCCATCCATGACGACCGGATAGGCTTAGCTGCGGGCATCGCCCGTGGGGCCTGCAGCACCTCCGCCTCTTCGTTCAATCGCATCCCCATGCTGATCAGGCCGTGCAGGGCGGCGTGGGCGTAGACGAAGGTGTCCAGCGCCTCGTTGCGTTCGCCATCACGCTTGGGTTGCCATGAGCGGATCGGGCGGCCCTTCTCGAAGCGGGTGACGACGCGTTCGGCGGTCAACTGGCGGAAATAGTCGGCATCGAGGCGGCGTGGGAAATGGATGGCGCCGGGGCCGGGTTGGCTCAGTTTCAGGCGGGCGAAGACGGCGTCCTTCACAGCATCGACGCCGACGATGAACAGCGGGATCTTTGCCTTGTTGCTACGGGTGGGACGGCGCGGCCAGACGGGAATGCCGGGGCCGCCGCGCCCCTTGATCGCCCAGATGCGGCGGGCGAGGCGGGTGCGGCAGAACTCGTAAGCCATCTTGGTGTGGTGGCCACCGGTGTCCACAGCAACGGCGCGTACCGGCAGGTCGCCATAGGTGCCGTTCAGGACGCCATCCAGGTCGGACCAGAGGCGCGGGCCAGAAGGGTCACCCCACAGCACTCGGTAGTCGATCACCCACGCTTCCTCATCCCGGCCCCAGCCGACGATCTGCACCTCGATCCGGTCGCCCTGCACATCGACGCCTGCTGTCAGCACGGCCACGCCAGGGGCGAGGTCGCCGCCCCAGTCCTCGCGCCGCGCCATCAGCGGGTCGGCGGGGACGGTGTCACCTGCCTGGTCCTCCCAGGACTCGCCCAGTTTGGTGTTGACCCAGACCTGCAGCCGGGCGGGATCCTTGGCGACGCGCGCATGTTCCTGTGCGATCTCGGCCCATGTCTCCCAAGGGGAATAGAGCGACGACAGGTGGAACCCCGCCGTGCGGCCATCGCCCAGCGCTGAGGGGCGCCATTCACCGGCAGACATCAGGCGCGGCTTTTCGTGTTCGTGATGCACGCCGCCGCAGGCATCGCAGACCAGATACGCCGCGTCGCGCTGCCCTTCGGGCCAGCGGATGCGCGCCCAAGTGATCGGGGCCATGTCGCCACAATGCTGGCAGGGCACATGGAAATACCGCTGGTCGCTGTCGAGATAGGCTGCTTCGATGCGGGAATGGCCTTTCAGCGTGGGCGTGGACACCATGTAGATCTTGCGCCGCCCGCGAAAGGTGGTGGTGCGCTGGATCGCCAGATCGACGGGATCACCTTCGCCATCAGCATCGCCGGGATAGCCGTCCACTTCGTCCAGAAACAGGTAGCGCACCGGGGTGGATCGCAGCCCTACCGCGCTGTTCGCGCCGGTCATCACCAGCTGGCCGCCGGGGAAGGATTTGCGGAACAGGCTGTTACCGGCATCGCGTGACCGGGGTGCCGAGACCAGATCGCGCAGGGTAGGCGTGGCCTCGATCAACGGATCAATCCGCACGGTGGTGTTGCGCCGCACCATGTCGAGCGAGGGCATGACCAGCATGGCGATGCCGGGTGCGTTCTGGATGATGTATCCCAGCCAGTTCAGCCCGGCCTCGGACCCACCGGTCTGTGCGCCCTTCATCAGCACGACCCGTTCGTAGGGGCTGGAGGTGGACAGGGCGTCCATCACCGCGCGCAAGTAGGGCGTGCGGTCCGTGCGCCAGCGCCCCGGTTCTGCCGAGGTGGGTGGCAGGATCCGGTGGCGGTCGGCCCAGTCTGACACCGGGATCGGCGGTTCAGGGCGGATGCCGCGTCGCCACGCGAGATCAATTTCAGGCACCATCGCCAAAACTCCCCAGCGGCATGTCGGCCAGGTATTCCAGATGTTCGCGCATCATCCGGTCCAACGCGGCAAAGGTGGCGCGCGGATCGGCCCCCACCTCGGCGGCCAAAAGCGGCGCGGTGCGCTGCACCCAAGCCATGTGCGCGTCACGTTCGGCCCGTGCTCGGGCGAACACCGTGCGGGTGGCGGCAAGAGTTTCGACCAACTGACCCTGCTCCTTCTCGAACGCCAGCTTGGCACGCTGCACCTTGACGATCTCATGCAGGCGTTTGGCCTCTGCCAGCGTGGTCGAGACGCGGGTGGGCGATGCAGGAGCAGCGAAGGCACCGCCCTTGTTGCGACGTGACGCATCAAGATTATCCTCGATCCATGCCAGCCCCTCGGCCACATCGATCTGACCATCGGGTCGCACCGGCAGACCTTCGGCCACCAGTTGCGAGATGCGGCCCTTGGTCAGGCCGACCCGCGCGGCAAAGGCGGTCTTGGTTTCAGAGGCGTTGAGTTTAGTCAATTTCGCCCCCAGACGCTGGCGGGGTCATGCGCTGCGCTCCCCCACATACGGATCGGCCCAAAAGGAACCGCCCGGCTGCTGACGACGGTTCGGATAATTTTTCGGACCGTCCCGAGCCTTGCCGCCCGTTTCCGTTCCGTCTGGTTAGGGTGGGTGGGTTGGGTGGGGTGATCCCGGCCACTTCCTGTAAGTGTCACGTCATGTGCGATGGGCGTGGTGTCATGTCGGCACGGTGGCTCTGCCACGTCGCCGACAGCTTTCGGGACAAACATTGTTAGTGGCTGGAAACACCTAACCAAACCCACCCAACCTAACCGGGCGAACCGGGACTGGTCGTCACGCATTGGCAGCCCTCCGGAGCAGATCAGAACCGTTGTTGATCGGGGCGGCGTCAGCGTTCACGATGTCCAGCTGCCAGCGCGCCCGGTTGCCGGTTGTGCCTGCCGCGATGATGCGGTGACCTGCGACGACACGGTTCTGATGCTGCGACAGCCACTTGCCCAGCCGCGTGCCGTTGATCGCGCCGCCTTCGCCCGCGACGCGGAGCAGGGCTTCGCGGAACTCGGGGTTCACGAACTCGGCCTTGCCGAACAACTGGGTCTGCTGCGCGGCGGCCCGCTCGATGATCTCGCGCACGGTGACGCAGTCGGTGCCGATCACCGATCGCAATTCCTCCAGCGCCGCCGTCAGCGCCTCGAGCTTCGGGTCCGCGCCGCGCATGCCCTCCATGGTTTCGCACGGGTCAGTCTCGCCCAGCCAGATCAGCGCATCGCGCACCCAAACGGACCATGCGGTGAAGGAGCCGAGAGGCACCGTCTGCGACGGGCGACCAGCAACGTGGAAGGCGCGCAGTATGGTCAGACCCGCCGTGACGTAATCGCCGCGATGCGCCGCCACCGTGGCGAGGGGATCGCGGTCAAAGGCGCGCAACTCGGGCCGTTCCACCCCGGCATCCAGCGTGGCACGGATGGTGCGGCGGGTCATGTCGCCCGCCAGGGTCAGGTTGTTGCCGGTGGCGAACATCGTCGCGTTGCTCGGCACCTCGGCGTTCAGGGACGTGCCGAGGATGCGCACCTTCAGACTGGTCTGGGTCATCGCCTGGCAGAGCAGTTCACCGCCAAGCGGTTCCTCGCAGTTGTCGATGGCGATCATCACGTCGCCTGCAATCAGCGCGGCACCCAGCCGCTTTTCCATCTCCTCCTCGGATTTGCCCTGCGCGATCACTGGCGCGGGGCGGCTGGTGGCAATGATGCTGGCCAGATCGACCAGCATGGATTTGCCCGTCCCCGCGGTGGGTGCATTGAAGCCGTGCAGCGGCGCGGTTGGCAGCGAGCGGCGGATCATCGTGGTCAGGATGGCTGAGAGCGCCACGGAGCGGTCGGCGGATGTGACAAAAGGGAAGCTGTCGATCAGGTCGCGCAGGAAGCCCAGCGCGCGCAGTGCTGTAGCGCGGTCGGGCTCGCGCGGCAGCAACGGGAAGCGTTCGCCCTGTGGGTCGAACAACAGGCCGGTCTCGGCATCATAGCCCGGCTGGTCCAGGATCGAGCCATCGTCGCGCAGGGTGGGCGCGTTGATGATCCCGGTCAGTACCGGCAGCCGCCACTGGCCCTCGCGCGCCAGAAAGGTTTCCGCCAGCCTCTGCGAGCAATCAGTGGGGATCCATTCCCCGGCGCGCATGTCGAAGCGTTCCCAATGGGCGGCCTTGGTGAAGGCCTCGGCCATGTGGTGCGCCTTGACGTGGATCAGGCGCGGCGCGTCGATCTGCCGGCCGCCCGAGATCGCCACCGGCACCATGGCCGGGCGCACGACGATGCTGCCGCGCTGATAGAAGCCAAGCCCGGCACCGATCAGGGCCCCCTCTGCTTCGTCGATGGTCTCGGGCATCTGACCTGCACGGATGCGGATCAGGGGGCGGTTGCCTTGGGTCGCGGTTTCGTCACCTACATCCCGGCTAGTGTGGGTGGTTCGGACCCGACGCGGCTGCGCCGCACGCCAGCCGTTCTGCTTGGCCAGCCAGAACAGCGTGCCGACGGTGACGTTGCGCACGGCAGCAAAGCTATCCCATTTTTGGGCGGTATGCGCCGGGTCGTTCTTGGCAGCTTCGGCTGACCAGGCCTGCCACAAGTCTCGGCCCTTTGGCCCAAGCGCGGCATAAAGGGCAAGACCCACCTTGATCCACTCATCATAGGGCAGGTCGTTGTTCGGGATATGGGCAACGGCATCGGCTATCAGATCGTGTGACGGGGCTTCCTTTGGCTTCAACCCGGCGAGCTTGCGCCCCTCGCGGTCCATGTCGCGCCGTTCGCTGGTGGTTTGGCCGCCCGCCTTGCGCAAGTAATCCTCGGCGGCGGCGATGAAGGCGGCGCAGGCGTCGCGGCTGACGATGGGAAGGTCGTGCAGCGGCACGTCGAGCGGCGAGCGTTCTGGCCACTGATAGGGGGCCTTGGTGTCGGGATGGATCCCGAAACCCACGAACTGCTGCCCGGTGGCCAACACTTCGACCCGAGCCACGGTGCCATCCAGCATCTGGAACTCGCTGGTCTGCACCTTGTCGAAGGGCACATCGGTTCGGAAGGCCAGCAGGATCTTCGGCGCGCGCCCGATGCGAGGCAAGGGTGAAGGCCCCAGCATATCGGTAGCCATGCCGGTCAGTCGGCTTGCATGGCCACCGTCCAGCACATCGATGTCGATGCCGATCAGGGTACCGCAGAGCAGGCCGGTATTGGTGCAGTTGCGTTGGGCGTTGGTCCAGCGGGTGATTTCGGCCTCGTCGGCCGTCGCGCAGACGGCCTCCCAGGATTTCATGGCTGGACGCTTCCCGGCAGATTTCGTGGCCACATGCGGACCAAGGACAGGAACGGGGTGATAGGCGTTGCGATGGAGGGTCAGGCGCAGGTCGGTGAGATCATCCGCAGCAGCGGCTGTCATGCACGACCCTCCTGTTCTGCGATCCAGTTCAGGATGGTGCTTTTGCGGGCGCAGATCACCGATCCCATCTTGAAGTGCGGCATGCCCTTCGGCGCCTCACCGGTCAGGTAGTAGACCTTGCGGCGATGCTTCACGTCGCCGAACAAGAACCTGGCGATTTCGTCTGCGCCGCGCAGCAGGTCATCGCCCAGCGTCGCTTCGGTCGCGGTCTGCTTCAGCGTGTCAAGAGATCGAGGGTGGTGGGTCATTGGAGGTTCCTTTCTGGGGCAGGGCGTCTTGGAGGAAGTGAGCGTCAAGGCCGTGAAGGCGGCGCCATGTGGCGCGGACCTGCATGCTGATGTTGATGCTGGCGGTGCTCAGCGCGTTGGCGCGGGTTGCCATGGCCAGCTTGTAGGCTCGTTCGGCGGTCGTGATCTGCGCCGGGGAAGTGATGGCCGCGAGCTTGGCGCGACCCTCCGGACTGCCAAGCAGCCACGGCACCATCTTGAACGTGTCCTTTGATGCTGCATAGCCGAGGATCAGGTTGGTCTCTCGGGGCGGTGCATCGGGGAAAAGCGCGGCGACAACGGGTGGCACCCGTAGGAACAGATGCTGCCGGTTGATCAGGTCGAGATGCCAGTCCTCTGGCGATGATCGGATCAGCGCGCCATCGTCCGGTGAAATCGTCCCCGCAATCGAGGCTGTCAGCGCGGCCCATGGGCCCGGTTTTGTCTTGGCCATCACCTCGGCCACGATCCGGATGTTCCAGGCGAAGTGTTCGCTGATCGCGGCACCGATCGAGGCAATCAGCACGTCCTCCTCGCGCCACAACCGCCTGAAGCCGCCGTGATCCTTG
>JAANMY010003958.1_pt1 | contig 11697 bp, 10 predicted proteins | sample 7279691 | NCBI WGS metagenome assembly JAANMY01 (sample SAMN14094543, study PRJNA606508) | bioreactor metagenome | isolation source: A lab-scale SPAN reactor treating ammonium-rich wastewater day 388 | place: Ireland: Galway | collected 2018-02-07
GCCCACAGGGCGGCCAATCCGTAGGCCGAGCCAGAGGAGGGCCGAGAAGGACAAGGCCACTGCTAACATGATCCATATATCGGTGGAAGCGATCTGTCCTGTCATGGGAATGGGTTCAACCATCGCCGTTACGCCGAGAATCGCGAGAATGTTGAAGATATTGCTGCCTAAAATGTTGCCGACAATAATATCGCTTTGTCTGCGCATTGCCGCAACAACTGCCGTAGCCAGTTCCGGCAGGGATGTTCCCACCGCGACAATCGTGAGCCCAATAACGGCTTCAGACAAACCGAAATCCCGGGCGAGTGCGATTGCGCCTTCCACGAGTAAATATGCGCCCCCTACGAGTAAGCCCAGCCCTACAAAGCTATACATAAACGCCATGGGCACGGGCGGGTGGTTTTCGCCGTCAACGTTTTCAACTGTTGTTTCGGCGTTGTCCGGCTTTTTGAGGTCCTGTACGCAGCACCAGGAAATGTAGACAAATAGGCCTGATAGCATGATCAATCCGCTGAAGAATCCGAGTGCTCCGTAGAGGGTTAGTGCGCAGAGCAGGAGGCTGGCGCCAATCATGGCCAGCACGTCACGTCTTACGGCCTGTGCGTTTTGCACAAACGGAAAAATCAAAGCCGAAAGCCCTACGATCAGAAGAATATTCGCGATGTTGCTTCCGACCACGTTTCCGAGCGCGATCTCGGGCGAACCTTTTAAAGCCGCGCCGACCGAGACTGTCATTTCCGGCATGGATGTCCCGAAACCGATAATGACGGCGCTCACGAGAAGCTGTGAGAGGCCTAAGTGGCGTGCCAGCGCGACCGCGCCCTTGATCAGGGCTTCACCCCCGAGAAAGAGCAAAAGCAGACCAGAGGCAATGAGCACAAAATCAATCATGTTCGCGTCTTTCCTTAATCGCTCATGCCCTGCTTGCGGGCAGGGCATGAGGCGTGAAGTTTACCTAAAACTCAAAGATCTCCATGATCCTTGAAAAGACGCCCTCATCTTCGCGCCCGTCACGGTTACGAAGATTTGCCCGGCCGTTCCCGTGGTCCCGAGGCTCAGGGGCGCGCCTTTCGTTAGCGGCCTCTTCCTTCAGGAACGCCATAAGTTTTTCTAACTCTCCTTTATCGAGCCAGACGCCGCCCGTCGTGGGACAGACATCGATTTCGATGCCGTAACGGTTGATTTGGCGCATGGGAGAGCCATCGATGGGGGACGTTAATAGAGGCATGGTTGTTTCCTTTTTTGAATGTTGACGATCAGGCCTTATTCTTCCATTTGATCTGGAATTCGATTTCCTCATCACCGTCGCCGCGTTCGTGCTCGATGTTGAACATCGCATGCTGAGGCACGTAGATGCGTTCTCCGGCGATCTGGATGTCAAACCGCTCTCCTTTTTCGAGACAGTCGGCCAGACGGCGCAGTTTTTCGACAAACTGCGCCGTGCTGTAGCTTTTCTCGATATCGCGGCTTTCCTTTTTTGCAACACTCATGGTTTTTCTCCTTCGTTGGCTGATTTTTTAATGATTATGGGCCGTGCGTCTGCGCGGCATTGTGATTTTTACCGGCTGCAGGCGCCGTTTCTCTGCCCCACTTGCGCCGATCTGGATGATTCGCTCCATCCTGTCCCTGATCGCGAGGCGAATTTTCTTCAGTTTGATAAGGCGCCAGCTGTCAGGCCATAGTTTTGACTGCTCGCGTTCGATTTCCTGCTGGATGCGAGCGGATTTGAAGAGCAAGGATTTAAAGAGTTTGTCTGACATATTTTCCTCCTATTGTTAGACATTCTTCAGGAGGTTTTCGGTGTCAGGTTTTTGGAAAGAACGAACCTACACCGGAAAACATGCTCCCGATGCGGTCCGACATCGCAGCAGAACGTCATTTTGTTCATACTGCCAGAGGGGCCCGGCCCGCGTTATGTTTACAGGATATAATCGCCGCGATCCCGATTTCAATCGAAAAGCAACTACGATGATATAAATCTATAGATCTATGATTTCTATTAAAATTTCTTATGATGATTGTTCCAGAGACGAAACGATATGGCCCGCCAGCATTTTTCCGGCTTGCGAGAGGCGTTCCTTCTTGATGAGCGCGATTTCCGCATCGGCCAGAAGAGGGAGCTTAACAGGGTTGCGCACAACGGTCAGGCCTTCGGGGATCATGTCCTTGGGCAGGACCGTGATTCCCAGGCCCGCCCTTACCGCGGCAATTGTTCCGGCAAGGCTGGGGCTGGTGTAGGTGATGTTCCAGGGTTTGCGGGACCGGTCGAGTGCGGCGAGAGCCCGCGCACGGTATATACAGGGTTGCGGCGCGAGAACAAGAGGGATGGGCGTCCTGATCTGATAATGCTCCGCGCACGCCCAAATCAGAGGTTCCCGCCATACTTTCGTTCCGCCCTTTACGCGCTCCGGGTCGCGTTTGACGAGTATCATGTCGTACTCACCCTTGCGGAAGGCGCTGACCAAATTCAGCGTGAGATCGCAGCGGACATGCAGTTGTACGAAGGGGTGGTGTTTTGTGAAGTTGGCCAGAATCTCCGGCAGATAATGCGTGGCGAAGTCTTCGGGCGTACCAAGGGTAATCTCGCCCTTTACCTCGGGCTGGTTGAGGCGGCTGTAGGCCTCCCATTGCAACTCGACCATGCGCCTTGCATAGCCCAGAAATATCTCTCCCTGTTCGGTCAGGGCGACCTGCCTGTTGCTGCGGTCGAACAGGGCGCAGTTTAAACCTTCCTCCAATTTCTTGATTTGAAGGCTTACGGCCGACTGCGTGCGGCCGACAACCTCTCCGGCCTGACTGAAGCTCCCGGTCTCGGCGATCGCGATAAAGCTCTTGAGAAGCAGCGTATCAATTTGGAACGGCATGATAATACGTCATTAGAAAAACTTATTCTTATGCCGATAATTTATCAATTTTATGATGGGTTGTGAAGCAGGGTTGCTGAGACGTTCTGTTTCATCTAAATCCCTTTTTTTATGTTTATTCAATCTTCAGATTATACATAACATCCTGAATAAAATTAGCTTTCTTCTCGCCTTCGTTTTTACCTTTATCGCGGTTACCCATGACATACTGGACCTTAAAGCGAAGCGTATGGGTGCCGGGCTCAAGCGGTTTGAGCAAAATCCAATAGCCGTCGGTCGCGACGGGGTAGACGCCCATACCCTCGTACCGGCCTTGAATATATCCCTTAAGCCTGAAGCAACCGGGGGATTTCGCACGGAACTTTCGCGGGTCTGGAATGATTTTATTATCGAGCGTAACTTCTACGCTCAAAAGTCTGTCGGGCTCGATCTCAGCGTGGATCTGGGCGCTTGAGCAGATCGGCTTGCTTTTGCTTATAAGCGTAAAAACAGGAAAGAATATATGCTTTCCTTTAGGGATCGTGCAGTCTCTAACATACCGAAGATCATCGCCGGGGGATCCGGCCAGAAACCAGATATCGCCGCTCTGATTATATCCGCATGACTTCCCATCAGGGTCTATGACCGGGCTTACCTTGTCTCGGGGAATGGAATAAATCCACGTCCACCAATGCACGGTGAATTGCTGGAGGGTTTGTCCGTTCAGTTCCGTTAAAACGAACGAGTCGTCAGGCGTAAGGGCAGGGGGTTGCGCGGTATTTTGCTTCTGCCCGGTTTCTTCGCCTGCTTGTATCTTTGAACCGTGTGGGTCTGTGTATGTAAGAAAATAGGCCATAGCCGCCAATAAAGCTATGACGACGATGAACAGCGAATATATGAGCTTTTCTCTCATGCTAAAGCGGCGTTTCCCCCTCATTGGGGCTTTCTATATCGCGAATTTCATCCTGTTTTCTGCTTTTGGTCTTTACATTTTCTGACGCGCCGATATGCGTATAATAATCGTCCAGCAAGGCTGCTATGTCGTTGCAATAAAGCCCGCAACTAAACATAACCATCCATTTGTGCACGCCCAAAACCTTAGCGGCGTTCATATGCTTGCGGACATTCTCAGACACGCCTTCCTTTTTATTCAACTGGGAAGCTTTAGCCAGATAAGCGATCCCGGCAATCGCGCGGGCGTCTCGGTTGTCCGGGTCGATTTTCAGAGCCTTATGCGCAGCGGTCAGCGCGTTTTCATACTCGCCCGTTTGATAGAATACGAAGCTTGCATATTCAATCAAAGGCCGGATTTGCCCGGGGCTGCTTTTTACTCTGTTTTTGAGTTCAAGGAGAAATTTATCAGGGTTGTTGAAAATACGGAAATTTGTTCGATATTTTCCTTCGCGATCGCCGATCATTTCGTAATAGCTTGATGCTGTAAAGACGCTAGAGCGATCCCCAAGATGCTCATAGCTCCAAGCCAAAGCCTGAGCCAGTTCGGGCATAGTAAAGTAACGTTGGTACAAAGCATAGTTGGCCAAAGCAGCAATTTTTCGTTCTTCGTCTATCGAGGCGTAACATTCAGCAAGAAAATGGATTGCATCACGGTCCAGAACAGGGTCGTTGACCAGAGGTTCAAGAATCTTGATGGCCGCCATGAGCGGCTTTTCATAGTACACATTAAAGATATTGAGCTTTCTGGAGAAACCATCATTCAGCAGGATCAATGCTTTGACTAATTGCAGCTCCGGTAAATGCGGCGTTTCCTTTTCCTGCCTCTCCATTATAGCTTTGGCCACAGGCAGGTCATAGGTTAATGCCTGCTGTTTGACTGTATCAAGCAGGACGGGCATGGAGTGCGCAATCCACATCCTCATATGAGGCTGAGGGAACTCTTTAAAAACTCTATCGGCGATGGCGTTGGCCTTAGCGGTATCCTTTGCCTGCGGGTATTTTTCCTGTTCCAGTAGGATCTCCGCTATAATCTTGGCGGCGTTATCGCGCACAGCCAGATCGTCGCGCTCGGACTTCAGAATAGCGCTTTTAGCCAGTTCGTAAGCCTTTGCATGGTCCTCATCCACGCCCAGCCCCAAATAATAAATCCGGGCGACGTGGGCGGTGGCTTCTAGGCTTCCGAGGTTTGAAGCGGCGGAGTAATATTCCAGAGATTTTGTGTAATCCGCTTTGGCGACTTGCCCATATTCCGTTTCAAAGCCCTCTTCGTATATTTTTCCGAGCTTGATAAGCGCGGGTATGAATTGCTTTTCTCCGGCCTTTTGGGTCCAGAAAACGCTCAGAGGGCCGTCTAAAAAGGGCGATTGGAAATCCGCATGAAGGACGCCTAAATAAAACTGAGCCTCGGCGTTCCCTGCATTCGCCGCCTTCGTCAGCCAATAAAACGCCTGGATATCATGGTAGTACCAGCGATCGGCAACCTTCATCATATTCAGCTTGCCAAGTTCAACCCATGCTTCAGGGTGGTCTTGTTTTGCCGCTTGTGTGAGCCATTTCTGGGACCTGTTTAAAGACTTTTCGATTTGATCTCCTTGAAGGTAGACCATGCCGAGCTCAAACTTTGAATTGGCATCCCCTTTTTCTGCCTTTTCAACCAGTGCATTAATGGCCTCGGGATAGGTTCTTTTGACTTCAGGTTCTTCAAAAAATGCAATCGCCCTGTGTACCCCTACGCCGCCTGCGGTAGAACTTTCGATGTGGGGATTCGAAACCTCGAGATATGTCGGGGGCAGGGATTTCGGGTCGGGCGGCAAGACGATTTTTATCCGGCCTTTACCGTTATTAAATTCAAATGCCAAGTCATCGACAGGCTCTTCTATGGGTAGAGGCTGGCAGTCGTTATTTTGGATAAAAAACGCATCCGGAGCCAGTGATCCGATGGGTAAGTTACAAATGCGAATATTCTCAATTACTCTGATTGTGTAGTTCGAGCGTATGTCGGCTGTTACGACCTTGTTTTCAGGATTTAAATCATCCGGCTCGATTTTCAAGTTCGATATTTCTAGGACAGGCGTTGCAGGGTTAAAAAATGCCGTTCCTTTTGCCTTGCCGTTAATCAGCACATTATGCCCAAGCTCAAGGGTGATTTTGTAAGTTTCGGCATAGTCCCAGGTCGATCCCTCTGAAAGGGTATAACTGAGCGTTGTATCGTCCTTCCACGAAAGTTTGCCGTTACGGTTAGGTTCAATTGTTATCGCATAATCCAGCGCTCCTTTTTCCCTCAGAGCTTTCGGTAGGGCACATTTTTCAAGATAAGATTTGCCGTAAGTCTGCTCACATCTCTTTTTGTCGATCTTCAGTTCTATGTCAAAGCTCTCACGCTCGGCCGTAAGCGTAGGCAAGAACTTATCCATTCTGAGAAATATGTTCTTCGAGTTGCTTTGCGCCGCCGGCTTTTTGTTAAGGACGCCCAAATCCGATTTGCTGCATCGGCCTTCATTGCCGTGAAGATAATCACCCGCACGGCTGATAACACAGTAATGACTGCCAGCCCAGCCTTGCTCCATGTAGGGGACATGAAGGGTTTCTTTATCTGCGATCAGGGTCACGTTCCAGGGATTGGTGCTCGTAGCTCCCATGAACATGGGGAGGTCTTTTTTGAGTAAAAATATGGCCTTTCTTTCGCCCGGATCGAACTTGAGTTCTTCCAAAATTCCCTGATTTACAAGCTGCGCCAAGCCGCCCCATAGCGGATAGTAGGGGCTGTTGATTGAATAGGCCGAACCTGAAACGACGTCCTTGGGGTCAATAAATTTGTGTCCCTGCGGAACGGCTCCTAAGAAAAGATCCCAATATTCCTTTTTGAATCCCTCAGGCTGTTTTGTCTGCGCCTCAACCTTGCCGCTGTCGAAAATTATTTCCGGTGAAGATTTAATCAGGACGTGGGAGACTTGCGGCTGCGTCTTAAGTAAGTGGGGCTTTTTGATCCCGACCGCAAATCCGACCGTCTGCTCATTGCTTCGTTGCCGCTTGGCCCGCTCACGCTCTGTGACCATTCCGTGATCGTTCAGTTTTTCCATATCGAGGCAGAAATGAATATCGGAGAACTGAACTTTTTCTTTCGGCACTCCCGTTACGGCTGCTGATATGTATTGGCTTGGAAAGAGTTTGAAGTCGCGTCTTGAGTGGTTGTTTTCCTGAAGATAAGGATCAGGGCGCTCAAGAAACGTATGAAAGCCGCCGCGCCCTTGGGCGGATTGACCAAAAACGATGATCTTGTTCAAAGATTTCGTATCGCCCTGAATATCCCAAACGATGCCCGCATGGCTGATCAAAATCAGGTTTATGGGTGTGCTTTGCTTTTCGATATGGACTTCGCCGAAGTGGGTGTAATCCGTCAAACTGGAAAATTTGTAAGACGCGGTAGCATGGGTATTTTGCATATATACAGCGTATGTCGGGCCGCCGTCAGACAAATCGGGCAGTTTACAAGCCTTGCGTGCGGCCTTTTTTTCTTCTGCTCTTCGTGTGTAGAACGAATTAAGGTATTCGCCATAAGAAATCTCGCCTGACCCGTCTTTGTCAAAAAACTTGAATGTTTCAAGAGCCTTATTGCTGACGGTCTCAACGGAAACGGGTTTTCCGTCATTCGGCAGAGCCATCAAGGCCGCGAACTCATCGGCTATTTCTTTGGTTATGGTGATAAAATTGGCCTCCGAAGGAGTTCCTATTTCTTTAGACGAAAGCGTCATATCCCCGTTCAGGTCAAGTTCCGCAAAAGGATAGACTATGCTTGAGAAAAATGAATTCGGGTGCACAGAATCCTTGGCTTTTATCATCGCGCCATAAATTCTATCGATTTCATCGGCAGCTTGTGTTCTGTGCGCTTTCCCGGCCTTATAGAGGGCTTCTACATGCTCTAATTTTACCTTGTCTTTCTCGGCGATTTCCTTGAGAGAGACAGCGCCATCAGCATTCGTATCGTAGGGGGAGAACTTATTTTTTTGTTCCTGAGAAAGGATTTTTTGAACTTCTTCTTCGTAAGCCTTTTGTGCCGCTTTGCTAATAAAGCCGTCTTTATCAACATACCCGATATGGTGAGGTGCGTTTATTATGGGGTTCTGCAGCATGTCGGAGACTTTGCGCATAAACGTCTCCGTGGTATCGCCCTCTTTGATGTCGGGAAAAGCGGTTGCAAGCCATGTTTCCTTTTTTGCCTTCTTTTCATCTTTTGCCGACGAATGAATTGAAGGGCTAAAGCATATAAAAAAGATAAGAACAAACAAGCAAATCGATCTGTAAATATTCATCGCAGGTTCTATTTTTTGCAAGCGTTCGCTAGATTGTGAAGTTCTCTGGTTTCTTTTTCGAGGCTTACCTCGATTGCGTGGCTCTTAACCATTATGCTTAAAACATGGTCCGACCACTCGGGGTGAGCTCTTAAAAGTGCGCTCACATACTTAAGCAAAGCTTTAAATTTAGGTCTGTAGCCACAATCGCATTGTTCTTTTGAATACTTCCGTGATGTCCAGCACGCGGCATGCTTAAAAGTCCATTTTCGCTTCTCAGTACGAAGAAAAGTCAGATTGCGAACATCATCAGCATCGGTCACTTTAGTTATTGGTTTGTCGAATTCATGGTTGGCCCGGTATGAACCATCATCATTAGGTAGGCAGGCATCATTGAATTCATATTCCACCTTGTGAAAATTTGTAAGGCTGGTGGTGACTGTTTTCCCATTTGCCTCAAATCTTAACAGGGAATCAAACCAGTTTCTGCGGTGTTCAGGCAGTGTAATATCGTTCGTTAGTTTTTTAAGTTCATCGTATGCGGCGCTTTTATCGCAAAAGCATTCCTGTTTGATGTCTTTTGCTGTTTTTGAGCACTGGTTTTTTTCTTCTTCAAGCTTTTTGGCCTCTGCTATTAAAGTCTTAAGGTCATTTATATCCTCTTTTTTGGTTATCTCGATTGGCGGCAATCTGTGCATTGGATCTTGTTGGGCGTAAGACGGGGCAGGGCCGCCGCACATCGCGCATACTAAAACTGAAAATTTCACCGTGATTATCAGAAGCAATTTACGAGAAAGCGGCGCGTTCATATTATTCCTTGCACGAGGGTATTTCTTGCTTGGCCATCCGTATCTCCTGCTCAAGACCTGTTTTAATTATGTACCCGTCATGGCTGTAGACAAGGATGTGATCCATCCATTCCGGATGGTCTTTGCCCAGCCTTTCATAGCTCTTGATTAAAAGCAGGGTTTTTTCCTTATATCCGCACTGGCATTCTTCGTATGTGCGCAGCTTTGATTGGATGCATTTTGATATGGTCAAACCAATTTTCTTTCGAGCGCTATAAAGGCGATGAAGCTCCTTGATCTCTTCGGCATCTTTGATCAATAATTCGGGCTTGTCCCACTCATGATTTGCTCTGAACGTTCCATCATCGTTTCGAAAGCAGCTCTGATCGAAATCGAGGGCGATTTTCTTAAAGCGGGCAAGGCTGGTGCGCTTGGTCTGGCCGTTATCCTCGTAACTCAATATGGCACGGAACCAGATGCTCCGTGACGGATTGTCCAGAATTTTGTTGGTTTTTTTATAAAACTCTAGGTATTCTTCGTGCTTGTTACAGAGGCATTCCTGTTTGTAATCTTGCGCCGTTGTTTTGCATATTTTGCTCTCATTCAGAAGTCTCTGCGCCTCATGATCAAGGGCTTTTAGGTCTTTAAGTTCCTCTTCATCCTTAACTTCTATGACTGTAGGAGAGCTTTGAGCGAATGAAAAAGAGGATATTAAAATAAGCGCCAAAACCATTGTAGGCGCAAGCAAGAGCTTTAAGGCCAGCGTTTTTAGCAAAGTATTGCATGGCTTTTTATTCAGCATAACGTAAATTTACACAGCTTATAGATGAGAATCAAACACTATGAGTTCTAATTTGAGGGAAGGGCAGGCTGGCCTTTGATCATGCGCAAATTCTGGCCGAATGAACGTGGCGCCTAAAAGGCACGTTTGTGTTTAAACATCCTTGCCGTTTACTCTTATGACGAGGCATTGGCCGCTATGGCCTAGAGCTATGATGCCGATTTCTTAGGCCAGTATTTCTTTGTGCGTTCGACGATCTGAACCACGATAAAGCCGATCACGATTCCAAAAATCAGGCTTAAAGAGGCTTCGAGACCCCATGCGGCGAAGCCCTCAAGGTGCAGTTCGTGCACGAGGTGCAGCATTTCGTGGTGCAGGAACGGGACGGCGTGGATGATGATGCCGCCGCCGACCCAGAGCATCGCGGCTGTGCCGATATAGGCCAGAACTTTCAGCAGCGCGGGCATCCCCTTGATCAGACCGCGCCCGAAGGCGCGTGTGGTCCGGTTGAATTTGTCCTTTGCGAGGTGAAGGCCGATATCGTCCATCTTCACGATTAAGCCTACAAACCCATAGACGCCGGCCGTAATCGCTACCGCGACGACAAGGAGCGTAAAAAACTGCGTCAAGAATGGCTCCGTTGCAACAACCGCATATGAAATTGCCATGATTTCGGCTGAGAGGATGAAATCGGTGCGGATGGCCCCGCTGGTGCGGATTTTTTCAAGCTCTTCAGGTGTGATAATCTCGATTTTTTCTTCGTCGATATGGGTTTCCTTATGAAAGATGCCGTGCACGATATGGTGCAGCTTTTCATAGCCCTCGAAGCACAGGAACGCGCCGCCGAACGCTAGCAGGGGGGCAACTGCCCACGGTGCGAAGGTGCCCAGCAGCAGCATGGCGGGCAGAAGGAACAGCAGCTTGTTCTTGATCGAGCCCTTGGCGATGTTCCAGATAATCGGCAACTCGCGTTTGGGGCTAAGACCGACCACGTATTTAGGGGTCACGGCGGCATCGTCGATTACGACCCCGGCGGCCTTGGAGCTGGCCTTGAGCGCTTGCACCGCGACGTCGTCGATGGAGGCGGCGGTGACCTTGACGATGGCGGCGATGTCATCGAGGAGGGCGAGAAGGCCGGAGCTCATGCGGGTGTGTTCCTTTCGAAAGGCTTGGGCTTTTGAGGAGAATGAAGCGATCAGGGAGGCTTGTAAATAGCGATTCCGCGCTTTGATCTAAGTCTGTACGCCAAAGAAGCTGCCGATCAGCGCTGTGCAGCCCATGGCGGCGGCGCCCCAGAACATTATCCTCAGGGCGGGCTTCAGCGGCGGTGCGCCGCCGACACGCGCGGCGAGAGCGCCCAGAAGGCCCAGCAGCAGGACGGAGAGAGTCGCGGAGGCCGGAACAAAAATGTCCTGCGGCAGAAACAAAATGGATAGAACCGGAAGCCCTGCTCCCAGCGAAAATGCCCCGGCGGAGGCGAGGGCCGCCTGAAGCGGGCGGGCCGTCGTGAGCTCGGAGATGCCCAGTTCTTCGCGCGCGTGGACACCCAACGCATCCTTGGCCATCATCTGTTTGGCGATTTCGCGGGCCAGAGTTGGCTCGACGCCGCGACCGACGTAGATATCGGCCAGCTCCTGCAATTCAAACTCCGGGTCTTCAATCAGTTCTTTCTGTTCGCGCGCGAGATCGGCGTTTTCAAGGTCAGCTTGCGAACTGACCGACACATATTCCCCGGCGGCCATAGACATGGCTCCGGCCACCAGCCCTGCGATACCGGCAATCAGCAGGTCGTTCGTATCCGCCGAGGCCGCTGCCACGCCGATCACGAGGCTGGAGACGGAAATAATCCCGTCATTTGCCCCCAGAACGGCGGCCCGCAGCCATCCGGCGCGGCTCATGTAATGAAACTCGTTATGTTTGTAGATCAGGCGGTCTTTCACCCGAGGAGACTATCATCACGGGCCTCTGGTGGACAGGAAAGATTAATGTTCAAACAGGCCGAGGGGTGAGGGGGTAGAGTTTGTCATTTTTTGAAACGCTAT
>JAANMY010003963.1_pt1 | contig 11685 bp, 9 predicted proteins | sample 7279691 | NCBI WGS metagenome assembly JAANMY01 (sample SAMN14094543, study PRJNA606508) | bioreactor metagenome | isolation source: A lab-scale SPAN reactor treating ammonium-rich wastewater day 388 | place: Ireland: Galway | collected 2018-02-07
TGGCACATTCGGTGTATAGCGTACGGAAAAACTTGTCCCCACGACAGTAATGCGCAGAGGCCCGGCCAATACATCGAACGGGCGCTCGGAGTCGCTGCTGACCTGAAAAACGATATTGCCTTCCGGTAAGCGCACTTCACGCCGCTGCCGAAAATAGGTTATGTCAGCAGATGTCGCCGTATCGAGCCGCAACTGGCTGCCATCAGGCAATGTCGCGCTGATCTGCTGACCGCGCAAGGTATTCAGGCTCTGTATGAAAACGGGCTGTTGCTGCCAGTAGTCCCATCCCTGCCAACCTGCCAGGCTGATCATAAACACCGCAGTGACCATGGCTATTTTAGGCATCCAGTTCCAGCGAGTGTCATGTCTGCCTATAGCAGAACCGACCGAACGCTCGACGTGCACTTTCTCCATGGCTCGTTTGTCGTCAGCGAGGTTTTTGCGCAGGATATCAAGCCCATCTGCCGGTAAATCATCCAAAACATCCCATTCTGCCTGCCAGCGGGCGAATGCTGTTCTCCGGGCGGGATCACCTGCGAGCCACGTTTGAAAGCGCTCTTCTTCCTCAGTACTGAGTCCCGAGTGGCGGCGTACCAGCCAGCTCAGTGCTTCACGATCAAGATGATCATCCGGTGAATCTGATATATTCGAGGGAATGGATTCGTTGTTCATAGCATGACTTCGGACCTACTGCCATAGATGCTGTAACGGGCTGTCACCCAAGCCAGCAGACAAGCAGATTCTTCCTGTCGATATCAATACTGGTTTTAATCACACCCGTTTTTTCTGCGTTGCAAGACAGGAGCCAGAGGTATCAGTATCTCCTTCCATTTGCATGCGACAACGTCGGATCACCTGCATGGCATGCTGGATATGCTGCTCAACCGCCTTACGCGAAATTCCCATATGTTCTGCTACTTCGGAATGGCTGAGTCCATCGAAACGATGCAGGATGAAAGCTTCACGACAACGCAATGGCAATGCATCGATAGTAGTCAGCACCGCTTGTAAAACCTGGGATAATGCAACCAGTGCATCCGGTTCACAGGCACGTTGTGCAGGAAAATTTTCCAGTGAGTGATTATCTGTGGTCCAGCCTTGTACCTGGCCACGGCGATAACGGTCGATGACCAGATTACGCGCAGTACGATAGAGTAAAGCGCGTGATTCGGTTATATGCTGCCCGGCCTGCTGGAGAGCCAGTAAGCGCGTATGCTTCCTGCACGATGTCGGCAGCAGCGTCATAATCCTGCATTACCCGTGCAAAGTATTTCAGTAGCTCATGATAGTAATGGGCCGCCATGGGTACCTTTTCCGTATTGTTGTTTTCCTGGAGAAACCGATTCCTTGCCAGAACCTGTTCAATATCCGGTATGGTTGGCTATGCAGGAGCAATGGCTGGCACGCGTCTGATTCAAGACAAATGTTATTACAAAACAGTCAATTTTGTGGGGTATGGTCAGGCCGAGAATACCGTTTATTAACGGTACGTACGCTGACATAAATTTGATAGACGATTATCAACCAGAAATCCTGGAGCAAGCCTCATTTATCGTCGGGTCGAGATTGTGAATATAACTGCCGGTGCTTCGTGCAACAGAAGTATCGGCCATGTTCAACGATGCTTTCACTTTTTGGTAAATGCACATCACAATAGGCGCAACGAACCATATCCTCGATTACTTTCCGGGTGGTATCTGATGGCTTTCTCTGTATTTGCCGGAATTGCTTAAAAAACCAGAAAACCAGAAAAACCAGCGTGATCAGTAGTATCCACTTGATTACCATATCCCTCCGCTTGCTGCATTTACCCGGAAAGAATCTGCGAAATGCGTCATATCATGACACACAGCGCAGTGCTATTTATTTTCATATTCCACTACGCGAAAAAACAGCTCATTCTTGCGTATCATTCCCAGCTCACTCCTCGCAAGCTCCTCGATCGCATCGAACCCTTTTTTCAGGTTATTGACTTCCGCTTCCAGAACAGTATTCCTGTTCTGAAGGCGCTGGTTGGCCTCCTGCAATGCAGCAATCTGTTCATGCATTTCCAGGATTGCCAGCCAGCTTCCCTTGCCGAACCACAACGGGTATTGCGCCAGCCCGATCAGGAGAACCAGCAGTCCGGCTACGGTTTTCATGGCTTCAACTGGTAGAATGCCGATCTTCCGGCATATTGCGCCATCTCGCCCAGATCTTCCTCGATACGCAACAATTGATTGTACTTGGCCAGTCGATCCGAACGCGAGAGTGAACCTGTTTTGATCTGCAAGGCATTGGTGGCAACTGCTATGTCAGCAATGGTCGTATCCTCAGTTTCGCCGGAACGATGGGAAACTATGGCGGTATAGCCCGCACATTTTGCCATTTCGATTGCGTTCAGTGTCTCGGTAAGCGTACCAATCTGATTGATCTTGATCAGAATGGAATTGGCAATATTGCGACTGATACCCTCTTTAAGAATTCGGGTATTGGTGACAAACACATCATCACCAACCAGCTGAACTGTTTTACCCAGCCTTTCCGTCAACAGTCCCCAGCCCTCCCAATCTTGTTCACTCATGCCATCTTCGATACTGATGATCGGATATTTCTCCACCCAGGTGGCAAGATAATCTACAAACTGAGCCGAGGTAAGACTGAGTCCGTCTACATCGAGATGATATTTTCCCTCCCGGAAAAATTCGGAACTGGCGCAATCCACTCCGATCGCCACCTCGGAGCCGGGTTGATAACCTGCTTCATCTATGGCCTGCACGATCAGAGCCAGTGCCTCTTCGTTGCGAGCAAAGCTGGGAGCAAACCCGCCTTCATCACCCACTGTCGTGGGCAGATTTCTTTTGTTGAGCAACGTTCTGAGTGTGCTGAATACCTCTGCGCCACAACGCACAGCCTCATGCAGGTTTGGCAAGCCCAGCGGTATAATCATGAATTCCTGCATATCCAGACGGTTGTTTGCGTGCACGCCGCCATTAACCAGATTCATCATCGGTACAGGCAACCACTTGGCATTGATTCCTCCCAGATAGCGATAAAGGGGGAGACCGGATTCTTCTGCTGCTGCTTTGGCCACTGCAAGCGAAACGGCGAGTATGGCATTGGCACCCAGTCTGGATTTGTTTTCACTGCCGTCAAGCTCGATCAGGGTCTTATCAATGAAACACTGCTCCATGGCATCCAGCCCCATGATCGTTTCAGAAATTTCACCATTGACGCTTTCAACTGCCTTCAATACCCCTTTTCCATAGTAGCGCTGTGCATCTCCATCGCGCAGCTCAACGGCTTCGCGTGTGCCGACAGATGCGCCAGATGGCACTGAAGCGCGCCCAAGCACGCCCGATTCCAGCAATACATCGGCTTCTATGGTTGGGTTACCACGAGAGTCGATAATTTCACGGGCGATTACATCTACGATTGCACTCATGCTGCTTTCCTTGTGTTATTGGGGGTGATGGAAAAAAAACTGTAAAACCTGCTGACTGACCGTACTGCTGCTCTATGATCACTTCACTTATCAGATACTTTTATTATGTACGCTTCACAGTTATCGAAAATTTCACAAAATAGCGAAATAACTGTGTTTATTTAACTCATCCTGCTTTTACCAGAGATGGGCTGTCTCATTCGATCGAGGAATAAAGCTGATCGGTTGATACTGACCCTCTGCCAGAAACGATATGGTTCACCTAAGAAACCTCTGAAAAACTACCTGCGTTGCCATTTCTGCGTTAAAAATAGGCTTAAAATGCTCATTTATTACGTATAAACTCCGCTTTTTCGCAGATTTTTGCCTTGAACTGACTGCCTCGTCGACGTCTTTCAGAGGTTTCCTAAACATCTGCATAAAAACCATTCCTTTCGACAATCAGTTCGAGCTGTCTGTTGTAACACTTTCCTGTACATTGCGACTGTGCAACTTTGTACGATCGGACTGACCGGCAAAGCTGATAGCGGCCTGTATGTAGCTTTTGAAGAGAGGATGACCATTTCGGGGAGTGGAGGTAAACTCCGGATGGAATTGGCAAGCGACGAACCACGGATGTTCAGATTGAGGCAGCTCAATCATCTCACAGAGATCACCTTCAGCAGATAAACCGCTTATATGCATACCGGCCTGTTCCAGTTGAGGAATAAACTCGGCGTTGACTTCATAACGGTGCCGGTGGCGCTCGATGACCTTGTCCGCCCCATAGATTTTGTGTGCCAGGGTATGTGGTTTCAGCAAGCACTCCTGCCCTCCCAGCCGCATGGTCCCTCCCAGATCCGTCTGAGCGGAGCGTTTCTCGACACGACCGCAGCGATCACGCCATTCAGTAATCAGCCCCAATACCGGGTAAGGTGTATCCGGATCGAATTCCGTGCTGTGCGCATTTTCAAGTTGCAGACGATTACGGGAAAATTCAATGACTGCGAGTTGCATTCCCAGGCATATACCGAGATAAGGGATGCGATGGCTACGGGCATAGCTGATTGCCATGATTTTACCTTCCACCCCACGTTTGCCAAATCCCCCGGGTACCAGAATGGCATCCATGTTTGTCAGGCAGCCGGTTCCATGCTGCTCGATATTTTCTGAATCGATATAGTGGATATTGATTTTGCAGCGTGTGTGAATACCGGCATGGATCAATGCCTCTGACAGCGATTTGTAAGATTCCGTCAGATCGACATATTTCCCTACCAGTGCGATGGAAACTTCATGTTCGGGGTGTTCGAGCGCGTGAACCAGTTTTTTCCAGACTGTCAGATTGGCCGGCCTGGCCAGGATATCCAACCTGTGGCACACGATTTCATCCAGCATTTGTTCATGTAACAACGCCGGGATTTTGTAGATATTGTCTACATCGATCGCAGAAATGACAGATTCTTCACGAACGTTGGTAAATAACGCGATTTTTCGCCGCTCTTCCAACGGAAGCGGACGATCGGAACGACAAAGCAGTACATCCGGCTGAATACCGATTTCACGAAGTTCCTTGACCGAATGTTGAGTAGGTTTGGTTTTCAGCTCGCCAGCCGAGCTGATGTAAGGCAACAGTGTCAAATGGATGAAACAGGTATCATGATGAGGAAGCTGGACTGACATTTGCCGGATTGCTTCCAGAAACGGCAAGGATTCGATATCACCCACCGTACCGCCGATTTCCACGATTGCAACTTGTGCATCGGAAACGCCATTACGGATGAACAGCTTGATTTCATCAGTAATATGCGGAATCACCTGTACAGTTCCCCCCAGATAATCCCCGCGACGCTCCTTGCGAATTACACTTTCATAAATCTGCCCAGTGGTGAAATTGTTTTGCCGGGTCATTTTGGTGCTGATGAAACGCTCATAATGACCCAGATCCAGGTCAGTTTCAGCACCATCGTCTGTTACGAACACTTCACCATGCTGAAATGGATTCATGGTCCCCGGATCGACATTGATATAAGGATCCAGTTTGAGTATGGTTACCCTGATGCCACGTGTTTCCAACAATGCTGCCAGAGAGGCCGCAGCAATCCCCTTACCCAGGGAAGATACTACGCCGCCAGTCACAAAGACAAATTTAGTCATGGGGGGCTATATTAACGTAATTGATATATCGAAACAATGTAGACACCGGCGTACTGGCAAAGAATGATCGCTTGGTGGCAGGTCAAGTTGTCTGCCGGCATAGAACGGATTAAACTAGAAAATTGGAGTGACTGTTGGGTTATCCACCCATCGATAAACTTACCCGGTCTGATTGGTTATTTTATGGAAGCGCGGTATCCGGCGAAACGACGCCCTAAATATCTGAATCTGCTGAAAATCAGGCAACCTCTCCCTGCTATCGTTTCCATCCTGCATCGCATCAGCGGTGTACTACTTTTTCTTCCAGGAATCCCGTTATTCCTCTACGGGCTGCAAATGCTGCTGCAATCCCCTGAAACCTTCGCCAGCCTGCAGTCCAATCTGGCCCATCCGTTATGTAAACTGTTTTTGCTGCTGGCAACGTGGTTTTTTATACATCATCTGCTTGCCGGTATCCGTCATTTAATGCTCGACCTCCATTACGGCATGCAATTGGAGCATGCTCGTCTGAGCAGCAAACTGGTACTGGTTTTCGGCGCAATTTTAACAGCACTGACAGGAATATGGTTATGGTAAAACCGGTTCATCGTGTCGTAACCGGAGCGCATTACGGTCTGAAAGACTGGTTGGTGCAGCGTATCACTGCTGTTCTGATGGCAGCCTATACCGGGTTGCTGATCATACTCATAACAGTTTATCAACCGGAAAGCCATGAAGAGTTCAAAGCATTATTCTCCATTCAGTGGATGAAAATTGCTTCGTTACTTTTTTTTGCCGGCTTATGTTGGCACGCTTGGGTAGGTGTACGTAATGTCCTGATGGATTATGTCCATCCGATGCCTATCCGCCTGACACTGCAAATAACATGTATCGTTGCATTACTGGGTTACCTGATATGGTTCCTGGATATTCTGTGGGGCTGACGTGAAAGTTAAGCAAAGGAAATTTGATGTAGTCATCGTCGGTGCAGGCGGGGCAGGTATGCGTGCTGCACTGCAGTTGTCCGAAGCCGGGTTCAAGGTTGCCGTTCTATCCAAAGTATTTCCCACCCGCTCACATACCGTAGCGGCACAGGGAGGGATTGCAGCCTCGCTGGGTAATGTAACCGAAGATGACTGGCGCTGGCATATGTATGATACCGTCAAGGGTTCGGACTACCTTGGCGATCAGGATGCAATCGAATTCATGTGCCGCCATGCTGCTGAAGTCGTGTATGAACTGGAGCATTTCGGCATGCCATTCGACCGGCTGGAAAACGGCAAGATTTATCAACGTCCGTTTGGCGGGCAGTCCCTGAATTTTGGCGGAGAGCAGGCCAGTCGTTCCTGCGCTGTCGCCGATCGTACCGGCCATGCGATGCTGCATACCCTGTATCAGCGTAATGTCAGTGCCAATACCCAGTTTTTTGTGGAATGGCTGGGACTCGACCTGATTCGTGATCATGAAGGTGAAGTACTGGGGATCACCGCCCTGGAAATGGAAACCGGTGAAATCATGATTCTGCAGGCGCGTGCAACACTATTGGCAACAGGCGGTGCCGGTCGTATTTTTGAAGCGAGTACCAACGCTTTCATCAATACGGGCGATGGCCTGGGTATGGTTGCGCGTGCAGGTATTCCGCTGGAAGACATGGAATTCTGGCAGTTTCATCCGACAGGCGTGTATGGTGCTGGCATACTCATCAGCGAAGCAGTGCGGGGAGAAGGAGGTTATCTGGTAAATGCTGAAGGCGAACGTTTCATGGAACGTTATGCACCCCATGCCAGAGATCTCGCCAGCCGTGATGTCGTCTCCCGTGCCTTGATCACGGAGATCAGGCAAGGGCGGGGATGCGGACCGAAAGAAGATCACCTGCTGCTGAAGCTGGATCATCTGAGTGCAGAAACGATTACGTCGAAACTGCCCGGCATCCGGGAAATCGCGCTCAAGTTTGCGCATGTCGATCCCCTCGTAGATCCCATTCCGGTTGTCCCGACTGCCCATTACATGATGGGTGGCATTCCTGCCAATTATCACGGGCAGGTGGTCGCGCCTTATAAGACCAGTCCCGACGAAGTCGTACCGGGGCTTTACGCTGTTGGAGAATGCGCCTGTGTCTCTGTGCATGGCGCCAATCGCCTTGGCACAAATTCACTGCTGGATATCGTCGTATTCGGACGTGCTGCTGGTAACCAGATCATCGAGGATCTGACCAGAAACAATCACCACAAACCACTACCACCGGATGCAGCCGAACAGACGCTGACACGGCTTGACCGCCTGGAAACCCAGAAGGATGGAGAAAATGTTGCTGCAACCAGCGAAGCTTTACGTAAAACCATGCAGACACATTGCGGCGTCTTCCGCTTTCCGGATGTGCTGAAAGAAGGGGTGGAAAAAATTGGCGAAGTTGCTGAACGGGTCAGGCATACTGAAATTTGCGACAAAAGCAGAGTATTCAACACCGCTAGAGTCGAAGCGCTGGAACTGGACAATCTGATTGAAGTGGCAATCGCCACCATGATTGCAGCAGAAGCACGCCATGAAAGCCGGGGGGCACATACTCGCGACGATTTTCCCGAACGGGACGATCAGAAATGGCTCAGGCATTCCCTGTTTTTCAGCAAAGACCAGCGCCTGGATTACAAGCCCGTACGTCTGAAACCACTGACCGTGGAATCATTCCCTCCCAAAGCGAGAACCTATTGAGCAATCCGGTATCTGGCGCAGCTCTTGGATTTATCCATCGATGAAACGAAACTCTGATTTCTTATAAAACTTTATTTTTAAATGAAACTAACGGAAAACATGTCATTCCCTGTCCGATTGAAACAATCCTGCCTGGCAGGTGTTACCGCTTTATTTTTTCTGCTGCAAATCCCGTTCGCTCATGCTGACGCCGACAAGGATGCAGATTTTCTCAAGGCTGCTTTGACGGGGGATGCCTCGGGAGTAGAGAACATGCTGAATGAAGGGATCCAAACGGATCTGCAGTCCCCTGAAGGTTTTACTGCTTTATCGGTAGCAGCACAAACCGGCCACAAGGAAGTCGTCAAGCTGCTGCTGAATCGAAAAGCTACCGTCGATCTGGCGAATGTCCAGGGGGGGACGCCTTTGCTGCTGGCCAGTAAAAACGGCCATCAGGAAATTGTCGATTTGCTGCTGGCAAAGGGAGCAAATCCGAACCTGCAGGATAAAAATGGACTGGCACCCCTCATGCTAGCTGCGGCTAAAGGTAATACTGGTATAGTCAGGTCATTGCTTGAACATCAGGCCCAGCCGGATCTGCAGAACAATGCCAAGGCCACAGCCTTACACATGGCAGCAACGAACGACTATGCTGATATCATCGATATGCTGCTGGCAAAAGGCGCCAGCGTCGATCTGCAGGATGCCAATGGTGCTTCTGCACTGATTCTGGCATCCCTGTCCGGCCATTTGTCGATCGTCCGGAAATTACTGGCACATGGCGCTCAGCCGGATCTGAAAGCCACCAACGATTTTACCGCACTGATTCTGTCAGCACAGAATGGCCAGAATCCGGTTATCGAAGTACTGCTGGAAAAAGGGGTTCACATCGATTTTCAAAACAAGGATGGGATGACTGCGCTCATGTCAGCGGTATTGAATGAAAATATCGATACAGTCAAATTGCTGCTGGAAAAAGGGGCTGACACCAAGCTCAAAAATACTAGTGGTAAAACCGCGCTGGATATTGCCAAGCTTCCTGCCATCATTGAATTACTCAAAGCCGCAAAAAGTTGAATTTGCAACTTTCCCGGAATCGAAAAGAAACCTGCTCCGGTTTCCGGGATCAGGTGAAATACCGGGAAATGACAAAATAAAAGCATCACCTACACTGGCGCCGCTGTCGAAACATTCAGCAAATCGTTTTCACAGTGGCGTGATTCTTTTTTCCGCGCGTAAAATGAAAAATATGGCGACATTCTATGCACCAGCCATTATTTTGAAGCTGAAGATGTACACATGAGTTTTGCCGATAAACCCATGGCGAAGAAAGTCGCCAGTAATCCCCTTCCTCCCAGAACCAGCCGATTATTGCGTGAAGCGGTTTCCCTGGTTCTGAGCGGAATAGCGCTGTATCTTGCACTGATTCTGATCAGCTTCGATCGTACCGATCCAGGCTGGTCGCATAGTGGAACGTTACGGCAGGTCAGCAATGCGGGAGGTAGTGCAGGAGCGTGGCTGGCAGATCTGATGCTGTATTTTTTCGGCATCTCAGCATGGTGGTGGGTCGTATTTTTCTTTGCAACCGTTTGGTGGGGCTATCGCCGCATCGATATTGCCAGCGTATTCGACCCGCGTGTACTCATGCTGTCTTTTACCGGGTTTATCACTTTGCTGGTGGCCAGCAGCGGAATCGAAGCACTGCGTTTTCATACACTGCGCATCTCACTTCCGCTTGCACCCGGTGGCCTGCTGGGTGAGATACTCAGCAAACAACTCTCCTCTCTGCTCGGTTTTACCGGCGCAACCTTGGCCATGGTCATTATTTTCGCCATCGGATTCAGCTTGTTCTCCGGATTATCCTGGGTACGTCTGTCTGAAAAAATCGGGGGGGGCATCGAGGAAATCTGTTTCGCTGTCAGGGATATATGCATGGGGTGGCTGAATCGTCGCAATGGCACATTACCATCCTCTGAACGGGAAGTTCACATTGAAGAAATCGGAAAGCAACCTTTTCCACTGGTTCCGCTGCATATCGAAATGCCCGAAACTACCCCTCCCAGATCTCTGCGCAGTAACAGAGAAAAACAGACACCACAGTTTTCCAATTCGCCTGACGGGATTATTCCCCCTCTTCATTTGCTGGATGAACCGCAGAATAATGTCGAAATGCTGTCCAGCGATACACTGGAATTCACTTCCCGGCTGATCGAGCGCAAACTGCAGGAATTTGGAGTGGAAGTGAAGGTCGTGGCAGCCTATCCCGGGCCTGTCATCACCCGTTATGAAATCGAGCCCGCGATTGGCGTCAAAGGCAATCAGATCGTCAACCTGGTCAGAGATCTGGCTCGTGCTTTGACAGTCGCCAGTATCCGTGTAGTGGAAACGATACCGGGTAAAACGGTGATGGGGCTGGAAATTCCCAATCCGAATCGCCAGACTGTTCGCCTGCATGAAATTCTTGCATCCGGAGTGTATGCGAATCATCCCTCTCCCCTGACAATCGCGCTCGGCAAGGATATCAGCGGCCGCCCCGTAGTATCCGATCTTGCCAAAATGCCGCATGCCCTGGTTGCCGGCACGACCGGTTCCGGTAAGTCCGTGGCAATCAACGCCATCATCCTGAGCCTGGTCTATAAAGCATCTCCAGATAATGTTCGTCTGATTCTGATCGATCCGAAAATGCTGGAATTATCGGTCTATGATGGCATTCCCCATTTACTGACCCCCGTCGTCACCGACATGCGCGATGCCGCCAGTGCCCTCAACTGGTGCGTAGCGGAAATGGAGCGACGCTACAAGCTGATGTCGGCACTGGGTGTACGCAATCTGGCTGGCTATAATCAGAAAGTACGCGAAGCGGTAAAAAATGAAGAGCCCTTGACCAACCCGCTCAATCCAGTACCCGGCTCTCCCGAATTACTGGAGGAAATGCCGCTGATCGTAGTGGTGATCGATGAACTGGCCGATCTGATGATGATCGTGGGCAAGAAAGTCGAGAAACTGATTGCACGGCTTGCCCAGAAAGCGCGAGCTGCCGGTATTCATCTGCTGCTTGCCACACAACGTCCGTCGGTGGACGTGATTACCGGGCTGATCAAAGCCAATATTCCGACACGGATCGCCTTCCAGGTTTCCAGCAAGATCGATTCACGTACAATTCTCGATCAGATGGGTGCGGAAGCCCTGCTTGGTCAGGGTGACATGCTGTATCTCCCGCCTGGCAGCGGCTATCCCCAGCGTGTACATGGTGCATTCGTGGCAGATCACGAAGTTCATAAAGTGGTGGAATATCTCAAACAGCATGGTGAAGCACATTACATCGAGGAAATACTTCAGGCGGGTGAAGAAGGCGCCCTGTCTGATGAAAATGGTGGTGAATCCGGCAAACCTGCTGGCGGAGAATCAGATCCACTCTATGATGAAGCAGTCAGCATTGTGATCAAATCCCGCCGTGC
>JAANMY010003964.1_pt1 | contig 11683 bp, 7 predicted proteins | sample 7279691 | NCBI WGS metagenome assembly JAANMY01 (sample SAMN14094543, study PRJNA606508) | bioreactor metagenome | isolation source: A lab-scale SPAN reactor treating ammonium-rich wastewater day 388 | place: Ireland: Galway | collected 2018-02-07
TGAAAATATTGTGATAATTCGCCGTTGGAATGTTTTTAAGCAAACCTTCCGCAAATCTTTCGGGATGTCCCATTCTTCCGAAAATTTTCCCTGATTTACTGGTTATTCCTTCAATACCGAACAACGAATTATTGGGATTAAACGGCATTCCGTGAGCGATATTTTCATCGAAGTCGATATATTGTGTTGCAATCTGTCCGTTTTCGTACAGTTCTTTAATCACCTTTTCCGAAGCCATAAAACGTCCTTCGCCATGAGAAATCGGAACGGTATAAATCTGATCCTGCATTCCTTTCAGCCACGGCGAACAGTCATTGGTCACTTTGACATTGACCATCTGCGAAATATGCCTTCCGATTGCATTATGAGCTAAAGTCGGCGAATTTTCATCCAAATCCCGAATTTCCCCGAAAGGCAAAAGCCCCGATTTCACCAGCGCCTGAAAACCATTACAGATTCCCAGAATCATCCCATCGCGTTCGAGCAGCTGGTGAACCGCATTTTTCATCTTTTCGTTCTTTAAAACGTTTACGATGAACTTTGCAGAACCGTCCGGTTCATCACCTGCGGAAAATCCGCCTGAAAATACTAAAATCTGCGACTGATTAATTTCCGAAATCCAGGCATCCAGACTTTCGTTGAGGAGATTATGATTCAGATTGATAAGCGGCAGACTCGCCACTTCGGCACCTTCTTTTCTGAAGGCGTTCTGGGTTTCATATTCACAGTTTGTACCCGGAAAAACAGGGACAAAAACTTTCGGTTTGGCCAAATGATGTTTACGGATATTCACAGTGGCTGCATTTACTGCGCTGAATTTTCCATCGATCTCAATAACCGTTTTTTCCTTTTCAACAGTAGGAAACAAACCTTCAAAAGTTCCTTTCCAAACAGGCAACAAATCTGAAATACTGAATTCTTGATCATTAATAATTAAATTTTTATTACTGCTGACCGTACCGATGACCTGCAACAGATCATTTTCCAAATCTGAAGAACTTTCAATAATTAAACTGCCGATATTTTTGTTTAAAAGCAATTGCTCGTCCAATGAAATTTCAGCGCCCAACTGATTGCCGAAACTCATTTTAGCTAATGCCACAGCTACTCCGCCGTCTTTTACCATTTTAACAGAAACAATTTTTCCAGACTGGATATTTTCAAAAATAAAATTGAAAACTTTCTTTAAATTTTCATAATCCGGCAAACCATTTTCCTCAGGAATATGATGGAAGAAATACAGTTTATTGCCGGCTTTTTTAAGCTCCGGAGAAATAATATTTCTCTTTTCGCCGTCTGCACACGCAAAAGAAATCAAAGTCGGCGGCACATTGATATCCTGAAAACTTCCGCTCATCGAATCTTTTCCGCCAATTGCTGCAAGTTCAAAATTCATCTGCGCATCATACGCTCCGAGAAGCGATGCCAGAGGTTTTCCCCATTTCTGCGGGTCGTTCCCTAATTTTTCAAAATATTCCTGAAAACTAAGGCGGATGTTTTTATAATCTCCTCCCATCGCTACAATTTTCGCAACGCTTTCCACAACGGCATTCGCTGCACCAACCATGGAATTTTGAGAAGAGATTTCAGCATCAAAACCCCAGCTTGCAAGAGAAACAGTTTCGATACTTTCAGCATTTAGAATTGGCAAAGTCTGAACGCTTCCTTCCATTTCAGTTTCCTGATACTTTCCACCAAACGGCATTGCAACCGAAGTCCCGCCAACAGAAGCGTCAAACATTTCAGCAAGGCCTTTCTGTGAAGCTGTATTTTTATCGGAAAGTGCTTTCAGGAAATTTTCCCCGGAAAAAGAAATGTTTTGAGTTTCAACAGGTTTTAAATGAGAAATTTCAGCATGCTGAGATTTTGCGCAGCCGTTGGTATCCAGGAATTCCCTGCTTAAATCAACGATTTTATTTCCCTGCCAGAACATCTGCATTCTTCCGGAATCCGTTACCTTCGCCACTTCTACCGCTTTGATATTTTCTTTTTCACAAAAGCTGATAAATTTATCTTTATCATTCGCATCAATTACTACCGCCATTCTCTCCTGAGATTCAGAAATGGCCAGTTCAGTTCCATTCAGACCTTCATATTTCAGAGGCAGAATATCAAGATTTATTTCAAGCGAATCAGCAATTTCGCCGATTGCAACAGAAACTCCGCCGGCACCAAAATCGTTTGATTTTTTAATTAAACGCGTGACCTCAGGATTTCTGAAAAGTCTTTGAATTTTTCGCTCTTCCACCGCATTTCCTTTCTGAACTTCTGTGGACAAAGTATGAATAGAAGTTTCATCCTGAACTTTAGAACTTCCGCTTGCACCACCTACGCCGTCTCTTCCGGTTGCTCCACCTAATAAAATCACAAGGTCGCCGGCTTGAGGTTTCTCCCGTCTTACCCAGTCTTTTTTAACAGCTCCAACAACGAAACCAACTTCCATTCGCTTTGCTTTGTAACCGTCGTGATAAATTTCGTTCACTAAAGTCGTGGCTAAGCCGATTTGGTTTCCGTAGGAAGAATAGCCGTTTGCAGCTTGTTTTGAAATCGTACGCTGAGGAAGTTTTCCAGGTACAGTTTCAGAAATGGGTTCTAAAACATCCGCAGCTCCGGAAAGCCGCATCGCCTGATACACAAAAGCTCTTCCCGACAAAGGATCACGGATTGCACCGCCTAAACAGGTTGAAGCTCCACCAAAAGGTTCAATTTCAGTGGGGTGATTGTGGGTTTCATTTTTGAATAATAAGTACCACGGTTCTTTTTTACCGTCAAATTCCGCTTCGATTTCTATGGTACATGCGTTGATTTCGTCGGAAACAACAAGATTTTCCAGCTTACCTGTTTTATGGAAATATCTTGCACAAACGGTGGCTAAATCCATTAAAGAAATGGGCTTCGCTTCCCGTCCCAGAAACTTTCTTTTCTCTAAATAATCGTTGAAAATATTTTCCAAAGTAGATTTAAAAACTCCGTTAAACTGAATATCAGTTAATTCTGTTTCAAAAGTGGTATGACGGCAATGATCGCTCCAATAAGTATCCAGAACTTTAAGTTCTGTTTCAGTAGGATTTCTGTTTTCTGACATGAAATGACGCTGAATAAATCCTAAATCATCAAAACCTAAAGCAAAACCGTGCTGATCGTAGAAATTTTTTAATTCATCTTGTGAAAAATTAATGAAACCTTCATGAGTAATCACTTGATCAGGAGTCTCTTCTTTCGGAATTTCAAGTTTTGAAAGATCTTTTTCCTGACTTTCAACTTTATTGATAAGATGATTTTTAATTTTATCGACGTCCGATTCTTCAACACCGAAAAGTTCAATCAGCTTTCCGCTTCTTACTTTTGAATTTTCATTTTCTGTGAGTAAAGCGATGCAGTGTTCAGCAGAATCTGCTCTCTGATCATATTGTCCCGGCAAAAATTCGGTTGCAAAATGAATGTTTTTTGCAGGATTTTCATGATGGAGAATATCGGTAACCGGATCTACAAATGTATTGAAAACCACCAAATTCAGTTCACTTTCGTCAATCCCGAACACATCATAGATGTTATAGACTTTTACATCCTGAATATTCGGGCTGATATTCTTTATTTCATTGAAAATTTTTGGACTTTCAACATCGAAAATTCCATGTTTCTCTACGAAGATTCTTTTTTTCATTTTTACTTTTATTAATAGAATTTAATTCTATTCTTTGTTTAAAATCCCTTCGGGGATTGCGTAAGTATTTATTTTACTGAAGATAATTACCAAAAAAAATGCAGACAAAATCGCCTGCATAAATTTATACTTTTAGGTCAGCTTCTAAGCCGATCTCGTCGCTGTATTTATCTAAAATCGGCTGCACTTCGTTCCGGATAAATTCTTCAGTCTGAATGGGTGCAAAGCCAATGAAATTCTTCGGGTCGAGTATTTCCATAAATTTGGTCTTATCAAGCTTCAGAGAAGAGTCGTTCATGATTCTTTCAATCAGATCATTTTCCTTTCCTTCCATTTTCACTTTTTTGCTGGCTTCCATAGAATGTACACGAATGGTTTCATGAATTTCCTGCCGATCGCCGCCAGCTTTCACTTCCTCCATAATGATGTATTCGGTAGCCATAAACGGCAATTCATCCATAATATGTTTGTGAATTCGGTTTTCGTACACCACAATTCCGTTCATGATATTGTTCCAGATCAACAAAATTGCGTCTACGGCCAAAAATGACTGCGGAATTGCCAATCTTTTGTTTGCAGAATCATCGAGAGTTCTTTCAAACCATTGCGTTGCAGCCACCATTGCGGAGCTAGAAGAAAGAGACATCACAAATTTGGACAGCGCCCCTATTCTTTCAGAACGCATCGGATTTCTTTTATAAGCCATTGCGGAAGAACCGATCTGGTTTTTCTCAAAGGGCTCCTCTATTTCCTTTAAATTCTGTAAAAGCCTTAAATCATTGGTGAATTTATGAGCTGACTGTGCAATATTCGAAAGCAGCGCCATCACTTTTGCATCGATTTTCCTGTCGTAAGTCTGTCCGGAAACTCCAAACACTTTCTCGAAGCCAAAACGTTTTGAAAGTTCTTTATCCAGATGTTGAACTTTCGAATAATCTCCTTCAAAAAGTTCCAGAAAACTCGCGGCAGTTCCGGTAGTACCTTTTACGCCGCGAAATCTTAGTGTTTCCAGGAAAAATTCAAGTTCCTCAAAATCTAAAATTAAAGACTGCAGCCAAAGTGTCGCGCGTTTTCCAACCGTCGTCAGCTGTGCCGGCTGATAATGGGTAAATCCAAGCGTCGGAAGATCTTTGTATTTTAAAGCAAAATCAGAAAGATTTTTGATCACGTTGACCATTTGCTTTCTTAAAAGAAGCAATCCGTCCCGCATCTGAATTAAATCGGTATTGTCTCCAACGAAGGCTGAAGTAGCCCCCAAATGTATAATTCCTTTTGCCAGAGGCGCATCGTCTCCATACGTATGAACGTGTGCCATGACATCATGACGGAATTTTTTCTCGTAATCCGCAGCTTTCACATAATCAATGTTATCTGCATTTGCTTTGAGCTGCGCGATCTGTTCGTCGGAAATATCGAGCCCTAAATCTTTTTCGATTTCGGCAAGAGCGATCCATAATTTCCTCCAATTCCTGAACTTGTTGTTCGGGGAGAAATTATAGAGCATTTCCTCACTTGAATAACGTTCTTCAAGAGGATTTTTGTAGGAATTCATTCTTTCTTTTTACTTTATTAGATGCACAAATTTAAGAAAATTAAAAGAATTTGCAGAGAAGCCGGGAGAATTTTCCGCAACAAATCTTTCTGATTTAATGATTAAAATTTAAAATTAAAGTAGTTCTTAGCGTCCGCGGAAATCCTTCATCGTATCGTAAACGCCAAAAACATTTTTCATCACCCAATCAAAAATCGGGATTGGTAAAATTCCCTGGGACAAACGGATAAACCAATAAGGTAATGGCATTGCAAGCATTTTAGTTTCGTTTTCAATGGCTTTAATAATTCTTTCGGAAGTTGGTTCAGGTTCCAGAATTGGCAGCAGTTTAGATTTTACGCCGTCGAACATTCCGGTGTTGATGTAGAAAGGCATAATCGTGGTGACAGAAATGTTTTTGCCAAGCTGTTCCATTTCTAATCGCAGGCTGTCGCTCCAACCGACAACCGCCCATTTGGAAGCAGCATAAACTGACATTTTAGGATTTGAAATTAAGCCCGCGGAGGAAGCGATGTTGCAGATTGCACCTGAATTTTCAGCCATCATTCCTGATAAAAATTCAAGTCCAATATGCATAAATGCGTTGGAATTAATGAGCATACTTTTTTGAATCTGGTCGTGTGTGTGTTCATGGAAATACTTACCTACTACAATTCCTGCATTGTTAATAAGGATATCAACTTTTCCCACCTCCATTCTTACTTTCTGGGCATTAATTTTAATATCATCCAGGTTAAAAACATCCGTTTTATAAACTAAAATTTCACCGCCTAATCCGGTAAATTCTTCCTTGGCTCGGGATAAAGCTTCTTCTTTAATATCCCAAATCACCAGCTTTTTTGCTCCTCTCTCAAGGGATTTCTTTGCCATAATTTTACCAATTCCGGAGCAGCCGCCTGTAATGAGAACCGTTTTGTTTCTAAAATCCATTTTATTTTTATCTGTGATTTTTAAAGTAAATTTGTTAAAGAATAATAAATTAAAAGTAATGAATTTCGAAGATATAATTGTGGCTCAAAGAACATTTTTCAACAGCCAGAAGACCAAGAATTTAAAGTTTAGAAAGAGAAATCTGGAAAAACTTCGGGATCTTATCATCAAAAATGAAGAGCTTTTATATGAGGCTATTTATCAGGATTTCGGAAAATCAAAGTTCGACACTTTTACAACTGAGATTTCATTTGTTTTGAAAGATATCGACTATTATTTAAAAAATCTCAGCTCGCTGGCCAAACCGAAAAAAGTAAGAACCAACCTAGCCAATCAACTCGGAACAAGCAAAATTTACAGCGATCCGCTGGGTTGCACTTTAGTGATCGGCGCATGGAATTACCCTTATCAGCTATCCCTTTCACCAATGGTTACCGCGCTTGCAGCAGGAAATACGTGTATTGTAAAACCAAGTGAAGTGGCAGAAAACACGATGAATGCAATGGCTAAAATCATCAATGAGAATTTTCCTCAGGAATATCTTTTTGTTGCACAAGGAGGTGTGGATGAGATTACGGAGATTTTGAAATTCAAATTCGACAAGATATTTTTCACCGGAAGTACCAAAGTGGGACAAATCGTCTACGAAGCCGCAGCGAAAAATTTAACTCCTGTAACTCTGGAACTCGGCGGGAAAAGTCCGGTAATTGTAACCTCGAGTGCAGATTTTGATTTGGCTGCGAAAAGAATCGTTTGGGGAAAATTCCTCAATGCCGGCCAGACTTGCGTTGCGCCTGATTATATCTTGGTTGACGAAAAAGTGAGGGACAGTTTTCTGGATGCTTTAAAATCTCAGATACAGAAATTCAATTATCAGCCTAATTCTGAACACTATACGCAAATTATTAATCAAAGAAATTTTGAGCGCTTGGTTAAATATATTGATAAGCACAAAACCTATCTCGGCGGAAATAGCGATGCCGTAAAAAGATATATTGAACCTACAGTTTTACACAATATCGACTGGAATGATGCGGTAATGCAGGAAGAAATTTTCGGTCCGATTCTTCCGGTGATGACATTTAAAAATTTCAATGAAGCCTTATTAATGATTGCCGAAAAAGAAAAACCGCTTGCAGCATATCTTTTTACCAAAAATTCGGAGGAGAAAGAAAACTTCACCTCAAAAATATCTTTCGGAGGCGGATGTATTAATGATGTAGTCATGCATCTGAGTAACGAAAACCTGCCTTTTGGCGGTGTGGGAAGTTCCGGGATTGGTCATTATCACGGCAAATTCGGATTCAAAGCGTTTTCTCATCAGAAAGCAGTGCTTGAAAGAGCAACCTGGGGCGAACCGGATCTGAAATACCCACCGTACACCGAAAAAAAACTGAACTGGATCAAAAAACTTTTATAAAAAAAACCGGAATTAATTCCGGTTTTTCTTTTTATGATTTTGTGGCCCATTTCAGGAAGAATTCCTTCACCTTTTCGGTGCTGTAACCTTTTCCTTCCTCCAGAACAGCGCTGTCCTGCGTATGGATCATTTTTCCGTTCTGGTCTAAAACGACAAAAACAGGATATCCGAATTTCTCACCGGGATTATCATATTTCGCAAAAACTTTAGCATTTTTGTTCTCCGGAGAATAATTGAGATGATAATATAAATAATTGTCATCTACAACTTGCTTTAATTCGGGAGTTGTCTGTACAAAATTGTTGAACCTCAAGCACCAGATACACCAGTTTCCGCCCGCCTGAAGTATAATATTTTTGTTTTCCGCTTTAGCCTGTTTCACCAATTCAGCAATCTTGGCTTCCGCATTTTCTTCCGCATTATAAGGTTTGGGCAGTTTAGCTTTCTCTTCTGCTGCCGCTTTCTTTTTAGCTGCTGCAATGGCTGCGGAATCCATTTCAGGAGCCACCGATTCTGTCGCAACTTTGTCTGTGGATTTTACATCAGATTTTTGAGCACACGCCACTCCCGTAATGAGAAGTGATGACATTGCGAGTATTTTTAGGGAATTACTTTTCATTGAACTTAATTTTAGCAGTGCAAATTAACAAAAATAGCGCCATCAATCAAGTTTATAATTGCTAAATTTGCACACTGTATATGAATTTTCTATTTAAAATTATTCTTCTCTTTTCCAGACTTCCATTACAGGTTTTATATCTGTTTTCGGATGTGATTTTCTTTCTGATGTACCATCTGGTTGGTTACCGGAAGAAAGTGGTGACTGAAAATCTGAAGAAATCGTTTCCCACAAAATCCGCAAAAGAAATAAGTACGATCCGTAAGCGTTTTTACCGCAATTTTTCAGATTATATCCTTGAAACCTTTAAATCTTTTACGATTTCATCCACAGAACTTCGCGTACGCGTTCAGCATATCAATCAGGATGTTTTTCACGATGCTAAAGCTGAAAACAAAAATGTAATTCTTCTGGCCGGACATATTTTCAACTGGGAATGGTTCAACGCACTTGCGACGATTATTCCTCAGGAAAACTGTTTTCCGGTTTACAGAAAGGTACAGAACAGTTTCTGGGAAGAAAAGATCAGAGGAATCCGCAACAGTTTTGGCAATCAGGCTTTGGAAGCTAAGGAAGTGATTCGGCATATTTTCCGGAACAGAAACGACGGCAATTCTGTCTATATGTTCATTGCTGACCAAACACCGCATGTTTCTGAAGTGACGTATGGATTAAACTTCCTCAATCAAAAAACCCCTGCATTCGTCGGATACGACAAGCTTTCTACAAGAATGGATCTTGCGTTTGTTTTTTGCGAAATGAAGAAAGTAAAACGCGGTTATTATCAGATCAATTATTACCGAATTTATCCCGATGGAGAAAAATTTGTAGAGCACGAAGTGGTGAGGAAATTCCACAAAATGCTGGAAAATACTATTAATAAAAGACCCGACAATTATCTTTGGTCGCACAGACGTTGGAAATACCAGCACGCAATTAAAGTTATGGAAACTGGAATATAACAATCATACTTATCTGAATTGAAATTAGCAATCGCGATCTTAAACTGGAACGGGAAAAATTGGTTAGAAAAATTTCTTCCCAGTGTCATCTTGTATTCCGGTGATACAGAGATTTATGTGATCGAGAATGCTTCAACTGATGATTCTGTAGATTATTTACGCCAGAATTTTCCAAAGGTTAAAATTATTTACAACACCAAAAACAATGGTTTTGCAGGCGGTTACAATGATGGTTTAAAACATATTCATGCAGATATTTACTGCCTCCTGAATTCCGATGTGGAAGTAACCCCAAACTGGATCGATCCTGTTCTGAATTTATTTAAAAACGACCCAAAAATTGCCGCAGTTCAGCCAAAAATTCTGGATTACAACCGTAAAAATTTCTTCGAATTTGCAGGCGCTGCCGGTGGTTTTATCGATAACCTGGGTTATCCTTACTGCCGCGGACGGATCTTTGAATCAATAGAAGAAGACAAAGGACAATACAATGATGAAACCGAGATTTTCTGGGCTTCGGGCTGCTGTTTATTCATCCGGGCTGAAGATTTTTGGAATCGGAAGGGGTTTGACGAAAGATTTTTTGCCCATCAGGAAGAAATCGATTTGTGCTGGCGTCTGAAAAATGACGGTAAGAAAATTTTCTACACCGGGAAATCTACAATTTATCATGTAGGCGGCGGAACTTTAAATAAACAGAGTGCCCAAAAAACATTTCTGAACATGCGGAATAATCTTACTATGCTGGTAAAGAATCTCCCACTTCCTGCGCTGTTCTGGGTTATTTTTTCAAGGTTGATATTAGATGGTGCCGCAGCTTTATACTTCGCTTTCCAAAACGGTTTTCCCCATCTCTGGGCGGTTTTGCGCGCGCATTTCAGTTTTTATTCTCAACTTCCGGGAACAATTCGGCTTCGCGGCAAAAACCAAATAAAAAAATACCACAATTATAAATGGTTGATTTTCAAGCATTTTATTTAATGTGAAATTTTTCACCGTCACAACGTGGTGAATTACAATCAACTTCCCGTGACTTTAATTTCAAATAAATTGCATTACATTTATAGTAATGAATTTCGATTTATATTTTGTGCTGACCATTATCGCAGTTATCATTCTGGTCATCGGTCTGCTGATTTACTTTTTTCAGCATAAATTCTTTTTCCAGCCGGAGAAACTTCCACCAGATTTTAAATTCGCTTATGAACATTTAAAAGCGGAAGAGAAAACAGTGGAACCTGAGCCGGGCGCAAAAATTAATTACCTCCATTTTCAGGTTGATCATCCGAAAGGAGCCGTGATTTATCTGAAGGGAAATACAAAGAGTATCAAGGGTTGGGGGAAATTTGCCATAGATTTTACAAGACTGGATTACGAGGTAATTATGATGGATTACCGAGGTTTTGGGAAAAGTACAGGGAAACGAAATGTCGAAGCCATGAAACGCGATTCCCAGTTCATTTATGACATCGTGAAAAATGAATTTTCTGAGGAAAAAATTGTGGTCTATGGCAGGTCACTCGGTTCCGGATTTGCAGCAAGGTTAGCGTCGAAGAATAATCCGCGTCTCTTGATTCTCACTTCGCCACTATACTCTCTGCTGCGCACCATTCACCGTTATTTGCCATTTATGCCTGCAAAACCATTTCTTCGTTACAATCTGCCAACATTTCAATATCTGAAAAATGTGCGCTGCCCCATCAAAATCATCCACGGCAGCGACGACAGGCTGGTCCCCATTAAAACTGCCGTAGATCTTTCGGAAATAAATCCCCGGCTGACAAGACTTTATGTAATTTTGGGCGCAGGGCATATCAATGTGCATCAATTTGAAGAGTACCACCGCGTTATGGAAGAAATATTCGAGAACCGAAAAATCTTCCTCGACACCGAAAAAACGAGCTTAAATGTGAGCCACAGAGCCTGACAATTGCGTTAACTCCGCACAATTCAATTATATTTGTGCAAAATTTATTACTTTTTAATGGAACTGATTATCATTATATTTCTCATTTTGCTGAATGGCATTTTTTCAATGTCTGAAATGTCACTCGTCTCCTCCCGAAAATTCAAACTTGAAAATGCCGGAAAGAAAGGAAGTTCAGGCGCAAAAAAAGCTTTGGAACTTTCGGAACATCCCACTAAATTCCTTTCGACGGTGCAAATCGGAATAACACTCATCGGAATTTTACTCGGGGTTTATTCCGGAGAAAACCTGACAACTGACTTCCAGAATTTCTTAAGCACTTTCCCGCTTATTGAACCTTACTCCAAAACATTGGCAACCGCCGGAATCGTTATATTTATCACTTATCTTTCCATACTTCTGGGCGAACTTCTACCCAAAAGAATTGCGATGACCCATCCGGAAAGCATCATCACTATGGTTGCAAAGCCTATGGATGTTCTTTCAAAAATAACTTCACCTTTTGTATGGCTCTTAAGTACATCTAACAATCTTCTTCTTAAACTGATGGGTATTAAAAGCAATTCCGACAGTATCATTACCGAAGAAGAAATAAAATCAATTGTTAAA
>JAANMY010003968.1_pt1 | contig 11671 bp, 11 predicted proteins | sample 7279691 | NCBI WGS metagenome assembly JAANMY01 (sample SAMN14094543, study PRJNA606508) | bioreactor metagenome | isolation source: A lab-scale SPAN reactor treating ammonium-rich wastewater day 388 | place: Ireland: Galway | collected 2018-02-07
GCGCCATAGGCGGCCAGCCCGCCGAAGACCAGCGCGGACAGCGCCAGATAGCGGGTGCCGGGCTGCTCCAGCGCATCGCCCAAGGCCAGCATCAGCCCCCAGATCACCGCGCCCATGACGGCGGAGGCGGCGCAGATGCGGGGCAGGCGGTGGCGGAAGCGGTCGTCAAGCGCGGCCGCCTCGCCAAAGGCGCGGGTGCCGCGCCACAGCTGCGCCGCCATGGTCCAGCCGGCGATGGTGGTGCCCCAGGCGGCGGCGGAAAAGCCGATGAAGGGCGCAAGCCCCAGCGCCACCACCGCATTGACCACCATGGACCAGACCGCGAAGCGGAACGGGGTGCGGGTGTCCTCGCGCGCGAAATACAAGGGTTGCAGCACCTTTTGCAAGACAAAGGCCGGCAGCCCCAGGCCATAGATCGCCAGCGCCAGCGCGGTCGGGCCGACATCGGCGGTCAGGAAGGCGCCGCGCCGGAACAGCACCGAGATCAGAGGATAGGCCGCGATGACCAGCGCCACGGCCGCCGGAACGGTCAGGAACAGCGCAAATTCCGCGGCGCGGTTATAGGCATGGCGGCCGCCGCCGGTGTCGCCGTTCTTCAGCCGGCGCGAGATGTCGGGCAGCAGCACGATGCCGATGGCGATGCCGACGACACCCAAGGGCAGCTGATACAGCCGGTCGGCATTGGTCAGCCAGGCGATGCCGCGGTCGAAGAACGAGCCGACCTGGCGGCCGACCAGCAGGTTGACCTGCACCACGCCGCCCGCCAGCACCGCGGGCGCCGCCACGGCCAGCAGCCGGCGCATGTCCGGCGACAGCCGCGGCCGGCGCAGGCGCAGCGCAAAGCCCATGCGCTTGGCCGCCCACCAGACGGTGAAAAGCTGTGCCAGCCCGGAGATCGGCGTGGACCAGGCCATGGCCAGCCCCATGTCCCAGCCATGGCGATCCGCCAGCAGCATGGCCGCGATCAGGATGAAGTTCATCAGCACCGGCGCGGCCGCCGCCGCCATGAAGCGCCCGCCCGCGTTCAGCAGCCCCGAGAGCAGCGCCGTCAGCGAGATGAACAGGATATAGGGAAAGCAGATCCGGCCATAGATCACCGCCAGGTCGAAGCGCTCGTCGCCCTGAAAGCCCGCCGCCTGCATCAGCACCAGCCAGGGCATGGCGATATGCGCGATCAGCGAGACCGCCAGGACCACCGTGGCCAGCCCGGCGAAGGCTTCCTCGGCAAAGCCGCGCGGGTTCTCGCCGCTTTCCAGCCGCTTGGCGAACATCGGCACGAAGGCGGTGTTGAAGGCGCCCTCGGCAAAGAAGCGGCGGAACATGTTGGGCAGGGTGAAGGCGACGATATAGGCCTGCGCCACCGGGCCGGTGCCCAGGTAGGCCGCGATCATCACGTCGCGCACGAAGCCCACGACGCGGCTGGCCAGAGTCCATGCCCCCACCGAGAGAAAGCCCCGGATTAGTCTGATCGGTTGCATCCCCTGTCCCTCAGAACGATCCGCCCAGCGGGCGCTCGGCGCGTTCGGCGCGTTCGGCGCGCTCGGCCCCGTCCTTGATCGCCTGGCGCAGCTTCTTTTCCAGTGCTTCGCGGCGGCCCGGCTGGTGCAGCTTCAGCCCGAACATGTCCTTGACATAGAAGGTGTCGACCACCTGCGCGCCGAAGGTGGCGATCACGGCGCTGGCGATCTGGATGTGGTTGTCGGCCAGGGTCCGGGTCAGGTCGTAGAGCAGGCCGGGCCGGTCGCGGGTATCGACCTCGATCACCGTATAGACATCGGAGGCCTCGTTGTCGAAGGTGACATGGGTCGGGAAGCGGAAGGCGGCCTCGCGCTTCTTGGGCTTGTCGCGGCCGGCCAGGGCCTCGCGCGCGACGATCTCGCCGCCCAGGGTGCGCTGGATCATGGTGCGCAGCCGCGGCAGCCGGTCGGCGGCATAGGGATGGCCGTCCGCGTCCTGCAACCAGAACACCGCGGTCGCGAAACCGTCCTTGGTGGTATAGGTGCGCGCATCGACGATATTGGCGCCCACCAGCGCCAGCGCCCCCGCCATGCGCGAGAAGATGCCGGGATGGTCGGCCAGCACGAAGGCCGCCCGCGTCGCGTCGCGGTCGGTGTCGGGATGCAGGTCGGTGCGGATCTCGTCCTCGCCCAGATCCTTGAGCATCTCGGCAAAGACATATTGCGTCTCGGTCGGCAGGCCCGGCCAATAGTTGTCGTAATGCCGGCCCAGCTCGGCCTTGATCGCCCTGGGCTCCCAGCCCTTGGCGGTCAGCAGGTGGCGCAGCGACCGCTTGGCCTCGCCGATGCGCTTGTCGCGGTTCAGCTCCTCGAGGCCGTTTTCCAGCGCCAGCTTGGTTTCCTGGTGCAGCTTGCGCAGCAGCATCGCCTTCCAGTTGTTCCAGGTGCCGGGGCCGACGCCGCGGATGTCGCAGACGGTCAGCACCAGCAGCATGTCCAGCCGCTTGGTGGTCTTGACCGCCTTGGCGAAGTCGCGCAGCGTGCGCGGATCGGCGATGTCGCGCTTCTGCGCCACGTCCGACATCAGCAGGTGGTTGCGGATCAGCCATTCGATGGTCTCGATCTCGTCCGCCGGCAGGCCGAAGCGGGTGCAGATGCGCCGCGCCAGCCGCGCGCCCAGGATCGAGTGATCCTCGGCCCGGCCCTTGCCGATGTCATGGAGCAGCACCGCCAGGTAGATCACCCGCCGGTTCACCTTGCCCTTCATGATCTTGCTGACCACGGGCAGATCCTCGGCATCCTCGCCGCGCTCGATGGCGGCCAGGGCGGCGACGCATTGGATCAGGTGCTCGTCCACCGTGTAGTGGTGATAGACGTTGAACTGCATCATCGCCACCACCGGCGCGAATTCGGGGATGAAGGCGGCCAGCACCCCCAGTTCGTTCATCCGCCGCAGCGAGCGTTCGGGGTTGCCGTGCTTGAGCAGCAGGTCGAGGAAGATCCTGACCGCCTCGGGGTCCGAGCGCATGCGGTCGTCGATGCTGTCCAGGTTGGCCGCGACGGCGCGCATGGCGTCGGGATGGATCAGGATGCCGGTCCTGAGCGCCTCTTCGAAAAGCCGCAGGATGTTCAGCGGGTCGGACAGGAACTGCCGCTCGTCGGCATAGGTCAGCCGCCCCCGGTCCATCCGGAAACCGGCGCGGACGCGGCGCCGGCGCTGGAACAGGATGTTCATGATCGGCGCGCGATAGAGGTGGCGGGCCTCCAGCGCGACCAGAAAGACCCGCGTCAGCTCGCCCACGCGGGTGGCGTGCAGGAAATAGTCCTGCATGAAGATCTCGACCGCGCGCCGGCCGCCCAGGTCGCGATAGCCCATGCGGCGGGCGACCTCGACCTGCATGTCGAAGGTCAGCTGGTCCTGCGGCCGCCCGGCGATCAGGTGCAGGTGGCAGCGCACCGCCCAGAGGAAATCCTCGGCCTGCCAGAAGGTCAGGTGCTCCTCGCGGGTGAAGAAGCCCAGGTCGACCAGTTCGACGGCGCGGTCGACCCGGTGGATGTATTTCGCGATCCAGTAGAGGGTCTGCAGGTCGCGCAGCCCGCCCTTGCCCTCCTTGACGTTCGGCTCCAGCACGTAGCGCTGGCCGCCCTGGCGGCGGTGGCGTTCGGCGCGCTCGGCCAGCTTGGCCTCGATGAACTCGGGCACGGTCTTGTCGAAAAGCTCGGCCCACAGCCGGTCGCGCAGGATTTCGGCGGCGGCGGCATGGCCGCAGATCAGCCGATGCTCCAGCAGGCTGGTGCGGATGGTGATGTCGCCGGCGCCCAGCCGCAGGCAATCGTCGATCGAGCGGGTGGACTGGCCGATCTTCAGCTTCAGATCCCAAAGCATGTAGAGCATCGATTCCACGACGCTCTCGGCCCAGCCGCTGACCTTCCAGGGCGTCAGGAACAGCAGGTCCACGTCGGATTGCGGCGCCATCTCGGCCCGGCCGTAGCCGCCGATGGCCAGCACCGCCAGCCGCTCGGCATCGGTCGGGTTGAGCAGCGGATGCAGGATCGTGGTGGCGACATGGTGGATCGCCGCGACGGTGGCGTCGGTCAGGCTGGCGATGGCGCGCACCGTCTCGCGCGCGGCGCGGGGATGGGACATGAAGCCCGCCGCGATGTCGCCCATGGCGGCGCTGCGGGCCTGGGCGAGGATGGCGACGGTGCGCGCGCGGATCTCGCGCGGCTCGGCGATGCCGCTCAGCGCCTCGGTCAGCGCGGGCAGGAAGCTTTCGGGGCTGAACAGGGAATGCGCCCCAGGCAGGGCCGGGGCGCTTTGCGGCAGGCTGTCGGTGTCCTTGGCGCTCAAGATCAGAACCCGAAGCCGCCGAAGCTGCGCGGTGCGGGATCCAGCACCACCACCTGGCCGCCGCGCACGGTGGCGACCGACAGCGCGCGCTCGTTGGTGCCGTCGCGCTTCAGCCGGAAGGCGCCCGAGACCCCGGCGAAGCCCGCGCTCTGCGTCAGCCCCGAGGTGGTCAGCGCATTGCGGTTGCCCGCCCGCACCAGCGCCGCGATCGCGGCCACGCCGTCATAGGCCAGCGAGCCCAGCTCATGCGGCGTCTCGCCATAGGCGGCGCGATAGCGCTGGTCGAACTGCGCCTTCATCGTGGTGTCGGGAATGGCGAACCAGCCGCCCTGCACGCCGCGCAGCTGCAACCGGGCCGAGGGCTGGTCCCAGCGCGTCAGCCCCATCATCTGCACCGTGGCCGAGGTGACGCCGGCATCGGCCAGCCTGTCGGTCAGATAGGGCAGCACCGCGCCCTGGTTCGCGGTCAGGAAGACCGCATCGACATTGCCCGACAGCGCCGCCTGGGTGACGTTCGGCACGATGGCGTCGATGCCGGACTGGGACAGCGGATGCACCGCCGTCCCGGCCAGGGTGGCGCCGTTGCTGCGGATCGCCCGCTCGATGGCGCGGGCGCCGACCTGGCCGGCGGTGTCGTCCTCGGCCACCATCAGGATGCGGCGCTTGCCGTTCCTGACGCCGTATTTCACCAGCCGGTCGGCGACGTTGTCGAAGGTATTGCCCAGCACGAAGACATTGCCGCCGGCGATGTCGGTATTGTTCGAGAAGGACAGCACGTTCACGCCCTGGGGCGCCATGGCATTGCCGACCGCATTGGCGCTGTCGGCGAAAAGCGGGCCCAGGATGATCTTGGCGCCCTCGGCCACCGCGCGGTTGGCCATGGCGACCGCGGTGCCCGGCTCGGAGCCCGCATCATAGATACGCAGGTCGATGGTGGCGCCGCGCGCATCGGCCGCCGCCATCTTCGCGGAATTGCCGAGCGAACGCGCGAGCCAGTCCAGGTCCGCGCTTCCCGTGCCGCCCGGCACCAGCAGCGCCACCTGCACCGGCTGCGAGGGGTCGATGCTCTGGCCGGTCTGCGGGCCCGAGGCCCCCATCTCGATCGGCTGGCAGGCGGCAAGCGCCAGGGCGGAAAGGACAGCTCCGACGCGCGCAAGCGGGCGGCGCAGGTCGAAGGCGCCGCGGATCGTTTTCAGGACGGTCATGGCGTGATTCCCTGTTGGATCGAGGCTGGGGGTTTGATGGGGGCAGGTTATTGGCATATTCGGGACATGGCAACTTGCCCCGGCAGAACGAAAGGGACCGCGATGGAGGATGGCGCCAGCACAACCGGGACGGGCGCGCGGCCGCTTTCCCTGACCGTCTCGGCCGCGTCGCCCGAACCGGGGCTCTACCTGGTCGCGACCCCGATCGGCTCGGCCAGGGACATCACGCTGCGCGCGCTCGACGTGCTCAACACCGCCGATGTCCTGGCCGCCGAGGATACCCGCAACCTGCGGCATCTTATGGATATTCACGGCATCCCGGTGCGCGGCCGCCGCATCCTCGCCTATCACGACCACAACGCCGACCGGCAGCGCCCGGCGATCCTGGCCGCCCTGGCCGAGAGGCGGTCGGTGGCCTATGCCTCGGACGCGGGCACGCCGCTGGTCGCCGATCCCGGCTACCGGCTTGCGCGGGATGCCGCCGAGGCGGGCTTTGCGGTCCGGGCGTTGCCCGGCCCCTCGGCGGCCCTGGCGGCGCTGTCGGTCTCGGGCCTGCCCAGCGACCGGTTCCTGTTCGTGGGCTTTCCCCCGGCCGCCGGCGGGGCGCGGCGCAGCTGGATCGAAAGCTGGCGCAAGGTCGATGCGACGGTGATCGTCTTCGAAAGTCCCAGGCGCGTTAAGCAACTGTTGGGAAATTTGTGCGAAGCTGAGGCGAATCGGCTTACGGTGATCTGCAGGGAACTGACGAAGAAATTCGAAGAGGTGATGCGCGGCACGGCGGCGGAACTGCTGGAACGGATCCCGCCCGAAGGGTTGCGCGGCGAAATCGTGGTGCTGTTCGGGCACCCCGAGCCGGTCGCAGCCGACGAGGGCAGCTTGCGCGAGGCCCTGGCGGGTCTGCTGGACAGGCTGCCGGTGAAGGAGGCGGCGGCAGAGGTGGCGGCGCGGTTCGGACGTCCCCGGCGTGAAATCTACGCGCTGGCGCTCGAGATGAAGAAGGAGCATGAATGAGGTTCGAAAGGATTTCCGGCGGGACGCCGGTTCCGGCCCTGGACATGAAGGCCCGGCAAGGTGCCGTTGCCCATTCCGCCGGCCGTTTCGCCGAGGAATCGGTGACGCGGGAATATCGCCGGCGCGGTTACGAGGTCATGGCGGAACGCTGGCGCGGGCGGGGCGGCGAAATCGACCTGATCTTGCGCAAGGATGACGAATATGCCTTCGTCGAGGTCAAGAAGTCGCGCTTTCACGCCGGGGCGGCGGAGCGGATCGGTGCGCGGCAGATCGCGCGGATCTGCAATGCGGCGCTGGAATATTGCGGCCGCTTGCCTTCCGGGTTGCTGACCGCGATGCGTTTCGATGCCGCCCTTGTCGATCAGTTCGGGCGCGTCGAGATCATCGAGAACGCCTTTGGCTCGAATTGAAGGTCGATGAGGTTTTCCGACCCCCAAGGATCGCTTCCCGTCGCATCTGTCCGACCCGGATCGCAGCGGCAAGCTGGCCTCATGGTACGATGAAGGACCGCGGTGCCTGCGTCGCGCGGCGGCGAGGGACAGGGCTCACATGCGGTGGAGAGGCGATGCATGTGTCTTGATGCGTGCGGGACGAGATGCCCTCGACGAGACCGCGCAGGAAAATGCCCCGGTCATGCTTTGCCAGAAGCTTGGATAGGGTGGATGGCGATCAGGGTTTTCCGGCGGTTGAAGCGTCGAAACTCCATCTGGATCATGCATCTCGCTGGCCGCCCAGGATGACACCGGTTACGTCGATGAAATTACACCATGCTTGCGGACGCTAACGAGTAATGCCCGTCTCCGAGTATCAGACACGAGCTTCATTGCCCTAAGATTCAGCTAGCGTGGCTTTGTTGCGTTATTCGGGTTTAGGTCGAACTTATCCCTTTCCTTTCTCTCGTCAGCGCATGCGAACGGTCTCCGGCGAGCCGAGTGACGCGAAGCGGTTCATGAGTGCTATTCGGATCTGAACCTCTGCATCCTGCCGGTCGAAGTCTCTCGCCATGATGCGCTCACCCAGGAGCTTGAGACAACGCATCTTGACCTCTACGCAACTTCGTCGGTGATAGCCTGACCATTTCTTCCAGTTGGCCCGTCCGAAGCGTTTGCAGGCAAGTAGCGCTTCGTTTCGCGCCTATAGGCCTAGATCATCCCCCTTCCAGGTGCGGGCATTTCGGCGCGGCGGTATGATGGCTTCAGCGCCTCGGGCCGCGATGGCGGCGTGGCAGCCTTTGGTGTCGTAGATTCCATCGGCGGTGACGCTGCCGATCTGCTCCTCCGGCGGTATCTGCACCAGCAGGTCGGGCAGAACCGATGCATCTCCGATGCGGTTTCTAGTCATCTCGACCGCCCGCACTTCCAACTTATCAGCATCAATACCGATGTGGATCTTGCGCCACTGGCGACGGCGGCTGGCCCCGTGCTTGCGGACCTGCCACTCGCCTTCTCCAGAGAACTTGATGCCAGTGCTGTCCACCAGAAAATGCAGCGGCCCGGACGCCGCGCGATACGGGATCTGCACCTTGAGGTGCTTCTGCCTGCGGCAGAGTGTCGTGTAATCCGGCACCGGCCAGTCGAGCCCGGACAGGTTCAGAAGGCTCTCCAGGAACCCCGTCGTTTGCCGGAGCGGCAACCCGAACAGCACCTTGATTGAGAGGCAGAATTGTATGGCCGCCACCGAAAACCTCCCAGGATGACCCGCCTTGCCGCTCGGGACCGCGAACCAAGCCATCTCCGGGTCAAACCAAACCATCAGGGAGCCACGGCGCTTCAGGGACCGACTATAGCTGGACCAATTCGTCGTTCGGAAACCAGGGATGGGTTTGCTCATGGACAACCTAACCCGCTGACTCAAAAACATGAATCCATCAACCAAGGGGAAGTGCAACAAAGCCGCTCTGCGCGGCACAATATGCCTTCGGGGAGATGTGTGCGATCATCCTGCGGGCCATCAAGCAGGCACTGACGGAAGGCGCTTCGGTCCTGCAGATCAGCCATTTCGCCGAGGCGTATCGCTTGCGCTATGACTGCGTTCCGGCCCTGAACCCGTTCCTGTCAGATAATTATCTTGCTGTGTCCGCACCGCGCTCGGTTCCCAGCCAGACGCCCGCCAAGAAGCGGCGGAGGGGATTATGACCTTCCTGTCCCGTCTGCCAATCTCCCTTTCCGCGAAACCGGGAGAGCCCGCATTTTCGTTGCTGGCGCGGAATACCGAGGCGAATGGCCGCCGCACCCTGGCCGAATTCTGCACCGCTGTGGGCATGGAGAAGAATCCGCTCTGCGCCGGCGATCCCGGGCAGGTTGCGCAGCTTGCCGCTCTGACCGGCTCCGACTGTGCCGAGCTGCTGGCGCAATCGCCACGCCAGATCGACCGGAAATACACCGATCTTCTCGGGCAGCGGTTTCTGACAGATCCATCCGAAAGGACGATCTTGCCATCTGTCCCGCCTGCTGGATCGACCAGGGGCGGGGCAGCCGGATGGATGCTGCAGAACTGGCAATCCACGCGAATTGGCTGCCCCGCATGCTGTCGAGTTGCGCGAGACATGGCGTTGCGCTGCTGTCCTTGCCCTATCGCGACTACACGACCTGCTACGATCCGCCGGCCCGTTGCCGCGCTGATCCGAACTGGCTTCACAGGTTGGAGGACATGATCGTCGAGCAGCGGCTGTCCCGTTTCGAGCGGGCCGTTCTGTGACAGCTTAATGGGCAGAGCGCCTGCCCGTGGCTGCCCGATCTGCAGATCGACGTTCTCGAGCGCTGGTGCCTCGGGACGATGACGCAGCTCGGCGGGCAATCCCCGGTCGAACTGGATACCGAGACGCAGGGCCAGCTGATCGACGAGGGCTTTGCCATTACCCTGGCGGGCCACGACGCCATCCAGTCTGCCGTCGACAAGGCGCTTGGCAAGTTCCAGATCCGATTGTCGGCGGCATGGCTGCATGGCTGGGCATTGCAGTCGGCCAATCCCGAAGAGTGTGGCGCGCTGCGCAGGCTGATGCGCCAGATGGGTCGGGATCAGGGGCAATATTGCCTGCTCAGCGTCACGCCTGCGGGTCGGTGCGACGTGCACACCGCTATTGGAAAGGCTGCCAAGGCAGGGGCGGTTGTTTCCTGCCCTGACGGTCTCGATCGTCACCAAGCGGTTTGCCACGATGAGGGAGGCGCTGGGGCTGGATCGTCCCGGTATCGTGTTCCATTCCACCCGGAAGTGGTTCGTGACGCAGTGCGAGTGGGCAGGGGTGCCGGAGCATTTCACGGCATCCATCGTTGGCCACCAATCGGCGCGGTCGGAAAACAGGATGACCTATGGTATCTATTCCGCCGGGATCAGCGACGAACAGAAGCGCGAGATCGTCGAGAAGGTGGGGTTGCCATGCCTCTAGTTCCCGACATTGACGAGTTCGAGGAGCGGGCCGCTATCATGGAATATGATGGCGGTCTTTCTCGTTCCATGGCCGAGGATCGGGCAGCGCAGGAGCAGGGTTTCCGGGATGCCGCCCAGTTCCGTGAAGCCCTCGCCTATTACCTGCACACCGGACGTCTGGGAGGTTGGGATGACTGAACCCCTTGAAGTCTATCCTCTGGTGTTTTCCGGGGGGCGGTGGTGGCTGCCCTATGGCCACGAGGCTGATGCTGAATCCCTGTCGCGCGTGTTTGGCAGCGATTGCTCGGTGGTCTTCATTGGGCCGGGTGGTGGCAGCCTCGCCTATGACGTGACGGACGAGGGGGAGGAGGTGGTCAGGCTTGACGATGAGGGCTGGCTACCCCTTGCCCGTGCTGTCCTTGCCCCGTGGCAGAAGCAGGCAATTCAACTGGTCATGGATGCCATCGACAGCATGTAAAAAATTTCCTCGGCGGCTTTGGTCGCCGGGGAGCACCACTTTTCTTTTTTTATCGTCACCTTATCTATGACGCCCACGACGGAGACGGGACGGGATGCAGGAAGAGCCACCGAACGAACCAGCACTAGAAGCAGCACCGCAGGAGATCATCTTTGACTCGCAGCATTCCCGGCCTTTGGACACCGCCGTCTGGACGGAAGACCCCGCCTTGATTGGTCTGGTGCAGGAGATCTGGGACGAACACCTTGCTGCTGATGAGGCAGGAAAGCAGAAAGGTGGCAAGAAACCCGCGCGGCCCTATATCGAACAGCTCCGGGTGCTGGTGACGGCGCTTTATCTGGTGTGGCGGGAGGACCCCCTTCTCTGTTTGGGTATGCCTTTCTCGGAAGGAGCCTGGAGCAGCAAATCCCGGTATAATCTTTTGGCGTTGACCAAGCATGTGGTGGTGCTGGTGAAGCGGTTGAATGCTGCTGGATTGGTACGAGTATCGACTGGAAGCTATGCCGCCCCCGGAGCCAAGGGAAACAGGACGAGCAGAATCCAGGCCAGCACGGTACTGCAAAAGCGATTCGAGGAGCTGATCGTCAATCAGAAAGCGATCTGCACAGTCCCAGCAGAATGCATCATCCTGAAAACGATATCGGGAAAAGCAGCAAGGCTATCGAGTACGAGGACACCGATGACACTCGTCGCATGAGGTTGGAAGGTCACGGCCTATAACGATCTTCTGACACGAACCTTCATCGACCTTGACCTGCCCCCCGGTCGTCCCTCGTTCATAACGAGAGTCCTTTGGGTTGATATTGGTTGGTTTCGGGTTGGGCAAGCGGGTCGGGCGCGGAGCCCCCAGTTTGCTCAAGCGCCCTGCGCGCTTCTGCCGGGGTCTGGTTGCCGAGCGAGGAATGCGGCCTGACGTGGTTGTAGTCGTAGCGCCAGAGGGCCAGCTTTCGGCGGGCATCGGCCAGGCTTTCGAAGATCTCCTCGTTGAGGCATTCGTCGCGCAGGCTGCCTTTGAATGACTCGATGTAGCCATTTTGCCGGGGCTTGCCCGGATCGATATAATGCCATTCGACGCCGGCCTCGTTGGCCCACTTCAGGATCGCCTTGCTGGTGAACTCGGTGCCCCTCCTCGGGAAAACGATCCCCCGGATCGTTTTCTGATCCTCGTCGATCACTGACGACACAGGCCGGCTTGCCGTAGATCCTGTGACCTGCCCCTGAACTTTCATCCAGCCGCGACCGGAGCCCGGTTAGTGTTTACGCCAATTGGCGCAGGTTGAGCAATCGCCCGACGCGCGGAGCT
>JAANMY010003971.1_pt1 | contig 11657 bp, 11 predicted proteins | sample 7279691 | NCBI WGS metagenome assembly JAANMY01 (sample SAMN14094543, study PRJNA606508) | bioreactor metagenome | isolation source: A lab-scale SPAN reactor treating ammonium-rich wastewater day 388 | place: Ireland: Galway | collected 2018-02-07
GATCAACAACATCCTCTTGTAAACCATCTATTGTTGAATATTCATGAACTACTCCGCTAATGCTGACTTTGGTTGGTGCACAACCAGGAATGGAAGATAGCAATACTCTTCGCAACGCATTACCCAAAGTATAGCCAAAACCATGCTCAAAAGGCTCCATTACGACCTTCGCATGCAAAGGTGAAATATTATGTACCTCTACAATCCTAGGTGTCAGAAAACTATTCGATGACATAAATACGCCAATATATAAAAAAGTGCCAACTACTTGGAATAAAGTTCCACAACTAAAGATTCGTTAATTGTCGAAGATAAATCACTACGCTCAGGCTTACTCTTATAAAGGCCCTTGAGGTTATCAAAATCCACCTCCAGCCAAGATGGAATGCTACGACGTTTGGCTGCCTCGATAGAAGCTTTGATTCTCAAATAGCTCTTTGCATGTTCAGCAATTTCAATAAGATCACCAGGCTCAACTAAATGAGATGGGATATTTGCTCTTTTTCCGTTCAATAGAACGCAGTTATGCCTTACTATCTGCCTTGCTTCTGATCTGGAAGATCCAAATCCCATATTATAGGCGACGTTATCAAGACGGCTTTCCAGAAGCTGTAATAAATTGTCACCTGTAACACCTTTTTGTTTATCAGCTCGCTTATAAACATTACGGAACTGGTTCTCAAGCAGTCCATAAATTCTTCTTATTTTCTGCTTTTCCCTGAGCTGCACTGCGTAATCAGACAACCTTACCTTCTTTTGTCCATGTTGCCCAGGTGGATAATTCCTTCGTTCTATGGGGCACTTATCACTAAAACACTTATCCCCCTTGAGAAACAGCTTTTCACCTTCACGACGACACTGACGACACTTTGGATTTATATTTCTGGCCACAAATTTTCTCCTTCTTAGATACGACGTTTCTTAGGCGGCCTACATCCATTGTGAGGTATGGGTGTCACATCGGTTATGCTGGTAATTTTAAAACCTGTAGCGTTGAGAGCTCGTACAGCAGAGTCACGACCCGGCCCGGGCCCTTTTACTCTTACCTCCAAATTTTTAACGCCGTATTCCAGCGCTGCCACGTAGTTGGCCACTTCGCGGAGATCATCCGGACTGCGTTCGACCGCCACCCCCGCCTCGGCCGCCAGCAGTTCCCCTAGCGTGGACTGCGTCCCCTCGATGCGGCTCGAAAAGACGGCCTCGCGCCGCACAAACAGCCGGATCAACAGGTGCGGGTTTGGCAGATGCCGTCCTTCTCCCGCAAGCCGACCCAGCCGTGCGTCAGCGTCGGAGAGCGACCGCACGAGCCCCGGAGACCAGTCGATCTTCGGGGGCAGGGGGTGTGGATGAAAGGCCCGATAGCCTCGGCCCGTCTCGCGCCACACGCCGGCGCCACTGGCCTTCGCCTCCCTAGCCATGCCGAAACGTACCCAGGGCTTATTTCATTTGCAAGATAATGAATGAAATAACGATGACGGCTGTTTCAATCTGCGGCACCCGCCGTTTCTACGTTTTTCCGCCACCTCCCTCCGGCCCCACGGGGCCCGGACAACGATCTGACAAAGGACGAGCACCCCAACCCACACAGGAACGACACATGAGAGGATTACTGGACAAGAACACCGTGCTGGTGCTGAACCGGCTATGGCAGGCGATCGGGACCAAGACCCCGGCGCAGGCCTTCTGCATGATGGCCGCCGGCGCGGCCACCGCCCTGGACATTCGGGGCGAATCGGAGATGTCCCCGGTTGGATGGACCGAGTGGCTCGCGCTCCCCGTGCGTCCGGGCGACAACGCCGTGCTCACGGTGCGCGGCCCGATCCGCTGCCCGACGGTCATCATCGCGATCAACCCCGACTTCGTCCCGCGCCGGCGGCCCACGCTCTCCTCGAGGGCGATCCGCGAGCGGGACAACGAGACGTGCCAGTACACGGGCCGCAGGCTGCCTCGGGGCCGCGGCACCATCGATCACGTGATCCCGCGCCATCAGGGTGGCCGGACCACGTGGGAGAACTGCGTGCTCTGCGACGAGGCGGTCAACTCCGCCAAGGCCAACCGCACGCCCGAGCAGGCCGGCCTCAAGTTGCTGCGCCGACCCAAGGCCCCGCCCGAGATCCCGGTCTGGGCCACGATTCGCAACGAGCACGGTGTGCCGGAGTGGGAACCGTTCCTGCTGCGTCGGCGCGGCTAGGATGCTGTCGGCTGCAAGATCAAGAGGTGCCCCTCCCGGCAGATGCAACAAACGCTCAAATTGCGCCGAAATTCCCGGTGCGGGTGCAAAATCAACTGCACGTTGTGCAAAATCAGAAGTCATTGCGGCAGAGTGGCTGGCATCGCGCCGATTGTGGGCCGTGCGCTCGGGAAGGGCCAATTTTTCATTTCTGCGAAGTCCGGCGGGTGGATGAATCTCGGGAGGAGGGCACCGAAGGCCATGGACGCTAATCGACCGTCGACCTCGAGGTCTCCGAAGGGGTTCCTGGGCTCTGGACTGTGCTGCTCGAAAATCTCGATCGGTCCGCTCATGCACTCCAATCCCCCTCGGTCGGTGGACAAGGACGCTGATCGCTCACAATCCAGTGATCCCTGGTGACGTCCACGACAGGTTGGGGTCAGGGGGATCAAGTGCATAGCCAGATGCGCCAAAATTCCTGCCGCGGGTGCAAAATCAATCACACACGCTGCAAAATCAGAAGTGCCTGTGGGAGAGGAGGTCGCGTGGTGACGGTCGTGGGCTGCGCCTCCGAGACGGGCGGATCTCTCACATTTCCGAAGTCCGGACGAGTACTAGACCACTTTCAGGCATTCGGCGGAGTCCGGAGGCTAGGAGTCATGACTGCTATGATCGCCGTCCCGATGTAGTGGACCCACTGCTGCAACGGCCCCGCGTGGCCCATCTCAGCCGCCTGAGTGGCAATGGCATACCACTGTTGGGGGTGGGAGAGCCAGTGACGTAGCCGTTCGAAGCACCCCGAATGCCTCAGGTCATATGGATCGAGATCTCCCGCATCGGCAAGCACCTTCGCAAGAATTCGGTGGAACTTCCGGCCATCGATAATACGACGACCGCGCCAATCGCGCCCCCAGATCGATGCGAGAGTAGGCCAAAGACTATCTAGGTCTGTGGGCGATGCCTCGCGAATCCGCCCCTCGACATACGCCAGAACCTCATCGGTCAATGAAGAGTCCGGGCAGATGCTGCGCAGCGATATTGCGCGGCGAGCGAATCGGGTCTTCCCCTGATCGTTGCGGATGATCAGATCACCGTGTGACAGATGCGTTGCCTCGCACGTGAGGCGAAAAGATTCGTCAGGACGCATCTGGCTCGAAAGCAGGAGCGCAGCAAGACTCGTCATCTCGGTTGCGACGAGATCCCGGAGGCCGGCGGGAGCGTGTTCTTTGGCCGCCGCCGCGATCTGTTCGCGCAGCGTTGGCCAATTCACCTCGCGGAGCGGGAACGGTCTTGAAAAGCGGAACGCCCCCGGTTCCATGAGCCTGGCGAAGATCGACTCTGCCATCCTTCGCGCCCGACGACCCAATCCGGCCAATTTGAGGCACTGGGTGAACCCCTTCACGTACGGACGCTCGAAACAAGCGGAAAAGACGGGCAACCAATTTTCCGTGGTCCATTCGACGAGAGGTTTCTTGGCGTCACAGCCTTTTGGCGGCTTTAGAGGCCGGCCCCGCGATCGCCTTTTGCGCGATGTCGGCAAGCACGGTCGCATCATGGAGATGAATCTCTTGATGCCTCTTCCTGACAGGTCTGGCACTTCATGGCTGGGTCGCCAAGGCTGGCCATCCATGCCCACCAACGGTTGATCGCCAAACAGCATCCGCGCGACCTCGTATGGGTCAGCATGATTCAGGCTAACGGGTCCACCGGCAAGGACTCCTGCCACCAGACCCCCGTGACGCCACGCTGCGACGTTCATCGCGATCTTCTGGAGCAGATCATAACCCGAGCGGGCATCCATCGGGCACCGGCAGCAAGTCGGGTAGAGCAGTCGCGCCACCCGAGCACCGATCCAACTGTGGAAATCGCCGGGTGCTTCGTTTAGCAGGAGTGAGTGACGCCCGCCAACGCGGACACGGTCAGCCAGCAGGCGCAAAAGTTTCGGGGCGAGAGGTGCGGCACCTGCCGTTCCCTCAAGCGGGACGAGCAGGAGCGAAAGTCCCCCGGCATCGGGGTGTGTCAGCGGAGCGCAGAATACGGCGCGGTCATCACGAGCGGCGTCCCCTACCCATGCCAGACAATTGTAGTCCAGATAGGCAGAGTACCTCACGAAATATTCAGGAGGAATCCCTCCTTCCAGACCGGAAGCGATGACGAAATCCGCGAGAAGCCTCTTGTCATGGCTCGCCTCCGTCAGGCCGGTGAGGAGTCGCTGATAGAGGGCATGCTCTTCGCGCGTCAGTGGCGGCACGGAGAGACCTTGAGTGCTGCCCTTTCGCTCTTTGCGGCGGAGCGACGGTTGCGGATGAGGCGTCGCGTCCGGCATCTCGATTGGGCACGGTGGCAGCGCGCGCAGCTTGTCAGCAAGCGCCGCCGCCATCGCGGGGACTCCGAATCGTTCGTACATGGCCTGCAGGACCGGTGTCTGCATTTCCAGCAACGAGAGCGTTGGGACAGGACATGCATGGCTGTTCCACTGCGTGGCTTCGGGCCCGTGTCCCATGAGCGAGTCTAGGACCATTTGCGAGGCGCCAACCGCAAGCAATGCATTGAAGAAGACCACTCGGCCGTTCTTCTCGGCATCGATCCAGAGCCATTCCCTGAGCAGGGCGTCGCGCTTCGATCTCGGCAATTCGGAGAAACGAAGGTATCGTCCGCCATGCTGATATGGCAGGATCCCGCCATGCGGGACTGCTATATCCAAAGCATCAAGCACCTCTTGGATTGGGGGCATCAACGCGATCCAGCGAGCGCGATCGGAACCTTGGACTGACTTGTCGCAAACATTCAGGGCAGCTACGGGGGTTGAGCGCCGAGAATTGCTTGGACTGATATGGTCGCCCCTAGGCCGGAGACCGCAAGTCATCCGAAAGAACGCCACGGTGACAGCCACCAGCTCATTCCGCGAAGCTGCGGTCCGAATCCGCCCCTCGAGCCAGCCGAAAGCAGCGGTTACGTCTATCGTGTGCGCCTTGTGGTGGATTTTGACGGGGGGATGAGCTTTGCCTTGCGCCCGCTCTTGTCCAAGCGCTTCGTCGGACGAAAGGAATGCGTCCCAAACCGCGCCCAAGGCCTCGCCGAGTAGCTCCGGCGTGACGTCCCCATAGTCGCACGGTCCACGCTGACCGGCCAGCGGTTGAGCGAGCAGGTGACTCACCACGGTTGGCGCGATTCCGCACCGATCCATGGCGATGGCACGGAATGCGCTATCCAATCTCAGGCGCGGAACCGCTGACTTCGCAATGTGTGTCCCAGTCGCGCGCTCGAGCAGAATGTGCCGCTCGATCCGGACAGCATCCCCAGCGAGATCATCCAGAGACACCGCATGCCCCGGCTGGCACACCTTCTGGGCAAGAGGCCGCAAGAAGATGGGCAGAGGGAGCACCAAGGTCATCGGCTGAAGGCACTCGTCACCGGCATAGTATCCGGTGCCAACATTGATCTCGAGCACATCAGAAAATACCCCTCCCAGTAGCGCGTGGCGCCCAACGCCAAGTGCCAGAGAATCACAGAAAGGGATGCCAAACGCGATTTCGACCCCGGTTGCCATGGCGACGGATGCTCGTTGGCTTGTGACGTTGCTCCAATCGCTTTGCGCAATATAGTCTATGACTGCACGCGCGGTCCGAACGGTATCGAAGCGCAAGCGGTGACATGCCGTATTGGCCCCGACCTGCGCCATGAAAATCTCGCTTGAATTCCGCCGCCGCCCTTTGGGCCCCTGAGACTCGGGCTGTGCACCAGTGTCGGAATATAGGAGACGCGTATCGCGCCACAGGCGCCGTACTGTGGCCTTCTCTACGACGCGCCAGTAGGAACGAATGACGCGACGATTCCCTCGTTCTACCTGCAAGGTCAGAGGCGGGATGCGAACGCCCCTCGATGATGCGCGCACGGCCCGGAGGTGGATATAGCGCCGGTCGCTGATCGCCGCTATGGCGAGTCGTCGCGCCGCGCGAGAGAGGCGCATGCAGCGTCGAGGGCCGGCGCACGCTGTCCTGCGGATTAGGCGCCGCACGATGTCGCTGATGTATGCCGCCAGTTCCCAATCGTTCTCAAGTATCGACGCCGCAGGGCGGCGAGCGATAATCCGGAGTAGATGTGGGGCAGGATCGCTTGTGACGAGCAGTCGTCCTGGTGCCTCCGCGCGAGCCCAGTAGTGCTGAGCCTCCTGTCCAAGCCACCAAGGATCCACCCCTGCCAGCGCGCGCCGCAGATCATCAATACCGTGACTCATGGTAGTCCAGCAGTGCGACGGTCAGATCGTGGACTGCGCTGGGGACGCCGAAGATCGCGGCGAAGCGATCCTTGGGCACTCGCACCCACCGTCCCAGTGTCCTGCGGATCCTGCCCTGAAGCAGTGGAGGCAGTGGCGTTGTTATGCGGTCACAGACCTCGGATACGTCTTCCGATCCAACCAATAATGACGAAATCGTGGGACAGCTGTTGCGCAAGGTCTGGATGTCAAGATCGTGGTCTGCGGCCGCGATTGCCCCCGCGGCGAAGCTCTCGACTGCGGCGCTTCGCAAACGACTGGCAGTAGAGGCTGCCGTCGTCGTGGGTCCCCCCAGGATGTGTTCGATGTCTGTTATCAGCCCATGTATTTGTTGCAACTTGGCTTGCCTCCTTTCGTGTTTGGGCGGTCGACGCGTGCGTTTCTTCGCGACTATGTCACTGCATGGCAGGGCGATTAGCATCGGTTGGTGATTTGGGTTGGCGGGGATCTTCTCCTGGCTGCATGGATCACTTTTGTGGCTAGCCATCGCCGTTCGACGGCGAGATCTGGCTATGCGGCCCATCACGACCGTCATCAGGGCCCCGACCAGCAACTGAAGCAGCGCGACCGACCGATGCCTGTCTTGGCGGTTGGCTTTTGGTGCGCTGCGCGCGATAGCCTGTGATTGGGTGCTTTCCGCGTGTGGCATGTGTGCATCCCGTGCGCAAGTACGGTGGCGTGCCTCGCGCAGTCGTTGACCTGGGGGGCGGCGCGTCTTGCGTTTGCGCGCCTTTCGCGGCGCGAATTGAGCGAAGATCCCTTTCATGTGTGTTTGCCCAGTCCGCGACGAGCCTCGTGCCGTAGTACCTGCGCCGCCTTGACTTCGGCTTTGCACCAGAGGTATTGCCGGCCGACAAAGTCGGCGGGGCAGTCCGGACCGCGCCAGCCGAGGACCGTCTTGGGTGCGACGCGAAAGTACGCGGCGATCTCGGCTGTGGTCATGTCGCGCTTTTGCGGCGGCTTGGGCAACTGTGCCTCGACCACGGACAGCGGCGCAGTGAGGGTGATGCTTTCGGAATCGCTCAACTGCGCGATCGTATGCGGGTACGGCGGCAGGCGAAGGAGGGTGAAGTCGGGGGGGGTTTGGTTTCCCTGTTGGGTCTGGGTTGCGACTGCGATCTCCGTCGCCGTTGGCGAGGTGATTATGCGCGAACCCGAAATCGGACGGGTCCCACGCCGATAGCGCGGGCGCCCCTCCGCGTCCCGGACAAGATGCTCGGCTGCCCACGCGCGAAACGCCGAACGACGAAAAGCGATGCGTCCGCCCCGGGCCTCGACCGGACATCCGTGGCGTTCCCACGCACGCGCGGTCGGCACACACACTCCTTCCAGCGTCGCCAATTCCCGCGGGCTGAGTAGCGGGTCTTCGTCGCGCGGCGGCAGCGCGGCAAGCAGGAGTTTGGTCGGCGCGAGGACGACTACCTCCGCAGAGTTCATCTTGAGTTCCACCGACACCCACGGCAGCGTGAACGTTACGGTCTTGGGCGCTTGGTCATCCACCCAGGGAGCCGATGGTTCGGTCGGCGGGCCGCTCATGTTGGGGACCGGGATCCCAACTGCTGCGCGGCCGGCGTGCGGGGGGGCCGGGGGCCGGCGAGGCGAGGCGGCGCCAGCCGGGCCGGCCACCTTGCCCGTGGCGCGGGCGCGGGACCGAGCCGGGGCGGCGGCGGCTCTGGGGCGGGCGGCTCGGTTGTGGTTCCGGTCGGACATGACTCGCCCGAGATTAGCCTTTGACCTCGACGGGCGCGGTCCGTCCGGAGGCGGGGCGGATCGCTGGGGGGCCGGGGCCTGGCCAGGCGAGGCGGCGCTGGCCGGGCTGGCCGCCTTGGCCGTGGCACGGGCGCGGGGCCGGCCCGCTGCGGCGGTGGCCTTCGGGCGGATGGCTTGGCTGTTAGGTTTCGCGATCACGACTCGCCCCTGACTAGCGTTCCGGTTGGCGACGCCGGACCTCCTGGTCGCCGGGGTGGTGCGCGGGTGCGGGGCCGGAGTGGCGGTGGCCTTGGGGAGGCTGTGGCTGGTTCGCTGGGGGGCCAGGGTCCGGCGCGTCGATGGGGCGCTGGCCGGGCCGGCCACCTTTCCCGGGGCGCGGGCGCGGGACCGGGCCGGGATGGCCTCGGGGCGTCGGGGGCTGGTCGGGCGGTCGCTCATGTCCGGCCCCATATTAGCGATCCGCCCGGCCGGCGCGGATCGGGTGGCGCCGGGGGCCGTGGTCGGGCGGGCCGGGGTCCGGCGCGGGGAGGTGGCACCGGCCTGGTTGGCCGCCTTGGCCGAGGCACAGGCGCGGGGCCGGGCCGGGGTGGCCTTGGGGCGTCGGGGGCTGGTCGGGCGGTCGCTCATGTCCGGCCCCACATTAGCGATCCGCCCGGCGGGCGCGGATCGGGCGGCGATGGGGGCGGTGGCCTTGGGGCGCAGGCGGGTGCGTGTTATGGGCGGCATGGCCTGCGAGAGATTGGCCGCCCGGTCGGCGACCCCGGCCCGCTTGGCACCGGTGCGGCGGTCGGGCGGGCCGGGGGCCGGAGAATGAGGCATCATCTACTTGGGGATGATGTCGCCGGGGCGATGATCGAGTCGCGTCGGACCCAGGACTCCGCGGCCGACGGGCGGACCGAGGGAGGGAGGCCGGGGAACGCGGCAGGATCACGGAAGATGATGTCCCCGGGGCCGTCATCGAATCGCAACGAGTCCGGGCCGCTGCGTCTGGTGGGTGGCTGGCCCGGCGCGGCCCGTTGGGTTAGCTCACGAAGCCGGCAGTTGGTCGGGTGCCGGCCGGGGCGACACGCGCCGCGTTCGGCAGGTGGCGCAAAATTTGGCGTAGTCAGAGGGCCTGGAGATTACGCTATCATCGGCCGGTCGCAGGCGTACGAGGCCGCCTTCAGATCTCCCCAGCGGAATGCGCCTCACATCAGCGTAACATTGCGGCGGCTGTGTTCAGTCGGTCGGCGAGTGTCGGTACCTTTCCGAGTCTGGCGGCCAGCGGTCGAAGCGCCCTGTCGGGCGAACACTACCTTTGAGTTCCAGCGCTCTTGACTCAAACCGGCTGTCTTCCAGACTCCGAAGCCTGATGGTGCAGCACCAGCCCGCGTTGATCGAATGGGACACGCCCAACAGGACGGCCAAAACTGACTCCCATTTCGGTTGGGTTGTGAAGGGATTTTCGGTGGAGTGCGGTAACCGGGGTGCACCCACCTTTGTGCGGGCGAGGTACCAATCAGCCGGGGGGCCTCCGAAATGAGCACGTTCCCCCACCCCCCGTCCGTCGACCTTGGGCGGCTTGCGGAAAAGCATGGCAAGGAATGGAAATCGGTTTTCCGCGGTCGCGCAGACGCCGACGAGGTCTGTCGCTGCATCGGAGAGTCTTTAAATTCCAAATTTGCAGATCGCGGGACGTTTCAAACAACGGACACCGATTTGGTGGTGTTCGGTTCCTTGGCTCGGCAGGAGTGGACGAGCGGCAGCGACGTCGATTGGACGCTGCTGGTCGATGGACAAGCAGTTCCGCAACATCGCCCGCTTGCCATTGAGATCGGGCGCGTTATCGAGGATACCAGATTCCATGACAAGCCACTGCCCAAACCTGGTGGAACGGGGACTTTTGGAAACATGACGTTCAGCCACGACGTCATCCATCACATTGGCGGCGAGTGTGACTCGAACAAGAATACAACTCAGAGAATCTTGATGTTGTTCGAATCGCGGCAAATTCGCGCATTGGGCGCAACGAATGGCGCGTATGGTCGCGTTCAAAAAGGAATTTTGGAAAGATATCTGCATGATGACACGATCTTCGTGTCGGCCGTCCCGGCCGAATCGCGAATTCCAAGGTTCCTCCTGAATGATCTCGTTCGATACTGGCGCACGATGTGTGTCGACTTCGCCTGCAAGGAGTGGGAGCAGGGATCTGAGAAGTGGGCTCTTCGGAACGTGAAGCTCCGCATGTCCCGCAAGCTACTTTTCGCTTCTGGCCTGATCGTATTGTTCGGTTGCTTCAAGAACAAGGAGTTCACGAGTTGCCCTGCCGCGGATCGCGGGCAGTATATTCTCAGGATGCAGCAGCACCTGATGCCTTTTCTGATGTTGAACCCCGTTGAGCGCCTCGTCTGGGGTCTTTGCGCCATCAATTCAGAAGACATCGCTATCCGCTTGCTCGACCTCTACGACCAATTTCTGGACTGGATCAATGATCCCAACAATCGGAAGCATCTGTGTGGGCTTTCCCCCGCGAAGGCTTATGAAGATCGCGACTTCCTGAGACTCCGTGACTTGAGCCATGAGTTCCAAGCGGGATTGACGGAGGCGTTCTTTCAGAGGGAGTCGGAATTGCGGGAATTCACGATCAAGTTTGGAGTGTTCTGATGGCGCCGATTGGTTTCTCGACCGGAAGCCTGGCCTTGGCGAATTTTCGCTTGGGGCTCAGCATGGTGGAGGGCACGCCGACAGCCGCCGTCGAGTTGTCCGCATTGAGGGAGGATGAGCTGAGCCCCCTGATCGACGCTTTGGACGATCTTGATCTGGGTCGATTCTCCTACATCTCGTTCCACGCACCGAGCCGCCTGGAAAACTTGACGGAGGAATTTGTCGTCGAGCTACTGGCTCGGGTGGTGGAGCGGGAGTGGCCCATAATCGTCCATCCCGACCTTTTGCAATCCGAGTCGCTTTGGCGAAAACTCGGTCGTTTTCTCTGCATCGAGAACATGGACAAGCGGAAAACGGTCGGTCGGACTGCATCGGAGATGGCGGCGGTCTTTGCTCGGTTCCCGAAGGCTTCGTGGTGCTTCGATATCGGGCATGCTCGACAGGTTGACCCGACCATGTCTGAGGCGCTGTCGATGCTGGATCAGTTCCGCCGGCGCTTGCGGCAGGTGCACCTCAGCACAGTGGATTCGCGATCCAAGCACGAACCCCTCAGTTTTGATGCGGTGATGGCCTACAGAGGCCTGGCCAACAGCATTCCTATGGATGTGCCAGTGATCCTTGAAACGCCCGTGACGGGGGATGCGATCGCGATGGAATTGAAGCGGGCGGCTTGGGCGCTGGGACGCAACGAACCGACGCATTCCACTCAGGGCTGAACGGATCACGCCAACGGGCTCCTTCGTGCGTCAGGGCAAGATCTTTCCGTCCCGATAATCTCGCACCCAGAGGACGCGGCCGGATTCGTCCCAGCACGTGTCGGTGCCGTGCTGCACCCCGTCGACGAATTGGACCTCATGC
>JAANMY010003973.1_pt1 | contig 11650 bp, 9 predicted proteins | sample 7279691 | NCBI WGS metagenome assembly JAANMY01 (sample SAMN14094543, study PRJNA606508) | bioreactor metagenome | isolation source: A lab-scale SPAN reactor treating ammonium-rich wastewater day 388 | place: Ireland: Galway | collected 2018-02-07
ATTCGCCAGGGCATGGCTTTCATCGAACAGGATTACTCCGTCGAAATCCGCCCCCAGCCAGTCGACGATCTGATCGACGCGGGATTTCTTGGCCCCGCGTTCCTCGGAGCGCAGTGTCGCATATGTAGTGAAGAGGACGCCTTCGGTCAGCGGGATGTCGCGGCCTTGGGCAAAGCGCGAGAGCGGCGTCACCAGAAGACGCTCTTGGCCGAGCGCCGACCAGTCGCGCTGAGCGTCCTCGAGCAGCTTGTCACTCTTCGAGATCCAGAGCGCCTTGCGGCGGCTTTGGGCCCAGTTGTCGAGCAGGATCCCGGCCGACTGGCGGCCTTTGCCCGCGCCGGTGCCATCGCCGAGGAAAAACCCGCGGCGGAAACGGACGGCATCGGGATCGTCGTCCTTGGCGGGCGAGACCATGTCGCCGGTTTCGTCGACGGTCCATGATCCCGCGAGATACGCGCCATTCGCTTCGCCCGCGTAGATGACCGTCTCCAGTTGGGCATCAGAGAGCAGGCCGTCGCGCAAGACGGCGGCGGGGAGTTTCGGGCGGTAGGAGGGTTTCGGGGGCGCAACGGACGCCATGGCCGCCGACTGCACGAGCTTGGTCGGATGCGGTGCCGCACCGGGGATGTCGATGGCCTGCAGGCGGAAGGTCTCGTAGATCGCGTCAGATAGGCGCGCAGCGCCGAGGTCGTCCACCGTCTCGCGCAGCGTGTAGGCGAGGTCTTCGGCATCTGGCGCGGAGACATTCGCCGCGACGATGGCCGACGGCGCTGCACGCGGTTTTCCAGCCGGGCAGCCAGAAGCGCGAGCAAGAGCTCCCGGGAAGGGGGCTCGGGTTCGAGCGACATCACCCGCATCCAACGCGAGGCGCGGAGGGACATCGGCCACGATCCGGGCGAGGAGCCGCGCAACATCCGGCGAAATGGAGCGTGCCAGATCAGCGGTGATGCCACCCCGCTCGCCGCCACGGCACTTGTCGAAGACCGAGATCCGGGTCTCAAAGCTGGTGCCGTGCTTTGCGAAGGCTGCCCCCGACACAGCGCCGGTGAAGACCAGATGGGCACTCTCGGTCAGGCGGCCGAAGGTCTCGGCCCAAGCCGGGGCATCGGGCGCAAAACCCGCGCCCGTGATGGCCACCAAACGCCCGCCGGGCGCGAGGCGGGCAAGGGAAGAGCGCAGATGACGGGCTGTCGCCTCAGTCGTCCGACCATCGACATTGGCCACAGCCGAAAACGGCGGGTTCATCAGGATGACGCTGGGGCGCAGGCCCGCGTCCAGATGATCGTCGATCTGCGCGGCGTCGAAACTGGTGACGGGACGCCCCGGGAAAAGGTGACGCAGAAGGTCGGCGCGGGTCTCGGCGAGTTCGTTCAGCGCAAGGCTGCCGCCTGCGATTTCAGCGAGTATCGCGAGGAGTCCGGTCCCGGCCGAGGGTTCGAGGACCAGGTCACGCGGAGCGATCTGCGCCGCCGCCAGCGCCGCCAGCCCCATGGGCAACGGTGTCGAGAATTGCTGGAACCGCTCCATCTCCTCCGAGCGCCGGGTATGCGTCGGCAAGAGGCCTGCCACCTTGGCGACGAGCGGCAGAAGTGCCGAAGGCGAACCGGCCCGGGCCAGAAGCGCGCGGCCGAACTTCCGCAGGAAGAGGACCAGCGCCACCTCGCCCGCTTCATAGGCGAGCTTCCAGTCCCAGGCGCCGTCGGCATCAGAGCCGCCAAAGGCGCGCTCCATCTCGATCCGCAGACGCAGCGCGTCGATCTGAAACCCCTGCGCCAGATCGGGCTGCAGAGCTTCGGCGGCAGCGAGGATCGCGGGCGCGGGATCACAAGACAGGACAGGAACGGGAGACGCAACGGGTGAGAGATAGGTCATCGGGAAACTCCGGAATGAGGGACAGGATCAGCCCCGGACGCCCTCTCTCGGGCACCCTCAGGCCTGATCTTCCCCGACCCTCCTTTCCCTCTCGAACCGAGGCATTCCGGTTGCTGGGCTTGATTTTGTTCCCTTTATGTTCTATATTGAGGGTCAAGCCAGCAAGGGAGTTTCCCGATGGACAGCACCACGCATGCCCTACCCGCAACACCCAAGCAGATCGCTTATGCGCGTTCGCTGGCCCTGCGCAACCAGACCCTTCTGCCCTGGGAAGTTCAGCAGGACCGCCGGTCGCTCAGCGCCTGGATCGAGGCGCAGGCCCAGCTGAAGCCGGTATCCGAAATGGACCGGCTGCCTACGTCAAAGCAGGTGGCCTTCGCGGAGAAACTCGCTCGGATCAAAAGGCGCGCCGTCCCGGACGAATGCTTCCGCGACAAGGGGCTGATGTCGAAGTGGATCGACGGGAACAAGTGACTTGAAGCGACTCGCCGCCACCGAGACAGAACCCTGCCAGAACCCGAAGGGTTCTGACCGTGGACCGGCGTTTGCTCTCTAATGTCGGCATACACGCCCAGTACGGCATGGTTTACTTTATTGGTTTTTTAGTTGACATATATCGATTGAATGTGCAAACATGTCATCATGCAAGTTGACAAAACCATCATATCCGCCCTCATCGAAGCCGCCATGTCTGCGGACTACACCGCCGTTCGGCGCATTGGCGGCGAGATAGCGAAACGCCTAGCCGAGCAGAACGACCTGGAGGGCGCGAAAGCACTTCAGGCGTTGCTGCGGAAGCGCGGCGTGCCTCTCCAGGCTTCCGGTTATGCGGAAGCACTCCCGCGCGACGCAGGGTCGCGACTTCCGCTCGTCGAAGAAGGACAATGGCCGACAACGCCCATCATGCTGGGCGGTGCAGCTGGACAGACAATCGCGCAGTTTATCGAAGATGCTCGGCATATCGATATCCTGGCCGAGAAGGGTGTCTCCGCGCGCCTGGGCCTTCTTCTTTTCGGCCCGCCGGGCACAGGCAAAACCCTGCTGGCAGGGCACATCGCAGCGTCGTTGCGGCGTCCACTCTACATAGTGCGCCTCGACTCCTTGATTTCGTCACGTCTTGGTGAAACAGCTAAGAATATCAGAGGCATATTCGATTTCGTACCTTCCCGAAACGCAGTCCTTTTCCTCGATGAGATGGATGCTATCGCCAAGCTCCGAGATGATAGGCAGGAACTGGGCGAACTGAAGCGCGTCGTAAACACCGTACTTCAGGGGCTCGACTCCCTGACAGACGATGTGGTCACGGTCGGCGCGACGAACCACCCACACCTTCTCGATCCCGCCATTTGGCGGCGCTTCCCCTACAAGGTGGAGCTGGGCCTTCCCGATGAGGATGTGCGCGCCAGCATGTGGGAGCATTTTTTGTTTCAGGGCGATCCCAGTCACAAAAACGATGCACGCTTGCTGGCGCGGATTTCAGAAGGGCTGAACGGTGCGGATATCGAGAATATCGCGCTCGCCTCACGGCGGCGGGCAATACTCAGCAACCGCGAAGTCGATCTCGCGCAGATCCTTCTTGCGGTCAGCGGATCGAAAACCGGTAGCCCTCGACTGCTTGACGGTCGCGAACTGGAAACGGCGGACAAAAAACTTCTGACGTGCCTTCTCTCGGAAAAGGGCCGCATGGGTCAGGCAGAGATTGGCAAAATCGTCGGTGTAAGCCGCCAGATGGTGCACCGCTATCTGAAGGAAGCGCACGATGGCTGAAAACCCACGGCGACCGCTTCTGAACCCCGTTCTGCGGTTCATGAAGGACCCGAAGCCGGAAAGCGTCTCGGGTGGCGGCAAGAATGCGACGAGTATTCTGGCGCAGCGTTTGCCGGAACAGCGCCGCACGCTGGCAAGACAGTTCATGGCGCTGTCCGAGCAGGCGGCGCGGCGGCCGCGCTTTGATGGCCGCCTTGTCCTCTACGCGGCCATGTTCGACGACTCTCTTGCGCCTAGCTACACGCCCTCAGACCTCTTCCATCCGACGCGGGAAGCGCGGCTCATCGTGCCCTATCGCTCGGGATACCTCGTCGAGATGGCGGCGGATCAGCTTCCTGCCTTCGCACGCCTCGTGCAGCGTACCGACCTAACCAAGGATCAGGTGGACATCTCCCGCGTGGAATCCGTGCGCTACTTCGAGAGCCCGGACGTTTTGGGGGCTGCCTCTCTGGACGAGATGTGGGAGGCCGCACCAAGGACGGAGGGTGGCAAAGCCTTTACGGTCTGGCTCATGCCCTTGCGAGGCCGCGAGGCTTCTGAAGAGCTAATCGGACGGTTTGCCGCACTGCGTGACGGCATAATCGCCCCGCCCCCACCCTTGCTGGCGGGCGTTGATCTCGACGCAGAGACCGATGTTCCGGCCGTCATGCGACGGAGTCTACGAGCGGCGGGTGCGACGGGCGACCGAATCAACTTGGCTATGCGGGCCTATCGTTTGCGTCGACGTGCGCGCACGACGGTCCTGGTCCCCTCGCGCGCGGCCCTCGAACAGCTCGTAACGTCCGGCACGGTCTTCCGGATTGAGCCGGTTCAACCGATCAGTTCCACCTCGCCAGGAGAGGGTCGGGAACCAGACCGCCCTTTGCCCGAAAACATGACGACCCGGCCGGTCGTCGGCATCGTTGACGGCGGAATGACGGCAAGCTCCTACCGTCACGCGGAAGCATGGCGCGCCCCGCCGCTGGTGTCCGATGGCGCAGCAGATACGCAGCACGGGAACTGGGTCACATCCTTAGTGGTCCAAGGCCACGACTGGAACAACAATCTCACCTTGCCGCAGCTCTATTGCCAGGTCGGCACGGTGCAGGCGGTTGTGAAAAGGGGATCGCGTGTCTTCGTTGATCCGCAGGATTTTGTCGCCTATCTGGACGGCGTGATGGCGGCGAACCCTGACACACGGGTCTGGAACTTCTCCCTCAACCAACCGTATGCCTGCGATCTCGAAGCCGTAAGCGCCCTCGGGCATGATATTGCCCTTCTGGCCCGCAAGCATGGCGTGCTTCCTATCATCTCGATCGGCAATAAGCCAGGAACCCGGCTTCAGCCGCCTGCCGACTGCGAGGCCGCGATCACTGTCGGTGGCCGCATCCACGACAACACCGGCGCTCCGGCAGGCGAGTGCCCCGTAAGCCTGTCCGGGCCAGGGCCGTCCAGCATGCTTAAGCCAGACCTCTCGCACTTCTCTCATGTGCGTGCCTTGGGCGGTGTGCTGATAAACGGGTCGAGCTTCGCCACTTCCCTGATGTCGCCGCTCGCGGCGCACACAATGGAACGGGTGCGCGACGCCTCGCCGGACCTTGTGAAAGCGCTATTACTTCATAATTCGGACGGCTTGATCTACGATCCGTCCATCGGCTTCGGCACCCCGACAGCCGCATCGCTGCCGTGGGAGTGCCGACCGGGCTTCGTCACGCTTCAATGGCGCGCCGCGCTGCGGCCTGGCGCCGCCTACTACTGGGAACTGCCTATCCCGGAATCCCTGAAAAGAACGGGAAAGCTGAAGGGGGCTGGCATGCTGACGGCGATCCTCAATCCACACCCCATGGTGACGGATTATGCCGGTCCGAACTATTTCAGTACTCGCCTGGAAACAGCCTTGCAGTATCAGCGTGGCCTGACGCAGAAGGGGGAGGCAAAGTTCAACAGTTTGCTCGGATCGCTCGACACTGGGAAGATCACTGAGCAAGAAGCCCGCGCGCTCGACCATAAGTGGAGTCCTGTTCGTCACCACAACAAAAGCTTTCGCGGTAAGGATTTTGATGGCGACGCGCTGCGCATCTATGCCCGCATCTTCTCGCGCGACCTCTATCTCTATGGATACACAAGCACCGACGAGGTCCCTGAGATGGAGGCAGTTTTCGTGCTGTCGCTGGGCACCGGCGACGAGAACGACGATGTCTACAACGAACTGCGCGACCAGCTTGGTGCCTTCGTCGAAACAGCAGTCGTCGAAGCCGATATTGACGTGGACAATGAAGGAATCTGAGCATGAGCAAGGACAAAGACAGGACGGTCTACCGACGGCCCTCGGACAACAAGTGGGTCGATAAGCGCAATGACGCCTCGCGCGGTTTCGTGTTCGACCGGCAGTCGGACGCCATTGCGTCCGGGCGGGAAAAGCTCGTCAACGCCGGAGGCGGAGAGCTAACAGTGAAAGGCCGTGACGGCCGCATCCGCAGCAAGGATACGCTTGGCGACGGCAACGATCCGCTACCCCCGCGTGACCGCGAACACTAAACTTCCACGACCCGAGTTATTGGAGACGCTAATGCCCGCCGACCATCAAATCACATGCATTATTCCAGATAGTGCAGACGCTGACAGACGCATTGACAGCGTGGGAGGATCGTCTGGCGCGGAAGGGACTGGCGGCGCTTGGTGCATCAAGCTCGACGCTGCGATTAAAGGAATTGAAGACGGGAAATGGAGATTCTGGACAACTGCGAATGGGAAATCTGTGTGGGTGATTGTGGCAAAGCGCAACGGCAAGAAGTACTTGAAAACTGAGGCTGACGGCGACGAGCCAAACAACCTTCTTAGCCTGCCTAGGTGCAAATAGAGGTTACACCTACCTTCCCAGACCCCTGCCACGTTCGCGTTGCCGTTCCAGCTCAAGCTGGCATTTCTCCGCGCTCTTCTTCCAGCTTCCGTTGCTGCTCAATCGTCGGACCGGGCTTGTCCCGGTAAAGCATCTGCTTCAGCCTGCCCGGTATGTCCCGGCACCCCCGGAAGCGCCGCAGGCGGTGGAGAGTTTGCATAAGTGCGCCCTTAGCAGGGCGCTGAAATAGTCGCCGAGGCGGAACGGTTTCCCTTCGTTGCAGGCCTTGCTGCCCGTCCTTGCGCTTTTGGGTTCGAAAGGCGTTTGTGCGCCCTGCGGTTTCTCGTCGTCACGCTCCCAGCAGCCGGGGCAGTCTGGCGAGGTTGTTGGCGGCCATTGTGAGGATGAAGCGGGAGCGCACCCGCTCAACGCCGCGATAGACGGTCTGGGCCATGCCGCCGACGGTTTTGGCCCAGCCGAAAGCCTCCTCGATGCGTTTGCGGTGCTTGATCGACAGGGCGTAACCCTCGTGCCGGGTCGTTCTGGCGTCGATTGCTGAGTATCGGGATTTCTGCGCGACATGGGGCGTGACGCAGGCCTGGCGCAGGTCGGCGACGAACTCGGCCGCATCGAACCCCTTGTCGGCGCCCAGTGTCAGCTGTCGGGTCGATCCGGGGGAATGACGATGGATCATGTCGATGGCGGCGCGCCGTTCGGCATGGCCATCTGCCCGTGTCAGGTCACCTTGCACGATCAGGCCCGAGCGGTTCTCCATCAGCGCATGACCCATAAAGCACAACATCGCGCCGGTGCCCGGGGACTTCTTGTAAAGCCGGGCATCCGGATCGCTGGTCGAGGCATGAGTGGCATTGGACCGCTTCTCGCCCCGGAAATCGACTTCGGCATTGCGGCTCTTGCGGTGGGGGCGGGACATCGGCTTCTCAGATGCGGTCGGTTCGGTGTGATCTTCGGTGGCAGCATCGGGTTCTGGCGGGCCGCCCGGATCGTCGTCGGGCGGCGTGTCGGAGGCCTTGGGCTGGAAGCTCTTCATCGAGGCCCAGGCCTTCACCAGGGTGCCATCGACCGAGAAGTGGTCGTCTGACAAGAGCGGCGCGACCTCGCGGTGCGCTAGGATCGCAGCCATCAGCTTGCGCGACATCTCTGTGGTCAGCAGCCGGTCGCGGTTTTTGGTGAAGACCGTAGGCACCCAGACCGGATCGTCGATCCCGAGGCCGACGAACCAGCGGAACAAGAGGTTATACTGCATCTGTTCCATCAACTGCCGCTCGGAGCGGATCGAGAACAGGATCTGGATCAGGCTGGCCCGGACCAACCGTTCCGGCGCGATCGAGGGGCGGCCAAAATCTACATAAAGGTGATCAAAATCCTCATCGAGGCTGGCCAGAGCATCGTTCACGACCTGCCGGATCTTTCGCAGCGGATGCCGCGCGGGGATGCGCTGTTCAAGATCGACATAGCTGAACAGCGACCCGCTCTTCTCGTCCGTTCCCCGCATCATCACCTCCGACGCTGTCCTGCCGGAGGTGAATCATGTTCTGCAATCCACGTCGAGGACGGACTATTTCAGCAGGCTGTTAGGGGCTCCCATAGGGGCGGCGATTTCTGCTTAGCGTTGCTGGCGGCTCCTGAACTGGAGGCTCGGACGGAGCGAACTGAGCGCCGTTACGAATTTAGGACAACCTGAAGAGGCGCTCCGGAGTTAGCGGATCAATGTGAACAGATTACTACCGTCAGCCGCAGTTCACCGTCGCTAGGCCAGAATCGCTGAACGATTCCTTCCGACTGCGGAATGCTGCCCGTAACGCTTTCGTCGGTGAGGGCGGACAGTCCAAAACCTCGAAGAATGCCTGATGGTCGCATGGCTTCAAGGTTGTGACGTCCGCGCTGTTATCGTTTGCAGGCTTCATTTCTTCGGGCCTCCAGTAAGCATTCGCGGAGGGCCGTCTGGCTGTTGAGCGGGCAGAACGTTTATCGAGTGTCCTTATGGACGCACACGAAGACACTCGCCGTATTCAAGTTTTGTCGGTCTCTGATACCGGCCGTCGTCGGCGTTGGACGGATGACGAGAAAATCCGCATCGTTGAGGAAAGTCATGGCGGTGGCGTGACTTTGGCTGAGGTCGCGCGGCGCCATGATATTTCGCGATCACAGCTTTACGATTGGCGATATAGGCACAAGCATGGGCTGCTTGGGGCTATGCCGCAATTTTTGCGCGTCCTTCAGGTAGCAGACTGTTCTGGCCCTGATGATGTTCCAGCGCCGCCAGCGCCTGTATTGACGATCGACCTTGGCCCTCGGTGTCGTGTGACGATCCCCTCCGGCTTTGACATGGAGGCTGCTGCGCGTCTGCTCAATGGCTTGATGGTGCGGCCATGATTGCGTTTCCGGCTGGCACGAAGGTGTGGATTGCAGGTGGCGTGACGGACATGCGGCGTGGAATGAACACCTTGGCTTTGGCGGTCCAGCAGGGTCTTGGGCGTGATCCGCATGCCGGTGAGATCTTTTGCTTCCGGGGTCGCAAAGGTGATCTGGTAAAATTGCTGTGGCATGATGGGGTCGGCATGTCGCTGTATGTGAAACGCCTCGAGGCAGGCAAGTTTATTTGGCCTGTGAGCCAGGGTGGCACGGCGGTAGCGATCTCCGCAGCCCAGCTCGGCTATCTTCTGGAAGGGATCGACTGGAGGAACCCGCGCTGGACGCAAAGGCCTGAAAGGGCTGGATAATTTGCACAGCAGCGCCTGTTTTTATTGGCCTTTCGCCGTGTTCATGATAGGCATCTGCCATGTCAGATGCCGCTTTGCAAATCGCCGAATTGCGCGCCGCACTTGCTGCGCAGACTGCCTCGGCTGAGGCTGCACACGCCCGCGCACAGGCGGCGGAAGCCGAATTGGCGCAGGCCCGCGCCTTGGCATCCTGCACGGAAGCGATGATCCAGGAATTGAAGCTGGAGATTGCCAAGCTGCGGCGCGACAAATACGGCATCTCCTCCGAGCGTCGCGCACGGCTGATTGATCAGCTGGAATTGCAGCTTGAAGAATTGGAAGCAGCTGCCACCGAGGATGCGCTGGCGGCTGAAGTGGCCGCTGCTGCGGACACGACCAGCACGGTGCGCGCCTTCTCGCGGCGTAAACCGGTGCGCAAACCCTTTCCAGACCATCTGCCACGTGAGCGTGTTGTGGTCGAGGCGCCGACCAGCTGCACCTGCTGTGGTTCCGACCGGATCGTGAAGATGGGCGAAGACATCACCGAGACGCTTGAAGTGATCCCCCGCCAGTGGAAGGTGGTCCAGACAGTGCGGGAGAAGTTCACCTGCCGGGCCTGCGAAAAGATCAGCCAGCCGCCGGCCCCGTTCCACGCCATTCCGCGCGGTTGGGCAGGGCCGCAGTTGATCGCGATGATCGCTTTTGACAAATATGGACAGCACCAGCCATTGAACCGGCAATCCGAACGGATCGCACGGGAGGGGATTGAGCTTAGCCTGTCCACTCTGGCTGATCTGATCGGTCATGCCTGTGGGGCACTGGCCCCGATCCATGCGCTAATCGAGCGTCACGTGCTGGACGGCGGCCGTCTGCATGGCGATGACACGACCGTGCCGCTGCTGGCCCGCGGCGGCACGAAGACGGCGCGGCTCTGGACCTACGTGCGCGATGACCGTCCTTGGGATGGGGGTGCGCCACCTGCCGCCCTCTTCAAGTTCTCGACAGATCGTCGCAAGGAGCATCCGACCCGACATCTGGCTGGATGGCATGGCGTGCTGCAATCGGACGTCTATGGCGGCTACAATGACCTTTATTTGGCAGATCGCAGTCCAGGTCCGGTGCGTTCTGCGCTGTGTTGGAGCCATGCCAGACGAAAGTTCTTTGAACTTGCCGACATCAAGGCCATCGCCCGCAAGGGCAAAAAGGTTGCAGAAGAAATCTCGCCTATCGCTCTGGACGCTGTGACGCGGATCGACGCCATCTTTGATGTCGAGCGTGAGATTAACGGCCTGTCAGCCGCAGCGCGCCTGGGGGTTCGCCAGCAGCGGGTTGTGCCGCTGGTCAACGATCTGCATGACTGGATGCGGGCCGAGCGGGCCCGGATGTCAAAGCACAACCCTGTCGTCAAGGCGATCAACTACATGCTGGACGAAGAAGGCCGCTGGGTAGCCTTCACTGCATTCCTTGATGACGGGCGCCTCTGCCTGACCAACAATGCTGCCGAACGCGCCCTGCGCGGCATCGCATTGGGCAGAAAGTCATGGCTATTTGCAGGGTCCGAGCGCGGTGGTGAAAGGGCGGCCTTTATGTATACCCTCATCGTCACGGCAAAGATGAATGACATCGATCCGCAGGCATGGCTGGCCGATGTGCTCGCACGTCTGCCGGACATGCCGATGTCACGGGTGCATGAATTGCTCCCTTGGCATTGGAAAGCCGCAACCGAATTGAAGAGGATTGCCGCATGACACTGGTCGCGCGCCTCAAGGTCACACTGTCCGACGTCGAACCTCAGGTGCTGCGGCGCTTTGATGTGCCACTCAAGATCAAGCTAAACCGCCTGCACGAGGTGATCCAGGCGGCCATGGGATGGACCGACAGTCACCTCTATGAGTTCCGGGCCGGTGGCGTCGGCTGGGGTGTGCCTGATCCTGACGGCTATTACGATGGCCCGCTGCCCGCGAACAAATCCAGCCTGCTCGATGTGCTCGAAGATGTCGGCACCAAGACCATCCATTACATCTATGACTTTGGCGACAACTGGCACCATGTGATCAAGGTCGAGAAAATCGATGATGCCATGCCGGGTGCCGACTACCCACGCCTTGTCAGGGCCACCGGTGCTTGTCCCCCTGAAGATGTGGGTGGCTTCCCGGGCTACGCCGACTTCCTCGAAGCCATGGCCGACCCTGAGCACGAAGAGCACGACCGGATGCTGGAATGGTATGGGGGAAAGTTCGACCCCGACGAGGCAGAGATCGGCCGTATCCTCGACAACTTCGAGCGCCTCGCCAAAAAATGGGCCCCAAAGCCGCGCAAACCAAAAGCCGCACCCAGAAGCCTCTGATCAATATAGCACGGCTGCGGCCTTCGGCGGATGCTTACGGCCTCCAAGGGCGTTTGCGCTGTAACTCGTCAGCCGACAGCCGTAACCGAGTAGTGCGGCGTCCCATCCCAAACGAGATCCCAA
>JAANMY010003977.1_pt1 | contig 11638 bp, 11 predicted proteins | sample 7279691 | NCBI WGS metagenome assembly JAANMY01 (sample SAMN14094543, study PRJNA606508) | bioreactor metagenome | isolation source: A lab-scale SPAN reactor treating ammonium-rich wastewater day 388 | place: Ireland: Galway | collected 2018-02-07
AGCGCTCAAGTCGTTACACCATTCGTGCGGGTCGGAACTTACCCGACAAGGAATTTCGCTACCTTAGGACCGTTATAGTTACGGCCGCCATTCACCAGGGCTTCGATTCAAGGCTGCCCCCCGAAGGGATGACCTCTCCTGTTAACCTTCTGGCATTGGGCAGGTGTCAGCCCCTATACGTCGCCTTTCGGCTTCGCAGAGACCTGTGTTTTTGGTAAACAGTCGCTCAAGCCGCTTCACTGCGACCCCCAGACGCATACGGCGCTTACTCCGTACACCTCCGAGGGCACCCCTTATCCCGAAGTTACGGGGTCAACTTGCCTAGTTCCTTAACGAGAGTTATCTCGAACGCCTTAGTATCCTCTACCTGCCTACCTGTGTCGGTTTGCGGTACGGTCAGATGCAGCCTCCCACGCGGCTTTTCGTGGCGATATCCATCCCGGCTTCGCTTCCCCCGAAGGTTTCACTCGTCCGAGGCCACCCGTTTACGGAAGCGGATTTGCCTACTTCCACGGGCCATCCCCGGAACACGGAACCAGCTCCGTGACCGAAACTTCTACCGCGTCCCCACGTGCTCAACGACTACAACTGGCTCCGGAATATCGACCGGACAGCCATCGACTACGCCAATTGGCCTCGCCTTAGGACCGGCTAAACTCAAGAGGACGAACCTTCCTTAAGAACCCTTAGGCTTTCGGCGGACGGGATTCTCACCCGTCTTCTCGCTACTCATACCGGCATTCTTACTTCACGACGCTCCACCCGAGCTTACGCTCGCGGCTTCTCTGCATCGCGAACACTCCCCTACCATCGGCCAAGACCCGAAGGTCTTAGCAGATCCGCTGCTTCGGTGACAGGCATGAGCCCCCTTACATTATCGGCGCAGGGACACTCGACCAGTAAGCTGTTACGCTTTTTTTCAATGATGGCTGCTTCTAAGCCAACATCCTGGTTGTCTATGCACCCCCACATCCTTTTACACTTAGCCTGTACTTTGGGACCTTAGCAGGCGGTCTGGGCTGTTTCCCTCTCGACGACCAAGCTTATCCCCGGCCGTCTCACTGCCGCCCTATAAAGTTCTGCCATTCGGAGTTTGGTTGACTTTGGTAACCGGGTAAGGCCCCTAGGCCATCCAGTGGCTCTACCGGCAGAACTAAACAGACGACGCTGCACCTCAATGCATTTCGGGGAGAACCAGCTATCTCCGCGTTCGATTGGCATTTCACCCCTACCCACAGTTCATCCAAGCCGTTTTCAACCGACACTGGTTCGGGCGTCCACATGGGAGTTACCCACGCTTCCCCCTGACCATGGGTAGATCACGCGGTTTCGGGTCTGATGCTGGCCATGTAACGCGCTATTCGCACTCGCTTTCGCTCTGGCTACACCCCTGAAGGGCTTAACCTACGACCAACAACAACTCGCCGGTTCATTCTGCAAAAGGCACGCCATCATCCCGGCAAGCCGGGACTCTGACTGTTTGTAGGCGCTCTGGTTTCAGGTTCTATTTCACTCCCCTCCCGGGGGGCTTTTCACCTTTCCCTCACGGTACTGCTTCACTATCGGTGGCAAAGTGTATTTAGCCTTAGGAGGTGGTCCTCCCAGATTCCCGCAAGGTTTCCCGTGCCCCGCGGTACTTGGGTACCAGCTAGACCAACGATTCAGAACTCCTACGGGACTATCACCCGCTGTGGTGGGCCTTTCCAGGCCGCTTCGAAGCCCCTCACGCTGTGCCATAACGCTGGCCCCGCAACCCCGCCCCGGCATGCCGGAGCGGTTTAGGCTGTTCCCCGTTCGCTCGCCACTACTAGGAGAATCGCATATGCTTTCTTTTCCTCCGGGTACTAAGATGTTTCAGTTCCCCGGGTGCCCTCCGTATGACTATGTGTTCACCATACGGTGACCGCCCGTTACGGCGGCCAGGTTACCCCATTCGGAAACCCCAGGATCGTAGCGTTGTTGCCGCTCCCCTGGGCGTATCGCCGCTAATCGCGTCCTTCTTCGGCACTTTGCCCCAAGGCATCCACCAGACGCCCTTTGTAGCTTGTCGCCTACTCCTCGCGGACACAACAAAGTCGTGTCCCCAAATCAACAAAGCGTCATGCCTCATCAACTGAGACATAACTGACCATGCGCAGAACGCATGGTCGAAGATGCGCTACCCTACTTCACCTGTTCAGTTATCAAAGTGCATTTGCGTGCCGGCCGGATCGTTTGTCCGTCATCGGCGTACGGCTTAGCATCATAGCACCGCCTTTTACGACAAGTCAAGGGTTTGGCTGAGAATCGATAGATATTTTCAAGCCGTGTTGAGTCGCCTCGCGCGGCGGGCCCGGCGGATGCCCTCTTGAGCGTCCGACCCTATGCTACAATCCGGCTGAGGACGCTCGGGAGTCGTACCCGAGCCGTACGAAGGAGGAATGCATGAGCGCGTATGCAGGATCGGACGTCGATGTCGTCGTGATCGGTGCAGGACCGGGCGGGTATGTAGCAGCCATCAGAGCTGCCCAGCTAGGCGCAAGCGTGGTATGTGTCGAGAAGGACGCGAAGGGCTGGGGCGGGGTCTGTCTGAACTCCGGGTGTATTCCCACGAAGACGCTGATCGCCGGCGCTGAACGCCTGTTGGCCGCGCGAGAGGCCCAGCGGCTGGGCGTCTTGACCGGTGAGGTCGGCTTCGACTTCCAGAAAATGATGGCGAGGAAGGATAAGGTCGTTCAGACCCTGCGCGGAGGGGTCCAATCCTTGCTCAAGGCCAACAAAGTGCGAATGGTCAGCGGAGTCGCACGAATGAGCGACGCCAGGACAGTGGAAGTGGTCGGGCCGGACGGCTCGAAGGAGTTATGGCACGGGAGAGCCGTGATCGTCGCGACGGGCGCCGAACCGATCGTACCGCCCATACCGGGCCTTGCAGGCGAAGGTGTCTGGACCAGCAATGAAGCGCTCACAGCCTCCGAGGTTCCCGAAAAGCTCGTCGTCATCGGGGCGGGCGCGGTCGGATTGGAGTTTGCCTTCATCTACAACGCCCTCGGCTCTTCTACAATGGTCGTCGAAATGATGCCGGAGATCCTGCCGCTGGCCGATGCCGAGGTCGCTGCGGAACTGCGCAAGAGCCTTGCGCGCCAGGGGATAGCCTTCCATCTCGATAGTAGGGTAACCGCGGTGGACCGACGCGAAGAGGGCATGGTGGTGAAGATCGATGGACCTGGGGGCCAGGTGGACGCTGCGGCGGATGTTGTGCTGGTAGGAGTTGGCAGGCGGCCGGTCATCGGTGATATCGGCCTGGAGGCGATCGGTGTCGAGATCACCCGACACGGGATCAGTGTAGACGAGCGGATGCAGACGACCGTTCCGGGTATCTATGCGATCGGCGATGTCACCGGGAAATATCAGTTGGCGCACGTTGCATCCCATCAAGGTGTCGTAGCCGCCGAGAACGCCATGGGCCGCTCGTCCACGATGAGCTACAAGGCGATACCGTCTCCTGTCTTCACAGAGCCGGAACTGGCTTCGGTGGGCTTGACCGAAGTGCAAGCGCGAGAGGGCGGTTACGACGTTGTCGTAGGTACGTTCACGTTTCGTCCTCTGGGTAAGGCCATTGCCATGGATCAGCAGGAAGGTATGGTCAAAGTGGTCTCCGAAAGAAAGTACGGCGAGGTGCTCGGCGTCCATATCGTCGGTCCCCATGCGTCGGACTTGATCCATGAGGCCGTAGCGGCGATCGAGCTTGAGGCTACCGTGGAGGAGCTGCAGCGGATGATCCATGGGCATCCCACACTGCCAGAAGCGATTCTGGAGGCGGCGCTCGATGTAGACGGCATCGCACTACATAAAGCTCCGCGTTGACGGGATCCGTCGGGGCGCCATATGACGGTTCACCCCGCATGGCGCTCCGACCTCGATCGCCGTTGGGGCCACTGATAACTCTAGCGAGGATCTACTGCGACTGCCGTAATGCTGCCTTCGCTCGCCGAGACTTTCATGATGACCGAAAGATCGCTTCCCTTCCAGTATCGTAAGGCGCGATCGGCCCCGCCGGAGACCAGAACCTTGCCGTCACTGCTCCACGCAAGACACAGGGCTTCGCGCTCGAGGAGCCGTGTGATCACCTGAGACAGGCCCTTGCCGGTGACCGTGTAGACACGTATTCGTCCGTCAGAGGCGGCAGTCGCCAGGAGATGGCCGTCGACGGTGCCGACCATGGCCGACAGGGATTTGTCGCTGGCTTTATAGCGCGATGCCAGCGCGAAATCGCCTGTTGACCAAAGTTTGACGTACCCATCCGCAGCGCCGCTGATCAACGAACGTCCGTCCGACGACCATACCAGACCGGTGATGGCTTCATCGTGGCCGACGATGGAGGCTGCCTGAGTACCGTCGGCTCGCCATACCTGGATCACACGGTCGTCTGCGCCCGAGGCGAGAAGGGTTCCATCAGGACTCCAAGCGAGGGCGCGGATCGGCCGTGAGTGAGCGTTGATCGTCTTCTGCAGCTTTCCTGTATTCGGCGACCAGAGCCGGATACGGCCATCGCTGCTCCCCGAAGCTAGCACGGTCTGATCGTCACGGAGAGCGAGCGCATAGACAGGACCATCCTGAGTATCCATCGCCTGTTCGAGCGAGCCGTCGTCCACATTCCAGACCTTGACGACCCCATCCGCTCCCGCAGAGATGATCCGACGCCCGTCCCGGGAAAACAGGATCGAGTGCACCGCGCCTTCGTGTGCGACGAACGAGAACGTCTCAACGCCGTCCGCTCCGATCATGGTGACGCGCTTATCCGCTCCGCCCATCACCACAGGAGGCGCTTGCGCCCTGCACGGATGACAGAGCGCGAGAGTCACGACGAGCGCAAGCGCGGCGTTTCGTGCGTGTTGCAGCCGCTTGAGTAATGGCATGGTCATCGTCCGATCACCGACCGGTATTCTCCTGCACTGTCGTACCTATGCGACGAGCGAAGTCCTGTAACCGTTCCGCCCGTCGATGGTAACGTCGATGACGATATCATCGTCTGAAGTGTACAGGTTAGGCCCATCCTTGTCAACCATACGGTGTTGCTGGCCGATTTCGTTGACAGGATCATCGGGCTATGCTACACTGCCAAAGCAGTGTGCGATTAGTAAGGGAGGAGTCTTCCATGCAATTGAGAGCCTCGCTGAACCTGGTTACAGGCCTGGCAGCCATGTCACTGGTCGCCTCAACAGCCATTGCCCAGAACAGCGCCCCATTCACGATTCGTTTTCCTCCCGATGGCGCTACGGTCCGAGAAAAAGTGATCGTCAAAGTACCCATGTCCGCGATCCCCGACGGTGCGTATGTAGCCTATACGATTGATGGGCAGTTTCGGGTGGCCCTGGCGCCGACCGACGCCGAGCGTGCAAAGGCAGGAGCTGGCGGGGATTTCGAATACATCTGGGATACCAAGGAAGTCGTCAAGATCCAGCGCACCAATAAGGAAGAAGCGCCGGCTGACGGACAGCACCGGATATCCGCTACTCTTTATGTTCCGCGTGGAGGGTCAGCCGGAGGGGCGGTTGCGGCTGAGACCAGCCAGATAACCGTGACGCTGGAGAATAAGATCGCCACCGACCCCGGAGCTCTTCTCCTCCGCTATCGATATCAGGACGGAAGCAACCGGACCTACGAACGGAACGGCACTACCACGATTGTCGGCGGCGTTACGCAGGGTCTTGCGGCCGTTGGGGACGTCGATTTGATTGGCCAATCGAGCGATCTCCTTCTTGCGGTTGAGGATGTTTACGCGGGCGGCAACGCGATTGTTCGGAACCGCCTTACCCGGCTCGCTGTTCGACAGGGGGGGCAGGAAACCGTATATCCGGAATCCTATCTGCCACGGTCGATCTACGAGGAAGTGGATACGGTCGGCGTGGTGCACTATCCGCCGTCTGATCGTGAGACCGGAGACACCTTCTGGCAGCTCGGTATCCCGATCAGTGCGACGATGGATCTCCCAATCCTTCCCCGGTCCGAGGTTCGCATTGGCGATACATGGGACACGCCGAACGTGGCGCTGGACATCCCCGGTACGGCTCCCGATAAGCAGCCCAAGGTCACGGTGAAGAGCGCCCTTGTTGGTCTCGAATGGGAAGGAATGCATCAGACGGCTAAGATCGTACAGACGTACGAGGGTACGCCGAAGGAGAAGTCGATCGTCTTCGGCAATATCACCGTCGATAACCCTCAGATCAAGTATACGCGTACCGTCTATCTAGCCTATCGCTCCGGGACGTTGATCAAAGTGGATCGGGATCTTCAGGTTGCCGGCACCACCAGCGAAGCGCTGTCACCTTCGGTCGGTGGGATGAGCGCTCCCGGCGGAAGCGCCATGGCTCCTGGCCTCAGCGGCCCGCCGTCGATGGGTTCCGGCGGCATGAACGGCCCGCCCGTCATGGGCGGTATGGGCGCGGGGTCCAGTATGCCCTTCCTTGGCCCTGGGGGTCTCGCTGGAGGTCCGGGAGGCAAAGATGAAGGGCGAGAGGGCCCGGGCGGCAAGGGACTTTCCCGGATGCAGCGTGGTAGGGGAGCGCTCGGCGGGCTCAGCGGCCCGCCCTCGATGGGTTCCGGCGGCATGATCGGACTTCCGTCGATGGGCGGCGGGCGAGGGATTCTCGGTGGCGGATCAGGCTCATTGGGCCTGGGACAGGCGACAACGAAGCAGAAGATCACCCTTCGATCGCGGACCGTTACGACGATCAAGCCGACCGAGGCCACCAAACCCTAAAGCCGTCGACACCAGCCCGGTCGGTCTTAGTGGGGGTGATGGGTATAATCTGCCCGTCACCCCCGCGCCGTTGTTGGCCCGGAGGATACGATCGGCCATTATGTCGACAACACCCCTCGAGCAACATGACGATGACAAGCGCATGGAGCTCAGCGAGCACCTCGCTGAGCTGCGTACGCGTATCATGCGCAGCATCCTGTACGTCGTTGTTGCCTCCGGCCTATCGTACTACGGTGTTCGACCGATCTACGACTTCTTCTATCAACCGATGGACCGGGCCCTCAAGGGAAGTCACATTGAGTTCAAGATCGTGTTCCCGCACTTCACCGAGGCCTTCTTTGTGGTCCTGCAGATCTGCGTTGTTGCCGGTCTGCTGATCGTATCCCCTCTGGTGATTCTGGAAATGTGGGGTTTCATCCGACCCGCACTGACCCGCAAGGAGCGTCGTCCGCTCCGATGGATCGTTCCGATGTCCATCGTTCTCTTCATATCCGGTGCGTGGCTGGCCTATTGGGTTGCTCAGTATGCGATGAACTGGTTTATCGGCTATGTCAAGCTGTTTCCCGAAGCAGTGCTCTATCAGGATCCGCGCACCTATGTTCTATTCGTCCTGAAGCTCATGGCGATCTTCGGCGTCGTCTTCCAGCTCCCGCTGGCGCTCATGTTCCTGGCCTGGGCAGGCCTCTTGAAATCCCAGACCATGAAGCAGTACTGGAGACACGCTATCGTTGGGATCGCTTTCGGAGGTCTCATGGTGACCCCAAGCAACGACGTCTTCACGATGTTGATGATGGTGATCCCCGTTTTTACCCTCTACCTCGGCAGCATCGGACTCGTTCAGATTATGGAACGGTCTCGAATGAAACGAGCATCAGATGCGTAACGCCCAACCCGGCTCGATCCGAAACTGGCTGATGGCCGTTGCCTTTATCCTCCTCGCTGGCGCTGTGATCTGGGTAGGCTGGTTCTCACCATGGGCCAAACTGCCACGCGAGGTCCAGCTGATCTATGTCTCGCGGCACTAGGAAAGGGGATCGACGCTGAAGGTCGGTATCGTAGGATTGCCAGGGAGTGGTAAGACGTCCCTCTTCAACGCGCTGACCCGGTCAGACGCGCCTGTCCACGCCTTCGACATACGGGATACGCAATCGAGGACGGCTGTGGTCGCGGTTCCAGATGCACGGTACGAAACTGCGGTCCGGCTATGCCAGCCGAAGAAACGCGTTCCGGCTACTCTGGAGATCGTTGATGGTGCGGCGAGAGTCGAGGTGCATGAGCGCGGGAGCCGCTTTGGTACCGACTTTTTCGCCGGTCTACGAGCGATGGATGCTCTGGTCGTGGTCCTCCGGGGTTTTACCAATCCGATGGCCTCGGAGCCTGCGGATCCTCTCCAGGAGTTGAGATCGGTCGAGGATGAGCTCCTGCTGGCGGACCTGACGGTACTCGAAGGCCGTCTGGAGCGCCTGCATAAGCAAGGTGCGCGACGTCAGCCGGGAAGCGCAGTCGAGGAGCAGGCGATCGTGGGCATGTTGCAGCATCTCGAATCCTCGTTGCCGCTCCGGGGCCTTGACATGACGCCGGAACAAGCCCAGGTGGCCCGCGCCTTTGCGTTGGTCAGCGCCAAGCCGGCAATATTGGTGTTGAACGTAGACGAGCAAGACCTGCATGCCGAGGCGGAAATCCGTTCCTCGATCCTCAGCTACGCCAATCCAAACAAGTTGCCTGTGATGGTACTGTGCGCGAGACTCGAGGCTGAAATCGCCCAGATGCCGCCGGACGAAGAAGGCGCCTACCTGGCCGCTCTTGGCGTCCGGGAAGCCGCTCGTGATGCACTGATACGGGTGGCCTACACGTATATGGGACTGATCAGCTTCCTGACCGTTGGAGCCGATGAAGTGCGCGCATGGACGATCCGGAACGGGACAACCGCGCTTGGCGCCGCGGAAAAGATACATTCGGACATTGCCCGAACGTTCATACGCGCCGAGGTGATGGAGTTCGCGGATTTCGAGGCAGCAGGCGGGTGGGACGAAGCACGTTCTGCAGGCAAAATGCGCCTCGAGGGGAAGGACTACATCGTTCAGGACGGCCAGATCGTGCATATCCGCAACTCTCGCGGGTAGAGTGTGCCGCCGAGCGCGAGTACGATTTCCGCACGGTGGTATAATCCGGTCTGATCTCGATGGGGGATCGTTCAACGGTAGGACAGCGGCCTTTGGAGCCGCGAATCCAGGTTCGAATCCTGGTCCCCCAGTAAGGCTCCACATGCCCGCAATAAGAACGACGGCTCACGCTCCTCTCAGAGTGTGAGCCGTCGTGCGCTACAGCGCTACGGCGATTGATGGAGACGATCAGATCCGCTCGGCGGCCTTCTGTGCCAGCGTCGTATCGATCTTGACGCCCGGGCCCATGGACGGGCTGACCGTTATCCCCTTCATATACCGGCCCTTTGCAGCGGACGGTTTGGCTTTGATCAATGCAGCGATCAGGATTAGCAGGTTCTCTGCCAGCTGGTCGGCCGTAAAGCTGGCCTTGCCGATCGGGCAATGAATGATGCCGGCTCGCTCGACCCGATACTCCGCTCGCGAGGCGCCCTTAATATCGCGGACGACCGACGCAACGTTCGGAGTGACCGTACCGGCCTTCGGGTTCGGCATCTTCTGCTTCAGTACGGAGCCAACTCGACCGACGAGGGGCATCATGTCCGGTGACGCTACGAACAGGTCGAACTGCGTCCAGCCGGTCCAACCCTTCTGGATACGTTCGACCAGATCCTCGGCGCCAACCTCGTCGGCGCCGGCCGCCCGAGCTTCGTCCGCCTTATCACCCCGTGCGAAGACCGCGACACGTCGGGAGCGCCCAGTACCGTGGGGCAGGTTCACGGTTCCCCGGACGACCTGATCTCCATGACGGGGATCAACCCCAAGGGCGATCGCCACATCGACCGTCTCGTCGAACTTAGCGGTCGCCAACTCCTTTACTCGCGCGAGGGCCGCCTCGATCGGGAGGGCTTCGTCCTGATCCACCTGCTTCAGCAATGCATTGAAACGCGTACTGTGTTTCGCTTTACCGACTTGAGACGCCCTTCGCTGGGCGGCGCTCATTCTAGGATTCGCCATCGATTCCTCCTGTGGTACTGACGGGATGATGCTCATCCCTCCCACGGTAATGGTTCTACTCGGGTTCGACCGTGATGCCCATACTCCGTGCCGTCCCTGCGATGATCTTCATCGCTTCGTCGACATCGATGGTGTTCAGATCGGCCATCTTCGCCTCAGCTATGGTGCGAAGCTGAGCCCGGGTCAGAGATCCAACAATCGTTTTCCCCGGAGCGCCGGATCCTCGCTCAATGCCAAGCGCCTTCTTGATAAAATCGGTGGAGGGCGGCGCTTTGGTTATGAACTGGAAAGACCGGTCCTCGTAGATCGTAATGACGGCCGGCACGATCGAGCCGATCTGAGAAGCAGTTCGTTCGTTGTATGTCTTGACGAACTCCATCATGTTGATGCCGTACGGGCCGAGCGTTGATCCGACAGGCGGCGCCGGGGTGGCTTTACCCGCGGGTATCTGGATCTTGACAACAGCCGTGACCTTTTTCGCCACTGAGAGCCTCCTGGCTATTCCTTATCGACCTGCGTGAAATCTAGCTCCAGCGGGGTGTCCCGTCCGAAGATAGAGATGAGCACGCGCAGTTTCTGTTTATCGGGATTGACGTCTTCGATCTTACCTTTGAAGTCGGAGAACGGGCCCTGGGTCACGCGGATGACATCCCCTCGAGACCACTGAACGCGGGGCCGTTGCGGCGTATCCTCCTCAGATTGCAGGATTGCCTGAACTTCGCGCTCCTGTAAAGGCACCGGTTTGTTGCCGGAGCTGACGAAGCCCGTGACACCGGTGGTCGATTTGACGAGATACCAGGTGTCGTCATCCAGGACCATATTGATGAGGATATATCCCGGAAAAACCTTGCGGCGGTACTCGGTAGACTTACCGCCTCTGGTTCGGACCTCTACCTCCGTGGGAATCCGTATGTCGAACACCTTGTCCCGAAGGCCGCGCACATCCACCTGGCGCAGGATACTGGTCATGACCTTGTTCTCGTGACCAGAGTAGGTGTGAACAGCGTACCAGTGTCTCTGGGAACTCATATCAGTTGCAGCTCACTTCAACAGTCCCAGGGTGCGCGTGATCCGCGTCAGCGCATAATCGATGACGCCGACGTAGATCGCCACGATCACGATCACCGTTAGCACGACGACGGTGAGTCGCCATGCCTCTTTTGGCGTTGGCCAGGTTGTCTTCTTCAACTCAACGATGACTTCATTGATGAAGCGCATCGCGCTGGAGAGAAACCCGGGGGTTGTTCCCATGGCCGCCTGCTTGTCATTTGTCGAGGCCATCACTTGTCCTCTGAATCCCTTCCGCGTCCATCGGGCATACCGTACCCTCTAGTCTGCGGGTCTTACGGCCTATCTCCGGCATACGACATGGCAGGGGTGGCAGGATTCGAACCCGCGACCACCCACTTTGGAGGCGGGTGCTCTACCAGCTGAGCTACACCCCTGCGTGGCCGGGACTGCGCCTTGCGCATCGTCGCGCAAGACGCTCCGGTCTCGTCGTTCGTACGCCTTACTTGCCTTCCCTGTGCGGAATATGCTTCCGGCAGGACGGGCAATACTTCCGAAGCTCCAATCGTTCCTGATGCTTCTGACGGTTCTTGGACGTCGTATAGTTTCTCGCTCTGCAAGCCGTGCAGGCAAGAGTGATGATGATTCGGTTCTCTTTGGCTGCCATGGAGCTTTACTCGATGACCTTGGTGACGACGCCGGCGCCGACGGTATGGCCCCCTTCGCGCACGGCGAAGCGGAGGCCTTCCTGCATGGCGATCGGCTGCAGGAG
>JAANMY010003981.1_pt1 | contig 11629 bp, 9 predicted proteins | sample 7279691 | NCBI WGS metagenome assembly JAANMY01 (sample SAMN14094543, study PRJNA606508) | bioreactor metagenome | isolation source: A lab-scale SPAN reactor treating ammonium-rich wastewater day 388 | place: Ireland: Galway | collected 2018-02-07
ATCCTGTTCAACATGGCCGACCACGTGATCGACCGGACGGGCTGCATGGGCCTGTGCCGAAAGTACGACGAGGTGTGCGGGCGCGAGTTCGAGGGGAATACCAAGACCGAGTTGGAGGCCATCGCGGCGCGGCTCCAGGCGAAGTACCCGGCTTGAATGGGGGAGCTTCAACATCCCACGCACAAGGACTCAGTCCGGCCGAGCGGGGCACCTCGGGAGCATTAGACGTAGCCCATCTGGTGACAGATGGGCCCGGGGCGCTGGGCCGAAATTTCAACTCAGTGCCTGCCGAGGTTGGCGTTCAGGCGGATGGCCTCGCCGGGTTTGGTGTGAAGCGTGATCCGTCTGTCGCCGTAGCGGATGGCGCAAGGGTTGCCGAAAAGCGAGCGGAGGGCGGCGGAGGCGAGGCGTCCATCTTTCCAGGCGAGGTCGATCTCGAAGGCGCCGCGGGTGCGGAGGCCTGTGACGGAGCCGGAGGGCCATGCGGCGGGAAGGGCGGGGAGGATTTCGATCTCGTCGGCGTGGGATTGGAGTAGCATCTCCATGATGCCGGAGGAGGCGCCGAAGTTGCCATCGATCTGGAAGGGCGGGTGCGCGTCGAAGAGGTTGGGGTAGGTGTTGCCTGAGAGTGCCTCGATGAGCATCTTGCGCGCGTGGTCGCCATCCAGCAGGCGCGCCCAGAAATTGATCTTCCACGCCTTGCTCCAGCCGGTGCCGCCATCGCCGCGGAAGAGGAGGGATTGTTTCGCGGCGGCGGCGAGCTCGGGGGTGCCGCGGGTCGTGATATCCCAGCCGGGGTGGAGGCCCCAGAGATGCGACACGTGGCGGTGGGTGTTCTTGGGATCGTCCTTATCCTCGAGCCATTCCTGCAGCTGGCCGTGACGGCCGATCCGATTCGGGGCGATGCGCGCGCGCATGGCGGCGAGTTTATCGGCGAACGCCGCATCGAGAAGCAGTTCACGATCCCGACCGGCCATGGAAAGAGCGTCCGCGTAACGCTTTACGGCCCGACAAGTCTGCTGCAGAAACGTAAACCCGATGAGTTCAAAGTAACGTTCGACTCGGAGGATACGCCGCAGGTAACTCTGCCGGCCGATATGGTCAACTCGGTCGTCATTAAGTCCACGAAAGTTCTCTAACTTCCGACAAGATCGCCCGCACTTCGATTTGCCGATGCCTTCTTTTACAGCTAAATTCGACCGCCTCGCCGGACTCGACGACAGCAGCCGAACCGCACTCTGGCTCGGGCGGATCGCGTTCTTTTTCCTCGCGGTAATGGCCGCTGCGGCACCGCATTCGATCGCTGCGACACAGATCGCCTGGGGATGTGGAACGCTCGCAACTGTCGCTCGATTCTTGGTAAGGAAGGAAAGGCCGCGGATAAGGGTTCTCGACATCGCGTTCATTGCCTATTTCGGATGGTCAGTGCTGAGCGGCGTGTTGTCATACGAGCCTCTTGTGTCGCTCGATCAACTGCGCGGAGTCGCACTTTTTCTCGTTTTTTACTTTGCGATCTGGAATCTGCGAAACGTAAAGGCCGCGTACTTTCTCGCCGTCCTGATGATCGTGTCCTGCACAGTGAATCTCGTGTGGACGCCGGTCGAAAGATACCTCGGCCGCGGTGTCGAGGTGCAAGGCCTCGTGCCTGACGGGCCGCTCGCAAAGGCTCTGCTTTGGGACGGCGACACGCTCCTTCGCGCCGACGGGAAGAAACTTCATTCGCCGGAAGATCTGCTTGCCGCTCTGCAGCAGCACGAAAATGTGCGCGTGCTCTTTTACCGGCCGGATTTTGAATACGAAGTTACGGTCAAGCGCGCGGATCTCTTGGCGGGAGATTCGTCCGAGCAACGGCTTGGGTTCACCTCTTGGGAGAAGAGCCATAATTGGCGTTCGCAAGGGTTTTATAATCATTACGCAACGTACGCCGAAATGCTGCAGCTTGTCGCCGCACTCATTTTCGGGCTGATCGTTGCGAATCTTGGGCGTCGAAAAGAGGAAGTGAAGCAGCAGAATTCACCCTTCGCTCGGTTTGCGAATTTTTTCGCATCGACGCCGTTCCTCGCCGCCGCACTCGGCCTTGCGTGTCTCGCGCTGCTCTTTACCGTAACGCGTGCGTCGCAGCTTGGTTTCATGGTCGCGGCACTCGTGATCGTTCTGCTCTCGGCAAAGAAGAAGCTGCTTATCGCAGGGCTTGTCGTCGCGGTACCGATAGTTTTCGGCGGTTTGTTGTTCCTGCACGAATCGCGAGATGTCGGCTTCTTTGACGCGAAGGATGATTCGACCAAGTACCGCGAAATGATGTGGCGCGACGGCTATCGTTTGCTTACCGAATCGCCGCGGCATCTGCTTGTCGGCGTCGGGATGAATTCGGTCCAGAAACACTGGCAGGAATGGGGAATGTTCGACAAAGGCTGGCAGCCGTTGGGGCATTTTCATTCGACGCCGGTCCAGCTTGCAGTCGAACGCGGAATCCCGACGCTTCTCATTTGGCTCTTGATCTTGTTCTGTTTCGCGAAGCTATTCTGGAGAGGCTCAAGGAATGCTCGCCGAGCGGGAGACAGGCGTCGATTCGGGATCCTCTTGGGGGCTTCGGGCGCGCTCTGCGGATTCACGACGAGCGGACTCGTTCATTGGAATCTTGGCGATGCGGAGGTCGCAATGGTGTTCTTTCTAATAATGGCTCTCGGTGTTTCAGCCGCAGATCGACCGGATGACGCCATTGCGAATGAAGTAACAGCAAGCGCCTAGATGATCTGATCGAGCCACGCCTGCGGGCGCATCTCGGCGTGCGGGACGAGAGCACGCGCGATCTTGTAACGCTTCTTCTCTAAACCTGCCAAGGGTTCGCTCCGCAAAGTAACGTAAGGGATCATTCGCGCAAGTTTCTTGTATAGCCGCAGCTTCTGGCCGCGATATCGTGCCGCCTCTCTCTCATCCGCAAGATATTGTCCCCAGCCGATCGAACCGACAAAACCGCACGCGCCGAAGTTCGGCGAAAGCAGAATGTGCTCCATCATCACGCGAAGCCCGCCGTCGAATTCATGCAGGACATCGTGCATCGCAACGATCGCTTTATCGGCGAGATGCGGGCTGAAACCTTCGAGATCGAGCCGTGTGCCAGCGTATGTGTGGTCGCCGTCGATCCACAAGAACCGAAGCGTTCTGTCCCAGGTTTTTGCAAGTTCGTAGGAGAATGTTTGATTGAGTTCGACACGGTCAGCGACACCCATCGACTCGATATTCCGACGGAAATCCGTCAGAGAATCGGCGGCTCCGCGAAGGTCCGGGTCGGTTTCGGACGGCGCCGTCATCGGATCGACCGCATAGATCTTTTCGTTGCCGATCAAGCCCGCTGCCTTTGCAAGCACGACCGTCGATCTTCCTTTGAACGAACCGATCTCGAGTATCGCTCCTTCGGCCCGCGGTACGGCAGCAAGCAGCGCGAGGAACCGTATCTCCCGCGGCGACAGATGTCCCTCGACGGAGTCGACCTCCGACGGCAGCCGTTCGGCAAACGCCTCAAAACCCTTTGGTAATTCCTTTTTTCTCATTCTTTATGACGGACTTCTCGATGCTAGATACTAATACTTTTGGCGGCTGCGTACCTAAAGCCAACGTATACGTTGCGTGATATCCTAAAAGGGTAAGTAAAGATCGTCTTTGCTGGATGCGAACATTCGTTACGCGAAATGCGTAATGCCTTTTATCAATTAGCTAACACCATTTGTATCTATGTTTAAGAATAAGCCGTTTCTTTCCCTGGTCGTTGTCCTTTCGCTTGTTTTCGCTGCGTTACCGCTCTCGGCAGCAGCACAGACCGCACCTGCACCGCAGTCCGCATCGACGAACTACGATGCCGCTCTTGCGAAGATCGAAAAGACGATCAACGAACGCCGCGAAGAGCTCGGCATCCCCGGTGCGGCACTCGCGATCGTAAAGGATGGAAAGGTCATTTATGCAAACGGCCTCGGGTATAAGGATCTTGAGAAGAAAATTCCTGCCACGGCCGATACGCAGTTTGCGATCGGTTCGGCGACAAAAGCCTTTACGGCCCTGTCTGTGCTGATCGCGCAGGACCAGGGAAAACTTTCGCTCGACGATTCGCCGAAGAAATACCTTCCGTATTTTAAGATCAACGACCCCGAGACGGACAAGAAGATCGTTATCCGCGACCTGCTCGATCATTCATCCGGGCTGACACGCACCGACCTTGCGATGATCACCGGCGAGTTAACGCGAAAAGAGCTGATCGAGATTACAGGCCTTGCAAAACCGACGGCAAAGCTTCACGAGAAGTTTCAATATCAGAATATTATGTTCGCCGCCGCGGGCGAGATCTCTGCGACGGTCGAGAAAAGCACGTGGAACAAGGTCATCAGCTCCGAGATCCTACAACCTCTGGGGATGAACAACAGCACGACGACGATAGCCGCGATGACGAAGGCCAGGGATTATTCATTCGGCTATGAATACAACTTCGACACGAAGGCGGCGAGGCGGCTGCCGTTCCGCGAGATCACGGCTTCGGCACCGGCAGGCGCGATAAATTCGAGCGTCAATGACATGGCGAAATGGGTCGAGTTCGTTGCAAGCGGCGGTGAACTCAATGGCAAGCGTCTTGTTTCCGAAAAAGGCTACGAGGAATGGACAAAGCCGCAGATGCCGATAGGCGGCAAGGTCGCTTACGGCCTCGGCTGGTTCATCGAAGATTGGCACGGGTTAAAGGTGCTTCAGCACGGCGGCAACATCGATGGTTTTAACGCGATGGTCGCCGTAATGCCGGAGAAGAAGCTCGGGTTTGTGCTTCTGACGAATGTCTCCGGTTCGCCGCTTGCGGACGAAGCCAAGAACATCATCTGGTCGGCGCTTTTGCCCGATGCCGTTCCGCAAAAGCCTGCTGAAACTCCCGGAAAGGACGCGGCGGCCGCGCAAACCTTTCCAAAGGTCAGCGCAGACCTCCTTATCGGAACGTGGGCGACCGCAAAAGGCACGCTTAAGACCGATATCAGAAAGGACGGCGACAAGGTGACGCTGAACGTGCCGGGGCAGCAGCCGTATCCGCTTGTTGCAAAGCCTGACGGCAGTTTCTCGCTTTCGCCGCTGCCCGATAGTTTTTCGATAAGCGCAAAGGTCGATGCATCGGGTAAGGTTACGGCGCTCTCGCTCGTTCAACCGCAAGGAACCGTTGAGCTTGTGCCGACGGCGCCGACCGAAAAACCCGCGATCACGGTCGAAGAGCTCCACAAGAAGGTGATCGCAGCTCTCGGCGGAGAGGAGAACCTGCGGGCTCTCAAGTCCCGCGTTGTCGATGCCGACGTGGACTTTGTAAATCAGGGCGTTACGGGCACGGCCCGCAGCTATACGGAAGCTCCGAATATGTCTGCAACAGCGACGACCTTCTCCGCCCTTGGGAAGACGATCGGCAAGGCTTATGAATATTTCGACGGGACGAACGGCGACGAGACGTCGACATTCGCACCGACCGACGTTTGGGCCGGATTGAAGCTCGATAATGCGCGGCTCGCGGCGGATTTTTACGGGATGCTCAACTGGGACAAGAATTTCTCCGCGATCGACATCCAGTCCGTCGTAAAGGTTGACGGCAAAGACACCTATGCCGTGAAGTTCACGCCGAAGAAAGGCACCGAATATACGGTGTATTTTTCGACCGAGACCTTTTTGCCCGTAAAGCAGGACGCAATGAGCGTCTCGAGCACGAGCAAACAGCGGCTGCCGTATTCTGAGGAATATTCCGATTACAGGAAGGTTGACGGTTTGATGATCCCGTTCGTTGTTACGACGAATTCACTCAGTATGGGCAAGATCGTCATAACGATCAAGGACATCAAGCAGAACGTGCCGATCGACCCGAAGGTGTTTACGCATCACGATGTTGCTCTCGATAAAGCAAGGTCACGAAAGGCCGGCAACGCCCATTAGGTCCGGTTTGTAGGTCGATTCCGCGTGGTCGAAAATATCGTCGAGTTCCTTTTCGACCGAACCATGGCCGGGCGGGATCGCCTTTATCGCAGGCTCGAAATTCTGAAAATCGTATAGTTCGGGATCGAGCAGGTGCGAGGCCGTTACCTGCGACAGCGCCGTCATCATCGTCGAGCGGATGAATGGCGTCTCTTTGGCAAGATCGTTCACAAGACGCTTCACGCGTGCCCGCTTCATATTCGGCTGCGAACCGCATAGGTTGCACGGGATGATCGGGAATTTTTGTTCCTCGGCGTATTCGACGATCTCCTTTTCGTGCACGTATGCAAGCGGCCGAATGATCGTGTTCCGCCCGTCATCCGAACGCAGGATCGGCGGCATCGCCTTTAATTGCCCGACATAGAAAAGGTTCATCAGGAAGGTCGCGATAATGTCGTCGGCGTGGTGGCCGAGCGCGATCTTTGTGCATTTCTCTTCGACGGCCGTCGTGTAGAGGATGCCGCGTCGGAGCCGCGAGCAAAGCGAACAATACGTTTTCCCTTCGGGAATGTGCGCCGTAACGATCGAGTAAGTGTCTTCTTCGACGATGCGATAGTCAACGCCGAGGCCTTTCAGATACTCAGGAAGAACGTGCTCCGGGAAGCCGGGCTGCTTTTGGTCGAGATTCACAGCCAGAAGTTCGAAGTCGACCGGCGCACGCCGCCGAACATCGAGCAGCAGGTCAAGCAGCGTGTAGCTGTCCTTGCCCCCCGAAAGGCAGACCATTACCTTGTCGCCGTCCTCGATCATCGAAAAATCGGCGATGGCCTTGCCCATCTTCTTCAAAAGCTTTGTTTTTGCCGGAGTCTCTGCTTTCAACTTTACTGCCCTCTTGTCTGCCAAAACCTGCTCGGATGGCGGAAACTTTATATGTTCCCACGATAATTTAGATTGTTCAACCTGCCAAAATTGTGTGGACATCGTTGAACGAAGGTCTTATTATTGTAAATTAACGAAATTTTGGCTCTGAAATGGGCTTAAGATCGGCTGTTTTTGCTATTGTTTCCCCGTAAAACGGCACTTACTTGATCGAAGCGGTGTTTGTGGACTTGAGTTTTTTGTCCATTAAAAGCGGCTTCGTGTGTTATATCAGACGAAATTCCACGAGAGGTACAATCTAATGATTCGAATGGGTCGAAACACAAAACCCGAAACCGGCGGTTCTTACGGCGAAAGCAGCTCGGTCGAGCCCGAAGCTCCGTACCGCTATCAGACAGAATCTCCACAGGTCGGAATTCGCGGCGGGGCGATCTCCGACAGCGATGCCATGGCAAGAGATATAAAGGAAGGACGGCTTAGCGGCTTCGTTGGGCACGGCACGACGCTTACGGGCGAGACCGAGTTCCATGCGATGCTCCGCGTTGATGGACATCTGATCGGCACGGTCACATCCGAGGCCGGCACGCTTATCGTCGGGACGAATGGCATCGTCGATGCAAATGTCTCGGTCGCGGCGGCTCTGATCAACGGGGTCGTCAATGGCGACGTTGTCGCAAGCGAAAAGCTGCAGCTTGGCCGCACAGCTCAGGTCATCGGCAACATTCAGGCACCGCGTCTTGTTGTCGAAGAGGGCGCCGTTATCGAGGGCAAATGCAGCATGGTACGCGCACGGCAGGACAGCGAGAAGACGACCGAAAAGCAGACGGTCGAATATCAATCGCAAACCACCTACGAGGAACCGGCGGCAACCGACGAAGAACGCCTCTCCGCGGCACTTTTTGATGAGGCCGAAGAGGAAGCTGAAACGGCAGAGGCCGCAGGCATTTGATCCGCCGATCTTTGCGGGTCAAGGTAATTTTAATATCCTTTTTGGCGGACGTTTTTTGCGTCCGCCTTTTTAGACTTGGTTCATTTTTGAGGAGAAGAGAACAGAATGCTTAGCGAATTCAAACAGTTCATTGCACGCGGGAATGTTATCGACCTTGCGATCGCGGTCATCATGGGCGCAGCCTTCGGCGCCATCGTAAAGACGTTTACCGATGGCATCGTAATGCCTGTCGTCGGCATGCTGACCGGCGGTATCGATTTTAAGAGCAAGGTGATCAACCTCGGGTCGATGCCTGTCGATACGCCCGATCAGATCGCGGCGGCAACCGCGGCAAAACAGCCTTTGATCCTTTACGGCCAGCTGATCAACGACATTATCGTCTTCCTGATCGTCGCGTTCGTGATGTTCCTGCTTGCAAAGTACGTCGTTAAACTCGTCAAGGGCCTCGAGGCCGAACCGGCGCCTCCGACCGCGGAGGAAACTTTGCTTGGCGAGATCCGCGACATCCTGAAGGCGAAGAATTAGTTGGGCCAGTCGTTCAGCTCTTTGACCGAGGTTTCGGGGCGAAAGATGCTGTCCGGCGTGATGACGACATCGAGCGGCACGTCCGCCTCGTGAGTCTCGATCGGCTCGTCGAGCGTCGACCAGTGGCAAAGCCCGACCTTCAGGCAGTCGAGCCGCGTACGACGCAAGAAGCGGTCGTAAAAACCCTTTCCGTAACCGACGCGATGGCCGAAATGATCGAATCCGAGCATCGGAACCAGCACGATGTCGAGGTCGGTCGTTGCGATCATCTCACCCGATGCGGGTTCGCGAATGCCCCAGCGTTCTTCGGCAAGCGGTGTGCGTTCGTTGAACTCGATGCTCTGCATCATGCCCGTCTCGTGATCGATCCGCGGCGCGTATGTCGTGATATACGGCCGATCGCGCCAGATACGCATATAGATCATCGACGTGTCGATCTCATTGAACTTTGCGATGCGGATGAACGTGTGCAGGCAGCGGATCGCCATCAGGTCGATCTCCGCAAAGAACCGGTCGCTGATCTTTCGGCTCATCTCAACGACCTCGCCCGCACTAAGATCCCTACGGCGGGCAAGCAGGTCATTTCGAAGCTCGGTCTTGGTCATTTCGGTGAAGCTAATTTCGCTTGATCCAGCCGCCGCCGAGCACTTCTTCAGCGGTCTCAAGATCGTAGAAGATCGCGGCCTGGCCGGGCGTAACGGCGCGTTGCGGTTCGTCGAATTCGATACGCGCCCGATCATCCGGGAGCGGAAAGATCGTCGCGGCCGCGGGTTCGTGCCGATAACGAACCTTTACGCGTGCTCGAACTTCGTTCGGCGGCTCCACTGATGACGTCCAATTCACACCGCGGACCCTAAACTCGCGACAGGCGAGATCTTCCTCATCGCCGACGATCACACGATTCTTCGCGCGTTCGATCTGCGTGACATAGAGCGGCTTTTCGCTCGAAATGCCGAGGCCTCGACGCTGCCCGACGGTGTATCGGTGAATGCCCGTATGCTGCCCGAGAACCTGTCCGGAAGCATCGACGATCTCGCCGCCCTCGGGAAGCTCGGCTTCTCTGCCTTCGTGCGCGAGGTAGCGGTCGATAAACTCTGAATACTTGCCGTCGGGCACGAAGCAGATCTCCTGCGACTCGGCCTTTTCCGCCGTGTAAAGCTCCGAAGAACGCGCGACATCGCGAGCCTCTGCCTTGTCCATTTCGCCGAGGGGAAAGAGCGCGCGTGAAAGCTGCTCCTGCGTCAGCTCCCACAAGAAGTAGCTCTGATCCTTGTTCCGGTCGCGGCCGCGAAGCAATTTGTATCTTCCCGCTTTTTCATCGTACTCAACACGTGCGTAATGCCCTGTCGCGACCTTTTCGCAGCCGACCGACAAGGCCATTCGATCGAGCGACGCGAACTTCAAACGCGAGTTGCACGCAACGCACGGTATCGGCGTCTCGCCCGAAAGATACGACGCGATAAAAGGCTCGACAACATCGCGGTCAAAATCCTTTTCTAAATTGAGTACATAAAATGGGAAGCCTAGCTTTTCAGCGACGCGGCGTGCATCGTAAACATCGTCAAGCGAGCAGCAACGCGAAGGCAGCGGCTCGCCGTTCTCGTCCGTGTTGATCAGACGCCGCTGATCCCACAGCTGCATCGTGAAGCCGACGAGGTCGTGCCCCTGCTCTTTTAATATCGCGGCCGCCGCCGAACTGTCGACACCGCCGCTCATTGCTACCGCGATCTTCATAATACGCCTCGCACCAATAGCGAAACTCTTTATTATAGCCCTCCGAGCGAACTAATTCGTAATTAAATAATTGATAATTGGTAATTGCGGGATCGTCGGATCCGCTCTGAACGGCGCGAAAAATCAACTCTTGTAGATTTTCATTTCCTGCGTCGGATGCTATAGTCTCTTCTGCTATGAAGACCTCTGTCCGCTAAATAACCTCCCGAACAACTTTGGCGAAAGGCACTTGGTGCGCTTCATATTCGCGCAACCAGAGTGGCGGAACGTCTTTTTCTTGTGGCTTTGCCGCGAAGGCCCACGGGTGTTCATGCATCCCGCAGGGCAAAGTGGTTTTTCACGAACCGAAAGCGAACTTTATTTTTTATGTCCACGAACGGTAACGACACGGAGGTGTCTAAAGAATCAGTATTTTCGATCTTGAGAGAATCGATCGCCGGATCGAACCGCGACTTCACAACCGCGCCTTTGGGGACGGCGATCTTTCTGTTGGCTGTGCCGATGATCGTCGAGATGTTCGCAGAGAGTTTGTTTGCGATCGTCGATATCTTTTTTGTCGCGCATATCGGGGCAGACGCGATCGCGGTCGTCGGCATTACCGAATCGATGATGTTTCTCATCTATTCGGTGGCGATCGGCATTGCGGTCGGCGCGACAGCGACAGTTGCACGGCGCGTCGGCGAGGGTGATCCGGACGGCGCTTCGCGAACGGCGACGCACGCGATCTATCTCGGACTTGCTGCCTCGGCAATTCTGGGTGTGATCGGCTTTGTGTTCGCGGCGGATCTCCTGCGGCTGATGGGTGCGGAGCTGTCCGTAGTTGCGACCGGCACGACGTTTACGCGAATAATGCTCGGCGGCAATATCGTCGTGCTTGCGCTCTTCCTCCTAAATGCGATATTTCGCGGAGCGGGCGATGCGGCGATCGCGATGCGCGTGCTTTGGTTCGCGAATATTCTGAACATCATTCTCGGGCCGTGTTTTATCCTCGGGATCGGATTCTTTCCGGAACTTGGCGTAACGGGTGCGGCAGTCGGCACGACGATCGGCCGCGCGTGCGGTGCGCTCTACGCGGCGTACTGCCTGTTCTTCGGCAACCGCCGAATCACGATCAGCCGTGAACACTGGCGTCTCGAACCCGATCGGCTATTGAAGCTCGTAAAGGTCTCGGCGCCGGCCGTACTGCAATTCTTTGTACAGACGGCAAGCTGGATCGGGCTTGTTCGTGTCGTGACCGGATTCGGAACGGCGGCAGTTGCGGGCTATCAGATCGGGATCAGGATGGTGATGTTCGCGTTGCTGCCATCTATCGGCCTCGCAAATGCTGCGGCTACTCTCGTTGGCCAGAATCTCGGTGCAGGAAAGCCCGAACGTGCGGAGCAGGCAGTGTGGAAGACCGTGCGTTACAACGTGGTCGTGCAGACGTCGATCGGGCTCTTGTTCGTGATCTTTGCGGCTCAGATCGCCGCCGTTTTTTCGACCGAGCCTGACGTTCACGCCTATGCGACCGATGCGCTTCGCGTGATCGCGTACGGGTTTTTCTTCTACGCTGTTGGAATGGTGCTCGAAACGGCGTTCAACGGTGCGGGCGACACGATCACGCCGTTCTACGACCCGATGATC
>JAANMY010003987.1_pt1 | contig 11624 bp, 10 predicted proteins | sample 7279691 | NCBI WGS metagenome assembly JAANMY01 (sample SAMN14094543, study PRJNA606508) | bioreactor metagenome | isolation source: A lab-scale SPAN reactor treating ammonium-rich wastewater day 388 | place: Ireland: Galway | collected 2018-02-07
GTCTGCCGGTTGGCCACACTCGAAACAGCGTAACTGTTCCATGGTTTCTATTACCCCTTCATTTCTGGCCCTCAGAAGTCCGCGTAATGCGGCTCTTGACAGGAGCCGATTTCAGTGTGACAATCAGATGTGTGATGTAAACCCTCTGGGCAAAGAGTTAACCAATGACGAAGAAGACAGCATCAGTCCGGAAAGCGGCCATCTATGCGCGTGTCAGTACGGACGGTCAGTCCACAGCCAATCAGCTGCAGGAGCTACGGGCTGCAGCAGCGAGGCACGGATGGGAAGTGGTCGAGGAGTTTGTAGACCACGGCATTTCAGGAGCTAAGGGCAGAGACAAGCGGCCAGGGTTTGACCAGCTGTGGAAAGGTGTCAGCCGGAAGGACTTTGATGTGGTCATGGTGTGGGCTGTGGATCGTATCGGTAGGAGTCTCCAGCACCTGGTTGAGTTCCTTTCAGAGGTTCATGCCAAGCGAATCGACCTCTTCATACACCAGCAAGGTATCGACACCACCACCCCAGCAGGCAAGGCCCTCTTTTCTATGCTTGGAGTGTTTGGCGAATTCGAGAAATCGATGATTCAGGAGAGGGTGAAGGCCGGTATCAAACGCTATCGCGCAGAGAATCCCGCAAAGCCTTGGGGCCGTACTCCCATGGAACGGGCAGACCCAAAGATGACGGCTCGCGTGATGGAGTTGAGGCGTCAAGGCTTAGGTATGAAGGTGATCGCCAAGCAGGTAGGTGTGAGTAGTAGGACGATCTGGAGACTGCTTCAGAGGCACGTAGAGACTCGCTGAGGGTGGCGTAAGAGCTTCCAAGGCTGGAAGGATTGCGGAGGTGGATCAATTGCAAACCTGGAAGGAGTTGGCTATGGCCTCAGCCAGAGCTTCGGCAGATCTGACCGGCCAGCGACACCGACCATGCACCCGAACGGCGTTGTAGGCGTAACTATCGGCGTAACTATGGGCGTAGGCAAGGATGATGCCCCATGGAGGCTGCGATTTGAGAGTGGGATGCGTGCGCCTGCGGAAGAATTTAATGATGGGCCGATGGCATGGGGGGAACGTCGGGCCGATGTTGGGGCGTATGGGCCAACAGATTTTTTCGTCTGAGCAAGTCGTGTTTACAGGTGCCCTGCCGATCATATCGGCCCTTACGTTCCGCCCTTACGCCCCCCCTTAGGGACTACCTTGACTCCAGCCTGCTGATGGGTGGTATAAGGCTTGCGGTTGGGCACTCCGGACAGCTACAAGAAACGATGGTGAATCGCTACACTTTTCGATTCTGACCCAAGGGGCACCCTGTGGGAATCCAACAACTTGGAGCATATCGAAGTGATGGTGCGTCTTCTGTCCCTCGGCACCATATCCCATTCCGCTGTAGAGAAGTCGCCCACATAGCAACGTGGCCCCTAAGCGCATACTGCTCACGGATTTTTTCTTAGGACATGTTGGGAATTGCCGCTGGGCGTTATATACTTCACTCCAAGACTACGGAACTTCTCCATGGCCCAACAGGTGCAGCCCCGGCGCAGAGTCTTGGTCGCCGGTCTTACGATTGCAGGTCTTGGTTCTATTCTCCTCTGCCTAATCCTTGGCGAATTGGCTATCCGTGCGGTCCACCTGCTCCGCGATGACATTCCATTTTTTGAATCTCCTGCGCGCATCGGACCCATCACAATGGATTCGAAGTTGGGATGGCGTGCGACGGAGCACTACGGGCAGGACCTCGAAGAACACACCTTGCGTGGACAACCCTACCACGTTCATCGGACCCAAGGCCTGTTGGGCTTCCGCACATACGGCGATCTGCGGTCCACCAAGCCGAAGATGCTGGTCATTGGTGATTCCTTTACCCATGCAATGGCGGTGTCCAATGACAGGACCTATTACGCCTTACTAAGCGACCTGCTCGGCGTGGAGACATTTGCCTATGGAACCGGCGGGTACGGCACGCTGCAGGAATACCTTCTTCTCGATGAAGTCTTCGACACGATACGGCCCACCATGGTGCTGTGGCAATTCTGCAGTAATGACTTCATCAATAACGATCACGCCTTGGAGATGGCCAGCTCGCTCAACAATAACGGCTGGATCCGACCCTACTGGGAAAATGGTCGCCCGGTTTTGCGCTCCCCGAAACCAAGCGGAGTGCAAGCCAGGGAATGGATTCAACGGCACAGCCGGTTCCTCTATTTTATTGTTAGTAGGGTTGATCGCTTGCGCGCCAGGGGGCCCTTTGAATCCATCGAGTTCCAGATCGATCGCGCAAGATTTGCGCATCCCGGATTCGCTCGCTCAGTTCAGACCACCGATGAGCTGATGGGCATGGTACGGCGCCGCATTGGCAACGTTCCTCTCTACGCGTTCAACTGCGATCGTGATGAGCCCTACAGCACCGCGTTTGAACAAATTTCCTCTCATCATCAAATCCAGTTCTGGAAGGACGTGCCGGATGCGGTTCGTAATGCAGAGGCAAATGGACTCGACGTATCCGCGTCCGACGCGCATTGGAATGAACTCGGTCATGCTCTGATTGCCAAGAGTTTGAACGAACACTTCAGAAGGCTGCAGCAGGTCAGTACTCAGTAGCACCTACTGCGAAGGCGGCGAAATTCTTTTGAACCCATCAACGGGAAGACGGAAGCCCGGACAAGTGGTACAGAATCATGGCAGCAGCGGCGGCAACATTGAGGGACTCCACCCCTTTCCGCAAAGGAACGGTGAGCCGTGTCCGCGCCGCCTGAAGCGTAGCGGGCGACAGCCCCTGCCCCTCGCTGCCCAAGGCGACGATGGTCCTCGCCGGAAGAGAGTGGATCGATCGCAAGGAAATACTGTCTCGGTGGGCGGAATCGGCCGCCAGCACCGTGCACCCTGCTTGAACCAAATCTTGCAATTCCGCGTGAAGAAAAATGGGAAGGCGAAACAAAGTTCCAGCGGTGGCCCGAACCACCTTGGGATTGAATACATCCACTGAATGAGCCGTCAGCCACAATCCTCCGATATCCAACGCAGCCGCTGTACGAATGATAGACCCTAGGTTCGTTGGGTCTTGCAGCCGGTCACCGTAGACGCCCAACAGCCTGGGTCGTGCCAAGATCGTCTGCTGATCCCAGGTAGGCCGGCGCACGAGCGCCAGAATTCCTTGTGACGAGTCTACATCCGACAATGGCGAAAACCGTTCCATCGGACAGGAATACACCCTGCCGCTTGCTTCGAGCACCTGCTTCCGTTCCGACGACGTGTGACGATCAAGAAAATTGCTGGTGACAACGACCTCGACGACTTGGTCCGGTGCCGACCGGAGCAGTTCCAGGATAGGTTTGGCTCCTTCGAGCACGAATACTCCTTCCTGATCGCGAGTCCGCTTTGTGGAGAGCAGCTCCCGAATATACTGAATCTGACGGCGGGAAATGGTGCGAAGTGGGGCAGCCAACAGCGAACCGTGGTAGGAGATAGAGGCAAAGAGGGGCCTGCTGCGAATAGCTCGACCCCTCTTCCACGTCGAGCTATTTGCGCTTCTTGCCGGATGCAGCCTCAGCCGCACGAATGCGCTGAGCCCGCGCCTTGGCTCGTCTGAGCGCGGAGAGTTTTCCTCGGGTCCGATCGCGCTCAGCCTTCAATTGTTCGAGTTGTGCGCGAAGATGGACGCGCTCCTGTTTGTAAATACTGGCACATTCTGCACGAGATAAATTCGTCCAATCACCGGAACCCTTGGCCCGTTCTATCCGTGCCTCAAGGGACTCGCGCAGAAGCCTCTCACGCATCGACATCAACGACTGCAAGGCTTCCTGCCGCCGTTGGACTTCTTCCTCTTCGGCCATGATGCCGCGAATATCGGTTCCTAACATCGGCTGTTCCTCCTCGCCTCAGGTACAACAACAGTAACGATCTATTGTACCCGATTCAACAATATGGTTCTACCCGGTCTCTGATGAGCTAACCGATTGATCTTGCGCAAAACCGCCAGATCCAGTCTCACTCCATTGCAGGACCTCAATCGGTTCCATTAAGATCAGGTCCCATGTCACACATTGGTCCACTGGTTCGAGCTTGGCGCCTGTCGCAAAAATGCTCCGAACGTGCGCTCGCCGAGAAAACCGGCCTGTCGTCCGAGCTTATCGAGGCCATCGAGTCGGAAGAGGTTGACCCCAACTTCTCAACACTCCAATCACTGGCTGCCGGACTCCAGATTTCTCTCTCCTGGCTCTGCATCTCTCCCTCGGATTTGACCCTTCTCTGCCAGGACGATGAAGAGGGTTCCCCAATTCAGGCCTTGACGGGGGCCGATCCTGTTCTGGACCGGATCGTTCTGGCAGCCGGCTATGATCGTTCTCTCTATGTCTTGCTGACCGCCCTCATCCAAGCCGGGGACCCCAAACTCTTGCGGGCGGCGGAGGTCAACCTGCGAGGCCTGGTGAAGCAATCCAAACAGGCGACGGTACCCTGGCAATCACGGCCTCCTGGCCATTTCGAACCGCCGAGTGACTAGCCGGTTTCAGACCTACGCTGAGTGAGTCGTACCCATGCGAACAGCCTTGGTAAGGACATAACCTACGACGATTAACGCGCCCAGTCCTGGCCACCCTCCGAACGGAGCCTCGGCGAACAGCTGAAAGGGGTCTCCCGATAATGAAGGCCACACCGAACTGAGCGCCACTGGAAGCGCCAGAAGAATTCCCACGAGCGCCTCACCGGTCACCAACCCTGCCGCGAACAATAGGCCACGATCTTCCGTACTGGGTCTAGGCGCGGCTCCTTCGCGTCGCACAGGCTCGGCCAAAAGTCCGCCCAAGAGAATGGCCGCCGATAATTTCAACGGCAGATAGAGGCCTAAGGCCACGGCGAGGACCGGGAACCGCAGTCGATTCGGCTCTCGTGCCTGCCTCGTATCCAGCGCAATGATGCCCACGCCAAGCAGGACTCCTACTCCGACCAGGTGCCAAGGCAGCGACCCACCGAACACCCCCTTGGCAAGGTTTGCCATCAAGGTGGCCTGAGGTGCCGTCAGCGGATGCGGATGGACCACCGTCACCTCTCCGATCCCATATTTGGCCTCCAGCAACGACAACACGGGCACAATCACGACCGCGCCGGTGGCCACGCCGATGACTTGCATGATCTGCTGCTTCCAAGGAGTCGCCCCCAGCACATAGCCGGTCTTCAAATCCTGCAGATTGTCTCCTCCCATGGCAGCAGCACAACATACAACGGCGCCCACCAGAAGGGCTGCAGCCGGACCGGCAGGATTCCCCTGCCCCAACATGGCCAGCAGGAGGAGAGAGGCCAACATGATCGTGGCAATCGTGACGCCGGAGACTGGGTTACTCGAACTTCCCACAAGCCCTGCCATATACCCTGCAACGGCCGAAAAGAGAAAGGCAGCCAACGCCATCAGGAACGTCAACCCGATGCCCGCTAAAATGTTGTGTCCCAGCAGGTCTTGATACAGCCACCCCATCGGCACCAAGGAGAGAAACGCCAACGTGATCAGCCAACCCACCCCGGCATCTTGCTCAGTCCGGAGGATGACCGCGGCCCGTGATCTCTGACGTGCATCGTACAACGCGGCGAGCTGGCGAAGACTCTCTCGGATCGGCCCTCGCACCTGGACCAACGTCCACAGCCCACCGATCAACATAGCTCCGATACCGAGGTACCGAATCTGTCCACTCCAGGTCGCCTTGGCCGCGGTCATGCCGCTGACGGCATTCGGTTGGTCACCGAGAGCCTGGAACAGCGGAAGGAGCACCAGCCACCCCAAAGCCCCGCCGAAAAATACGACCACGGCTGTCTTGAGTCCGATGATGTAGCCCACCGCCAACAAGGCTGGCGAGAGATTCACGCCTCCGTAGAGGGTCGAGCGGCCCAACTGCAGGACGCCCTCCAACGACTCACTCCAGAGCTTGAGGCCTCCCTCGGCAAACTTGAAGCCGCCTCCGATGGCAGCCGCACCCAACAACGTTCGCAAACGGCCGCCGGCTCCCTCTTCCGCGCCTGCGCCGACCTTCAACACCTCCGCCGTCGCAACGCCTTCGGGAAAACGAAGTCTGGCATGGACAATCAAGGCCCGTCGAAGCGGGATCGTAAACAGGACTCCGAGGACTCCGCCGACCAGCGAGACGATCACGGTGTACCAAAAATCGAACGCTGCCCAGTGCCCGATCAGCAAGAGGCCGGGAATGGTGAAAATGACGCCCGCCGCCAGCGCCTCTCCCGATGACGCGGCGGTCTGGACGATGTTGTTCTCGAGAATGTTGGACCGGGGGAACAGGCGCAGCACGGCCATGGAAATGACCGCCGCAGGAATCGACGCGGACACAGTCATGCCGGCAAACAGCCCCAGGTAGGCATTGGCTCCGGCCAACAAGGCCGCCAACACGATGGACAACACCACCGCCTTCGGAGTGATTTCCGGCAATGTCACCGAGGCAGGAACGAGGGGCCGATCGGAAGGGGTCTCAGAACCGAGGCGGTCGCGCATGGCGTACTCAGAAGGTTTGCACAATCAAACACTTGAGGTAGCGGGTTTCCGGCATGCCAGCCAAGACCGGATGGTCCGGCCCTTGGCTGCGCTGTTCGAGCAATCGAATGGGACGGCCGGCGTCCCGAGCTGCCGCCTGCACCATGGCCCAGAAGTCCTGCTCGCTGATGGGGTGTGAGCAAGAGCAGGTCACCAGCACCCCGCCCGGACGCAAGAGACGGAGCCCCCGCAGGTTCACCTGTTTATATCCGGCCAAGGCGTGGGCCACGGCTTGCTTGCTGCGGGCAAATGCCGGCGGATCGAGAATGACCAGATCATAGCGCCGCCCCTGCTGCTCCAACGCGGGCAATTCGTCGAAGGCATCAGCCTGCCGATAGCGACACCGTTCTGCTACCTCGTTCCGGATCGCATGGGACTCGGCAAGGGCCACCGCCGCCGCGCTCACATCCAACCCCTCCACGGACTGCGCGCCGGCGAGGGCGGCCTGAATGCCGAAAGCGCCCGTATGGCAAAAGGCTTCGAGCACCGTCTTGTGCTTGGCATAGAGCGCCGCCGCCAACCGGTTCTCCCGCTGGTCGCAGAACCACCCCGTCTTTTGCCCCTCCGCTATCTCGACGACGAACCGCGCCGGCCCTTCATGAATGGGCACCGCCGTGTCGCCCTCCCCAGACAAAAATCCCTTGAAGAGCGGCAGCCACTCCAGGGTGCGGCTCTTGGCATCGTTACGCAAATAGACCCGTCGTACCCCAGCCTCCCGCACCAACAGGGCTCCCAGGAAATCCTTCCTGACATCCATGCCGTATCCCAAGGTCTGCATCACCGCCACGTCATCAAACCGGTCGACGACGAGACCCGGCAACAGATCGCTTTCCCCATAGACCAGCCGGCAGGCATTCGTGCGGGGGGCGACCATGCGGCGCAAGGCGACAGCGGCGCGCAGCCGAGACACGAAAAACGCCTCATCGATCGGCTCTTCCTGGAACGACAGCAGTCGAACCCGGATCTTGGAATGCGGATTGTAAAACCCGCGGCCGAGAAACCGCTTCTCATGTGTATAGACATCCACCACGTCGCCTGCACCGGCACTGCCGCGCACCTCGGCAATCTGGCCTTCAAACACCCACAAGTGGCCTGAGGGACGCGCGCGCCCTCGGAGGGGAGCCAGACGGATCTTGGCAGTCGCTTCGGTCGACAAGTGCATCATGGTTGTATCGTGAATCCGGTGTGACGGCCGGCTTTCTCGGACGGGGGTGCGCCGCAACGGTCCCAGAGGGTGCCTGAAATCACGCCGCGAAGCAACCCAATCGCTGCCGAACCACGTTCCCATGCTTGACCTTCCCCACTACCTATGGTTTGCTGCAGCTCAGGAGGCGAGTCACGCGCTATGAGCACGCAGACCATCGGCACCGCAGTTCTGGACCGACTCCATCGGCTTGGCGTCCGTCACATGTTCGGCATCCCAGGTGACTACGTCTTGGGCCTGTACAAGTTGCTGGAGAAGTCGCCGATTCGCCACATCGGCACCACGCGGGAAGATTGCGCCGGGTTCGCCGCCGATGCATATGCCCGCATCAACGGCATTGGGGCGCTCTGTGTCACCTACTGCGTCGGCGGACTCAACACTGTTAATGCCATCGCCTGCGCTTACGCAGAGCGATCGCCGGTCGTCTTGCTGACCGGATCGCCGGGCCTCTCGGAGCGTGCGAGGAATCCCTACCTGCACCATATGGTGCGTGAATTTTCGACCCAGCGGGAAGTGTTCGAAAAGATGACCGTCGCGGCCGTGAGCCTGGAAGATCCCGTCACGGCCCAGCGGGAAATGGATCGGGCCTTCGCCGCTCTTCTACGGTACCGTCGCCCGATCTACATCGAGGTCCCCCGTGACATGGTCCATGTGCCGCTCGTCGAAACGTCGACGGTGCCCGGCACCCAGGAGGACCAAACCGATCGGGCCGCCTTGGAAGAGGCGCTGGCCGAGGTGCGCGCCATGCTGAACTCAGCCAAGCGGCCGGTCATTCTGGCCGGCGCCGAGGTGGGACGGTTCGGCCTGCATGACGAACTCACTCGTTTGGTGGAGCGGCTGAACGTGCCCATCGCCTCGACGCTCTTGGGCAAGTCCATCATCCGTGAGGATCACCCGCTCTACGTAGGAGTCTATAGTGGGCTCGTCGCCCGCGATGAAGTGAAGGCTTTCGTCAATGAGACCGACTGCCTGTTGATCCTCGGCTCGATCCTCTCCGACGTGGAAGATCTCGATGCCAGGAGCGCCCTCTTTTCCGACGGCCAGACCATCCACGCCACGGCGGATCGGGTGGCCATCAAACACCATCGCTACGACTCGATTCGATTCGAGGATTTCGTCAGAGGCTTGGCGGCCGCTCCCCTCTCCTCATTTGCAACCCGCAGCCTGCCCGTCCCCGCCAAACCGGACGAGCCGCTGCCGCCGGCCGAGGCGTCGGTTACGCTCCAGGGGGTCTTTCGCCATCTCGACACCGTGCTCGACGAGCAGATGCTGGTGATCGCGGATGTGGGTGAATCCCTGTTCGCCTCCGTGGACCTCCATGTCCATCGGCGGTTCGAGTTCCTATCGCCCGCCTACTACACGTCGATGGGGTTTGCGGTCCCGGCCGCCATCGGGGCCGGCTTCGCCGATCCATCCCTGCGTCCGATCGTGCTGGTGGGAGACGGGGCCTTCCAAATGACGGGATCGGAACTGGCCACAGCCGTACGATACCGGCAGGCGCCGGTGGTGATCGTGCTCAATAACCACGGTTATTCGACGGAACGGGAAATTCTCGAAGGCCCCTTCAACGATATTCATGAATGGCGGTATGAGCGAATCTGTGACGTGATCGGCGGCGGGCAAGGGTCTCAGGTGGCGACGCATGGGGAGTTCGTTCAGACGCTCTCAAAGGCCTTGGCGGATACTAGCCAACCCCATGTCATCAATGTGCTGCTTGATCCGGCCGACCGTTCCCCTGCCATGTTGCGTCTAGCCAAACGGTTAGCAAAAGGACTCTCCACCGATCGTCCCTGAACGCTCTACGCCGCGATAGGCAACGTTGTCTCAGCCTGATACAGCGCGGCTCCCGAGCCCTTCTCCCATTGACCTCGTGTAGACAAATATGGTCTTCTATAGAGCGACTTGTCGAATTGTAATTTTGCACGAATCCGGCCATTATCTTTTTTAAGTTGCCGGACGGAAAAACCATGCGAGATGGTCAGGTCTTCTCCACGCGACTGAACCACGTCGTCACGACCGAACGGGAATTCGACGAACTGGTCACAAAATCCCTGCCTGAACTGCTGGACCGTGCCACGGGACAAACCAAGCGGTTCCTTCGGGAAACCAATCAGTGGGATGACGACATCACCCACGAAAAGTTGGCCTTGCGGTGGGGGTATGAACTCGTAGAACGGTTCGTCGTGTTCGGGCGGACGGAGGTGCCCTGTCGGCCGTTTTTTCTGCTCGACAGTTTGATTGCCAAGTCGTTCAGTCAGCCGGACCCGCTCTGCTACCACAAGGAACTTCTGACGCCGGTGGGGCGATTCCTGGACGGACTGGCTTCGCGGGCCGTGGTGAGTCGCGATGCCCTGATCGCACTGTTCTATCATTTTTACGGCTTTAGCCAAGCACACGTGGTGAAACTCCTGGGCTTCGGTCAAGCCGAGAGCCAGCGAGTCTATAAAAACTTCGAGCGCTGGCGCCAAACCGGCTGGCAACGGACAATGAATGAAACCGGCCTGAGCGGTTCGGACATCGCATCGTTGGAGGAGCAACTGCGCAGCAAGCCCGACCATCTCAACCATGAAGTCGAGCGACTGATGCCAATCCTTCAGTCGCATTATCGCAAGAGCGAGCCCGAGCACTACCCCTGCCTCTCCGAGCAGAAGTGGGGACAATTATTTCAGGATGACTACGGTCACGATTACCGCGTCTGGCACCTGGCCTTATGTCGCGACTGCTTTATGGAAGTCGCAGATCGACGGCAGACCGAGGTCGGCGGTAAGTCGAAACCGCAGGTCAATCTCCATATCCATCCGCTGAAGAAGGGCGGCGTCTTGGCGCTTTTCGGAGGGGATCGAGGAGGACGGCACCATGGAAGCCCCAGAACTCAACGACTATCGCGAACATCTGCTTGAAGCCTTGGACGACCAGCCGCGTCGCGTGGCTGAGGAACGGCTGAGCTTCCTTCAGGTGCTCGTCAACCATGAGCGCGTGGGCGGGCTGGACTGCTCGCAGCCCAACGCCGCCTTTGCCTTCACGGCCCGTGAGCGGAGCATCCAGCACCTCGAGATCCGCACCGAGGCGGGAGTCTTGATCGGCGGCTGCGTCGCGCCTGAAGCGGGACAAAAGACGCTGACTGTCCGGGCAGGCAAGGGAACATTGGCGATCCAGGTCCAGAATCATTTTGACGGCGGATCGCTCCGTGTGCAGTATCAGCCGGCTCCTCACTGGTGGGCTGGATTGGCCGGTGCCATGGGACTCAACACCGGCGCTTCGGCTCAGGCTTCCCGCCTGACTCCGGTGTGGACGATGACCGCCGCCTTCGCCCAGCTCGTGCTGGCCGTGGGAGTCGTGGCATTGCTGGCGGAACGGGTGCCGAGTTGGATGGGCTGGGACGATCGCGCTCACCAGCTCGAAGAGGAGCAGGCCGCGCGGCAGTCGCTGCAGGAGCAGGTCGATCGGGTGCACCAGCAGTTGGCCCAACTTGTGGAGACACAAACCGCCGCACTCGCCGTCTCCCGCGCCGAGCAAGAACGGGTCGCACAGCTCGCGCGCACACTCGACACGGTTTCCCATACCCAGCAAAAGTTGACGGCCCAGGTCGTCACCGTCCAGGACAATCTCCAGGCCGTGAAGTCCGATGTGGCCGAAGAAATTCAAAACGGGATGCGAGTGGCGGCCAACGCCGTAGAGGCCGACCGAGAACTCGTCCGCCAAGACCTGCAATCGGTCAAGTCCGTCAACGAGACCTTGATCAAGCAGGTTGCGGTGCTGGAGAGCAAGAATCGCGAGCTCCACGCCCGTCTGGCCCTGACCTCGCTGGAGGTCGCAAAAAGCAATGCAGTCGCCAAGGCCCCGGTGGTCGCGAAGGCGGAGGCTCCGAAAGACGTGGCCGTCCCGACTCCAGTGGCAG
>JAANMY010003989.1_pt1 | contig 11616 bp, 13 predicted proteins | sample 7279691 | NCBI WGS metagenome assembly JAANMY01 (sample SAMN14094543, study PRJNA606508) | bioreactor metagenome | isolation source: A lab-scale SPAN reactor treating ammonium-rich wastewater day 388 | place: Ireland: Galway | collected 2018-02-07
GATCTGTTCGTCCGTGAATCTCGTTCGCTTCATTGTCCGTCCTCAAGTTGGGCCGGACTCTAATCGCATCTGGAGGAAAAATCCCGGGGCAGGTCACCGAGCGCAATGGTGAGCGCGAGGAGTTGGGCGAGTTCCGGTTCGCCACGCGACGCGACCCAACGGGCAAGCACCTGCAGGGGGCCACGGGCAATGAACAGAGCTGCAACCAATGCCGTAGAACTGGCGATGACCGTTATCACGCCATGTCCCTCGGCGGCTCCGCTCATCGAATCGTGCAGAAGCAGGAATGCGACAGCTGCCAAGTCAGGTAAGGCCAATACCTGTAAACTCTAGACGTGCGACCGCGCCCACTGCGCTATCTGCGCGGCAGGCATTACACCGCTCGTCCTCGCGATTTCCTTGCCGCCCCTGAACAAGATCATGGTGGGAATGCCGCGGATCCCGTAACGGTCGGTGATCTGCTGTTCGGCTTCGGTATCGAGCTTGCCGAGACGGAACTGGGGTTCGAGCGAACGCGCCGCAGCCTCGAACTGAGGTGCCATCATCTTGCATGGCCCGCACCATCCCGCCCAGAAATCGACGAGCAGGGGCAGATCGGCATCGGCGTGTCGGTCGAAACTGGCGGCGGTCAGTGTGACTGGCCGGCCCTCGAACAGGGCGGCGCCGCAGCGGCCGCAGCTGGGGTTATCCGTCAGTCGTTCCTGCGGAACGCGATTGACGGAACTGCATTTCGGGCAAGCAACGGTGGGCATTCTGTTCTCCCTTTGAGTGTCGTTTCGGAGGGGCAGGCAGGGCGGCGCCGTTCAGCGCGAGGTCGTGGCCCGCCGGGCCTCTCGGTGGCGGGGTTCGGGCAGGTATTCGACGCCGCCGCCCACACGGCGGACGGGCTGCGGATAGAGGGTCATCAGCTCGAGTATTTCCTCGGGCATGTCGGTCCGTACCGGCAGCCCCATCTCGCGCGCCTCTTCCGCAGAGATAGGGTAGTCGTGCGTCCAGGTGCCGGTGGCCAGCTGCGCCGCCAATGTCGCCGCCTTTTCCTCGTCCATCTTGTCTGTCAGGAGCCGTCGCGCTACGGTCTCGACTTGGGCGATCGCCTTTCGACCGACATCGGCCAAGACCAACGTCTGGTCGTCGATTTCCGTGATTGGCTTTTGCTCGACGACCCTGATGAGTGAAGCCGCGGGCATTTGGCCGAGTTGCGGATCGATCGGGCCCAGCACGGAGTGGTCGCACATCACGATCTCGTCTGCGGCCAGAGCGATCAGTGTTCCCCCCGACATGGCGTAGTGCGGCACGAAAACTGTGACCTTGCCCTTGTGTCCCTGGATGGCGCGAGCAATCTGCGTGGCAGCGAGGACCAGTCCGCCGGGGTGTGCAGCACGATGTCGAGCGGCATTTCGGCGTCCGTCAGCTGGATCGCGCGCAGGACTTCCTCGGAGTCGTTAACGTCGATGTAGCGAACCAGGGGAAAACCTAGGAGGTTCATCGTCTCCTGCCGATGGATCATCAGGATCACCCGGCTTCCGCGCATCCTCTCGATTTGAGCGATCTTCCGAGTGCGCATCGCCTCCAGATACTTCCTCTGCAGTGCCGGCTGCAGTGCGGAGACGATGAAGAACAGCCAGAGCAGTTGCATCAAATCCATGGATTTCCTTTTCCTTTCCTTCGCCCATCCGGCAGGAAGCCGTATATTCCCTCGTCGCGGTAGTAGTTGCGATAGGTGACTGCAGGCCTGCGTAGAATCGGACTAGCGAGCCATCCTGAGACGAAGCCGCCGATATGCGCCCACCAGGCAACCCCGCCGGTGCCCGTATCTCCAAGCGACATCAGACCGGGGATGAGCTGCATGACGAACCAGATCATCGCGAACCCCAGCGCGCTGATCTCAAAGAACAACGGGATCACCAGAATCGGCACGATCACCACCAGCTGAGCCGCCGGAAACATCCGCGCATAGCACCCGATCACTCCCGCGATCGCGCCTGATGCTCCGAGGGCAGGCACGACCGAGTCGGGGTTGGCGAGGGCATGCGCCAGTCCGGCCGCCACACCACAGAACAGATAGAACAGTGCGAACCGCACCGGCCCTAGCCGGTCTTCGACCGCTGGGCCGAAGATCCAGAGCGTCCACATGTTGAGGATGAGATGAAGCCATCCCGCGTGCAGGAAGATGTTTGTCAGGAACGGCGTCCAATCGGACGGGGCGATGTGACGGAGCTGACCGAAGACGCGCGACGGCACCAGCGCGAAGTCGAACAGGAACCGGTTGAGCGCACGCGGCGGCAGGCCGCTCTGGTAGAGGAAAGCGAGAAGGCTGATCCCGACGACTGACCAGACGGCCACGGGGGGGTATCTGCGAGCAACGGTATCGGCCCATGGAAACATCTCATTTCCCCGAGCGCATGCAGCTGGCCGTCATCACGTCGTCTTTCTTGCAATTGTCACACCCGCCCACGCCGGAGGATCAGAGGCGGGGAAGGATTCGAGCGAGGCTTCGAGGACCGGATCGAAACTCTCCCTGTCGCTGGTAGACGGGTCGGCCGTGCTCTCATGCTGAACGCCTCTTGAGAGGCGGCGATCGGGGCGGAACGCGACCCGGAAGGCTCCCGGGGCATCGACGCCCCTGTGCAGCCGGTGGCGCGTCTCACCCGCCCAAGGGTTGGCCATCCGGGCTCCCCCAGCGTCCTCGCGCACGACATAATGCCAGTCCTGCCGCTCTGCGAAGTCCACGGCGCTGTCGCGATCCGGAAACTTCAGCCGAATCGGACGATAGGGATCGCCGGTGGACGTGTATCCCATCAGCGGCTCGATCTGCGGCGGCCGGGACGGCTCGAACTCGAGGACCCAGTAGTTGGGCCGAGGCGCCGATGTCATCGCGGAACGGGCAGGACGGTAGATGATTGCCGTCGGCACGTCCCAGGATGGCAGATCGGTTCCGGGAATTTTCGGCGGGAATGGTGGGCGATTATGGCCGCGCATATCAGTTCTCCCGGGTGTTGGTGGATACGAGAAGGTGACGTTCGAGATCGTCGAGTTTTTCCATTCGCCTCGAATTCAGGCGAACGGCGCGTTCGGTGTTCTGCGAAGGAAAGGCAGCAGCGTGCAGGACGTCCGACCGCATCGCTATCGTGAGATCGGCTACGGCATTCATCACGCCCTCTCCGTCCCCGTCCGAGAGCGTGCCGTCAGCAAAACCGGACTGCAATCTCTCCAGTACCTGCTCGAAGCTGGACACGACCCCTGTACTCGCGACTACAGCCAGCTTGTGGCTGAGAACACGCAGTTCATCGATCAGCTTGGCATCGTGCCTTGCGGTTTCCACGATCTCTGCGACCTTCTCGATGCAGGCCATGTAAATGTCGCATTGCTGCTGGAGGATGATGACCCTTCCTTCCTTGCGAAGCTCGAGATCGGTCTGGCGATTGAGAAGCGCCGCGGTCAGAATGATCGTCACGACAGCGCCGAGGAAGATGAGCGTCATCTCCTGCGCGAAAGGCAGTATGTCTTCGGCAAGATACATCGAACGAAAAACGAAAACGATGCCGATGCCCAAGGCAGCGGCCGCAGCAGCAAATGTCAAGTCAGGCAGGCGGTTCGACATCAGCACCTCGCATTTTCGGTGTCAGGTGGCATGCACGGCTTTGCATCGGCGTCCGGCGCCTCTGCGTCCCGGTGCCGCAGGAAGATTGGCGTCGGACCGCTGCCGAACGGATTGAAGCCAGTGCTCAGGCAACGGTCGAAGATTGTTTCGTCCCATCGGGTGAAATCGTGCTCCTCGCCGGCAAGTCGCCCGTCATCCACCACAGGGCACCTCACGCCTTTGCCGATGGGGGAGCGTTATCGAAGGCCGCACCGTCCGAACGATCCGCCTTGCGAAGCCGTAGCCCGAGGAGGATCATCATCACCCCGAAGACCGCGGCGTAGAAGCCGATCAGCCAGCCGAGCGCGAGGAAGCTTTCGACCGGGCGCGTCAGCAGCATCCAGGTCACGACGACACCGAGAACGACCGAGAGAAGGCCGCTCAGGATCAGCCAGATTTCGCCGTTGATTTCCTTTCGCAGGCGGATCGCTGCAGCGATCTCGAGGGCACCCGAGAACACGGACCAGAATGCGATGCTGGCCCAGAGGAATGTCGCAAGCACAAGCGTCGCGACAAAAGGCGAGACAACCACGACGACGCCCGTGGCGATGCCCAGAATGCCGCTGAACATCAGCCAGCCCCAGCGTTCGCCCTTGCGGATGTTACGTATCGCGGCGACGAGGCCGAACACGCCGTCGGCAAAGGCGAACGCGCCGAAGACCAGCGTGAGCGCCAGAAGCGCTTCCGCAGGCATGACGAAGGCTAGCACTGCGATGATCAATGCGAGCACGCCGCGTAACACGAATGCCCACCAATTCCGGGACAGGCTGCACAGCATGTCCTGCATCTTGTCGGTCGGGTTTTCAGAGGCTGTGGTCATTGGTCGATCTCCTATTCAGTTCCATGTCAGGTGTCGGAGCCGGCCTCCTCGCCGGTTAGGGCGGCGGCCACGCGGCGGCGATCCTCGATCGGCTGAGGCAGACGCTGCGTGTGAGCGATTTCCCGTTCGATGGGCGCGCGGCCTGATGGATCTCTGACCAACCCGGCTTCGGCAAGCCTCGCGCGTAGGGTCGCGCCCGCATTTTCTGCGATCTCGGCGACCACTGTCTCGGTCAGGCCGAAAAGGTCTGCCGTCTCCGCGATCGTAGCGCTGTCGAGGTGGAGCCGATAGAGAACGCGGCGTTCGACCGACGGAAGATCGGCGATTGCCCGGTGCAGCACCATGGCGATCTTATGCCGATCCGCTTGGCTCTCGGGGTCTGTGCCGCCGTCGTCGGCGAGGAGGTCCTCCAGCATCAGCACTTCGTCGGGCTGGTAGAACTCGAACATCGCCTGATCCGCCTCAGTGGGTTCCTCGGCCGGAGTCTCGGGTTTCGCGTCGATCGAGGCGGCGTCCTCCGGCACCGCGCGGCGCGCGGCGCGCGCCTCGGCCTCGATGCTCTCGAAAGTCAGTTTCAGCAGCCAGTCGCCTATGGAAAACTCGGTGGGCCGCTGCTCGAACCTTTCCAGTCCCTTGAGGATCGTCGCATCGACAAGATCGCGAACGCTGAGGTAACCCTCCGGCACAGATCCGCTGCATTCGAGATAGGTCAACTCGCGCCTGACGGTGTCGTAGACCGTATCGAGATGATCCTCGATCAGGTCGAAGAAGAGTTGGCGCCGCTCCGCCTCCGCCGCATCCCGCGCGGGCGGCAGCGGGGCGCCGATCCGGCGCCGGCGGGCGGGACGCTTGTATTCAGGCTCGTGCTTGAGGCGCGCCACATGCCGATCGACCTGGTGGCGCAGGTCGGCAAAGGCCTTGCGCAGGACAGGCTCGATCTCGAACCCCTCTTCCTGCGCCGCGATCACGCCCGAGGGCAGTTGCAGGCGCAGGCTGACCTGGATGCGCGTTTTGCCCCTCGTCTGGGAGGCGACGACTTCGAGCCGGACGAGATCTTCGCTGAAGCGTACAAGATGAGGTTCAAGTTGCCGCACCTCTTCCTCGATGACCTCAGGCGCGCGCTGTTGCCCGTGCCGGTCAAGATTGCGAAATGCTCTGATGACTTTCATGCCGTGGATCCTTCCTGTAACCCTCCGACGAAATGAGCCGGCGCGACCGTCATCGCGCCGGCCAGTCCTTCACGACGTCACCCGGTAGACTTATCGCCCTTGGACTGCTCCTTATCCTTGGCGTCGACCGGGACATCGGGCGTCGGAGCGTCCGCCTTGTTTTCGGCAACTGCGCTGGACTCGCCGATCCCGGCTTGGGCCGGATCGTCCGGGCTGTCGTCACCGGTGTCCCTTGGGATCTTTTCGAACACGACCTTCTGTTCGTCCGCTGACCAGGCGACGCGGACCTTGTCGCCATCCTCGATCCGCCCCGAGAGCAGTTCGCGAGCCAACTCGGTCTCCAGCTCCGACCGGATCAGCCGGCGTAGCTCGCGGGCACCGAATTCGGGGCGGAAGCCGACCGCGCCGAAGTGATCCACGACGCTCACATCGAGTTCGAGTTCGACGCCCTGGGTAAGGGCGGTCCGCTTCACCCGGTTGAGCTGCAACTCGACGATCTGGCGGATCTCCGACTGATTCAGCGAATGAAAGACGATGATCTCGTCGATCCGGTTGATGAACTCTGGCCGGAAATGACCGCGCAACACCTCCATCAGTTCGGATTTCTGCTTGGCCTCGTCGAACTCCCTGCTGCCGCGTTTCGTGAGGTTGCGCTGGATGATGTCCGAACCGAGGTTCGAGGTGGCGATGATGATGGTGTTAGTGAAGTCCACCACGCGGCCCTTGCCATCTGTCAGGCGGCCATCGTCGAACACCTGAAGCAGGATGTTGTAGACATCGGGATGCGCCTTTTCGATCTCGTCGAGGAGCACGACCGAGTAGGGCCGACGGCGCACCTTCTCCGTCAGCTGCCCGCCTTCGTCGTATCCGACGTAGCCCGGAGGTGCGCCAACCAACCGGGCAACCGAGTGGCGCTCGCCATACTCCGACATGTCGATACGGATCAGCGCATCCTGGTCGCCGAAGATCACCTCCGCGAGCGTCTTGGCCAGTTCCGTCTTGCCAACCCCGGTCGGCCCGAGGAACAGGAAGGTCGCGGTCGGACCGGAACCTTCGCGCAGACCCGCTCGCGCCAGGCGCACCGCATCGGCCACGGCGCGGATCGCTTCTTCCTGGCCGATGACGCGCTCGTGCAGCTTCTCCTCGAGCTTGAGGAGCTTGTCCTTCTCCTCGGTGGTCAGGTCCGTGACCGGAACGCCGGTGATCTTGGAGACGATCTGCGCGACGTGATCGGCGCGCACCTCGGCGGTCGCCGAAGCCTGATCGCGCTTCCAGATCTCCAGAAGCTCGTCCAGCTCCTTCTGCTTCTGCTCCAGCTCCTTCTTCAGTTCTGCTGCTCGGTCGAATTGCTTGCGGGCTGCGGCATAGTCCTGTTCGCGCTTGATCTGCGCGACCTCGGCTTCGAGTTCCTGCACGTCCACGGGCCGCGCAGTGGCCGAGATCTTCACCCGCGCCGCGGCCTGGTCGATCAGGTCGATCGCCTTGTCGGGCATGAAGCGACCGGTGATATAGCGATCCGAAAGCTCCGCGGCGGCGATGATCGCCTCGTCGGTGATCGTCACCTTGTGGTGGCTTTCGAGCGTGTCGCGCAGCCCGCGCAGAATCATGATGGTCTGTGCGACCGTGGGCTCGTCCACATAAACCGGCTGGAACCGTCGCTCGAGCGCCGCGTCCTTCTCGATGTATTTCTGGTACTCGTTGAGCGTCGTCGCGCCGATCAGGTTCAGCTCGCCCCGCGCCAGCGCCGGCTTGAAGGTGTTGGCGATGTCGAGACCACCTTCGCCACCGCCCTGGCCGGCGCCGACGATGGTGTGCATCTCGTCGATGAACAGGATCAGGCTGTCCTTCTCCTCGGTGATCTCCTTGAGGATCTTCTGGACTCGCTCCTCGAACTCGCCGCGATACTTCGACCCGGCCACCATCGAGTTGATGTTGAGCTCGACCAGCCGCTTGTCGCGCAGCGCCTCGGGCACTTCGCCCGCGACGATCCGTTGTGCAAGTCCCTCGACGATGGCGGTCTTGCCCACGCCGGGCTCGCCGATCAGCACCGGGTTGTTCTTTTTCCGGCGGGCCAGCACTTCGATCGTCGTCTCGATCTCGCGGGCGCGGCCGATGACGGGATCGAGCTTGCCCTCGCGGGCGAGCTTCGTCAGGTCACGGCTGAACTGGTCGAGATCGGGGGTGTTCGACGGAGTCTCGACGCGGCCTTCCTCGGCTCCCTTGCCGACCACCTTCGTCACCTGCTGACGCAGCGCCTGCGGCGTCAACCCCAGCTTGCGCAGCATCGCCGCGGCCAGGCCTTCACCTTCCTCGGCAAGTCCGATCAGAAGGTGCTCGGGACCGACATAGGAATGGCCGAGTTCGTTCGAGGCGATGAAGGCCCGGTTCAGCGCGTCCTTCAGGCGAGGGCTTACGCCGATTTCGCCTTCCGTCTTGGCGTCTCCACGCTTCGCTTCCTTCTCGATCTGGCGGCGCAGATCGTCCACATCGACCTTGAACTGTTCCAGGATCGTCTTGACGACGTCAGACGAGGTCAATGCCAGAAGCAGATGTTCGGTATCGACCTCGCTGCGCCCGAATTCCCCGGCCTTCTGTGCTGCATCCTGCAGCAGCTTGTTGCCCTGTTCGCTCAGCCGATCGGCGATGGTGCGTCCGCCGCCGCGCCGCGATCCGCGGCGCGGCGTTTCCTCCCCGAAGGTGGCATCCACGACGTCGTCCTCACCCGCGCCCGTGGCGCCCAGTGCACCACCCCGCAGCGGGCTGTCGCTGAACAGGCTGCCGAACCCGCTATCGCCGAAGAATTCGTCAAAAAGGGAATGTCGTCCGAACAGGGACTCCAGCGGCGATGCGCTGCGGCCCGACCGGCGCACCATTTCGCGGTAGTGCTGATCGCACAGCTCCATGTTCTGAACTTTGCCGTTCACCGAGGCGCGCACGCGCGCCGTCGCCGGGCGACCGCAAATATCGCAAGCTCCGTTTGCCATTTTTCCTCTCCGTTTCTTTATCCAGTCAGGGTTGTCCGCCGATCATCTGCGTCAGTGACGGTGTCACGCAGCGACCGCTTCCGTTCTTTTCACCTTGGCCCCAATTGCCAGCAGATCGGGCTCGTCCAGTGTCTCCCGTTGCAGGAGATCCTGCGCCGATTGCTCGAGCAGCGCCCGGTTGGCTTCGAGAAGCGAGAGGGTGCGCTTGAACACGCCATCCACGATGTCGCGCACCTTCGCGTCCATCCGCTCGGCAGTGGCCTCGCCGTAGCGGCGGTTCAGCCACGACGACTGGTCACCGGTGCCGAGAAAGCCGGGCCGATCGGTGTCGTAGCTGACATGCCCGAGGTCTTCGTCCATCCCGTACCGCGCGACCATCGCGCGGGCGATATCGGTGGCCTTGACCAGATCGTCCGCCGCCCCGGTCGAGAGGTGGTCGTAGACGATCTTCTCGGCCGCGCGCCCGCCCAGCAGCACGGCGATCTTGTTCTCCAGCTCGTCGCGGGTCATCAGGAAGCGGTCCTCGGTCGGCCGCTGGATGGTGTAGCCGAGCGCGCCGATGCCGCGCGGTATGATCGAGACCTTGTGCACCGGATCCACCCCCGGCAGAGCCATCGCGACCAGCGCGTGCCCCATCTCGTGGTGCGCCACGATCTCGCGTTCGCGCGGATTGAGCACGCGGTTCTTCTTTTCCAACCCTGCGATGATGCGCTCGACGGCATTGTTGAAGTCGTCCATCGTCACCGCATCAGCCTTGCGGCGCGTGGCGAGCAATGCTGCCTCGTTGACGAGATTGGCGAGGTCCGCCCCGGAAAAGCCGGGAGTAAGCGCTGCGACCTTCTCGGCATCGACGTCCGGGGCGAGCTTCACCTTTTTCATGTGAACGCCGAGAATCTGCACACGTCCCTTCTTATCCGGCCGATCCACCAGCACCTGCCGGTCGAAGCGTCCCGCACGCAGCAGCGCGGGGTCGAGGATCTCGGGTCGGTTGGTGGCGGCCAGGAGCACGATGCCCACCGAAGGGTCGAAGCCGTCGAGCTCGGTCAGAAGCTGGTTCAGCGTCTGCTCACGCTCATCGTGGCCGCCAGCGATCTGGCCGGAGGAGCGCGCCCGCCCGAGAGCGTCGAGTTCGTCGATGAAGATGATCGCCGGCGCGGATTTCCGAGCCTGCTCGAAGAGGTCGCGCACCCGCGCGGCACCGACGCCCACGAACATCTCGACGAACTCGGAGCCCGAGATCGAAAAGAAGGTCACGCCGGCCTCGCCTGCCACTGCGCGCGCTAGAAGCGTCTTGCCGGTGCCCGGCGGCCCGACAAGCAATATGCCTTTGGGGACATGTGCGCCCAGCTTTCCGTATTCGGCGGGGTTCCTGAGGAACTCTACGACCTCCTCGAGCTCGGCCTTGGCCTCGTCCACACCGGCCACGTCGGCGAAGCTGACGCCGGTTTCTTTTTCCATGTAAACCTTGGCCTTGCTGCGGCCGACCTGCATGAAGCCGCCAAAACCCTGTTTGTCGGCGAACTTACGGAACAGCAGCATCCAGATTCCGAAGAAGACAAGCGCTGGCGCCACCCAGGAAATCAGCGTGCCGAGAAAGGTGTTCTGAGGAACGCCCGTGATCTCGACGCCGGAGCGGTCGATCCGCTGCAGGATCGCGGGATCCACGACCGTGGTGACGAACTGGCTCTTGCCGTCGACGGGGTCGGTGAAGGTGCCGGTGATGGTGTCCGCGCCGACCGCGACGGACGCGACCCTGCCATCCTCGAGATAGCTCTCGAACTGGCTGTAGCTGATCGGTGCGACGGATTGCCAGCCGGCGATCAGGTTCTGGATGAAAAGCACGGCTATGAAAGCCACCACCCAGTACCAGATGTTATATTCGGTCTTCCTTTCCATGCCGCTTGTCCCTTTCACTGGCGCCCGAGCCGCGCCTTGATCCGCTCGAGCAGCGCCAGCAGGATGCGCCTTTCGTCTGCCGACAGATCCTGCAGGATTTCATGTTCGAGCGCCGATTGCCGCGGCGCGAGTTCCTCCAGCATCGCCCGGGCCTTCGACGTTGCGGTGACGATCTGCGACCGCCTGTCGTCGAGCGAGGGCGACCGCTCGACCCAGCCGCCCCGGACCATGCGATCGACGAGCTGGCCCGCAGTGGCCGGGCCGACCTCAAGTCGGTCGGCCAGATCGCCGATGGTCAGCCCGGGCGCATCCTCGACATGCGCCGCCGCCATCCAGGACAGGCGGGTCAGGCCGCTGTCGCGGATGTCTTGGTCGATCCGCTGCTGGATGAGCTGCGCGACCCGGTGGATCGTCGTCCCGATCAGGGCGATGTCCGAAGAGATCATAGGTATCCTTCCTCCGGTTGCATGAGACACAGGATAGACCGCACTCCATCCAAAGTGCAATGCACGCATCATATAAGCTTGCATAATAAATGGAACCGCCTATCTTGATGGGCGGTCTCCGAACCGACATCCGGCCGGCACCGTTGCCCGGTCCCTCCATGCCGACGGTTCGGGGGCATCGATCAGCAACAGGAGGCCAGTAATGCTCTACCCGACATATCTGCGCCGCAGCGATCCCTTTGCGCTGATGCGCTCCATGATGCGCGATCTCGACCGCGGTTTCTGGCCGCCGGCCCGCGCGGCGTTCCCGGCGGTGAATGTCTGGCAAGGCCCTGAGGCCGTTGCCATCGCCGCTGAACTTCCCGGCATCGAACCGGGCGACATTGAGATTTCGGTTAAGGACAACGTCCTGACGCTTTCGGGCGAACGCAAGGCGCCCGAGGTTCCCGACGGTGCGCGCTGGCACCGCAACGAACGCGGTTTCGGCAGGTTTTCCCGCACTATCCGCCTGCCGTTCGCGGCCTCGGATGACAAGGTCGAGGCGAGGATGACGAACGGCGTGCTGCGGATCGTCATCTCCCGGCCCGAGGAAGAAAAGCCGAAGAAAATCGAGATCAAGGCAGCCTGAGAGGAGCTGGAACGATGAGCACCGACATCACGC
>JAANMY010004006.1_pt1 | contig 11579 bp, 7 predicted proteins | sample 7279691 | NCBI WGS metagenome assembly JAANMY01 (sample SAMN14094543, study PRJNA606508) | bioreactor metagenome | isolation source: A lab-scale SPAN reactor treating ammonium-rich wastewater day 388 | place: Ireland: Galway | collected 2018-02-07
GGACGGGTTTGGAGTTTTTTAGAGTTGTTTTGTAGCTGTTTGGAGCTTTTTAGAGTTGTTTTGTAGCTGTTTTGTAGTTATTTGTAGGTCAGATTCATTTTTTCTGTGTTATCCTCTGTGGCGATAATTTTGTATGATACGGTTGCCTGGGCGGGTGGAGCGTCCCGTTTTGTCAGGCGCTGGCCATCTCCTATCCTGCATCGGTAGGGGAAATTTATGTGGAGGAAAAAGTGAGTCAAAAGACCGCTGCTCATGTTCGTCGTTATGTCATGTTGGGGGTTGCTGTTATGTATGCCGCCCTACTGCTGTCAACTCGCCATGCAACTGAATATCCCATTTTTGCAGCAGTAGTCAATGAAGAACCAGTTGAGAAAAACTTTGTTGATGATCCCACATTTGATAATGGGATAACCGGCTGGGAAGAAGTATGGTGTAATGGAGTACCGCCCAACAATTCGTCTTTGGAACATGATACCATTGCAGGAAATGGGCCTCCATCTTTGAAGGTTAGCAACAACAGTTCTTCCGGATGCTCCTGGAGTCGGGTTAATGCAGAATATGCGTTTGTGGTTTCACCTTCTGACATTGCCTCAGCTACGCAGCCTTTTGAGTTTGTTGTTAAATTCGACATTATGAGGCCTACTGGAGGGGGTGGTGCAGGTTATGGCTGGATAATTGAACCAGATGGCGTTGTTAGCAATTACATCAATTTTTATTCCACAAGTCCCAATATATGGAGCACCAGGACATTAAGGGGAAGTGCATTTAGGATTGCTGATCCACAGCCTGGTACCTACAGGGTAAGGATTACCCACGACGCCCAACCTGCATTTTGGCTTGATAATGTTTCTGTAACGATCCCCGGCGTATTAGAAGAGCCAAGCGGATATCTGCTCCTTGACCCCATGATCTGGAATGCAAATGAGGAGTGCCCACTGTGTACTGCACAAAATGCCGTTGGTTGGGTCGGCGGCCCCATCAATACGCGCAATGGCAATGTCAGTTATCAGGAAACCGATCTGGTTATCCCTGTTAGCGGCGGCAGCCTCTCTTTCCGTCGCGCTTATGCCTCCCAAGCCACGGCCGTTTACACGACGACCCTGGGTTACGGCTGGAGTCACAACTATGAAATGCGTCTCCATTGGGACAACAATGTCCTGCCTGATACAGTGGAACTCCAGGCTCCTGGTGGTTCCCGCCTCCCATTCTTTGACAATGGGAATGGCAGCTTTACGCCTTACCCTGGCGTCACCGCTGCATTAACCTACAACAACGGGAATGACCAATACGTCGTGACTGGTTTCAACCAGGCGACCTATATCTTTGATGGCTTGGGTCAACTGGTTGAACAAATAGACCCCTTTGGTAACAGCATTGATTTCAGTTACGCCAACGGCCGTCTCATCCCCTACCGCCCCCACCCCGCAGACATGACCGCCCTGACCCGCCAGGCATTGGCGGACGGGGCGAAGACACTGTTTCAGGCCACCTTCACCACCAACGATTTACTGGTGAAGGTAGACATTTTGACCCAAACAGAGACGGGCTGGCGCCTCATCGAAGTGAAGTCCAGCGCCGAATACAAAGCGGCGGAACATTTGCCGGATGTGGCCTTCCAGGTCTACGCCCTGCGCCAGGCGGGGCTGCCCGTCGCCCAGGCCAGCCTGATGCACCTGAACGGCGACTGCCGCGCGCCAGATTTAAGCGCCCTCTTCACCCTGACCGACGTGACGGCAGAAGTGGAGGCTTTTTTGCCCACCGTGGCGGCGGATACGGCCGTCATGCGCCAACTCCTCACCCAACCAGTCCCACCTGGCGCAAGCATTGGCCGCCACTGCGCCCGGCCGCAACCCTGCCCCTTCTACGACCATTGCTGGCAAGGGGTGGATGGGCTGACGATTTACGATATTCCGCGTCTGACGGAGAAGAAGGAACGGCCGTTGCAAGACGTCGGCATTCTTTACCTGGCCGACATTCCCCCCAGCTACCCCCTCACCGCCGCCCAACGCGCTTTTGTGGATTTCCACGCCCAGAGGCAAATCACCATTGACCGCGCCGCCATCCAACAAGCGCTGGCCGACCTCCAATTCCCACTCTACTTTTTCGACTTCGAGACGATAGATTACCCCATCCCCACCTTTGACGGCTGCAAACCGTACCAGCAAGTCCCGTTTCAGTATAGCTGCCACATTTTGGGGGCGGATGGGGCGTTGACCCACTGCGAGTATTTGCATACCGCTGCGGGGGATCCACGACGGCCGCTCGCCGAATCCCTCCTCAACCACATCGGCGGGACGGGCAGCCTCATCGCCTACAACATCCCGTTCGAGCGGGGCATCCTCCACCACCTGGCCGCCCATCTGCCCGCATACGCCGACCGGCTGCTGGACCTGGCCGACCGTCTGTGGGACCAACTGCCCATCTTCCGCCACCATTATCGGGATTATCGCTTTGGGAAATCGAACTCATTGAAGGCGGTGCTGCCCGTCATCGCGCCGGCATTGAGCTACAAGCTGCTGGCTGTGCAAAACGGGGCGCAAGCGCAGGTGGTATGGGAAGCGATGATAGGGGAGGGGGATACGGCTTGCACAGGCTCTGACGAAGTGGCCGTGAAGCAGCAACTGGCTGACACTCCGCGCTTATTGCCACCTGGATACGCTGGCCATGGTAGCAATTCATCGGGTGCTGGCGCACCTATAAGCGCCGAATGGGCGTCACACCCCAGGAGGTTTTATCTTGAAACTCACCTTGGGGACAGCCCATGAACAACCCACATTTCTTGTCTCGCCTGTTCGCGCTCATCGCCCCGCTCTGCCCGGTCGTGTGCTGCCTATCTGCTCCTTCCGCACAGCCGCCATGCCCTCTCCGGCAATTGGGGCAACGGCCGTCACCCAACCCGACGCCGCGTACTGCCCACCACTCCCACCACCGACCGGCCCCACCATCCTCGTCGCCCCTGGAATCTACACCCTGCAAGACGCCGTCTACGTCACCGTCCACAACCTGACCATTCGCGGTGCTACCGGCAACCGGGACGACGTCATCCTCGATGGCGGCGAGATGCTCACCTGGACCTATACCCACATCATCGCCATCTTCGCCGACAACATTACCATTGCCGACCTCACACTGCGCAACGGCGACGAACACGACGTCTCCGTCAACGGCAGCGACCGCCCCATCCTCTACAACCTGCACAGCCTGGATACCGGTTATCAACTGGTCAAAGTTAACCCTGCGACGATGCTCAGGGCAAGCCGCGTCGGCGATGGCAGTGATAATGGCCTGCTCGCCTGCTCCCACCTGGAATACACCACCACCTCGCCCGAAGATTACACCAGCGACATCAGCGCCCACAACGCCCACCGCTGGACGGTACGCGACAACGAGTGGCGGCGCATCCGCACCCCCAACCAGGTTCCCGCCCCCGCCATCCTCTTCTGGTCCGGCTCGTCCGACACCCTCGTCGAGCGCAACCTGCTCGTAGATTGTTACCAGGGTATCGCCTTCGGCAACGCCAGCGACCACACAGGAGGCATTGTGCGCAACAACATGATCTATGCCACTCTGCCCATGATTCCGTCATCGAAATGGTCCATGCCAGCGGCTGGCTGGTGGCCCACAACACCGCCTTACTGCTGAACCCCGATAGCGGCCTCACCTGGGGCATGGAGGCCCGCTTTAGCGACAGCAACGGCACGTTTGCCATTTCTTCTATCTGCCCGTAACAATTTCTGGGGGGCGCGCATAACGGCCGCGCGCGAAACCGTGCCTGACTGATCGGCTTGTCGGGTAGCGGGACTTGCCCCTTGCGCCAAAGGACAACGACTGGCTCATCCTACCCACCTGTTACCTGGCGCACCTGAGCATTTCCTTTGCCTTGCTGCGCCGGGGCAAGCGCGCCGCGGAACGGTAGTTAGCTGCACTGTGATGTCCTAGCCTATCCCCATCAGGAGGTACGCCGGCGCCCAGATTACCCATCCCCTTTCCCATCGCTGGTCGCTTCGCTGCGGGAAAGGTGAGTTTCGCCGCGATAATCAGTAAAACACGCGCCAAAACAGGAGCTGAGTCCTGTCCCGCGGAAAAAGCTACGCGCCCGTCGCCCCTTGCGTACACTTGAAACAGGCGGAAACGGCCGTCAACCCCGCTAGTCACTGCCGACCATATCGGCGCAGCGACCCGACCGCATAGAGCGCAGATTGGCTATAAGGCATTCTGCGTTAGTAAGATATTGTCCCTCTATGCGCCTTGCCCTGGTTGTCCTCCATTTGGCGCGAGCAATGCAGCTATGCTATGCTTGTAGCCGTTGGACAGAAGAAAAACGGCCGTTGTGCAAGGGTCCACTTACAACTATCTTGTTTGTCGCTTGAGCTAAATCCTGTTGCCTTTGTCACCTGGAACGGCCGTGATGCTTTCGGTAGGATAACTGCTACATTGAGTGCAGGAGGGACACATGTTAAACGCCTTGTTTGGAAACGCCTCAGAAGTAAACGTCAAAGGGTTGCAAAAGGATTTGGATGCGTTACTGGCCGACGGAGAGCAGATTGTGCGCGCTTTTAGGCTTGTGCGCGATATGTTCATTTTCACTGATAAACGCCTGATCCTAATTGACAAGCAAGGGATTACCGGCAAAAAAGCTGAGTATCATTCCATCCCTTACAAATCCATCAGCCATTTCTCGGTGGAGACAGCCGGCACATTTGATATGGATGCTGAGATGAAAATCTATGTTTCCAGCAATCCCAACCCAATCACGCGGGAGTTCAAGCGCGGCGCAGATATTGTTGGCGTCCAGAAAACGCTGGCGCAGTTTATCCTGAGATAGCTGGCGCTTGTTCATGTCCGCTTGCCGGCAATGTGACCAGTCAGATAGCCCGCCCGCTCTTATCAGGAGTACAGACATGAGCAAAGAAGAGAAAGGTGGCGCACCAGAAAGCATGTGGCATGTGGCGCGGCGCTGCCTGGCCTTGCTCAACCATCTGCAACAAGGAGTATCCTCCAAGCAAGCGCTATTTGCAGCGATTTATCTCCCAGAGAACCCCACAGCCTCTACGTCCACCTTAAACAAACGCTTTGAAAACGACAAAATTCGCTTGTGGAGTCATTTGGGCGTGCGTATTCGCTATGACAAAGACGCAAAGGGGTATGTGCTGGCGGAATGGGAACGGCCGTTGCTCAACCTGGCAGACGCTGACCTGACCACCCTGGCCTTCTTGTCTGACACCTTTCAATCTGACGCGCCACATGGCCTGGAAGTGGCGCAGCTGATAGATCGCCTGGCAAGCTGGCTGCCACCAGAGCGGCAAAAGCGGTTCCGCCAGGTCAGCGGGCAGCAGGCCACGGCCGATTTGCGCCTGCGCGACAGTGAACCCATTGCGCAAGATGTGTGGGATGCGGTCAATGAAGCGTGGCAGGCCAAACAGGAATTATTCTTTGATTACCGCTCTACCCAACACGATGATGGCCTACCACGTCAACATCACGTCCAGCCGTGGGATTTGACTTTTAGCGAACGAGGCCACTGGCGGCTGCGCGGCTACTGTCTGTTTAATGATGGACCCAACGGCCCCTGGCATCCTAACCAATACATCCATTACCGGCTCAGTCGCATTGTGCCCGGCAGCGCCGAGGTACACTCACGTAAGTTACCCCCGATTCGGCCCAACGGCCGTCCCTTTCTCGTCATCTTTGAGTTGGCGCCGCAGATTGCCCGCTTTGGCGTCAGTGAGAGGCGCGAGCTAATAGGCCCGCCGACACTAATGGAAATGGATGAAGGCTGGATACGGGTGACAGGCAAGACCCATGATGTGTTTGATTTGGCGCGGAATTTGCTGTATTACGGCCGTCATTGTCGGGTGTTGGGCGGGTCGGAATTACTGAAGGAGATGCGCGGACTGGCGCGGGAGTTGGGAGAGATGTATATGTGATCGCAGAAGGCGATTCTTTCGAAACCGATTATTCAAGAAAATCGTAGGGCAGAAATCACATCGCCATGATGGTCTGCAAGTAGCAGATATGGTGGCAGGCGCGATCAGGCAATATGTAACTGGTCAAGAGATCTGTTACTTTAACCTGGTGGCTGACAAGGTAAGAGGGTTATGGCGGGTGGGCGAGAAATAAAACATCCCCAACTATCCTCTTAATGAGGAAGGCCACCCAAGAGGGGTCACCTTATTGTTGGGGACGGGTAAATCAGGCGAACTGATTTATTTGTTATGAAGAGTATGACATATTTTAGCGATACAGCGAAAAGTTCCATCAATCTTGTTATTTCGGAGCGAGCGAGGCAAAAGACCCCACAGCAGTGGGGGTGGGGGTGTGGCAGAATAAGAGTAGTGGCGTTTCTCTCGGCCAGTTGTGTCGAAAGGCCGGAGGCTGGGAGGATGGCGGTGGGTAATGGGTAACGGCCGTTCCCAACCACCCAATTACAAAGCAAGTCAGGATAAAATTATGGATTCAAACATCGCCTTACTAATTGGCAAAAAAGACAAAACAATTTTGAGCCATTATTTAGAACAGATCGCAAACAAGAGTTTGTTATCGTACCGCAATGCTAGCCATTTACAGTGGGGCAAAAAACAGGGCGAAAGCCTGTACACCCATATCCTCAATGGCATTTTTATCCTCGATAGTTTGCGCGACCTGTTGAAACTACCCGACACCGAGACCAAAGTCTTGTTTACCGCCTACACGGTGCATGACATCAATAAATTTCACGAACAGCAAGGCTCTTTCAATAAGTTGGCAACGCAAGAAAACATAGCGGCTGAAATCGAGCGGCTTGATCTACCCCAATTTTTCCCCGAATGGCGTGACTTTCTGGCTGATATTGAAGGGTTGGTACGCAGTCACGGCCGTTCCACACACACCTCCGGCGAATTGCTCATCCCGAACTTGGGGCCACGCTATCGGCTGGGGCGCGAGCGCATATTGGCTTTGCGCTACTTGATGAAAGGGACCGATACGCTTGATCTCTCTCACACGCTTGATGATCGCCAGCATAAAGAGAGTTTTTTGGATGATTTTAATACCTACTTGTCAGAAAGCGGGGTAGCCGCCCAGTATGAATTTGTCACCCACCGGTTGACTGAATCGCGTGGCTTGCTCAGTAATGTGTTGCACAATGCAATTGCCGCTCATCTGCAAAATCAGCACGGTCTCATCCCCTTGCTTTTTTACCCAGACGGGATCGCTTATTTGGTAAAGCGAACGCAAAAGCCAACTTTAACAGGCAGCGACCAGAGAGCGGCGGCGAAAAGGGCGGCGCAAATTATCAATGGTTTTTCGCAAGCCAAGTTTCGTGACTTTATCAATGCGGGCAATCAAGGTATCAAGGTAGATCAAACTTGCCTGGAAATGGGCATACCATTTGCTGGTCCTCAAAGTATCTGGGGCGAAATTTACAACATTGTGCAGCGTAAATCGTGGAATACAGTCACCCTGGAATCACAAGCCAGAAAGCGGGCTGAGCGAGATTTTGAAAAGTATGCGGCGCTTTACCCAGAAACGGCCGTTGCCGTTCGCACAGCCTTAGACAGCTCTACCCCCCTCATCAACCCCGCCGATATGTATTTACGCAAAGGGGAATTGGTGCGCTCTTACTACATCTTTCTCAACAAATACTTTAAGAAGTCCTTTGATGATGTGTGGGCGCATTTGTATGAATTGTTGGAAGCGCCGGAGGAGGAACGGCCGTTTTACGCCTTCTTCGACGCCAACTATGACCGTTCTTATATCTTGGGCGGCCGTTCGACGTTGGATGAGGATACCATCGTACAACGCATTGCAGACGACGGCGCGGAGGTAATGTCTGGCAAAGATGATGACGACCCCAACATTCCTCTGCTGCAAACATATTTAGAACGCCACTGCATTTTCAGTGTTGGCGGACAGCCGCAAATTGATTTTCAGGCGCATCTCCGCCAATATGTAACCGCGCAGCATAAACAATGTATCAATTGCAGCAGCCCGTTCTCCACGAATGAATGGATGTCTGGCGATGTGCGCGGCGATATTACCGTACAAGTTTTTTCTAACCGACGACGAGGCGGTACAGGAGCGCCCAAAAAATATATCTGCGACATTTGCCAGCTTCAGTTCTTGTTGGAAAAACTAAACTACCCCGAAGTGCGCGGGGAACAATTGCGTTACCTGCATTTATTCCCGTATTCATTTTTGACCCGGCCGTTTATCGAAGCGCTCCGCAACACTTTCCGCGAACTGATCGAAAACAACGAAGCCATCACCGCCCTTAATCTGGATACGCCGCAAGCGTTGACGCAGTGGATTGAGGAAACGGAGCAAAAGCCAACCTTCCGCACCGAAACAAAAAAGGGCAAACCCCAACCTTATGGCATTTATGTGCCTCGTTACTCCGATCTGAGTGGCAACTTGCTTATTTTTCCTTTGAACCCCGGTGGCGACAATGATACCCAAAAGTTCCTGTTTGCTTTGTGGAACGCCTTGGTCATTCAGCGTCATTTCGGCATGAAAGTGTTGCTGTCCGCCTCGCCTGTTCCCCCGTTGGAGAAGGAAGACTTTGGCGATTTGTACGTGGACAACATTCCATTGGGGACACAAGGGTTGCTGTCACACAATGATTATCGCCAGTTCAAACCGGGCGAAGGCAAATTGTTTGATACATTGCCGGAGCTTTGGGAAAAAACCGCCTATTTACAACGGTTGCGCGAGCTAACTTTTACCAGCGATGACAACACGCCGCGCCTAATACGAGCGATGACCGCCCATCCATTGATGATTTATTACGAAACAGATCGCTTGTTGATTGCCAAAGCGGGATCAGACGCGGGCGGTTTGGAAACATGGTTATATCAACAAGCGTTTCACTCGGTGAATCAATTAGCCCATTTAACAGGAGGTAATTTTATGAAGAAGTTGAGTCCGGAATTGAAAAAAGTGGCCGCTATTGCGGTGCAACATAATTTGAAGGGTAGCTCCTTTGAGCGCAGTAGTTTGTTGTATCCGTTTGATGAAGTGATGCGAAAGTTGGCGCAGGATCAAGGAAAAACGGCCGTTGACCGTGAAACTTTACGCGCGGCCGCCACTCAGGATATTCACGATCATCTCGACCGGTTAGCCACACGGGCGGGCTACAAAATGACCAAAGCTCGCGCCGAAGCGTGCGCCGAATTTGTCAATTGCTGGTTTGACGACATTTTGGCCGTCTATGAGGGGCACACGCGCAAACTCATCGCCGATGAAAAGCTGCTCCGTTCCGCTTACTTATTCTACGTTCGTCAACAACAAGCTCAAGCTAAAGAAGCTCGTTCATAATTCATACCTTATACCCCATACCTTTAGGAGAATCTCATGTCAGTTATCGAAAAATACCAACAACATTTTTTACCCGCTTACAGCAACTACCCACACGGCCGTTACATCAGCATTTTCTTGCTCCGAAAGATAGAATCTGAGGCGATTTTTCGCACCGAGGGTAGCGGCGAGCCATTGAACCGGGAATTTGTTCATGCCGGCTCAAAGGCGGGCGACGAGATCATTCAACGAGTGGTCATCAGCAAACGGAAGCAAACGGCCGTTGAACGGCGCACCGGCCGTGAACTACTGCGAAACAACGACCTGCTCTTTACCGACCCCAATCAAAAAGCAAAACCGGCCAGCCCGTGCGCCCTGAACCGCAACAACCCCTGCGGCAAATGTATGGACTGCATGATTTACGGGTATGCGGCCGGCGGCGGCGGGGCGCAAAAGTCTCGCGTCATCACCGACGACGCTTTCAGCCTGCACCCCGCGCATACTATCATTGGCACAAAGCAGTTTAACGCTTTGTATGATAACAATACCATGCGCGATCCAGAAAATAGAGAACAAGCGTCAACCAGCATTGGTACAGATGAATACGTAAAACCAGAAGCGATTTTCCTTGATATTGAAACGATCAAGGATGTCACGGCCGCCGAGTTCCAATACATTTTAGGCAACATCCTGCGCTCGACACGCTACGGAGCTATCTCTTCGCGCATTGGTAAAGTGCAAAACCAGATTGTGGGCATTGTTTTGAGTGACTGTGAAATGGTTAGCAATTTGGAATGGACGCAGGCTACCTATGACGCCCTGCGCGGCGACGCCGACGAGCCGGACTTCCCGCTGCATCTGGAAACCGTGCAAGAAAAAGCGGCGCAAACATTGGGCGCCCTGTCGCAAAATATTGTCGGTCAGGTGACGATTGTGCCCCAAGCTGACATTGAGGCGCTGTTAGCCGAGATGAAAACTTTATATGGAAATGAAACGGCCGTTGCCAACCTGCTCAAAACAGCCACCAGCGCCTATCCTGGAAACTAAGCGAGGCGTCCCATGACCCACATTTACCGCTGTGAGATTACCCTGCATGAAGCTACTTTTTTCAGCAGTCGGGAGATTAGCAACACCTATTACACCGAACCGCTTTTGGGTAATTACGCCCTGGCCTATGCTTTTGGTTTGGCGCAAACGCCCTACTTCAACAAAGGCGAGATTCATTACGCTCAAGACCTGGCCGCATTGAATGAACAGGGCGTTTACGTCACGCCGGGCACGTTACAGGCTTCGCCCCGCTTCACCTTCGGTCAGTTCAACGCCCAACCGGATGCCTATTGGTTTGCCTTTGCCAACAATGCCATTGTTGCCAGGTCAGATGGCGCGTGGATGGAGAAGTCGGGGCCAGTATGGTATGAGTATCTGGCGGGTGAACGGCGCAAGATTGGGTTGGAGAATCGGCCGCAGCACGGCCGTATCCGTATGTTGGCAATTGGGAATACGGCCGTGTGCTATATCATCAGCCATAACCCTCTGGGCTTGCCACGCTACATCCGCCTGGGCAAGTTCATGAGCAAAGCCCGCGTGACCGTGAGCGAACAAACCGCCAACATCGTGCAGCGGCAGGAGCAACCGCTCAACTTACTGCTTAACCCGGCCGATTTGCCATCCAATTACCGGCTTGCTATCTTCGATCTCGTCACTGTGCCGCCCACGCCGTTGGTGCAAAACGTCGTCCTGTCTGGTGATTTTTATGCGTTGTCTGGTAGTAATTACTTGCCGGTGGGAACGCGTTTTGGGGTAGAATCGCTTTCGTGAAGAGGCAAAACTATGGAATTTAACTTTGGTCCAATTGCACGTACGAACGCGGGTGATTTCAATGATACCGTAAACTTAGCATCTCTCCCTCTTCACGTTACTTTAAATGCTTTGGTGGCCTCGACAAGTCCCGAAGAATTTATAGCATGGCTATGGCATGATTTATACAAACCCGTTTTTTACTGGATGAGCGGTACAGATCGTCAAGGCAATGCTAAATTAGACTGGAAGCACATACCCGGCATTGGGGCATTTGACAATGGAGAACGCACCTTTGCTAATCGGACTGGAATTCGAGAAGGGCTAGTCTGTACCCATCATTTTCGATGGCGGGATGCTTCTGGAAACTGGCTGCCACGATTATCAATGCACGATGAGCGAGATTTCATTTCAGATCAAGGTGATCAAGCTAACCTGGGTGCGACGGTCAACTATGTACAGTTGAGCATTGCCTCTGAACCGGCTTTGCCAACGGTATTGGTTCGCTC
>JAANMY010004008.1_pt1 | contig 11578 bp, 10 predicted proteins | sample 7279691 | NCBI WGS metagenome assembly JAANMY01 (sample SAMN14094543, study PRJNA606508) | bioreactor metagenome | isolation source: A lab-scale SPAN reactor treating ammonium-rich wastewater day 388 | place: Ireland: Galway | collected 2018-02-07
CAGAGGATAGGTCAGTGAACGAAGGGAAAGAGATTCTTGTCATCATAAACCCTTATGCAGGAAAGCGAAACGGGAAGGGGGCAGTTCAAGAGATTAGAGCAGGGATCGTACGTCACGGGCTCGACGCACGAGTTTCAATCACAGAGAGCCCTGGACATGCAACGCTCTTAGCTCAAGAAGCAACGGAGCCCGTGGTTGTTGCGGCCGGTGGTGACGGGACAGTTAATGAAGTCGTCAATGGTTTGATTGGAACAAGCAAGACGCTTGGCGTGCTCCCGATAGGCTCAGGCAACGATCTCATAAAATCAATAGGTGTACCACGCGAAATCGACGCTGCGCTTAAAACAATCGCAGGAGGTAAGAGTATGCGAATTGACTGTGGCACGGTGAAATGTGGTGGGTCAAGCCGATATTTTGCTAACGGCGTCGGGATTGGATTCGATGCCGCAGTTGCATACCGGACGCAGCAGATAACATTCCTGCGTGGAACGGCTGTGTATATCATGGCAGTATTTCAGACTCTGGGAAAGTATATTGCGCCCGAGTTTACTATCTCAGTCGATTCACGTTCAACAACATCGCATAACCTCTTGATAGCTATTGGAAATGGACGCTGTGCCGGTGGCGGGTTCTACCTAACGCCCGATGCAAAGACCAGTGATGGACTCTTGGACATATGTATGATAGCTGATTTGCCGGTACGGAGGATATTGTCCATCATGCCTAAGGTCATGAAAGGCAGGCACACAGATTCGCCCGATGTTACCATGAGACTGGGGCGAAGAATCTCAGTCAAGGCAGAAGATCCGTTCTTCGTACATGCAGACGGAGAGATTGTTGGACAGAATGTTCATAATGTTGAAGTTGGGATTGTAGAGAAGGCGATTTCTGTGCTGGTTGGAGCCGAGGAGTAGCGCTGCAAATAATATGTATTATGTAAAGTTAAGCTCCCATTGTGTGCGTGATTGAATTGTACGCATCTGCAATAGCACTGACCTTCAATTCGATAAGCCCTCCTATCCGCAAAATCTGGCCACCGACCGTGCCAAGAACAGTTGCCTTGATATTGTACTTCTTCGCAATCGCCATCACGTTACTTACATCCTCCGGAGCAGTTGTCACAATCACTCTTGACTGATCCTCTCCAAACAACATGAAGTCATGCCGGGCGCCTGCAGTATGACCTTCAAGATCAATAGTTGCACCGATCCGTTTCGTTGCATTCGCTATGCAACTTTCTGCTATTGAAACCGCAAGGCCGCCATCTGAGCAATCGTGAGCAGATTTCACTATGCCTGTGTTAATCGCCTCAAGGCACGTGTTGTGAAGGCTTTTCTCTTCACTCAAGCTTAGCTCAGGTGCATCGCTGGCAACCATGCCATGGCAAACGGAGAGATATTCACTCCCGCCAATATGGCCGTGTGTCTCCCCGAGGAGCACGACAATATCTCCTTCATCCTTGAAAGCTGATGACGTGACATTTCGTAAGTCGTCAATAAGGCCCAACATACCGATGACTGGCGTTGGATAAACCGCCGCAGTCGGACTCTCATTGTAAAAGCTAACATTACCGCCGGTTACTGGAGTGTTGAACGCCCGACACGCTTCACCGATACCAGCCACAGCTTCTTTGAACTGCCAAAAAACCTCAGGCTTGTAGGGATTACCAAAATTAAGACAATTTGTTATTGCGACTGGTGTCGCACCGGTACAGACCACGTTCCGAGCCGACTCCGCTACTGCTATCATACCCCCACGGCGAGGGTTCAGATATACATACCTGCTGTTGCAGTCTGTTTTGATAGCAAGTGCTTTAAGAGACTCTTTTAGAAGGACTACTGCCGCATCAGATGAATCTAATAGTACGTTATTTGTTCGTACCATTGAATCGTACTGCTCGTATGCCCAGCGCTTACTGGCAACATTCGGGCTTGCAAGAAGCTGTAAAAGAACTTTGTTGTAGTCCTTGGGCTCTGGAAGATCGTGCGTGTTGAATGAACGGGTCTCCTTCAAGTACTCAGGCTCACTGGATTCACGAAAATAGACGGGAGCACCACCCCCAAGAACGAGCGAATCAGCCGGTACGTCAGCTACAATACCTCCCTTGTACGAAATCAAGAGTCTATCCTCGTCTATGACCTCGCCGATGATCTCTGCATGCAGATCCCACTTTGAGAATATCTTCTTGATATCCTCCTCACACCCCTTTTTCACCACAACGAGCATACGTTCCTGGGATTCAGAGAGCATGAGCTCGTAGGCTGTCATGTGTTCTTCGCGGGCAGGAACTCTGTCGAGGTTGATCTTCATCCCCGACTTCCCTTTTGCGCTCATCTCAGAAGTCGAACACGTGATGCCTGCCGCGCCCATGTCCTGAATACCGACAAGAAATCCGGAACGAATTGCCTCGAGTGAGGCTTCAAGCAAAAGTTTTTCCGTAAAGGGATCCCCAACTTGTACAGAAGGTCGCTTTGCTTCCGATGCCTCAGAAATCTCCTCTGATGCAAACGTTGCGCCATGAATTCCGTCCCTGCCTGTTGCCGAACCGACAATCATCACCGGGTTTCCTGCACCTCTTGCTATTGCGCTGGCCCACTCCTTGTGTTTGACCACGCCGACTGCCATTGCATTCACGAGTGGATTCTCATGATAACATTTATCAAAGTATATCTCGCCGGCAACCGTCGGAACGCCGAAACTGTTTCCGTAGTCACCAATTCCCTTCACAACACCTTTGAAGAGGTACTTTGTCCGGTCATTGTCGAGCGACCCGAACCGCAATGAGTCTAGTGCCGCTATCGGTCGGGCCCCCATCGTGAAGATATCACGCATAATACCTCCGACGCCGGTTGCAGCTCCCTGATACGGTTCAACTGCCGAAGGATGATTATGGCTTTCAATTTTGAATGCAACTGCAAGGCCATCTCCCACATCAACGAGGCCTGCGTTTTCCTCGCCGGCTCCCACAAGAAGTCGGCCGCCACTTCTCGGCAAAGTTTTCAAGACGGCAATTGAGTTCTTGTAGCTGCAATGTTCACTCCACATCACACTATAAATGCCGAGCTCGGTGTACGTGGGAATGCGTCCGAGAATTTTCAGAATTCTTCCGTATTCCTCCTCCGTCAAACCATGTTGGAGGGCGAGGTTTACGTCAACTGTAGGTTCGTTTTTCGTGTACTGCTCTTGCATCATACTCATTCCAGAACCATCAGAAGTTCACCTTTTTCAACGGCCTTTCCCTTCGTTACTCGGATTTCGATTACTTTCCCCGGCCGATGTGCTTTAATTTCATTCTCCATTTTCATTGCTTCGAGAACCACGAGTCCCTGCCCCTGCGATACGTCATCTCCGACGTTTACTTCAACTTTCACAACTAATGCAGGCATCGGGGCGTGAATGATCGTGCGACTATGCTCCGATTCAGATGCCGTTGCAAACTTCTTCAGCAAACGCATCCGCTCAGATTCAACATGAGCGTCTATTTGTTTTCCGTGCAACAGCATCCGATACGCGGCTTCATCCTTCTCAACCACTACTCTGGTTGATAATCCGTCGCTCAGTACTGAGAATGTTCTGATGTCGACTTGTTGAGCAGAAACCGGAGTCTTATTCCCGTCAACGAGAATTGACCCGTCTGTTCTAAGTTCGACTGTATGCTCGTTGCCGCCTATTGTCACATAGTACAGACTCAAGATTTACCTCCAGTGTTCAAACCGGGACGCCTTCCATTTACCGGGGGATACTGTGTGATTCTCCCCTGCGGCCGTCGTTATGTCCTCAAGGAAATCATGTTCAAGAAGTGCAGCAACAACTGCAGCAACTGTCTGTTCGGAGGGATTAAGCCTATCCAGCAACTCCGGTCGATAGTAGTTGTTCACGAAATGCGTATCAAAATCTCCCTCTACAAATTTCGGATGATTCAAGACAAACAGATTGAAGGGGATGTTCACACGAACGCCCATGATTTCATACTCACGCAATGCACGCTTCATCTTTGCGATTGCCTCGTTGCGGGTTTCACCGTGAGCGACAAGTTTGGAAATGATCGGATCGTAGTAGACAGAAATGGCGCCCCCCACTTCAACACCCCTGTCTTCACGAATACCGAATCCCTGGCTCGGTTTCAAATGTGTAATCGTTCCGGTTGAAGGGAGAAAATTGTTCACAGGGTCTTCAGCATAGATGCGACACTCTATCGCATGTCCTCTGAAAGTTACTTCCTCTTGAGTGAACGAAAGTTTCCCGCCCATTGCAATTCGGATTTGTTCATGAACGATGTCTCTTCCGGTACGCATCTCGGTTATCGGATGTTCCACTTGGAGACGGGTGTTCATTTCCAAAAAATAGTAGTTCTTTTCTTTGTCAACGAGGCACTCGATCGTTCCCGCATTCTCGTAACTACACGCTCGGGCTGCAGCAACAGCCATCTCCCCCATTTGTCGTCTCATTGCATCATCAACAATAACTGACGGCGTTTCTTCGATGACTTTCTGGTGGCGGCGTTGAATTGAACATTCCCGCTCGCCGAGATGGACGATGTTGCCGTATTTGTCAGCAAGGATCTGAAACTCAATATGGCGTGGATTGTCGAGGTACTTTTCAACGTATACTCTTCCATCACCGAATGCAGAACGTGCTTCGGATTGGGCTGCGGAAAAGGAAGTAGAGAGTTCATCGCTCGAACGTACAATCCGCATTCCTTTTCCGCCACCGCCTGCGGCCGCCTTGATCAGAATTGGAAATCCATGTTGTCGCGCGAAATCCCGTACTACCGATTCATCGGAGACGGCGTCCGGAGTTCCCGGAACTGTCGGCAGGCCCGCACTTCGGACGAGCTTACGCGCCTCGGTTTTATCACCCATTGCCCGAATCGATTCAGGCTTGGGGCCGATAAAGATAAGTCCCGCATCAATAACCTTCTGTGCAAATTCCGCATTCTCCGATAAGAAGCCGTAGCCAGGGTGAATTGCGTCAGCGCCGCATCTCCGTGCCGTGTCGATAATCTTCTCCATTACAAGATAGCTTTCGCGCGATGGCGGTGGCCCAATGCAATACGCTTCATCGGCACTCAACACATGCGGACTATTTCTGTCGGCTTCGGAATACACTGCAACAGCGGCAATCTCCATTTCTCTGCACGCACGGATAATGCGTACGGCAATCTCGCCGCGGTTTGCAATCAGAACTTTGTTGATCTTGCGAATCACAGGTAGATCATTTGCAGAGTTGTTGATTTCACGAAACCGGCATCGTCATGCATCGGCTAATTCCACCACGGTTGCCCCCGATCCGCCTTCGTTCCACTCGGCCAACCGGTATGATTTCACACGGGGATCGTGTGAAAGAAATTCCGTCACCTTCTTCCGCAATGCCCCCGTTCCCTTCCCGTGAATAATGTCAACCCGGTGCAGTCCGGTAAGAATCGCCGTGTCAATAAACTTGTCAACAAGCGGTACCGCTTCTTCACTCGTCATTCCTCGCAGGTCGATATCTCGCATAACCTCTACAGGTTTCTCCGATTCGACGGTAGTTGGACGCAATGAGGTTGAACGAGTCTTCTTTGCCCTGACAAGATCTTTTGTGCCTACCTTCATCTTCAAGCTTCCAAAAAGAACGATGGCGCTTCTGCCGTCAGGACTAAAGCCGACAACCTCGCCTGTCTCTACTCCGCCGGGCAATTTCACAGCACAGCCGACTTCGAGAACATCCGACTCCGCAACAGGCTCCTCGAGATGAGGTGTGGCCAGTTCGATTTCGTTTCGTACTTTCTTAACCTCCTCCCGAACCGCCCTCACCGAATCCTTGTCTGCAGAGCGTTCCTTAATTTCTCGGATGCTCCGCTCAATGAGGGCGTTTGCATTCTCGACGATCCCTTTGGCCTCTTCTACAGCTCTGCGCTTCAGTTTCTTCAATTCGGATGCCTGAGACGACAGCTTCGATTCATATTCTCGGACGAGTGTGTCGAGGCGTGATTTTTCGGCCTGAACCTCTTCCAGTTGGTTTCTGTATTTTTGAGCTGAGAGTTCCAGGTTGCCGATCAACTGCTCGAGCCGAACCTGATGATGACCCATGAATTCACGTGAGCGGGAGAGAATATCCTCTTTGAAACCTAGTCGTTGGGCCATTTCAAGTGCATAGCTACTTCCGGGTATTGCCGGCTTGAACCGATACGTCGGGGTCAGATTCTCTTGGTCGAATTCCATCGCCCCATTCTCAACTCCCTCGGTGTTATGAGCGAAGACCTTAAGCGAACTGTGGTGCGTTGTCGCTATAGTATAGGCGCCGCGCTTCGTTAGTGACTCAAGAATTGCAGCGGCAATTGCGCCTCCCTCTGCAGGATCTGTGCCTGAGCCAATTTCATCTATCAACACAAGGGAGTTCGGTCCCGCCTTCTCGTCAATTGCCTTCAAATTTCGAAGATGAGAGCTGAAGGTGCTGAGGTCGTTTTCTATTGATTGCTCATCTCCAATATCAACAAACACATCCTCGAAAATGCGGAGCACGGACTGGTCTGATGCAGGAATATGAAGGCCGCACTGAGCCATCAGTGTTAGCAAACCAACAGATTTCATTGCAACACTCTTGCCACCTGCATTCGGACCGCTGATGACAAGCGTGTTGTAGGAATTTCCGAGTTCCAGATTGAGTGGAACTGTCCCATCCCGACCGTGTGATTGCAGGAGGATGGGATGTCGGGCTTCGATAAACTTGACAGGGCCTGTAAGAGTAACTTCGGGAGCTACGCCCAAGACTTCAAGGGAGTATTTTGCCTTTGCGTTAATCAAGTCCAACTCCGCAAGAATAGAGGAGTTAGTCAGTAAGTGATCATGTAATTCCCCTACCTGCTTTGTCAGATCACGAAGGATTCGCTCGATCTCTCGTTGTTCCTGAAACTGCAAATTTCGGATTTCGTTGTTCAGATCCAGCGTCTCAGACGGCTCAATGAATACCGTCGCGCCGCTGGAGGAAGCGCTGTGAATGAACCCGTGAACGCGGTTCTTGTGCTCCGCCTTTACAGGAATCACCATCCTCCCTTCTCTTGTTGTGATGATCTCATCCTGTGCAAAACCAAGGTCTGCAACATTTCTCAGAATGCTTGCAAGCCGCTTCTCCGTTTCGTCATACTTATCTGCCAAAGCCCTGCGAATCGTAAGCAATTCCTTGGAGGCGTTTCCTTTTACGTTACCGTTTTCGTCTATGGCTTGGTCTAGATTGTATTCGAGTACGCGATCCGCGTTGAGTTGCTGCGCCAGTTCCCAAAGCAATGGGTACGCCTCTTGACGTTTGGCAATGAACTGTCGCAAAATGCGGGCTGCACGGAGCGTAGAGAGCGTGTGCCAGAGTTCTTTTGACGTAAGGACAGTTCCTTGAATAGATGCTTTTTGTACCGACCCTTTTGTTGGATAGATTCCGTCGAGGGGCAAGCTGGATTCCTGTTCAAGTAGATTCTTTAACTCGTTGACTCGTTGTAACTCACATCGAATCGTCTCAAGTGAAGTCAACACAGTAATCTTGGCAACCAAGTCTCGCCCCGGCTCGGATGAAGCGTATCGGACAATCCTCTTGAGAATCTTGTCGAACTCCAACTTCTCTAATGCCTGATCAAACCGTCCCATATTTGTTTCTGCTAAAACCCCTTAGCAAGCATGTTCTTAACGAGTTGCTGAATTAGCCTGCCGTCAGCCTTTCCTTTAAGTTCTTTCATAACCAAGGGCATTACCTTTCCAAAATCGTCGGTCGATGATGCTCCGGTGGCGGCAATGATTTCCTCGACCACTCGCTTGACTTCTTCCTCGGACATTTGCTTAGGAAGATATTCTGCGATGATGTTCAGTTCCGCAGTTTCCTGCTGGACAAGGTCTGTACGACCGGCGGCGCCGAATTGCTCAATTGATTCTTTTCGCTTCTTGGCAGCACTTGTCAATGTCGAGATTTCATCGTCCGGTGTCATTGTCTTTCCACTTCCTCTAAGCTCAATCTCCTTCTCCATCAGCACAGCGCGAAGCGTTCGAAGCGTCTCAAGGCGAAGTTTGTCTCCACTCTTCATAGCAGCCTTAATGTCTTCGCTGATCTTCTCTTTCAGCCCCATAAATCAATCCTCCTGAAATGAAAAAGGCAGGTATCTGCGGCCCTGCCTAACCTATTCGTTGTTGTGGTGTTTGTTCACGAAGTTATCCCGGACGACCCCATGTGGTGTTCGAAGAACCTGTGCAGGAATCTGAAGCAAAATTACTTGATTTGGGTGTGAGATGCAACCAAGCGCCAACGGCTTCTGAGAAAGGATTGCCGCTAAAGGATTATCGTGAGTTCTTCGTTTGCGAATTGAGTTACGAACGTGCGGAGTGCTGTTGATGCAGGACCCTGCGCTACTTGTCCGTTGGTGCGAAACCGGGAACCGTGGCAAGGACAGACATACGTTTGTTCCCGAAATCCTGTGATCGTGCATCCCTCATGAGTACAGGTAGCTGTCAGCGCCACAAATGAACCTTGGGATATGTGAGCTACAAGCAACGCGCCGCCGGTGAACTGCACCAGCGCAGCGTTTCCAACTGCGGCAAGTGCTGAGCCTGCAGGAACGGCAACGGTTACAGTGCCACCCGTCAGCGTACCTTGAACTACCGGCAGAGCGGGCGCATTCGGATTGTCATCGCTTTTGCAGGAAACAAGCAATGGCGCAAGCGATCCGTGCAGGGCGAGTAAAGACCCCAGCTTACATGCACTTATGACAAAGCCCCTGCGTGTTTGAATGTTTCTCGTTTCATCGATTCTTGCCATGAGTCAATCTCCCTTCAAGGTTCCTGTGTGATAAACATGAGAACCGCTGTTAGAGTTTCACAGAAACCAAGGTTAGGTAAGAACACTCCATATCCGGCCCGCTACATTCCACCAAACATCCTGATTGTATTTCCGTTGATAGTCCGCCCCGACTCCGAGCACAGAAACAGAATCATCTCTGCAACTTCTTCCGGCGTAACCCATCGCGACAAATCCGCATCGGGCATTGATCGTCGATTCTCCTCTGTGAGGATTATGCTTGGCGCAATGGCGTTTGCCGTGATGCCTTTTCCTTTCACTTCAGCTGCTATTGTCTCTGTCAAGGTTATCACCCCTCTCTTCGAAACAGCATAGGGTCCTTTGTTCGCTCCGCCCGTTATTGCCGGCATTGCTGCGATGTTCACAATTCTCCCGGCATTTTGCGGTATCATCACCTTCAAAACCTCGCGGCTCATGAGAAACGCCGTCTTCAAGTTCAGGTTCATCATCCGCTCCCATTCGTCCAACGTCACGTTTGCTATTGCGTTCCCTCCTGCATAACCTCCTGCTATGTTTGCAAGAAAATCAATTGAATGAAATCTCGACTTCACATCCGTTACAAACTTGATGATTTGTTGTTCAACGGAAATATCAGCTTCGCCCATCAAAACCCGGTCAGGTGAGTGACGGATTTCATCGGGAAGAAGATTGGTCGACGATGCTTTGCGGAAAGGGATTGCGACATTCGCGCCCGCGTTAAAAAAGTGTGCAGCCACAACACTTCCAAGCGCTCCGGTTCCTCCGGTAATGATTGCAGTTTTGTTTCGAAGATCCATCCCTACTGACATAAAAAATGAATGAGTCGCGTTGCCCAGCCAATATATCTACGCGCTGCCCGAATTGCAATACAGGAGTCTTACTGACGAGGGGGCGTGATACTCCTTCAGCTTATGTCTCGATTCGCATTTCAATCATCTTGCATTTACATCGGAGTTGCGGTAAATTGTTGTATGTAATATTGGAGATTTGATGAGGCTGTTTACTCTTCTCATAGCTATAGTCCTAACCGCGCCCGCATTTGCTGGAGATCCCCCGCAGGTCGGCAGCAACGCGCCTGACTTCACGCTATCGTATGCAACGAAAGATACAATCGTGAGCAAGGGGTTCACTCTTTCGACGAGTCTTGGTACGAACACGATCATCCTTGCCTTCTACCCCGGGAATTGGAGCGGCGGATGCACAAAGGAAATGTGTACAATGCGGGACAATTTCGCCTCACTGTCGGAACTTGGAGCCACCGTGTACGGCATAAGCGGTGACTACGTCTGGTCACATCGCGAATGGGCGAAGCAACTCGACCTTCAATTTGCGCTTCTGAGCGACCATGATCATGCTGTCGCAAAGGCGTATTCCAGCTACAATCCCGAAACGGGGTATAACAAACGGACTGTGTATGTCATTGACAGATCAGGAAAAGTCGCCTACATCGATCCCGACTACAGAGTTGCAACAGACGATTCGTTCAACAAACTGAAGTCAGCACTCAAGGCGATACAATGAGCGGAGGCAACCAAATCGGAACGTACAAGCCTATTGCATGTTCGGTGTACGATGTCCTTGAAGCATCAGCAGTGAAAAGACAATTGCTCAGGCTCGAAATGCAGTCACACAACGGCATTATCGTGAGGAATGCGTCTGTGCTCGACTTGTTCTCCAAAGACAAAACAGAGTTCCTGAAGGGCAAAGATTCTTCAACGGGGGAAGAGTTTACGGTACGTCTTGATCAGATTTTGCTCATAACCGACCTTACTACAAACACGGTGTATTCTCCAACAACCTGTTGACGAAACAACAGCCTCTCAATCACAGTATCTCCAATAAATCTATACTCCACGAAATGAAAATACTCTCCCCCCTCATCTGCATGTCACTCTTCTTCATGACATGCGGCTCAGGCAACCGGTTTCAATCCAGTGCAACGATCTATCTCGGTGAAAAGCATCTTTCTAATATTCGTCAATTGACGTTTGGTGGTGAGAATGCTGAAGGGTATTTTTCTTTCGATGAATCAATGATAATCTTTCAATCCACTCGCGATACGTTCCGTTGTGACCAACAATTCGTAATGAATCTGGCGTCAGGTAAAACTCATCTCGTCAGTACGGGAAAAGGACGGACTACATGCGGATATTTCCTTCCGGACAACCGGACCGTTCTCTTCTCCTCTACCCATCATCGGATGAATGGATGCCCTCCCCCGCCCGATTACTCCAGAGGTTATGTGTGGCAAGTCTCACCTGAGTATGACATTTTCACTTCGGATATCGATCGATCGAATCTTCGTCAACTTACCAATACGCCACGCTATGATGCTGAAGCCACTGTCTCTCCGGCAGGTGACAAAATTGTGTTTACTTCCCTCCGCAACGGCGATCTCGACCTGTACAGTATGACTCTTGACGGATCTGATGTCCGGCAATTGACTCACGAATTAGGCTATGACGGTGGGGCGTTCTTTTCGTGGGATGGGAAGAGAATTGTGTACCGTGCGTGGCATTACACAGACTCTGCATCCGCAAACAACTACAAGGAAACTCTTGCCCGTAATCTGGTTCGACCTTCGCAAATGGAGATTTTTGTGATGGATGCAGATGGGTCGAATAAGCGCCAGTTGACCCGCAACGGAGCCGCCAATTTCGCCCCGTTCTTCCATCCTGACAACAAACGGATCATTTTTGCATCTAACTTGGCAGATACAAAAGGGCGGAATTTCGACTTGTATATCATGAATGACGACGGCACCGGCCTTGAGCAAGTGACATTC
>JAANMY010004010.1_pt1 | contig 11574 bp, 9 predicted proteins | sample 7279691 | NCBI WGS metagenome assembly JAANMY01 (sample SAMN14094543, study PRJNA606508) | bioreactor metagenome | isolation source: A lab-scale SPAN reactor treating ammonium-rich wastewater day 388 | place: Ireland: Galway | collected 2018-02-07
TTTTGTTTCAGTTCATCAGCATTTTTGATCTGCGTTAAAGAATGCAGATTGGCAATGAATAAAAAAGATTCGTTTTCCGATTGTTTTGAAAGCTCAATCGCAGGAATAATTGCACCTAAAAGGTTTCCCAAATGCGGTGTTCCGGTGGCTTGAATGCCGGTAAGAATTCTTGACATTTTTTAATTTTTAAATTAACAAAGTGCAAATTTAATTATTTCTCCGGCAGATTAGTAGAATTGTAGCGAAGATTTTGATCTAAACTAAGAGCTCGTTTTGTATTTAATTAAACGATGGAGTAATGATTTTCCACCAATACTCTAAATTAACCCTCAAGATGGAAAATTAACTTTACAACTGTGGAAAACTACCAGAACTATCTTAATTTTCTTTTAGTTTGATTCAAATACTTTACAACCTGTTTTTTGTCAGGTAAAGTCGTAATTTCTTTGGTCAACGCTTTTTCAAATTCAATCTTTGCACGTTGGTAATCTTTAAACTTAAAATAATACTTTCCAGCCAAAAAATAACCTGACCAAAGATCCGGATTCAGAGTCTGAAACTCTGATATAAAATCTTCGCTCAAAACTATATTATCTTTTTCAATGGCATTAAGAATTTCCGACTGCATCAATTTATAAACTTCGTAGTCTTCAAATTCCTTAGAATTTACAAACGGATCTTCGGGAATATTCAATTCAGATTTTGAAAATTTTCCATTCTCTAATCTTTTATCCGAAAATATCTCATTCAGATCATAGCACACAAATTCTCCAAGCTGATAAGGATTTGAAGAAACCCAAACAAGCTTTTTTTCAGGCGAAAAAATTACCGCATGATGAGCCAAAAGCTGATTGATTGCCTTTTCATTTCCATAACCTATTTTTTTCCCACGCAATCCTGATCTATTCCTTAAAATTGAAGCTATTTTTTCGGGATTTAGTTTTTTGTTGAGATCTAAGAGTTCCTGAAGTTTTTTGTACCGGTATTCTGAATGACTTTCTTTTTGATGTTTTTGATTTCTTTTATCATTTTGATAATTTTCTGACTGAAAATGATTAGTACAAACAATCGCATCAGAATTTACAACATCATAAACACCGAAGTTTTTAGGTGAAACTTCAATAATGACTGCTTTTTTGTCAGCTGCACTTCCTACTAAAATAGATTCTGATACAAAAACTTTACGCTTTTTTGCAATTGCAATTGCTTCATCAATGGTTGCAGCATATTGCAAAATTTCTCTTGTCACCAAAGAAATAGGTGTTTTTGCAGTCAACGGAACTTTAGATTTTCCGGCGTTGATGGTTACGGTAATTCCTTCTTTGTTCATCCCAGAAACCACTCCGATCATTCCGGGCCAGCTTACAGAAAAATACGGAATCCCATTCTCTGGTTCAACAAACTGTATCAATTTATTTCTGGCGAAATCATCACCTGCATAAAAGTCAAAATTTCTTCCGATCAGCAAATTTCCATCCTCTGTATTATCATTCCACGCTGCGAGAGAACTGCATCCCACCATCATCAGATCCTGCATTGCATGACCAATATCGTGAGCTCCGTGTAAGTATAGAGTTCGGTGAAACTTCGGAGCAATAAAATTGTACTGATCTGATGAATATTGTGACAAACCATACAATTCCGCCTGGAAATCTTCTCTTACATTGAGATGCATTTTCCGGTTATACCATTTCAGAAAACCACGCAGAAGGCTTTGCTTCAGTTTTGACGGAACAATATCTTCTACTTTAGAAAAGAAAATCTTCTCTTGTATCTGCATTAAATCTTTAGTTAAAGCTCCGTTATTATATCCCAGCTGCAAAGAATTTCCTTTAATGTACAATTCCCAAAGCTGCTGTTTGTTTTTTGTTAAATAATTTTGTTTAAAACTAAAAGTAGAGTCATTAATTTTATCAACTTTTGGAATTTCAAGTGAATATTGCTGTATATCAGGAAGATGTTTCATTGACTTCCGAACACCGCAGGAAATAAGATTTAAACTCAGAAATAAATAGAGCAGAAATTTACTTTTCATTAGTTTGTCTTGTTTAAAACTTCATTGAGCCGTTCATCAATTATTTCTTTACCTAAAATTTCTGCACAAGTATTAAATGCACCAATAGTACAGCCTAAAATTCCATGCATATTCACCGACTGTCCGGTAAGAAAAAGGTTATTAATTTTTGTTCGCGGAGAAACCATTGTTTTTAAAGGGTTCTCAGATGTTTTTGCATAACCATACATATTCCCTTCAAAATTGCCGATATAATCACGATAGGAAAGCGGAGTAGATGTGTAAATACTTTTAATGGAATCACGCAGATCAGGAAACTTTTTTTCAAGTGCATCAATCATTTTATAAGCCTTCTCAAGCTTAAATTTTTCATATAATTCTCCTCTGTCATGCTCATCCGTAACAGTATTGAATGTATCTTCCCATTTTCGCACTTCTTCAAAATCCATATAAGAAATTGCCGTTAGGCTTTCTGCAAAAGAAGAATTTTGTTTAGAAGGAGTTGACGACAGCATATAGGTTTGTGGCCAATTGTCTGTGGTATATTTAAAAGCATTCCAAACCATATTTTCAGAAGCGTAATGATATATATTGTAATTGAAATTTAGGATTTTTTCCGGCTTCAGAACAAGATAGACACTAAAGCACGAGGAAACAGGTTCCCAACTCAAAACCCGATTAACAAATGACTTTTTCAGCTGTTTTTCCCCAATCATTTTGATTGTGGAGCGGATTTCAATGTTTGATATAAATTTATCGGCATACAACTCATTTCCTTCCTTAGTTTTCGCAGCAACTAGATTTCCTTCCGAATTAAAAACAAATTCTGAAACTTCTGTCCGTTTATAAACTTCTGCTCCGTATTCACGCAGTTTTCTGACGAGCAGTTTTGAAATCTGACTTCCGCCTTTTTCACATTTGTACGCACTTTGAATGTAAGAATTAACCGTTAATGCATGAACGTAAAACTGAATATTTTCGGAATCTCCTGCATAGAGAAAGTTGGAACCCAATAAAACGGACTGTAATTTTCTGTTTGGTGTAATGGATTCTATAAATCTTTTAGTATTGAGATGTAAAATTTCTTCGTTATAATTATCTTTTCCAACTAAATTATATCTCGGAAAATTGCTGCATACTCTTTGAAGTTCTTCACAATAATTTTCTAAATTTTCTTTTTCTTCCGGAAAGTATTTTGACAATTGCTCGACAAAATTTTCATAACCTTGAGCGTGCGGATATTCAGTTTTATCATTTCCAAAAGTAATTTTATCGTAGCCGTTTTCATCCATCTTCTGAAGATCAAGATCCTTCATAATTTCCAGATAAGAAAAAAACTGATAAAGATTCTGACCTTTTGAAAGTCCGCCTAAATAATGAACTCCCGTATCAAAGATGAGTTTGTCGCGTGAAAATGTCTGAAGATTTCCGCCGTATTGATTATTTTTCTCCAAAACACAGACTTTTAAGCCTTCTTTAGCTAAAATAAGTGCTGAAACAAGACCGCCAATCCCACTTCCGATTATCAGTATGTCGTAGTGTTTTTTCAAATTTTGATTATCGTTTTTAATTGCAAAAGGTACAAAAGTTTATTTACTTGAAAATGGATATTGGTTATTTTACATCATCCTTGTCAAGGTTTTGAACCTTCACAAGGATTTAATGGTGAACCTACCATTTGAGTAAAGCGAAAGAATAAACACCGAATAACGCAGCCCGACTTGAGCGGAGCTCTTTTTACGAGGAGGAACGACGAGCAAAAAAGCGGGAGCGGAAGACATAAATGAGAGAAAAGCGAAGGCTTTTGTTGATATTTACGAACGAAGTTCATAGCTGCCCTAAAAATTGGAAAAGTCTTCAACAAATGTCAAAGGAGGAAAAAAATCAGTCTACATCATCCCAAAAATCAAAATAATTGAACCATTGAAGCGGATATTTCTGAATCATTAATTCAAGATTTTGGGTATAAGAATTCAAGAGTCCCTGTGCATCACGTTTTTTGATGTTTTGGGCTTTTCTCGCATATAAATGATAATGAAGATTTTTTTCTTTCATCACATATACATAAACAACCGGGACTCCCAATCTCGAGGCAATAAGAAAAGGACCTGCCGGAAACTTTGCCGTTTTACCTAAAAGATTTGCTTCTAAATACTTAGAACCTTCAAAATAACGGTCTCCGGTAAAACAGATGAGTTCGTTTTTAGATAACGCTTCATTAATCTCGAAAATATGTGACATGTCTTCTTTGATGTAAATGAATTTGATGCTGCTTTTGTTAATAGAAACACTTTCCAGATATTCTTTAATCACTGTAACTTCCTGGTCTGTGGTGACTAAATTTATCTGACAGTCAAAATCTATATCAGCAAAAAAATATTCTGCCACTTCAAAATTCCCGATATGCGCACTGATGAGGACGCCTCCTTTTTTTTCCGCTAAAAGCTGGCGCAATGTATCAATTCCGTCAAATTCGTAAGTGTATTTTTGGCGCAGCCCTGCAGAAATTGCAGTTTTATCAATAAGGGTTTGTCCGAAAGTAAAATAGCTCTTAAACAGCGAAAGTTTTGTTTTCCAATAGCTGTAATAAAGTCTTTTGCGAAAGTAATAAGTATAATATCTGTTGCTGCCTTTTTCAAACAAAAAATAATAGAAGGCAACAAAATAGAGAACAAAATACGAACTTCTGATTCCGATATTTCTAATACACCAAACGAAAATCTGATAACCCAGAATCGTTCCTTTAGATCTACCTTTCCATTTGTTCATAACAATTTAATTTAACAATTTACTTATGTAACAGTGTAACAATTAAAATTATTGGTACATTGCTAAACTGGAAAATTGTTACATTTTAGAGCTGATTTTGTTTTCTATTGTTGAATAAAAATCATCGAAAGTGATAATGTTTTTAAAATCAGCTTCACCTAGTTTCACCCCAAAATTAGATTCGATAACAACAACCAAATCTATATAATCTAAACTGTCTAAACCCAAAGTTTTTTTAAAATGAGCATCATTGCTGATTTCATCGCCATCGACTTCAAATTCATTGATCAAAAAATCATTAGCAATGTCAACAATTTTTTCTCTTTCCATTTCTTACTCAAATTTTTTAACAATTAACGCGGAGTTGGTTCCTCCGAATCCAAAAGAATTTGACAAAAATACATCAATTTTTTGACTTTTTGTCTCAGCTATAAGATTTATCTTTTGAGCATCTTCGTCAGGATTTTCAAGATTGATATTAGGTGCAATAAAATCGTTTTGCATCATCAAAACAGAATAGATCACTTCACTGGCTCCTGCCATCCAGCATTCGTGCCCCGTCATTGATTTCGTAGAACTTACAGGAACTTCGCTTCCGAAAATTTCGTGGATTGCTTTCGCTTCGTTGGCATCACCAATTGGCGTGGAAGTAGCATGAGCATTGATATAATTTATGTCTTTTGCTTCTAAGCCAGATTGTTGCAATGCTCTGTTCATTGCTAAAGCGGGTCCGTCAACATTAGGCGTAGAAATATGTCCTCCATTTGATGAAAAACCATATCCTACGATTTCAGCAATAACATCCGCACCCCTTTTTTGGGCAGATTCCAGGCTTTCAACAATTAAAGTTGCCGCTCCTCCACTGGGAATTAAGCCGTCCCTATCTATATCAAAAGGTCTGGATGCTTTTGTAGGCTCATTTTCTCTTGCCGAAAAAACGCCTAATCCATCAAAACTCGCCATTGAATAATGATTGGTTTCCTGAGCTCCTCCGCAAATAATCATTTCCTGAAAACCATTTTTAATCATCATAAACGCTAAACCTAATGAATGAGAACCGCTTGCACAAGCCGCGCTAACTGTTAAGTTGATTCCTTTTAATCTGAAAATAGTAGAAAGATTCATCGTTACCGTAGAGTTCATAGATTTAAAGATTGCTCCGGAACCCATCAACGCGGTGTCTTTTTTTTCTCTGGCAATATCGATGGATTCTACCACGGCTTTTGAAACACTGTCGTTTCCATAAAGAATTCCTACTTCATTAGTATCTAAAAAATCCTGGTCAATATTTGCCTGTTTCAAAGCATCAAGTGTTGCGATGTAAGCATATTCGCTTTCTTCTCCCATACTTATACGCTGTCTGCGATTGAGAAGATTTTTGAGATCAGGTTTTGGTACAACGCCCGTTAATCCTGATCTAAAACCAAATTCTTTTCTGTTTTCATCTAAAACAATCCCGGATTTACCGTGATAAAGGGATTCTTTCACTTCTTCCAAAGAAGTTCCGATGCAAGAATAAATTCCCATTCCGGTAATGACTACCCTATTTTCCATTTTTTTAAATTTAACAACGTATCAGTCTAATAATGTATCAATTAAAAACATTGGTAAACTGGTACATTATTACATTGTTACATTATTTTATGAATAAATTCCACCGTTGATATTAATGACTTCTCCTGTAATGTAAGAAGATTTTCTTGAGGCTAAAAACACCACCAAATCTGCAACTTCTTCGGCTTCGCCAAATCTGTTCACAGGAATCATTGCTTTTAATTCGTCTTCATTAAAATCCTGCGTCATATCTGTTTTGATAAAACCCGGCGCAACAGCATTTACAGTGATATTTCTTTTGGCAACTTCCTGAGCCAAAGCTTTTGTAGCTCCTACTAAAGCTCCTTTCGCTGCCGAATAATTGGTTTGTCCTGCCGTTCCTTTCACTCCGGAAACCGAAACCATATTGATGATTCTACCGTATTTATTTCTCAGTAATTTCTGAATAAAGAAATTGGTGACGTTGTAAAAACCATTTAAACTCGTGTTAATAACAGAGTTCCAATCTTCACTTGGCATCCACATAAATAATCCGTCTCTTGTGATTCCGGCATTGTTGACAATGACTTCTACAATCGCTTTAGGATTATTCTCTTGCCATTCCGTTAAAACTTTCTGTGTTTCTTCGGTATTTCCTACATCAAATTTTAGAATCTCTCCTGTAGATCCCAATTCCTTCACTTTGGCCAATGTTTCTTTAGCTGCCGTTTCGTTTGAAGTATAATTGATTAATATATGATAGTTTTTTTCTTCAGCCAGTTTTATACAGATCGCTTTACCAATACCTCTGGAACCTCCTGTTACAATTGCACATTTCATCGTTACTTGTTTTTATGATAAGACATTTTTATGGTCTTAATTGTTACGTTGTCTTTAAATATTTTTTCACCTTTTCCAGATACGGATACATCACCATATCATCTGAAAATGCAGGAATAATTTCCCTGATATGATCATAAAGCTCTTTTGTAGAAGATGAAATTTTATCCTGATACTCCAAAAATTCAATCGCCTGAACAATGGTAATGGCTTCAATCGCCAAGACTTCAAAAGCATTCTCAATGACTTTTCTGCAAACAACTGCAGCATTGGTTCCCATACTTACAATATCCTGATTATCATTATTATTAGGAATACTGTGAACATACATCGGGTTAGACAACATCTGGCTTTCTGCCGTTGTAGAAGTTGCCGTAAACTGAACTCCCTGCATCCCGAAATTGAATCCTAATTTACCTAAATTGACAAAAGGAGGCAAAATTTCGTTGATTTTAGAATTCAGAAGATAATTTAATTGTCTTTCCGCCAACATTGTTAGTTTTGTCACCACAATTTTCAGCTTGTCCATTTCTAAAGAAACATAATCTCCGTGGAAGTTTCCGCCGTGATAAACGTGCTGATTTTCAACATCTATAATCGGATTGTCATTGGCAGAATTAATCTCGTTTTCAAGGACTTTCTCTGTATATTCCAATGTATCCAAAACAGGTCCTAAAATTTGGGGAACACATCGAATAGAATAATATTCCTGTACTTTTTCTTTAAAAACCTTTTCCTGTTCTTCAAAATGAGTGTATAAATGATCTGCTCTTTTTCTTACCAATTGACTGTCAGACAAATGCGCTCTCATTTTTTCAGCAATTTTTTGCTGTCCGGAATGTAGTTTTGTCTGGTTCAAAGCTTCCGACAAATGATCGTCATACGCCAGAACAATCTCGTTAATTGCGCAAGAAAGTTTTAAGGAAATATCAACTAACTGATTGGTTTTATATGCATTAACTACACCTATTCCCGACATGACAGAAGTTCCGTTCATTAAACCTAAACCTTCACGAATCTCAACTTTAATAGGCGTTAAACCTTCTGTTGCAAAAACTTCTTTTGTAGATTTTCTTTCACCCTGATGAAAAACTTCGCCTTCACCAATTAAAACCAAAGCCAAATGTGCTAACTGAACCAAATCTCCGCTTGCTCCAACGCCGCCGTGTTCAAAAATCAATGGTGTAATATCTCTGTTAATTAATTCTTTAAGTAAATTAACAACTGAAACGTGAATTCCTGAATTTCCTCTCGAAAGCGTATTCATTCTTGCCAACATACAGGCCTTTACTTCATCTGCCGGTAAAGGGTTTCCAATACCCGAAGAATGGCTTCTGATTAAATTATACTGAAGCTGATGGGTATCTTCATCACTGATTTTAAACTGAGCCATCGGTCCGAAACCGGTATTCACTCCATAAATTACCTTATTTTTTGAAAATTCCTTCAAAAACTCAAAACTTTCTTTTACCCGAGATAAAAGCTCATCATCCAATTCAATTTTTTCATTTTTAATAATGATTTTTTGAAAATCACTGAGCTTTAAAAAGTTATTTATTTTCATTCAGTAAAGTAATAATGTATAATTTTGCAGATCTAAAATTAATTGTAATTAATTTTGCGGCAAAGATAGAAGTTATTTATAAAATAAAAAATCGGAGATGAGCAAAGAATTTGTTGATGTTCTTGTCATAGGAGCTGGCCCATCAGGATGTGTATCTTCCTCATACTTAAAGAACAACAACATCAATGTAAAAGTGGTTGAAAAGACCAGATTTCCCAGATTGGTTGTAGGCGAGAGCTTAATCCCAAGAGTGATGGATCATTTTGATGAAGCGGGACTATTTCCTGCTCTGGATAAAATGGGATTTGAAAAAAAACTTGGCGCCCGTTTTTTAAGAGGCGATGAAGTTTGTCTTTTTGATTTTAGTAATAAATTTGGAGAAGGATGGGACTGGACGTGGCAGGTTCCGAGAGCAGATTTTGATCAAGTTCTGGCTCAGGAAGTCATTAATAAAGGTGTAGATCTGGAATTTGAAACAGAAGTAACCGGAATTGAATTTAACGGAACAGATTCTGTTACGACCGTAAAAAATAAAAACGGAGAAACCAAAGAAATCCACGCAAAGTTTGTGATTGATTCCAGCGGTTACGGAAGAGTTTTACCGAGACTTTTAGATTTAGAAAAACCTTCAAAACTATCTCCGCATTCTGCTATTTTTTCTCACGTAAAAGATATTAACCGAGAAGAAGGCACGGAAGGAACTTTAATTTCTTTTGACATTATTGAAACTGAAGTCTGGCTTTGGGTAATCCCTTTTTCCAATGGCAATACAAGCGTAGGAATTGTAGGACCCACTGATTATATCGATAAACTTTCTGAAAATGGTAACACTGCCGAAGCTTTACGAAAAGCAATCTCGCTTTCAGATTATTATGTAAAGCGTTTCGGGGATGTAGAATTTTTATTTGAACCAAAACATCTGAAAGATTATTCGTGTTCCGTCAAAAAGCTATTCGGAGACGGATTTGCATTAACCGGAAATGCTTCAGAATTTCTTGATCCTGTTTTTTCATCGGGAATGGCATTCGCAACAGAATCCGGAATGTTGGCTGCAAAATTAGCAATCAGACAATTGAACGGAGAAAAAATTGACTGGCAAAAAGAATATTCAGATTATATTTTATACGGCGTTAATGTTTTCACAACGTACGTAAAAGAGTGGTACACCGGAAATCTTCAGGAATTATTTTTCCATCAACCTGAAAATCCGGACGTGAAAAGAAAAATCTGCGCAGTTTTAGCAGGTTACGTTTGGGACAAGAAAAATACTTTTGTGAGAATACACGATACAGCCATCAAAAATCTGGCAGAATTTATTAAAACAGAAAAAATACAAGCATAAAAAATCGGTCTGAGAATTTTCAGACCGCTTTTGTTTATCTTAAATCTACAAAGTTAATTGGCTTTCTACTATTCGGGTTAAAAACTGTTTTAGACAAAATATCAAAATCTACTATTTCAATTTTCGGACTTACTCTTAATTTTGCTCTGAAATGATCCCGAACTTCGTTTTCAAAATTTTCGTCGCTGATTTCTGTGCTTAATTTGATTATAATTTCATCCAAACCTATTTCATTTGACTGAATCACAACTTGATAGCATAAAATCCCGTCAAAATCATTCAAAATATCATTCATCGCAGGTGGATATAAAGTCGTTCCTTTATATTTAATCATCTGTTGTTTTCTGCCGATAACCGGACCTAATCTCATCGTATTTCTTCCACATTTGCAAGTCTCATAATGCGCTTTTACAATATCTCCTGTTTTAAATCTCAACAAAGGAAGTGCTTCTACACCAAGAGTCGTAATCGTTAATTCTCCGGTTTGGCCTTCTTTTACAGGATTTCCGTCATCGTCAAGAATTTCGGTGATGATTAATTCCGGATGTTGATGTCCGCCAACTTGAAATTCACATTCTGTAAAAGCTGTACTCATTTCTGTTGAAGCATAGGTTGAATACAATTGAATATTCCATTTTTCTTTGATTTTCTGAGAAAGGATATTATCTGTAAAATCCTGATTCTTGATGCTTTCACCGATGCAGACTGCACCAATTACACTTGAATTTTTATAATCTACATTGTTTTTCTCAGCATAATCAATCATTTTCAGCAAAAAAGACGGAACGGTGATTAAATATTTTGGTTGATACCTGAAAATAGAATCCCATTGCAACTCCGGAATTCCGGGTCCCATTCTCACAACTCCCGCTCCGATTTTTCTTAAACCAAGCAAATATGCCAAACCTGCAATAAACCGCTTATCAATTGTGGTAATCATCTGTACAACATCACCTTTGGAAATTCCTGCACAAGAGAGAGAAATTGCTTCGTTGTAGGCAATTCGTTCCATGTCTTTTTCAGACAGTCCGAATGTAACAGGATCTCCCAACGTTCCTGATGTTGTGCTGAAATCTACGATTTCGGTCATCGGAACACAGAAAAAATCATCATTATGAAGTTGCAAATCAGTCTTTGTAGTGACAGGAAGTTTAGACAAATCTTCTAACGTACAAATGTTAGAAATATCGATGCTCTTTTCCTTAAATAAGTTCTGATAAAAAGGAGAATAAGTTTCAAGATATTTCAAAAGCTCTTTCAGTTTTTCTTCCTGAAACTTTTTGATGTCCTGAATGTCTGATTTTTCGATGAGTGGGAAGAATTCCAATAGTTTAAATTTAGATGACAAATTTATTTAATTTAAAATTATTTATTATGCGTAATATTAGTTTTCCAGCTCAAAAATGCATTTGGACTTATACCATTTGGATATAATACAGTTATAGTCTCCAATTGTTACAAATACACTTATTTTAAATTCTTTTGTATATTTCGCAAAATTAATAATGGCTT
>JAANMY010004013.1_pt1 | contig 11571 bp, 12 predicted proteins | sample 7279691 | NCBI WGS metagenome assembly JAANMY01 (sample SAMN14094543, study PRJNA606508) | bioreactor metagenome | isolation source: A lab-scale SPAN reactor treating ammonium-rich wastewater day 388 | place: Ireland: Galway | collected 2018-02-07
CAAAGGATACATGCCTCACCTCCAGCTTGATTATCGCGCCGCTGGATTGGATTGGCAATTTGGTTATTCAGTTGTTAATGTGCTGCAAAAGCCGAGTTAATAATTTACTGACCCTTAGTACTTCACGGACGCGCATATGGGTTTTCGTATGGAACAGAAAAATTGGACTACAATTCGCGCATGACCTCCCTGTCATTGGAACGACTCAAAGCGCATCGCGCGCGGACCTTTCGACACGCTCAAGGCGGCGCCTTCAACCTGCCTCCGTCCAAACGGCTTTCGTCTCCTGCCCAGGCTTTGAGATTCATCAACGCACGCGGCTTCGTCTATTTCTGGCCCATCAAGGGCATTGACCTGCCGAGTCTGTGGACAGCCGTCGCCGGGAATCGCCCCGTCGCCGACGCGCACGACGACCCCGGTCACGTCACGTGGAGGTGGAAGGACGACGCGCTCGGAAAAAGGATCTGGTATTACGCGAAGATCCTCCGCAAAAAAGCGACCATGATCTCGCTCGATGCCGCGCCGTATTTTTACGCGCTTTCGGAAAATTACGGCTCGCCCGAGGAGGATTACCTCGTGGCATACGAAGAAGGACGACTGCCGCAAGCCGCGAAACAAGTCTATGAGGCAGTGCTGAACGAAGGCGCGCTGAATTCGATTGATTTGCGCCGCGCCGCGAAACTGGCGAACGCGAAAGAATCCGAGTTCAACAAGGCGCTCGAACTCCTGCAAGCCGATTTCAAGATTTTGCCGGTCGGGGTCTCCGACGCGGGCGCGTGGAAGTATTCGTTCATCTACGAGATCGTCCCGCGTCATTACCCCGACCTGCCCGAACAGGCGCGCAAGATCGGCGAACGCGAGGCGCGTGAGAAATTGCTCGAACTGTATTTCGAGTCTGTGGGCGCGGCGCGGGAGGCGGACGCGGTCAAATTGTTCGGGTGGCAAAAGGAATTGGTCGGTAGGGCAATTGCCGGGTTGGTCAAGAAGCGGGTTCTCGTCGAGTGCGAACATCCAAAGGAAAAGGGGGAGTGGTTCGCGTTGACGAGGTTGTGTAAATAACGTTTGCTGTCATTGCGAGGAGGAGCGAAGCGACGACGAAGCAATCCCTTCGCTATGTTGAAGATCGCTTCGCTCGCAATGACGGAAGGAGTGATTATGCTCGAAATCGCGATCATGATCGAAGGTCAGAACGGGTTGACGTGGACGCGCTGGCAAAGGATCGCGCGCCTCGTGGAGGACTTGGGATTCGTTGGATTGTTCCGCTCGGATCATTTCACAAATTCCAATCCGCCCGATGTCGAGTCTCTTGAGTTGTGGACGTCGCTTACATGGCTTGCCGACAACACAACGCGCATCGAGTTCGGTCCGCTGGTCACGCCGTTCTCGTTTCGTCATCCTGTGCATACCGCGCGCATGGCGTCGGCGGTGGACGATCTTTCCGGTGGACGCTCGATCCTCGGCTTGGGCGCGGGCTGGCAGGATCGCGAACATCATTTGTTCGGATTCGACCTGCTCGAAAAGAAGCCGCGTTTTGATCGCTTCGAGGAAGGGATGGTGGTCGTGACGCGGCTGTTGCAAAGCGACGAACCGGTGACCTTCGAGGGCAGGTATTACCAACTGCGCGGCGCGACCCTTTTGCCGCGTCCGCAAAGACCCGGCGGTCCGCGCATACTGGTCGGCGGAAGCGGCGGTAAACGGACGTTATCCTGCGTCGTGCGTTATGCGAGCGAGTGGAACTGTAATTTCATCACGGTGAAAAAATTCTCGGAAGCGAACGGACGCCTGACGGAGATGCTCATCCGTGCGGGGAGAAAACCCGAAGATGTGCGGCGCTCGTTGATGACCGGCTGCGTGTTCGGAAAGGACGACATCGCATTGAAGGAAAAAATATTTGCTCGTAAACGGACGCTCGAGGAATTACGTCAACGCGGCATTGTTGCAGGAAACGCGGCTCAGGTGAACGAGCAGTTGCGCGAGTTGGAACAGGCTGGTTTGGAACGCATCATGCTTCAATGGCTGGACCTGGACGATCTGGAGGGGTTGGAGGCGCTGGCGAAGGCGGTGTTGTAACGCCCAAACTCGACCGAAACTTTTACGGGATTCCGCCGTAAAATGAGTGTAGGGAATTTCGAAACATTCCAACACAAGGAGAATGACCTATGAAACAAAATCGCACCAACCTTGCCCTCGGGCTCATCCTGCTCATCGTGGGCGGGTGGCTTCTCGCCACAAGGCAGGTGCCAGCCCTGCAGAATTGGATGGAAGACAATTTCACCTGGCCCATGTGGACGATCGGCGCGGGTCTGCTCGTGCTTCTGATCGGCTTGATCACCGGCGCGCCCGGCATGGCGGTGCCAGCCTCCATCATCGCAGGCATCGGCGGCATTTTGTATTACCAGAACGCCACCGGCGACTTCGCCTCCTGGTCGTACATGTGGACGCTCATCCCCGGCTTCGTGGGCGTCGGCTCCATCCTGGCTGGGCTGCTGGGCGAACATACCCGCAGGAACCTCGGTCACGGCTTGAGGCTGATGGTCATCAGCGCGGTGATGTTCCTCATCTTCGCCACGTTCTTCGGCGGGCTGGATATTTTGGGCCCATACGGGCTGCCGATCATCCTCATCCTGCTTGGCGTATATGTCCTTGCGCGCGGTTTCATCCGCAGCGGAAAGCGAGAATCCAATGAATCGTGACAACCTCTTTTGGGGAGGCGCGCTCATCCTGTTCGGCGCGCTGATCCTCCTGCAAAGACAGGGGATCATTTTCAGCATTGCTCCCTATCTCTGGCCCCTTGCCCTCATCCTCGTCGGCGGATGGCTGATCCTCAGCGTTTTCTGGCGATCCCCCCGCTCCGCCGAAGAGACGTTCTCCATCCCGCTCGACCAGGCGAAGAGCGTCAAATATCGCTTCTCGCACGGCGCGGGACAGATCGAGATCACGGGCGGCGCGCCGCTGGGACAGGCGCTCGTCGGCACGTCCGCGGCCGGGATGAACAAATCCAGCCGCGTGGACGGGGACAGGCTCGAGGTCAAGGTGGAGGCGGGTCCATCGTTCGTTCCGTTCATCGGTCCTTCCGAGGGGGTCTGGCGGTTCCAACTCACACAGGAAGTGCCTGTGACCCTGATCGTGGAAACCGGCGCGACCTCGATGAACATTGATTTGAAGGACGCGCAGGCGACGCTCATCGAGTTGAAGACGGGCGCCAGCAACACGAACCTGACCCTGCCCGCGCGCGGCGCCTCTCTTCTCGACGTTGAGGCGGGCGCGGCTTCGATCAACGTTCGCGTCCCCGAAGCGACCGCGGCGCGCATCCGCGTGAAGGAGGGCGTGACCGCGTTGAACGTGGATACGAACCGCTTCCCGCAACTGGATTCGGGGTTGTACCAATCAGCCAATTTCGACACCGCCGCCGACCGCGCCGACATCAACGTGGAAGCCGGTCTCGGCTCGATCACCATCAAGTAGGAGGCATCATGCGAAAATATGACGTGCGATTGATCATCGGCGGTCTGCTGTTGCTGGGCGGCTTTCTCTCCCTCTTGGAGGCGATGGGTCTCCTTGGAAACGCCGGCGGAATCTTTTGGGGGTTGATCTGGGGCGCAGCGGGAGTCTTTTTCGTCTACCTGCTGACGGTGGATAAGGCAAGGAACTGGTGGGCGGCGTTCCCAGGCTTCACCTTCCTCGGCATGGCGGTATCCGCTTTTCTGCCCGACTCCCTCGAAGCGTTCGGCGGATTGGCGTTCTTTGGCGGCATCAGCCTTGCCTTCCTGTGGGTGTATTTCACCGACCCCTCGCGTTGGTGGGCGATCATCCCGGCCGGCGTGCTGCTCACGCTCGGCGCGGTCTCCGCGCTCGACGACCTCGCCGACTTCGATACGGGAGGCATTTTCTTCATCGGGCTTGGGTTGACCTTTGCGCTGGTCGCCCTCCTGCCGGGCGGCTCCCAGCGCGCGTGGGCGTTCATCCCCGCGGTGATCCTGATAATCTTCGGCGCGCTGCTCGTGCCTGCGTCCGGGCTTGCAATTTATGTCGGTCCCATCGCGCTCATCCTGCTCGGAGGCTATCTCATCCTGAGGTTCTTCAGGGTAGGCGCATAATGAAAGAGCGATGCGCCGTCTGATGCTTTGAAATGACGGAAACGGGAGCGCTCTGGCGCTCCCGTTTCCGTTTACCTGCCCAACCCCGATTCATTTCCCAAATCAACCGTTCAACCCGTTCTTGAGCATGGACCTGATCTGTTCGTGCGAATCCTTCCAACGCCCGGAGACCGAACTCGCCAGCCTGTCCAGGATCGTCCTGCCTGCCTCGGGATGTTCCAGGCACAACTTCCGCAGGTCGCTCCCCCGCATACGCATCACGTCGAGTCCCTCGATGGCAACGACGGAAGACGTGTACACGGGACTTCCCACCAGCGCCGACCAACCGAAAAAACCGCCCGTCTCCACGTGGGTGATCGTAATGAGATCGCCGTCGTAAGGTTTGAACGTGATCGCCGCCTTTCCGTTCTCGATCAGATACAGGAAATCGGCGTCCGCCCCCTGTTCGATCACGATCGTTCCGACGCGATAAGAGACCCGTTCGAACAACGGGCGCAGGAGCGCGAGATATTGCGCGTCAATGCCATTGAACAAGGGAATCGTTTCCAGGTCGGGGACCATTTGATTGCATCATATCGGCGAGGGGGCGGGCAATCCTAGTGGCAAACATCATCTTTTCGATGACTTTCATCCTTACTTAATCGTGATGGCAAAATGCCGGGGTATACTCGTTTTCACACCACGCATCATAACCATCGGGAACGCGCATGACAGACAAGAAAAAAACGGGAAGAACCCTCCCCCTGACCCTGCTGGCGTTGGGATTGATCCTGATCGCCGCCGCAGGCTATTCCATCCTGGAGAACGCTTCGGCTCGAACCGACCTTTCGGTTGTTCCCGTCCGAGTGAACTATCCCGCCCCCGAACTGACTCTCACCGACATTCAGGGCGTGACCCGCTCCCTCGCCGATCATCGGGGGCAAGTGGCGCTGGTCAACCTGTGGGCGACGTGGTGTCCTCCTTGCAAGGAGGAGATGCCCGCGCTTCAAGCCTATTACGAAAAGCACAGGGACGAAGGCTTTACCATCATCGCCGTCAATGACGGGGAATCCAGGACCGACGTGATCCAATTCGTAAACGATTATCGTCTCACCTTCCCCGTCTGGCTCGACCCAACCTACATCGCCACCGAGCAGGCGTTCAAGACGCTGAACCTTCCCAGTTCCTTCGTCATTGATCGGGGCGGGACGATCCGTTTGAGATGGGTCGGAGGGGTGGACGTCAAAACGCTCGAAAAATTTGTGACCCCGATCATCAAGGAGAAACAATAAAGGCAAACGCAATCCGGGGGCGATCACCCCTCCCGTATCGGGCAAAAACGTCGAAGAGGCGGCTGTCCTGCGCGCCATCGAACTGTCCGCGACCAAATATTGCCCGGCGCAAGCCATGTTCAGCCGGGTCTTCCCGATGGACCTGCATTATGAAATTTACGAAGACGAGGGGGACGACGGTCAAGGACTGGCGCATCGGGGAATCCGGCAGGAAGCGTCGGTGAGATAGGATGCCGCGTTACGGCGCTTCGGACATGATCTGGCTCGCCGCATCGGAACACACACACGCCCGCACCACGAGCGGACCGCGCGTCAGTGTGCCTTCATAGGCTTTGCTCCCATTTCGCGCCACCCAACCTTCGAAATCGAACGCCAGGGGACCGTCCGCAAGGATCCATTCGCCGTTATATTTCCGCGCCACGTGAACGTGCGTCCCGGTGGACGAGCCGCCTTCGCAGGAGGGGTATCCCACCGGGTCGCCGGCTTGCAATTCCTGCCCCACGCCCGCGCGTCCCTCCGTTGCAAGATGCAAATAGAACAATACCCAGCCTGTCCTTTCGTCGCCGTCCTTGTCCAGGTCAATCGCCACGCCGTCCACGCTCGAACGCACGACCAGCCCGTCTGCCATGGCGGTGGCGAACAGGTCTTTTGAAACGGTGTAACAACCTGATGTCTCGGAGGCTGGCGCAAAGTCCACGGCGGCGAGCGGCTCGCCGGAGCCCCATCCCGTGTGGGGACCGCCGGTGTACGCCCAGGTGTATCCCGCGCGGAAGGGGAATCGCAACGCGGGTTGTTGCAGGCTGCCGGGGATGTGGACCGCGGCATCGAGCCACGGGTCGCCGAAAAGGTCCCTGTAAACGCGCGCCAAGCCCTCGGTCCCGATGGAGGCATAGTATTGTTCCCCCGACATCGTGCGCGAAAAGTAATATTGAAGCGCGGCTGATCCCGCGTTCTGCCAGGGGTCGGGGCGGAACAGCGAGCCATCCGGCAGTTCGAATTCGGTCAGGTCGCCGGAACGCCATCCGTAATATCCATTGTTGAGCGTGTTCGCGGCGATGACGAGTTGAAGGTAGGGGCTTTCGTAATAGACGCGCCGAAAGCCGAGCAGGTAACGGCTCGCCGGAGGTTCGGGCTGGGTCAACGCGCCGCCCTGATATTCGAGGATCGCCAGCAGGAGGCGCGGGCTGACGCTGTAATTGACGGCGACGTATTCGACGAGTTCCGCGCCCGTTCGATTCCTTCCGCCTGCGTAGGCGCGATAATCCCTCAACCAGCCCGATGTGGAGGCGACGAACGCGGAGGCGCTGAACCCGACCTGCGCGGGCCCGTTGACGAAGGCGCTGTCGGGAATGCTTTGGAACTCCGTGCCCCACAGCGGCAGGTAATAGATCGGAATTTGCATCGGCAGGCCGGGCGGCATGGTGGTCGCGTCACGCGGGACGATGGGATTGGCTTCGTAGAGCTCAGCCTCTGTGGTGTTGAAGCGAGCCGCCAGCGCGGGGATCGTGTCGCCCGTTTGCGCGACATATTCGACCAGTTCGCCGGGGTCATAAGCCGGGCGTCCCGACGTGGGCGCGGGGACCGGCGTGGGCGCGAGCGGGGTGATCATGTTCCCGACGGCGGTGTGCGAGGCGCGCGGCGCGCAGGCGGAGAGGATCAAGGCAATCGAAGCGACAGTCAGTTTGAAGGCGACCGCCGCCCGTTTTATTTTATTCTTCATCTTCACGCGTGATCAGGGACCAGGCTTGTCCATAGACATCGGCAATGACCTCCCTGTCGCCGTTTATCATTTTTCCAAGGTAGGGTTTATCGCCCGCGTGGACCGTCCATTCGCCGAACACAAACGGGACGGGCCCGTCCGCCAGCATCCATTCGCCGTTGAATTTGCGCGCGATGTGGACGTGCGTGCCGGTGGACATTCCGCCTTCACAAGAGGGATGACCGATCAAACCGTTCTGATCCACCCATTGCCCGACAGCCACGCGGTCCTTTTCGGCAATGTGCAGGTACAGGATGTTCCAGCCGGTTTGCTCGGAACCGTCCCCGTCCATGTCCACGACGACCACGCCGTTCTCCGAACGGACGACCAAGCCCGCAGAGATCGCCAACGCCCACAAGGGCGTGACGAAACAACCGGGCGTTTCGTTGCGAGGCGCAAAATCCACAGCCGCCAGCGGACCGTCCGTGCCCCATGCGCTGTGAGGTCCGCCGGTGAAAGACCACGTGGCGCCCGTCGCGAATGGCAGGGTCATATACGGCTGTTTGAAACCCGGCGGGAAGAAATTGCCCAGCGCGTCGTCGCGCGCCCACGGGTCGCCGAACATATTCCGATAAAAGGCTGGAAACCCGCTGTTCTCGTCCATAATGCGGAGCCATTCGTTGAGGGTGTGATGACGCGAGAACAAGGTCATCACCGCCACCGTGCCGGCGTTGAGCGTCGGGTCAATGCGCAGCGACAACCCGTCGCTGAACGTGAGTTGGTTGATCCCCCCCCTGCGCCATCCGTAATAGCCGACGTAGAGTTGATTGACCGCCCAGGTCATTTGCGCGAACATGCCCTTGTTGCGGTAGTTCTCGTGTCCCAGCGGATAATCCATGCGGAACTGGTTTTCCGGCTTGCCGCGCACCCAGCCAGCCTCATAATCGAGCAGGGCAAGCAGGAGGCGCGGGTTGATCGAGTTTTCGTAAGCCAGCCGCTCGATGCCGCGCGCGCCCGAGGTCCACGCGGTGGTGCCGAGGTATTCGCGGTACGTCGAAAGGTACCCGCCCGCGTCCCTGACGTATTGTTCGATCTCGAACCCTGCGGCCGCGGCGGAGAATACCACTTCGCTGTCGGGGATCAACGGCAGGGACGGCGTGTATTGAATGGTCTTATCGAGACGGTCGGGAATGATGAGCAACGTCCCCGCGTCAACGAATCCGCTTTCGGGCAGTATCTTCGGAGACGTGATCTCGCTCGCCTCCACCCCGAACCTGCTCGCCACAGCCGGGAGCCAATCCCCGCTTTGGGCATAATACAGGATCGTATCGCCGGCCGCGGTGGAGGTCGCGTCAACGGCGGGCTGGCCGGCGGTATCCACGGTGACGAAATTGGCTGGAGGCGTGGGCGTAAAGGTCGGGAACGGCGTCAGAGTTGGGAATGGGGTATCCGACGCGGATATGTCCGTGTATTGGAACTCCGGCGAAGGCGTAACCGGCATCCAACCCACAGGTGTGGGAGTGAGGTATTGTCCCCACAGCGAGGTGTTCCCGACGCAGGAAGAAAGCAAAAAGGATAATGCAATAATCAGCGCAGCGATTTTTTTCACAGTGTCATCCAGTGGGAATTATACCTGTAAGGGTCAGTAAATTATTAACTTCCCTCATGTCGTTGCGAGTCTTCGAGAAGCAATCTCCTGTTGCCATAGATTTTCCTGCAAAGCGGGGATTGCTTCGGGACGAACACCCTCGCAATGACATCCATTTCGGGGAAGGTGAGGGAGCATATTTTTTTACGAACCCTAATGGTCGCTTCGGGAGCGCGCCCCGTCTTTGCAAATGGGATCGCTCCGGTTACCGGGAAATCAGGTTGACTCCCTCGAACACGCCCTCCTCAGCCTGTAACACGACTGCGCCGCGCGTAAGGAAACCGTTGTAATACACGCCGTCGCCGCTCGATACCCATCCATCCATGACGAAGGGAACGCTGCCGTCGGCGGAAATCCATTCGCCGTTGTAACGCCTCGCGATGTGTACGTGGGTGGCGTTCGATATGCCGCCCTCGCAGGAGGGATGCCCGATGCGTTCGCCCGCGTACACGTAGGTCCCCGCTTCGACGCGCTCGTTCGAAGCGATGTGCATATAAAGGACGGTCCAGCCGGTTTGTTCATAACCGTCGTTATCCAGGTCCTGGATCACGGCGCCATCCTCGGCGCGGACGATGTATCCATCCGCGACCGCCGTCACCCACAGGTCGCTCGGCGCGCAGCCGAGTCCCTCGAAGGGAGGGGCGAAGTCCAATGCCGCCCACGCGGAACCGGTATCCCAACCTCCGTGCGGTCCGCCGGTGAAGGTCCAGGTCACGCCGGGTTCGAAGGGAAGCTGCATCGGAGGCTGGGTCAGGTTCGGGGGTGGTAATGAAGCGATGTCGTAGTCGAAGGGATAGCCGAAGAGCAGGGTATATGTCTGGGAAAGTCCCTGCGCGCTTACGTCGAGATTCCACGCGGCGCGGTCGTTGAACAGCGAGAAGAAATATTGCACGCCCATCGTCCCCGCGTTGATGGTCGGGTCGAGCGGGATGTAGGAGCCGTCACTGAGATGCAGGGTGGAAATGGCGTTGACCCGCCACAGGTAGTAGCCGCGATTCAAGTTATCCGCCGCCCATGCCAATTGACGATTCAAGCCTGCATAAAAGGGTTCGTAATTGCCGAGCGGATAATCCACGTTCGACGGAAACGGATTCGTCGCCCAGCCGCTTCGATACTCGAGCAATGCGATGAGCAGGCGCGGGCTGACGGAATAATTCTCCGCAACGCGTTGGACGATCTGCGCGCCGGTGAGATATTCGCCGTTTACGTCCTCCGCGTAGTTCGCGAGATAACCGTCCTTTTCCTTCAGGAACGCTCCCACGTCGAAATTGACGCTGGCGGGACCATAGATCAATTCGGAATCGGGGATGATCTTGAACGACGAACCGGGTTCGGGATCGGTGACAACCGGGGGAATGTCGAGGACGAGACCGATGGAAAGGATGCTCGCTTCATTCAAGCCGTTCGCCTGCATCAGCGCTTCGAGCGTGATCCCATACCTGCGCGCGATGCCCCCAAGCGTGTCCCCCGCCTGAACCGTGTATTGATCCACGTAATCGCGCGGCGGCGGGAGCGGATGCGGCGGATCGGGCGTGGGGGTCGTGAGACCGATGCTCGAACCGCGCGGAGGCAGCGTTACGGAGAGCGGCGCGCGCGTCGGCGTCGGTCCTCGCTGCGGGTCCCCGGCTTGAACGATCTCGCCGTCCTGGATAAGGGGCGCCGCGCCGGTCGCGCCGACCGGCGCGAAGGGATCGTAGGTTGGGTAGGCTTGCGAAGAGGATGCGGAACAGGATGAAACGACAAGAGCGAGAATTGCAACGCAGATGAATAAACCTGATCTCATGCAGGGAATTCTACCAAAGAGTGTCCGCGTCACTATTGCAACTTAAGAACTGGTAAGCGCAAAGCGACATTCACATCGCTCCTGCCGCGGTCTCGCATTCGCAGGGCGACATGAATGTCGCGGTACGAATAAAAATCGGCGCTTTTTGTACGCGGATCACGCGGAGCAGACGGGGAAGTCCGTGAAAAATACGGAAGGATTCCGTGTCGTCCGTGTCATCCACGCCCCCAAAAAGATTATCCCGAAAATCCCGAACCCGTGATGTAGTTTTCGAGTCCCTTGATCTCGCTCTCCCTGTTTTCCAATGCCGCCTTCATCACGTCGCGGATGGACACGATGCCCACCAACTGGTCCTTCTCCACCACAGGCAGGTGGCGGATGTGATGCGTCTCCATCAACGCCATGCACTGCTCCACGGGGGTATCCATCGTGACCGTGTACATCCCGGCGGTCATCACGTCCTTCACGAGAGTCGAATCCGCCTTGCGCCCCTCCAACTCGCCTTTCTGCACGTAGTCGCGTTCTGTGTAAATGCCGACGATCTTTTTGCCCTCCGTAACAAGCACCGCGCCAATGCCCGCAGACGACATCACCTTCAATGCCTGGAGAACCGTATCCTCCGCAGATACGGAGTAATTACCCGCCTTTCCCTTCGCCTCGAGTAGTTTGCGTACAGTGGTCATAATGGAACTCCTTCCTTGTCTGAATTACATCACTATTATTGTCGCATTGGTTGAATTCGGTTAGTTTCTTTGCTCGTCATTCCGAATGACTTTCGTCATCCCGCGCCTCGATGAGATCGAAGCCCACCCGCCAGGGGTTCGTATACACGTTGAAGCGATGGCGCCGCGCATACCCGATCAGCGTGATGCCGTAGCGCTCCGCCATCTCGATCGAGAGCGAACTCGGCGACGTGCGCGAGATCAGGATCGGCGCCCCCATCCGCGCCGCCTTCTGCAACATCTCCGAACTGATGCGCCCGGTCGTGATGAGTATCCGCGTTTCGGGAAGGACGTTCTGCATCAAGCACATCCCTGCGATCTTGTCGAGCGTGTTATGCCTACCGATGTCCT
>JAANMY010004021.1_pt1 | contig 11551 bp, 13 predicted proteins | sample 7279691 | NCBI WGS metagenome assembly JAANMY01 (sample SAMN14094543, study PRJNA606508) | bioreactor metagenome | isolation source: A lab-scale SPAN reactor treating ammonium-rich wastewater day 388 | place: Ireland: Galway | collected 2018-02-07
AACGAAAACCCCGAGCTGGTCGACCGCGACGACGAGATCCCGTTCTAAGAACGGGGTCTCCCCAAGGCCCGGCGGGGTAACCCGCCGGGTTCAGGGCGTGCGCACGGCAAGCCGCACAGCACGGCACCGGCCCAGATTGACAGACTTTGCCAATCTATGTCATCTTTCTCGCAGAGGAGATCGCGACCATGGCCACGATGAATGTTTCTTTGCCAGACCCGATGAAGGCCTGGGTCGAAGCCCAGACACAAGATGGGCGCTACAGCAACGCCAGCGATTATGTGCGCGATCTGATCCGCCGGGACCAGGATCGCCAGCAGGCCATCGTCGAGTTGCAGCAGCTTGTCGATGAGGGTCTCGCAAGCGGTCCGGCAGGACGTCTGGATGTTGAGGCATTTCTTGCCCGCAAGCGGGACCAGAATGCCAGAACCGACGGTCGTTGAATATCGCCTCTCACCTGCTGCGCTGAATGATCTGGACGCGATCTGGGATTATACCGCGCGTACCTGGTCTGTTGGTCAGGCAGAAACCTATATCCGCGGGCTCGCCGTGGACATGGACCTGCTGGTCCAGCACCCGGGGATCGCGCGCGAACGCACCGAACTCCGCCCGCCCGTGCGCCTTTACCGCTCGGGATCGCATCTGATCATCTACCGCATCGAGGCGGAGTGGCTGCAGGTGTTGCGCATCGTGCATACGCGACAGAACTGGGTCGCCTATCTGAACGAGTGATCTGACGCTCTCGCAGCCCTTCGCGGCGGAGCCACGGCCGATGAGCGAGAGGATTTGAGCATGAAGGTCGAAGACGAAGAACGCATAGCGGCCAGTCTCGCGAAGATCACGGCCATGATCTGTATCCGCAACACGCGGCTGGAGGATTTGCATGCCGGGGTGCAGCCGGTGACGCTGACCGGCGATTATTCAGACGTGAACGTGATCGACGCCACAGGTCAGACCATCCCGTGGCGCACGGTGTCGCATATCGATGATGCGCAGATGGCGGACTTGATGCGGGACATCGTCAATCGCCTGTACACGTTTCACATGAGGCGGGATGATCCGAGTTTCAGGGATCATCTCGACCGCTGGATGACCGCATCGAACAAATGGGACAACCCGGTTCTCGACACGGCTTTTCTCGACGCAGTTGCCGAACTGGGGGCACCCCGGAAAGTGTGAGACGTTTGACTGTTTGGGTGGGCCCAAGCTCAGCCGAAACGCCCGGTCTGCAACGATGTTCTGTGCATCAGCGATCTGAGAGTCAGAGATGGTTTGGTTGCTTTCGCGACAGGTTGAGGGCTGGGAGAGTGGCTTCCGGCGACTGTCACGGGAGATAGCCGATGGGCGTTGTGGAAGTTTTGGATCCGGTACAGCCGACGCGGGCTGGTGGCTGGAAAGTGGATGTGAGCCGGGGTGAGCGAAACGGGCGGGTGTCGTCCGAATGGTTCAACCGGCCCGATGACGAGCGGTATCTGTCGCTTGATGATCTCTGGGCCAATGTGAAGGGCCGGTCGGAACGCAGCCGCAGCCGCGTGGTGCAAACGGCGGATATCCGGGTCGAGGCTGCGCGCGACAACCCCGAGCGGTTGCACCTGATGCTGCCGAAAGCGCAAGAACCTGTTGCGCCGACGCATTGGGCGTTTGGCCAGCTTGCCAGCATCGTCGGCGCGCCGGCGTCCTATCTGCGGCAGTTGCCCGCGCCGCTGGCGGGGATCAACCTGCAATATGGCCTGACCAATCATCGCGCCGAGCAGGTCAAAACCTTCGAGACCGAGGATGGCCGCACGGAGTTGCGCGCCGTGACCGGCCCCGACTACGGCCGTTATCTGAACAGTCAAGCTGTCTCACCGCTCGCCCACTGATCAATTCAATTGATGCCGTACCCCTTGGCCGACGCCTTCGAAGGCGCGCGGGTGCACGGCCATATCCCACAGGAAGTTTTACGATGTCCTTCATGTCCAATTCCGGCGCGCGTGCCGATGTCTACACGCGCATCACTGCCGAGATCATTTCGGCAATTGAAGAGGGGGCCGGTGACTGGCGGGCTCCGTGGTTTCACGACGGGACGAGCGCGGCTTGCCCCTGCAACGTCGCCTCGGGCAAGCGCTATCGGGGGATCAATACGCTGGCGCTCTGGGTCGCGGCGATGTCCTCCGGCTATGAGGACGGGCTGTGGGGCACCTATCGGCAATGGCAGGAGGTCGGCGCCCAGGTGCGCAAGGGCGAACGGTCGACCACGGTGGTGTTCTGGAAGCCGATCGAAGCCTCTGACCGCGACGATGGGGATGACGACGATGCGGGCCACCGCCGCATGATCGCGCGGGCATTCTCAGTGTTCAATCTGGCGCAGGTCGACGGTTATGAGCGCCCGGCGCAGGTTCTTCTGCCCGAGGATCAGCGCCTGCAGCACGCCGAGGCGTTCATCGCCAATCTCGAGATCCCGACCGAGTTTGGCGGCGCCGAGGCCTTCTATCAGCCGTCACGCGACAGGGTGGTCATGCCGGATTTCGCATCGTTCCGGGACTCCGCGTCGTTCTACGGGGTTTGGCTTCACGAGATAGGCCATGCCACGGGCGCACGCCATCGGTTGGACCGCGATCTCTCGGGGCGTTTCGGGTCTGAGGCCTATGCGGCCGAGGAATGCTGCGTCGAGATCCTCAGTGGTCTCGTCCTGGCCGATCTAGGCATCGCTCACCATCCCCGACCAGATCATGCGGCCTACATCGCGTCCTGGCTCGGGGTTCTGAAGCAAGACCCGCGCGCCATGTTCACGGCGGCGGCCAAGGCGCAGCAGGCGGCGGACTGGATGCATGCCCGCCAACCCGCGGCGGTGCCGGACGGATTGGCGTCAGTCATCGCGGGGCAAAGGGTGGATGTTGGCCGTGGTGGCGATTTGTCTGCGACCTTCAGCCCAGCTTAGAAGGGCGCGGACCTGAAGATGCTGCACATACAGATGGTCTGCGTCACGACGTGTCCGGGCTTCCTCAACGGGGATGCGACCGGCCACGTGAGGCGGATCCTTCGCGGCCTCTGCCAGGTCTCGCATCTCTGCGAGAACGACCGGGGCGCGATTGGCAGTCGCGCGGCTGACCCCTGCCTCCCGGGCCAGATTGGCCGCGGTCAGGCGGCCGTCGGTCAGCGCTGCTCGCCCTTCGGCAAGACGGGCGAGCGCTGCCAGCAGGGCCATTTCGGTCGGAGTGCTGACGGTTTTCATTTCGGGGCGTCCTGCAGGAGGGGGACAATCAGTTTGCGCATCCGGTCCCGATCCTGCCGGATCACGTCGCGTTGCAGCTTCGACAGGCGCTTGTTGCCCAGGATCGCCTCGGCGCGGGCGATGGCACCTTCCCAAGCGGGCAGGTGCGCCTTGCTGATGCAGGAGTTCGGGCAGCGGTCAGGGGCGCAGGCCGACAGCCTTGGCAGATCGGACGGGTCTTTCGATGCGGTGAGGCAAAGCGCGGTGCTTCGTTCGAAGAAGCAGTCGTTCAGAATGCCGACATGCAGCCTGCGGGCCAAGTGGCCCAGCATGGCCTTCACCCGCTTGCTGTCGGCCAACATGCCGGGCAGGGGCCCCATCTCCTGCGCGACCCGCTCGAATTCCGCAGCGATGCGGGCGGCTGCGGGACCCGCCAGAGGATCTCCCCGCAACCGCGCCTCGTAATGGGCAACGATATCCTCGAGCTGGCCAAGATGGCGTTCGGCCTCGACTTCCTGCCGGAAGCCGCTGGCGGAGGCACCGGCATAGCCGTCGAACATCGCCACCGAGGCATGCTTGTACCGGATCTTCCCGGCGATCACACCGAAGGGCCGGTTGGCGATGTGCCAAGCCACCGTCCGGCGAAATTGGCGGGTGTTGAAGACCCAGGGCCGGCCGTCCACCTGCGGGATCGCCGGGGCGTCTGCCTCGCCGAACTGGCGGTCGAGGTGATCGCGATATTCGTTGATCCGGCGCACCACATGTGGCAGGCCGCGATCTCTTGCCGTCGCCCGATGGAGAACGGTCCAGATGCCGCCCTCCTTGTCTTCGCCGGACCTATGCCTCGCAGCCAGGCGCTCGGCCACGAGGATGGCTTGGGCGGCGGGTGCGATCGTTACCCAGTCGGCTTGCTCCCCCTCGGGCCTGCGCCCTTTGTAAACCAGACTCCGGATTGCCAGACGTTCGGTCAGCCCGTCCAAACTGCGGCTGCGCAGAAGGCTGCCGGGGCGCATCGCCTGCACTTCACCATCGCGCATGCCCGTCAGATAGGCGCAGAGGATGTAGGCGGCGGTTTGCAACTGCCGCTCTTCATGCGCCAGCGTGTGGGCGTCGAAGCGGTTCCGCCAGGGCAGGCCGGTTTCAGAAAGGATGCTGATAGCTGTGTCCATGCCGCCGGGCTCGGGCCCAAGATCATTCAGGGCGTCGTGCAGCATGCCATAGACCACCTTGTTCTGGACGAGGCTGATCGGATGCGCGGGGATCCTTGAGGCGATCAACTGCATGTTCAAGACCGGCCCATCGGGATTCCGCACCCGCGCCTTAACTCCGCAAATCCCGCCCATCTGTTCCGGGACGCTCCAGACGGGAATGCCGCGTCCGGCCCTTCGCCTGTCCCCGATCCAGAGCGCGACGCGGTCGGCCAGGCTTGGGACCCGGGGCGCGCGCTTGCCGGTCGCGGCAGCAGCTTCGAGCCCGTCGAGTTCGACCCGGCCGGCCAGGATATCCGGCGCGAAGTCGTCGACATAACGCAGCGACCAGCGCAGGAGGGCGCCGATCACAGGCTCCGGAATGCGGGGCGTGCGGTTTTCCGAAGGGCGCCCGTGGCAGCCCGCAATGGCGAAGGCGGCCCTGCCGTTCCAGGGCAGGAACGACAGGCCGCCATGAGTCAGGAACCGGGCCAGGCGGTGCAGCTGGAAGGCGGGCCGCAGACTGGCCGCGACCCGAGTTGGCAAAATCGGCCGGTTGGTTTGGAAGGCCAGCCAGTCATCCAGCAAATGCTGATCGATGAAGGCTGGGGCGAAGCGCCCCTGGCGGCCGCGCATGAAGGCCATGAACTGGCGGAGCATTCCGAGGGCAGTGCGTGCCTGCAAGGGTTGCAACCGCCCAGCTGGGTCAGCGATGCGCTCGTTGAGCCAGGCGAAGATGTATTCCTTGGCCGTCAAGCGCTCGACCGGGCAGACGATCCCCGTGAAGTCGACCTTGCCCTGCACGGGACGTACCGGCACATGGAAGATGGCGGGGCCGAGGTCCCAGATGTCGTCGCCAAAACGCGACAGGGTCTCGACCGGCACGCCGTCGGCGATCTTCATGTTCGCAAACACGATGTCGTCGGCGTGCCGGATGGCGGAGGCCGTTTGCAATCCGGGGGAGGGTTCCGGTCTCATAGCGCGGTCGCCTCGGCGGGCAGATAGAGCAGGGCCCCATCTTCCGCCGTGCCAAGGGCGCGCGCGGCGTCAACGACCTGCCGCGGGAAGGATGGCAGGATCTGATGGGTGATCCGCGTATAGGCTCTTGCGAATTTCGCCGTCCAGTCCTCGGTGTGCAGGGCGGAACGCTGGTCGGCCATGAAGCTCTGGAAGGCGAGAAGTGCCGGAAGCTTCGCCTCGGAGATCACGGCGTTGCGGCACTCGAGGCAGCCCCAGAACGGCGTCGGGCAGGGTTTGCCTTCCGCGCCAAAGGGGCTGGCGAAGAAGTTGCCGCAGCGCGCGAGCCAAAGGTCCTGGGGATGCGGATCAGGCCGCGCGTCTGCCCCATCCGACCCGGGCATTTCCTCCGGCCTTGCCTCGGCGCTCGCTGCTGTCCCGGGGCCGGGCACGAGACGTGCCGCGTCCAGAGCGTCGTGGAAAGCGTCGGCAAGGGCCGCGTCATGGATATGGGCGAGGGCGGGGATTTCGGCATAGTGCCGCGCCGCCACCGCCACGCTATGGCCGACCGCAAATTGCTCCATCTGGCCGCCGGTGCGGCGATACCACTCCGCTTTCTGCGTCTTGCGCATCCGCGAGAGGTTCGGGCGCAGCGGCTTGCCGTCATCATCCCGCAGCCCATGGCGCGCCCCGAATGCATCAACGCCGTGGGTTCCGTCCTCGGCAGCATGACGCAATCCGGTCACGGTCCACAGGACCCAAAGCCGATCCGTTCCCAGATGGCGCCGCGCCCGTTCCGTCAGGGCAATGGCCAGCCGGATCAACCCGCCCGGCGTTGCGGTCGAGCCATCCCTGATCCGGAGCCGTTTCCATTCTGACCCCCGTGCCCGCCGCTTGTGATAGGCGATTTCGACATAGCCCTTGGTCGGATTGCAAAGACAATCCGCCTTCAGCCGGATCAGGCTTTCCGCCTCCAAGCCGGTTTCCAGTGACAGGAGGACCAGGAACGCGGCCAGATCCTCCGCGACGAGGTGGAAGCCCCGGTGCGGGACCTCGATCCCGATATCGAGCTTGCGCCGACCCGCCAAATTGGCAAACCGTTGGAAGGCCGGATGCCGGGTCTCGATCCGGCCGTGGACCGCGATTTCGGCGAGGACAGCGTCACGATGGGCGCTCAGCCTTGGACAGGCCGCGATCTGCACGGGGTGCGGGGGAAGGTCCTCGGCAAGCGCAATGCGGCTTCGGGCGTCGAGGATCTGGCCTCGCGCCGCAACCTTCAACGCCTCGGCAATTCCGCTGCCATAGGCGTCACGCGGGATGCTGCTCCCGACAACACCACGACCAAGAAAGCGCAAGCGCGGCAAAAGTGCCTGCGGCAGCAGGTCTGGATGATTTTCTGCGCCGACCCGGAGCACACCGATCAATGCCGCCAACAGTTGGCGTTGATAGATCCTGCCCCCGGCGTTCCGCTCCAGCCAGTTCTCGTAATCGTCGATCACCTCGACGGTCAGATCCATCAGCTTCCCCAGCATCTCGCCGCGTTCGGACAGGAAGGCCCAGAAGCGGCGTAGATTGAGGAGCAGCCGCTGGATCGAGCGCCGGATCAGGCCCGGGCCCATCCGCAGGATGCGCGCCCGCACCAGAGGCGCGATTTCGGTGGTGAAGGCCGCTCCCGGCCACCCGGTCAGGTCGACGATAAAAGAACTGCCGCCTTCGGTCACCAAAGCAAAGCGGCGCGGTTCGATCGGTAGGACGGGAGAGGGTTCAGCCTGCGCCACCGGGCTCGGGAATTCGGCACGCCGCCCGCGGCTCATCGGGTCTGCTCCTTCGACGCAAGCCCGAGGTCGAAAGCGCCGACGGCAGCGTCGACGATCTCCTGGGCCTCGGCCAGATGGTCGAGATAGATATAGGTGCTTTCGATCCTTGCGTGCCCCATCAGCCGCTGGAGCTTCAGAAGCGGATCGCCGATCACCCGGCGCCATGCCGCGCCGAAGGGACGGGCGGCCTCCCCGGTCACCCAGCCGATCTGTTCGCGCAAGAGGAGGCTGAGCATATGGACGGCAAAGCTGTGGCGCAGCATATGCGGCGTGACATGCATGCGCCTGAAGCCCAGCTCGCGGCAGCGGGCGCTGGCCCGCAGGAAGACGGCCTCCCACGCCGCCATCGACATCGGCCGCCCGTCCTCCGTCAGCCACAGGGCCAGTGGTGCACCCGTGTACGCATCCACCAGCCGGTGACGGTCAGCTGCGGAAAGCTGATCGACCGTCACGCGCGAGGTGCGTCCCGCCTGGCTGATGCGCAGCGCCCGGTGCTCGTGACCTGTGACCGGGATTGCGCGCCCGTTTTCCCGGCCCAGCCCTTTCCTTGTGCCGCGGCCCAGCGAGACATCGCGTTCGATCGCGGCATAGGCCTGTAATTGCCCAATCAAGCGGGTGGGCAGGCGGAAGTCGCGCCCGCGGCCCCCTTTCGCGGTCGCCGCCGCCAGACGGAAGGCGACAGACTTGGCGGCTTTGCCTTGCATGGACGCCAAATCCGGCAGTTCCATCAGCATCAGGCTTGATGCTTCCTGCAACCGCAGCCCGGTTGTGATCAGAAGTTCTGCGAAGAGGGCATTGCGCTCGCCATTGCGGCCGCGCCATTCGGGGTCCTCTGTCCCGTCGGGCAGCCTGCCGCGCAGGCCGACGTCGCGGAAGAGTTTGAAGCCGTCCAGATCGAGAAAGCGCGCGTCGCCTTTTCGGGCGCCCCTTTCCCGCGCGATGTTCGTGGCGCCGGGCTGGTGCGGTGCTGGACGCGATGGGGGCGCCCAGGCCTGCCGATAGGCGAAGGGAACCGAGGTGATGATCTTTTCGTCCAAAGCCCACCGGTAAAGCTTGTCGAGCGCCGCCACCGCCCGGTTCCATGAGGACGCCGAAATACGGGAGGGCGGATCGGACAGGCGTCTGGCCTCATGGAAGGCTGCGATATCTTCGCGGCTCGCCGCCCAGAGCGATTTGCCGCCGCGGCGCTCCTGCAGAAAGCGCATCCAGACGAGGATGTCGCGGGCATAGGCCCGCAGGCTGTTTATCGACCGGACGCCAAGCGTCGGACAGGCGCGGAAGAAGCGGTTGAGGTGGTGATCATAGCTGCCGTCGGCGCCCAGTATGAAGGGCATCCCCTCGACCAGGCCGAGGGTCGCGGCTCCCTCCAACTCCTCGGCCGTGAGAGCCATCGCGAAGCCATCGCGTTGTGCTGTCTTGGATAGAGAGGAGAGATCGGTGAAGCAAAGCTGGGGCATGAGACCTCCCGGCGACAACGGGGTTTTTGCGGGAACGGGCTCGAGCCCGTTCCCGCAAAAACCCCGTCCCGGTTCGATGGGGATTTCGGGGAGCATCACATGGAGAAGCTTGCTGCCCCTGCATGACGCTGGTGAGACAGGTACGTAGTGTCAGGATAACGGCCGCATCCATGACCATGAACTGGTCGAGGCGGTGCAGCGCATCGCGGGCAATGGCACGGGCGACACGCGCTGGAAGGTGCCGGGTGTCCTCGACTGGTCCACCGGGGTCTACAACCCCGATGTCGAGATCAGCCGGGACACGACCACGCTCTATGCCTCAGACCGCGATGTCTTCCTGTTTCTCGTCGATGATCACAACCCGATCGAGGCGGGCCACTTGCCCGATGGCTCCCCCGATCTCTACTTCCGGGGCTTCTACTGCTGGAACTCCGAGGTGGGCGCCAAGACCCTCGGCATGGCGAGCTTCTACCTGCGCGCCGTTTGCCAGAACCGAAACCTCTGGGGCGTCGAAGAATTCCAGGAGATCACCATCCGACACTCGAAATACGCGGCCTCCCGTTTCGCCCATGAGGCGGCACCGGCGCTGACGCGCTTCGCCAATTCCTCATCGCAGGGCTTCGTGAACGGCATCAAGGCGGCGCGGCAGCAGATCGTGGCCCGTAGCGACGAGGATCGCGCGGATTTCCTGCGCAAGCGTGGCTTCTCGAAGGCGGAGTCGGGAAAGATCATCGAGAAGGTGCTGATAGAAGAGGGCCGCCCGCCCGAAAGCATCTTCGATTTCGTGCAGGGCATCACGCGGCTTGCGCGCGACAAGACCCAGCAGGATGCCCGGCTCGACATGGAAGGGCGTGCTAGGGTCAGGACTCGTTCTCGGGTCATAGCCAGAACATGACGGTGGCAGCGAGGGCGACGGCAGAGAGGAAGACCTTCGGGCATCTGTCGTATCGTGTTGCGACCCGGCGCCAGTCCTTGAGTCTGCCGAACATGATCTCGATTCTGTTCCTGCGTTTGTAGCGGCGCTTGTCGTGCTTGATGGGCTTGCCGCGCGACTTCCTGCCCGGGATGCAGGGCTTTATCCCTTTGTCTTTCAACGCTTCTCTGAACCAGTCGGCATCATAGCCCCGGTCGGCCAGCAGCCACTCCGCCTTTGGCAAACCACCCAGCAGGGCCGCCGCACCCGTATAGTCGCTGACCTGGCCTGCGGTCATGAAGAAGCGGATCGGGCGGCCATCGGCATCGGCGACGGCATGCAGCTTGGTGTTCATGCCGCCCTTTGTCCGGCCGATCAGACGGCCGCGCTGGTCGCCTGGCCCCCCTTTTTCGACCGCAGGCTGGTCGCCGTGCGGTGCGCCTTGAGATAGGTCGCGTCGATCATCACCGTCTTTGGAACGGCAGCCTCGGCGGCCAGGCCATCCATCATCCGGGCGAAGACCCCCTTGTCGCTCCACCGCTTCCAACGGTTGTAGAGGGTCTTCGGAGGGCCATACTCCATCGGCGCATCACACCACCGCAAACCATTGCGATTGACGAAGATAATACCGCTCAGCACCCGTCGGTCATCGACGCGTGGCTTCCCATGGCTCTTGGGAAAGAAGGGTTCCAGACGCGCCATCTGTGCGTCCGTCAGCCAGAACAGGTTGCTCATTGATCGCTCTCCTTGCGGAGGCTGAATCACAACGCAAGCCGATGATCAATGGGTCCTGACCCTAGATAACCTCGATCCTATGTGGTCTGGGTGCAACCACCATAAGCGTTCCTGGATTGCAATGTGTGCCGACAATTTCCCCTTCAAGGAAGAGGGCGGCGGTTTCGTCTTTGACGGATGAGGCGGGGAGAGAGGCTTCCCGCGCCGTCGGAGATCTTCCCATGTTCGACCTGCCATTGCCCATCCACCCGACCGCCTACGCGCGGGGTGTGCCCCCGCATTTTCCCTCTGGTGACGCTGACCCCAGTCACCCCTTCGTCCTGACCCTGTCGCGCCGCGCGCCAGCCGACCTGCTGTCGGGCCGGGCCGCGCCGTTGGTCCTCGCCCGTTTCCCGACGCTGGTCGAGGCCATGCAGGGCGCGATCGACTATGCCGAGGGGATCGCCCCGGGTGCCGCGCCCCAGCTTCTTGCGATCCTCGACCGCGACGAGCGGCTTGTTCTGGCTGGTGCCGCCAGCGACCACGCCGTCGCATGGTGCCACCCCGTGACGAGCGCGGCCGAAGCGCGGGGCGTCGTGACCGAGGCAAGCCAGCTGCGCGCGCAGGCCGGCCGCGCGACTGCCTGGGGCGAGCCGGATCTGGCGCAACGGCTGCGCCACCGCGCCGATCTTCTGGACGGGCGTCTCGTCGACCCGCTCTGGCGCGCCTTCGCCGCCCGGGCGCTGCAAGTCGCCGCGTGAGGCTCGAGAGACAGAGAGGGGCAGGGGGGATTTGGAGCTTGTCCGGGGGAGAGAGATCGCCCGGCCCTGCTCCGATCCCTTCCCCTTACCGGAGACACCCGATGAACATGACCGAACCCACGCTCGCACCGCCGATGGCACCCCCGACCGTCGACATGGCGCAGATCTTCGCGGCGCATGCCGAACGCGCGGCCCGGATCGAAGCGCTGCGCCCCGGCAACAAGGACCGCCTCTTCGACGGCCTCTCGGCCGCCGGCATCACCCATGTCACCGTGACCTTCGATGGGGCCGGTGACAGCGGCCAGATCGAAAGCATCGGCGCATGGTCCGGTGAGATCGCCGCCGAGTTCCCCGCCACCGAGATCGAATACGCGGCGCTCACCTGGGACGACCCCGAGGTCGAGATGCGGCAGCTCTCGCTGGAGGATGTCGTCGAGCAGCTGGCCTACGACTTCCTCTCCGACACCCATGGCGGCTGGGAGAACAACGACGGTGCCTGGGGCGAGTTCTGCTTCGACGCCGCGGCCCGTTGCATCCATCTCGAGTTCAACG
>JAANMY010004025.1_pt1 | contig 11538 bp, 9 predicted proteins | sample 7279691 | NCBI WGS metagenome assembly JAANMY01 (sample SAMN14094543, study PRJNA606508) | bioreactor metagenome | isolation source: A lab-scale SPAN reactor treating ammonium-rich wastewater day 388 | place: Ireland: Galway | collected 2018-02-07
TCAACTGGGCACGTTCCTCACATTCGTTTTCATGGGCGCGTTGACGGGGTTGGCGGCGATGATGAACGTGGTGCAGTCACCACAAGTGGATCCAAAATCCGGAACCGGTCTGGAGTTGAAAGTCATCGCCGCGGTGGTGGTGGGTGGTGTGGCCATCACGGGCGGACGCGGAAATCTCTGGGGCGTGTTCGCCGGCCTGCTGCTCCTGGGCTGCATCAGCCCGGCGCTTACGCATCTGCGCGTGGACGCCTACTGGGAAAAAGCCATCCAAGGCGTTATCATTTTGCTGGCCGTCGTCGCTGATGGATTGCGAAGCAGGAAGACCAACCGGTAACCGAAGCCGCTCTCGCCATGCCAAAAACCAATAACTGGAAGACGCGTGTCGGCGGGCACGAGACGGTGCTGCTCGCCGTGTTGATCGCGGAATGGTTTTACTTCAATTCCGTTGGCCCGCGGTTCGGTTCGCTCGACAACTCGCACGACATCCTCCGACATTCGGTGGAAATTGGCCTGCTGGCCCTGGCGTTGACGCCCATCATCCTCACCGGCGGCATTGACTTGTCGCTCGGCTCGCTGCTCGGATTGTGCGCCATTGTCTTTGGCAAGCTGTGGCGCGATGCGTTCCTCCCGATTCCCGTTGCGGCCGGTTGCACCCTGGGTGTCGGAGCATTGGCAGGGGCGTTGAACGCATTGCTCATCACCAAGCTCCGGCTGCCGCCGCTGATCGTCACGCTTGGCACTTATTCGCTGTTTCGTGGCCTGGCGGAAGCCATCACACGCGGGTTGGATACGTTCACCAACTTTCCGGCGTGGTTTTTGTTTTTGGGCCAGGAACGTTGGTTGGGCCTGCCTGCGCAAGCACTGATCTTCCTTGGGGTGGCGGCGGCTTTCTGGGTGCTGGTGCATCGCACGACGTGCGGGCGGTCTTTCCGCGCAATTGGCTTTTCGCCTGAAGGTGCGCGTTACGCCGGGCTACCGGTGGAGCGGCGCGTGGCGTTGGTGTATGTGCTGGCCGGATTGACGGCAGCCCTGGCGGCGATCATTTACACCGCGCGAGTGGGTCAGGCGAAGGCGGATGCCGGGACGGGTTACGAGTTGTTCGCAATCACGGCGGTGGTCCTGGGCGGAACGAGCATCTTCGGCGGGGTGGGGTCGGTGCATGGCACGTTGCTGGGGGTGGCGGCCATTGCGGTATTGAGCAACGGACTGGTTCATGCGCGGCAGCCGCGAGAGGTGGCCGGGATGCTGACCGGATTGCTGCTGATTCTGGCTTTGGCTGGTTCGGCGTTACCCAGATTGCTCGCGGGTTGGCAGCGTAAGCCTCCCAGGACACCGTCGGCAAACTCGACTTGAAAGTTTCAGCGGCGGTAAAGCCGGAGACCGGGAAACTGCCGGGGAATCCGGCGGAAACGCTCGCCAGTAAAAACCAAGTATGGTTTAATCCGCCCCCGTAACACTTGGAACTCATGCACAAAAACATTTTGCTATTGCTCTTGGCGGGATTTATTGCCGTCACCGGCTGCAACAAGTCCGCCGACTCAGGCGACACAAAGAAATTGACCCTCGCACTCATGCCCAAGAGCAAGGGCAACGCGTATTTCATTTCGTGTCGGCAGGGCGCGGATCGGGCGGCACGGGAACTGGGCGTGGAATTGATTTTTGACGGCCCGACGGATCCCGATCCCGCCAGGCAAAATGAGATCGTCGAGAATTGGATTGCGCTAGGAGTGGATGCCATTGCCGCCGCTTGCGAAAACCGCGAAGGCATTTCCACCGCACTGCGCAAGGCGAAAGCCAGAGGCATCAAAGTCATCACCTACGATGCCGACGCGCTGCCGGACGCGCGGGATTTCTTTGTGAATCAGGCCACGCCCGAAGGGATTGGCAACGCGCTCATGGACGAGGCGGCGCGGTTGTGCGGCGGCGAAGGGGAATTCGCCATCATTACTGCCAGCCTGACGGCGGGAAATATGATCGAGTGGCAAAGGCACATTGAGGCGCGGCGCGCGGCGAATCATCCCGGCATGAAGATGGTGGCGTTACGCCCCTGCGATGATCTCAAGGACAAGGCCCAGAGCGAAGCAACCGCGCTTTTGAGCGCGTATCCAAGTCTCAAGTTGATCATGGCGATTTGTTCACCGGCAGTACCGGGTGCGGCGGAAGCGGTGAAGCAGGCGGGCAAGATTGGTCGGGTGAAAGTCATTGGCCTCGGATTGCCCAATGAGAATCGCCGCTACGTGAAGGAGGGGGTGACGGACACTGTGATTCTGTGGAAGACCGAGGACCTTGGCTACCTGACGGTTTACGCGGCGCACGCGCTGGCGACCGGCGCGTTGAAGCCGGGTGATCGAACCTTTCAAGCGGGCAAGCTCGGCGAGTTCGCCATTCAAGGTGACAACATTTTGCTCGGCAATCCGTTCTTCTTTACCAAGGAGAACATAGACCAGTTCGACTTCTGACAGGCCTCACCTCCATGCGCGACAGCGAACACGAACTGGAGACACGCAAATACATCGAGAGTAATCCGGCGAAGGCGGGTTTGGTGCGCGACCCGAAAACGTGGCCGAGGAGCAGCGCGCAGTTTCGGGATGAGTATGGAGTGTTGGAACTTTGACGGAACGCGACTGTGCTGAATGCCAGTCGCAGCACAAGCGTAGTAGTGGAGGCGCGAGAGTGTTCCGTGGTCGCTTGCCGTTGGGACATTGCTGCGGCTGGTCTTCGACCCAGCCGCGCTCCGGCTCGATCCTTGCGACGCGCGACAAACTCTTGTTCAATTCTCGCGTAACGACCGAATTAGAACCCTCGACCGCCAGGAGCTGGAAGTCCTCAACCGGTCGCCGAGCGACATTCTCGGCTGGCACGGCCAGTTCACACCGGAGTTCGTCGCCCTTTGAATCTTGTGATTGGAAACCAAAACAACTCACCAGCCAAGCAGTGCAGGCCCTCCACCATCAGCCTGTTCGCCGGGGCGGGCGGGTGTTCGCTGAGGTTCGGCAGGCGGGTTACGTCGTGCGGTATGCCCCGGACATTGATGCCGATGCGGCGGCGTCTCGCCGCCAAGCCCGCCACCGCACCGGGACGATGCTTAAACACGCAGCCGGGACGGGCTCCGTTCCCTGAAATATGGAAACTCGCTGGAGCAGGCATTTCACGCGGGTTCAATGAAACGCCGCTTTGTGGCTGATCTTCGGTGGCTCGGGTCGGCAAAGCCGCCGATTGGTGCTTCACCGGTTTGAGCCTCCGTGACGGTGTAAAACACCTGAGTGGGCCGCTGCTGGGGCCAACTGCCGCAGTACTGAGACAGTCTTCTCTCCGTCAAAATCCGTAAGACAATTGACAACGCCCGTGTAGCCGCTCGTGGTCGGTTGGCCGAATTTTGCGGGGTAAACATTGGCGGAACTGCGCCGCCCACCCATTGCGCCATGCAACCACGCAAATCGGAATGTCCCATGCCGCTCCACCGGAGCACCATCCTTCGCACTCTCAGGCGGTGTCCGCTGTTCACCGGCATCAGTGTGGAGGATCTCGAGGCCGTGGTGGAGTTGTCGGAACTGAAATCCGCGGCCCCGGGCGAGTACCTGTTCCGCGAAGGCGGAACGGTGCGCGGGTTCTACATCGTGCGGCGAGGGGCGATCAAGGTTCACCGGGTCAATTGGATCGGCCGGGAGCAACTCATTCATCTCTACCGGCCCTTTGAATCGCTGGCCGAGGAAAGCCTGGTTTCCGAGTTAGGCCATCATGCCGACGCGTGTGCCATTGAACCGACGGAGTTGGTGATGGTCCGGCGACCGGGCTTTATGACCCTGCTCCAGGAGCGCCCGGAACTCACAATGTGTCTGTTGCGTTCGACTCATCGGCATCTCTGTCAGCTCATCAACTTGCTTGACGACCTGACGTTAAAAGACGTGAAGACGCGGATTGCCGAATGGCTGGTGGAGCGGTGTCCGAATCCGCAAAGCTCCAAACCGTGCAGTATTGAACTGGACACCACCAAACGCGTACTGGCGGCGGAACTGGGCACGGCCAGTGAGACCTTCTCGCGGGCGTTGGCCAAATTTCGTGCGCAGAAACTGATCTCGACCGATGGTAATTCTGTGACCTTGCACTGTCCCACCCGTCTGGCGCGGTTCGTCGCCCGCAACCGCCGCAGTTTGCAGGGCATGAGCCGGAGTTGACAAAGAGCAATCCTCCGAACTGCAAAGCCGGGAAGAGCCGGAAAGCTGCTTGTTCCCCACCGCAGCGTTGTGCTATTAGCTATGAGACCAACAACGGCTGTCCCGGAACGGACTTTGGAAAGCACCGACCGTGGTGGTCGGGCAACGAATGAACAAAGTTACAACTCAGGCAGACGCGCACACCGCCCCGACGGGAGCGGTTGACAGCCACGCCAGCAAGCTGACCAACCGCCAGCGATTTCGCAACGCCTGCCGTTGTCGGCCCAATGACCGGCCCCCGGTGTGGTTGATGCGCCAGGCCGGACGTGCGTTGCCGGAATACCGCAAGCTCAAGGAGACGTACACGTTCGTGCAACTCGTGCAGCATCCGGAACTCGCCGTGGAGGTTACGCTGCAACCCGTGCGTCGCTTCGGCTTCGATGCCGCCATCCTGTTCAGCGACATTCTTGTGATTCCAGAAGCGCTGGGGCAATCGTACCACTTTAAGGAGACGGGTGGCGTGCAGATGGACTTCGCAGTGCAATCGCGCGCGGACATCGAGAAGCTCTCGGTGGAGCAGGTGTGCGAGAAGCTGCGTTACGTGGATCAGGCCCTGCGAATCCTGCGTCGGGAACTGGGCGAGCAAACCGGACTGATTGGTTTTAGCGGTTCACCCTGGACGCTGGCGACGTTTATGATGGAGGGCGCCAGCGTTCCCAAGTACAGCCACGCCCTCGCGCTGTTTCGTGAGGACCCGAAAACTTACTTCGCGCTCGCAGAGAAACTCACGGCCGCCGTCACTGCGTATCTGCAAATGCAGTCGGCTGCGGGCGTGGATGCGCTACAGATCTTCGATAGTCACGGCGGCCATCTGACACCGTCGGAATTCCAGGAAGCCAGCGGTCGGTGGATGCGGGACATAGTTTCCGCCCTCCGTCCTCCGCCCTCGGCGGCACCGATCATCGTGTTCTCCCTCGGTACGCATGGCAACTGGCCGGACCTCGTCGGCACCGGGGCGAATGTTATCGGTGTTGACTGGCAAACCTCGCTGGCGGACGCGCGCAAGCACGTTCCGGACGCCATCGGGTTGCAGGGCAATTTGGCCCCAGCTTGGTTGAGTGAGGCCACGCCGGAGGTGGTGGCACGCGAAACCAAAGCGGTGCTCGAAGCCATGCGGGGGCGCAACGGTCACATTTTCAACCTTGGCCATGGTTTGACGCCGGGCGCGAAGTTGGAGAACATCGCCGCGCTGGTCGAGACAGTCCGTGCGTTCCAATCATCCGGCCCATGAACCAAAGCCCTGTATCGCCGACTTTCCAGTCGGCCAGCCGCGGTCGCCGGTTGGAAAACCGGCGCTACGGCCTCGCGGTTCATGACACCGATGCGCGATTCGGAGATCGTGGAGACTGCCCACGAACCACCACCCGGAGCGCGGAGGCACAATCTTTTGTGCATCGAACCTCCTGGTTCTCCGCGTTTTTGGATTTTGATTTGTAGCCGAATGAAGACGCTGAACGTTGATCTCGAACTGGTCCGCAAATACAACGTGGCCGGGCCGCGGTACACCAGCTATCCGCCCGCGACAAGATTCACCGACACGATTTCGTGGGAACAACTCGCGCTCAAGCTGGAGGAGAACAACCGCACCGCACGTGATCTCTCAGTTTATTTCCACATTCCCTTCTGTGAAACACTCTGCTGGTTCTGCGGTTGCACCACGGTTATCACGCTCAATCACGACAAGGGCCGCGACTACATTGACTATCTTGGGCGCGAAGTGGCGCGGATGGCGGCGCAATTGAATCCGGCGCGCAAGGTCGTTCAACTTCACTTCGGCGGCGGCTCGCCCACGTTCCTGCGGCCGGACGAAATCCGTCGCCTCGGTGAGATCATCCATAAGCATTTCACGTTCGCGTCCGACATTGAAGCGAGCGTGGAGGTGGACCCGCGCCGACTCACCTGCGAACATCTAGTGGCGCTGCGCGAGATTGGGTTCAATCGCGCCTCAATGGGCGTGCAGGATTTCAATCCCCAGGTGCAGCAGGCGATTCATCGCATCCAGCCGCGCGAGATGACGCAGCAGGCGATGGATTGGATGCGTAAGTTGGGTTATGGCTCGATCAATCTTGATTTGATCTACGGCTTGCCGCACCAGACGCCGGCGTCGTTCAACGAAACACTCGACACCGTGCTGACGATGAAACCCGATCGGCTGGCGGTGTTCAGCTACGCGCATGTGCCGTGGATCAAACCGTCTCAAAAAATCCTGGAGCAAAAAGTCCTGCCTACGCCGGAGTCGAAGCTGGAAGTGCTCAAGCTCGTCATCGAACGGCTCACCGCCGACGAGCAATACGTCTATATCGGCATGGACCATTTCGCGAAGCCGAACGACGAACTGGCCGTGGCGCAACGCAACAAGCAATTGCAGCGGAATTTCCAGGGCTATAGCACCCGGGCGGGCTCGGACATCTACGCGTTCGGCATGTCCGGCGTTTCGCAAGTCCCCGACGCCTACTGGCAGAATGAGAAGGAACTGCCGAAGTATCAGGCGGCGGTGGACGCCGGGCGCGTGCCGTTGCACAAAGCGTATTTCGTGACCCCGGATGACAAGATCCGGCGCGAAACCATCATGCGCGTGATGTGCGATCTCTCGCTCGATTTTGCCTCAATGTCACAAAGGCTCGGGATCAAGTTCGAGCAACATTTCGCCAGCGAACTGGCTTCGCTCGCCCCGTTCGAAGCCGACGGTCTCGTTCGCCGCACCGGCACTGGTCTCGAAGTCACCGACGCGGGGCGGCTCTTCATCCGCAACATCGCCATGTGTTTCGACAACACGCTGGCGCCCGCCGGCGAACGACGGCACTCGAAAACAATCTAACCGGCGGGCGGCCCGGTTCTTCGGCCGGTACGGGATTGGTCGGGCTGCAAAATCTGTTGTCCGGCTGTTTGCGATTGGCGAGAATGGCGGTGCGATGGCGTTCCAAGATTTCCCAGACCAGGAGCAAGGCGTACAGTTGCTGCAACGCTCGTTGCAGCGTGGCCGGCTGGCGCATGCCTATCTGTTCACCGGACATCAACTCGACGAATTGGAGGCGCTGGCCCGTACGCTGGCCAAGACCCTCAATTGTTCCCAGCCGGTGCGGGCCGGGAACGGCGGCGTGGGAATTGATAGCTGCGATGGCTGTCTGAGTTGCCGAAAGATCGAGCAAGCCAATCACGCGGATGTCCACTGGGTGCGGCCGGAGTCGAAATCGCGCGTCATCGTCGTGGAACAGATGCGCGAGCTGATGCACGGGCAGGCCGCCGGGGCGGACTTGCGCGACCGGTTCACGCTCCAGTGCCGCAACAATGGGTACCTGTCGCGCCTGGCGACGTACGAAGTGGCGGCCGGCCCGACCTTCTACGTGGGCGGAGGGAAGACGGACTGGACCCTGACATTGCGGCTTGATTGGCGCAATCTGCCGTTCTAGCCTGAGCGTAGGAGGACGGTCGGCCACGGAGTGGGGCGTCGTGTTCGAGGAATCCCTCAAGCGGGCCCAGGAGGCGGCGGCCAGCGCCGACCACCAACGGGTCCTCGAGTTGTGCGCGGAGGCCGAGGCCGCCGCGGGAGCGGATGAACCCGCGCTCAGCGAACTCCGCTTCCTGCGCGCCGATTCCCTGCGTCACCTGGGTCGCTGGGCCGATTCCGCCACGGAGTTCCTGCGCGTCACGGAGATCCGCACCGACGGCGTGATGCGCGCCCGGGCCTGCCGGGCGTACCGACTCCTCAGCGAGACCGCGCGCCGGCTGCGCAACTTCGCCGAGGCCGAGGACTACGCGGTCATGGCCGTGTCCCTGGCCGAGGACCTCGGGGACCGCGTCGGCTGGCTGTTCAGCCTGGTCCCCATGGCTCGGATCCACTCCGATCGCGGCCGCATGGACGAGGCCGAGGAGCTGATCCAGCGGGTGCTCGGCGCGCTTGGCGAGCTGGAGCCCGAGGACCGGGCGCTGATCGCGGTGGCCGCTCAGACGGTGCGCAGCCTGATCCGCTTCCGGCGGCACGATGTGACGGAGGCGATGGCCTGCCTGGCCTCGGTGCGCGAGGAGGCGGCGACGGTCACCCACGCCATCACCCGCGCCGCATACCACCGGCAGTTGGCGATCCTGCACGAGGTCCAGCAGGAGTACAGCACCGCTATCCGGCAGCTCAACATCGCGCTCGAGCTGTACGACCAGGTTCGTTTCGAGCCCGGACGGTACGACGTCTACTGGTCGCTCAGCCTGTCCTACACCGATATCGGCGACCTGCGCACCGCCAGGCTGTGCCTGGTCCAGTGCAGCACCATCGCCGAGCGCCTCTCGCTGCGCCTGGAGCTGGGCAAGAGCAAATCGAGCTTCGCCGAGCTGGCGGTGCGCGAGGGCGACTATGAAGAGGCGGTCGGGCTGTACCGTGAGGACCTGGAGATCAGCCGCAACCTCGGCGACGAGCAGGCCCTGGGGCACTGCCACCGCAAGCTGGCCGAGTGCTACCGGGTGATGGGCGACCCGACCCGAGCCGCGGAGCACGCCGGCGAGAGCATTCGCCGCTTCGAGTCCATGTCGCGCGGCTCGGAAGCCAATCAGGTCCGCATCCTGCTGGGCCGGATCCAGATCGACGCCGGTCAGCTCGCCGAGGGAGCGGCCACCCTCCAGGTCGCCCGCCAACAGGCCGTGGTCTCGGCGCGCGGCGGCGAGCGCGCCGCGTTGATGCGCGCCGAGGCGCTCCTGGCACTGTCCCGCGACGACGCGGCCACCGCCATCGGGTGCTTCGAGGAGTGCCTGCAGCTCCAGGACGTGGCGCAACCGACTCGCGATCTCGCCGCGACGCACTTCGAGGCCGGACTGGCTTACCTGGCCGCCGCGCGCCACGAAGACGCCAAGCGTCACCTCCGGCTGGCGGTCGAGGTGGCCGGGATGCTGGGCTCGCGGGACCTCTGGCAGCAGGCGGTCGACAAGTTGTTCGAGCTGGACGTGATGGAAGCACAGCGGCTGATGCTCAAGCCCTATCTGCCGGGCCGGGCGGTCGACGAGTTGCGCAGCGGCGAGATCCCCGGCCGGGTCGAGACGGCCACGGTGATGTTCGTCGACATGCGCGGCGCGACCGCGCTGTCCGGGACCCTCTCGCCGCTGGAGCTGTCGGAGGTGGTCAGCGCCTTCCTCGGGCCGGTGGTGCGGATCATCCTGCGCTGGGACGGGTCGGTCGACAAGTTTATCGGCGACTGCGTGATGGCCGTGTTCGGGCAGAAGGGTGACGAGGACGGCGCCGAGCAGGCCACCCGCGCGGGGATCGAGATCATCGAGTACATGCAGGCCACCAAGGAGATCCGCAAGCGGTCCGGGGCGAGCGTTCTGGAGGCCACCATCGGCGTCAACACCGGCGAGGTGGTGGCCGGCTGCTTCGGCCCGCTCCTCCGCCGCGACTACACCGTGCTGGGCTACCACGTCAACCTGGCCCAACGCCTGCAGAGCGTCGCCGGGGCGGTCGAGACCAGCGCCGGCACGCGCATGGTCATCTCCGATACGACGCGCCAGGGCCTGGAGAGCGCCGTCCCCCTGGAGGCGGTCGATCTGACCGGCCTGAAGCTCAAGGGGATCGACACCGGCGACCTCAAGGCCTGGCTGGTGCTGGCCGACGAAGCCATCGACGCCGCCCTGTGAATGCGTCATCCTAAGCGTGAGGGCGATGCCCTGTGACGGATGACGACCCGGCCATGATCTACCTGGACCACGCCGCGACGACACCCCTGGATCCTCGGGTGCTCGAGGCCATGCTGCCGTACCTGACCGACCAGGGCGGCAACGCCAGCAGTCTCCACTACGCGGGCCGCCGGGCCCGCAAGGCGGTCGAGGATGCCCGCGAAGAGGTGGCCGACTGGGTCGGCGCGCGGCCCGGCGAGATCGTCTTCACCAGCGGCGGCAGCGAGAGCGATACCTCGGCCATCCTGGGCCTGGCCTACGCCCGGCGAGACCGGGGCCGGCATCTCCTGACCACCCCCATCGAGCACCACGCCGTGCTCCATTCCTGCGAGCGCCTGGCGCGCGAGGGCTTCGAGGTCGAGTACCTGAGCGTCGACCCCGACGGGTTCGTGGCCGCCGAGGAGGTGGCCGAGAGGCTGCGCGACGAGACCATCCTGGTCTCGGTCATGCACGCCAACAACGAGGTCGGCTCGATCCAGCCGATCGCCGAGATCGGTCGGGTGTGTTCCGAGCAGGGCACGCCGCTGCACACCGACGCGGTCCAGACTCTCGGCCAGGTCCGGTTCGACGTGGCCGAGTTGGGGGTCTCGCTGCTGGCGGCCTCGGCCCACAAGATCCACGGCCCGCAAGGGATCGGCTTCAGCTACGTCCGGACCGGGGTGCGTCCCTGGCCGTGGGTGCTGGGCGGCAGCCAGGAGCGCAACCGCCGGGCCGGGACCGAGAACGTCGCCGGGATCGTCGGTCTGGCCGCGGCCGTGCGTTTGCTGCGGGCCGAGTTCGACTCGTACACGGAGCACTGCCTCCGGCTGCGGGACCGGTTGACTGAAGGATTGCTGGCGCTGCCGGGGACCAGGCTCAACGGGCCGCGCGAGCGCCGGCTGCCCAACAACGTCAACGTCAGTTTCGAGCGGATCAGCGGCGAGAGCCTGTTGATCATGCTCGACGGCCTGGACATCGCCGTGTCCACCGGCTCGGCCTGCAGCAGCGGGGCGACCGACCCGTCGCACGTGCTGCTGGCGCTGCATCACGACCCGGATCGGGCCTATGGCTCGCTGCGTTTGACCGTCGGGCGCGGCAATCGCGCCGACGAGATCGACCAGGTCTTGGGCCTGCTGCCGGAGTGCCTCGACCGGCTCCGTTCATTGTCGTCGGCGCCGGCTGCCGGATGACCATCCGACGGAGGCCCGGAAACCTGCGTCAGGAGCCGATTCAGAGCCGGCTTACGAACCTGTTACAGCCCTTGACACGCCGATTGGCCCCACCTAGAATAGCGCATCCTTGGCGCATCGGAACGCACTTCGCAGAAGGACGATTGGGGTCTGGAAAGGGCGCATGATGGGGCACCAAGCCATCTTCACGCACAACGACCTCGACGGTCTGGTCAGTGCGTTGCTGGCACGGTTGGCGATGCCCGACGCCGAGGTCTTCTTCTGCGAGTACAACAGCCTGGCCGACCTGGTCCGTTCCCGGCTGGACCGGTACGAGACCATCTGGCTGACCGACCTGAGCCTCCGCGACGACCTCTTCTTCGGTGACTTGCGCCGCTCCGGATGCGAGGTGCTGTGGTTCGACCACCACGCCTCGTCCGATCCTCAGAGTTGGATGCGCGAGTGCCGGATCGACGTCACCGGCGAGGTCTGCGCGGCCGAAGTGGTGCTTGACTACCTGC